>Ga0193726_1000361_pt1 | contig 52155 bp, 53 predicted proteins | sample H2c1metaG_FD_144928 | JGI IMG/M metagenome (GOLD analysis project Ga0193726, IMG submission 144928) | Soil microbial communities from a riparian zone of the East river system, Colorado, United States - H2c1 | ecosystem: Environmental > Terrestrial > Soil > Riparian zone | place: USA: East River... | reverse complement strand
ACCCTGTCGTTCGCTTTCGAAGCGTCGGATGGAACGCAGCAAGTGCTCTGCGTCGATCTCGATTTCGCGGCGCTCGCGGGCGAGGATGTTGCATTCGGGGTGAGTAATTTGAACGCGTAGGTTTCGCCTGCGCCGTCTCCATCGCAAAACCCGCTGAAATCGGCGTACCATAGCGCCCGCAGTTCAACAACAAAGGAGGAGCGATGAAACCGGAGTTGACTTTGCTTGTGTGGGCGGTTGTACTGACTGCTGTGCAGATGTTAGTGGCGGCGCAGGCGGCGTTCAACAAGGTGGGCTTCATGGCGCTTGTCGGCAACCGCGAAGGCATGCCTGAACTCACCGGCTGGGGAGGTCGCGCTACGCGAGCGCACCGCAACATGCTCGAGAACCTGGTGCTTTTCGCCGCGCTGGTGCTCGTGGCGGTGACGGCCGGCAAGACGAACGACATGACGCTCCTCGGCGCCCAACTCTTCTTCTGGGCGCGGCTCGTTTACGCAATCATCTACGCCGCGGGCGTCATCTGGGTCCGCACAATAGCCTGGGCGGTGTCGATGGCTGGCCTGATCGTCATATTCGCGCAACTTGTGAAATAGAAAGCTCTACCCGCGGCGCGCGCCTTTCAGGTGCGCGCCGCGCGGTAGAATGTGTGCCTCGCTCTTCAATTCGGAAGGTCTCCATGAACATCTCCATGTACCAGGCGAGCACGCCTCGCTTCGCAAACATCCTGAAGAACCTGTCCGGAATCCTCGACAAAGCGCAGGCTCACGCCGAAGCGAAGAAAATCGAGCCGTCGGTGCTGCTCAACAGTCGGCTCTACCCCGACATGTTCGCTCTGGCGCGCCAGGTCCAGATTGCCTGCGATTCCGCAAAAGGCGCGGTGGCGCGACTCGCGGGAGTCGAGGTTCCGAAGCACGAAGATACGGAACAGACTTTCGCCGAACTGAAGGCGCGTATCGCCAAGACCATCGCGTTCGTCGAATCCCTGAAACCGGCGCAGATCGACGGCAGCGAAGAGAAGAACATCCACCTGAAGCTTGGGTCCCGCGAGGTCGACTGGAAGGGAATGCAGTACCTGCTCGGGCACGCACTGCCGAATTTCTATTTCCACGTCGTGACTGCCTACGACATCCTGCGCCACAACGGCGTGGAGGTCGGCAAGCGCGACTACATCGGCAATCCGTAGCTGTCGCTAGTTGCTGCGCGAGGCGACGAACCGCGCCCGTTCGCCCACCGCACCCAGGAGCGACACCGCGAAATCGGGGCTCGCCTTGATCAGGTCGAGAAATGTGTTCCGGCCGATCGCGAGCAGCCCGCAATCCGTTTCCGATGTCACCGTCGCGAGGCGCGTCGTGCGCTCGACCAGCGCCATCTCGCCGAACACGCCGCCCGGACCGATTCTCTCCACGACCTTGTCCTGGATGGACACGGCGAGGCGGCCCTCCAGCACGACGTACATCAGCACTCCGATCTGGCCTTCCTTTACGATGACCTTGTTGCGCTCGTAGCGCACGGTCGTCTGGGAAAGCGCGCGCGAGAGAGCAGCGAGCGCGGATTTGTCGAAAACCGCCGATTCCTTCAGCTTGCCTTCCGAGGCGGTGCTGCCCGGATTCTGCCGGCCGATCGCGTCGCGCATGCGGCGAATCATGACGCTCATCAGCATGAGGGCGAACTCCGGCTTTTTCCGCAAGGCGCCTTGAAACTGGCCGTCGTCGAGCCCGATGACCCGGCACGGCAATTTGGCAACCGCGGTGGCGCTGCGCGGCATCTCGCTGATCGAGGCCATCTCGCCGAAGATCTCGCCTTTGCCGATCTTGCCGATGACCTTGTTCTTCGCCATCAGGCTGACTTCGCCCTCCAGCAGCAGGTACATCTTGTCGCGTTGTAGCAGGAGCCGGCTTCCCTTTTCGTTCTCGGCGAAAATGGTCGCGCCCTGCGCGACGGTTTCCGCCTTGCCGGCGGAACTGAAAAACTCCGTTGCCATGGCCGGGTCGTAGATCGAAGGTTTGGGGGGAGCCTCGACCGAAGGCTTCGTGGGCTTCTCGGGCTTGGTGAAATCGAGTTCGCTCATTCAATCCACCCTCGCTCCGGAAGCGCGGATCACACGCGCCCACTTCTCGATCTCGTTCCTGATGTGGGCCGCGAATTGCTCGCGGCTGCCGCCGACCGGTACCAAGCCATCGTTCATCATGCGGGTCTTCATGTCGGCACTTTGCATGATATTCGCAACTTGCGCGTTCAGCAGCTTGAGTATTTCCGGCGGCGTGCCGGCCGGCGCGAGCAAACCGTACCATTGGCTGGATTCGTACCCCGGAAGGCCCGCTTCGGAGACGGTCGGGAGGTCGGGCATCGCCTGCAGCCGCTCCAGGCTCGTCACCGCGATCGCGCGCAGGCGACCGGCCGCGACATGCCCGCGCGCATTGATCGCCGGGAGGAACATCACCGGCGCCTCGCCCGCGAGGAGGCCGATCATCGCCGGGCCCGAGCCGCGATACGGAATGTGCACCATTTGCACTTCGGCCATCACGTTGAAGAGCTCGCCCGCGAGATGCGGCGTGCTGCCCGAGCCCGAACCGGCAAACCCGATTTCCCCGGGTCGCGACTTGGCAAGCGCGATGAGCTCCCTGACCGACTTGACCGGCAGCGACGGATGCACGACGAGCACGTTGGGTCCGAGCGCCATCAGGCTGATCGGCTCGAAGTCGCGGAGCGGATCGTAGGGAACACTCTTGTAAAGACTGGGATTGGTGACGAATCCCGCGCCCGTAAATAACAGCGTGTTGCCGTCGTTCGGGGATTTCGCCGCGGCCTCCGTGCCGATGTTTCCGTTCGCACCCCCGCGGTTCTCAATCAGGAAGGTCTTGCCGAAAGCCTCGGTGAGCTTCTGGGCGAGGATTCGCCCCGCGGCGTCGACTCCCCCGCCGGCCGGAAACGGAAGGATCACGCGCACCGAACCTCTGGGGTACGAATGTTCGGCGCCTGTCGAAGTTTGCGCGAGCGCTGAGCATGCAGTGAAAAACAGGAAGGTTGCCGCGATCGCGCGTGCCGGATTCATTTTCTTGCTCCCTGAATCGCCCGCCAGACGTTCTGCGGCGTGGCGGGCATGGTGATGTCGCGCACGCCGAACGCGGCGAGTGCATCGACGATGGCGTTGATGACCGCGGCGGGAGCGGGCGTGGTTGCGCCTTCGCCCCCGGCCTTGATGCCGAACGGGTTGGTCGGCGAGAGCACCTCCACGATCTCGGTGCTGAAGGAAGGCAGGGTGTCCGACCGGGGGATGGCGTAGTCCAGGAGCGAGCCCGTGTGCGGCTGTCCCGTGGCCGGGTCGACATGAAAGATCTCAGAGAGCGCCTGGCCGATTCCTTGCGCCGCGCCGCCGTGCGTCTGGCCATGGACGATCAGGGGGTTGATGCAACGGCCGACGTCATCGACCGCCGTGAATCGCATGACTTCTGCCGTGCCTGTTTCCGGATCGACCTCGCACTCGCAGATCGCGCAGCCGTTCGGGAAAACCGGGTCGTGCATCTCATTGTCGGCGATGACTGCCAGCCCGCCCTTGAGTTCCTTCGGGAGCAGGCCCGCTTCGGTTTCCCGCGCGAGCTCGAGGAAATCGAACGTCCTCGCCGCATGCGGCGAGGAGAAGCGGCCCCGCGCGAACTCGATTCCCGCCGGGTTCGCCTCGAGGAGAAAGGCGGCGATGCGCTTTCCATTTTCGATCAGCTTTTTTGCAGCCATTGAGAACACCGTCGCCGCGTGGCGCATCGATCGCCCGGAGTGAGAGCCGCCGCCGACGCTCACGATATCGGTGTCGCCGAGAACGATATCGACCGCTTCCACGGGCACGGACAGCAGCGAAGAGACCACCTGCGCGAAACTCGTCTCGTGACCCTGCCCCGAGGGTTGCGTGCCGATCACGACACTGACGCGTCCCGCCGGCGTGATAGCGATCTCGGCGCGCTCCCTGGGCGAGCCGATCGAGGACTCGACATAGTTCGAGAGGCCGAGTCCGAGAAGCCTGCCGCGTGCGGCAGCTGACGCACGGCGCGATTCGAAGCCGCTCCAGTCGGCGATCCGCATTGCAAGATCCATATTGGCCTCGTAGGTGCCGCTGTCATAGGTCATCCCCACCGCGTTCCGGTAGGGCATCGCATCGGAGCGGACGAGGTTCTCTCTTCGCAGCTCGATCCGATCGAACCCCAGCTCCTTCGCCGCCGTATCGATCAGGCGCTCGAGCGCGAAGTTGACCTCGGGCCGGCCCGAGCTGCGATAGGGATTGGTCGGCGCGGTGTTGGTGAACACGCCGCGGCTCTGAAGCATCGCGACGGGAATATCGTAGGAGCCGGTGATAAGGCCCGATCCTTTCGACAGCGGCGAGAGCGAAACGCAACGCGCGCCGACGTTGGAAAGGTTGGAGGCGCGCATCGCGAGAAATTTTCCGTCCGTGCGAAGCGCGAGCTCGACCTCCGTGACGAGGTCGCGTCCCTGGAAATCGGAGAGGAAGGCCTCGGATCGCGAGGCGGTGAATTTCACCGGACGGCCGAGCTTGCGCGAGGCCCAGAGCGCGAGGCCATATTCCACGTACACGCGGTTCTTCGATCCGAAATTGCCGCCGACGTCGCAGGAGAGCACGCGCAAGTTTCCGGGCTCGATCTTGAGCAGGTCGGCGAGGTCCTTCTTGTAGCGCACGGCGCCGCCGCCTCCCGCATAGAGCGTGTATCTGCCGGTGCCCGAATCGTAGGACCCGAGTCCCGCCCTCGGCTCCAGCGCGACGGCCGTGCATCGTCCGATCAGAAACTTCATCTTGACGACGCGATCCGCATTCGCAAACGCGCGATCGGTCGCTTCGCGATCGCCGAAAACGGTGTCCACGAGCACGTTGTCGGGCACTTCGTCCCATACCGGCGGCGCTCCACCTTTGAGCGCATCCTCCGAGTGCGTGACCCAAGGCAGCTCCTCGTATTCGACCTCGAGGCTTTCAGCCGCGTCGAGGGCCTGGTCCCTGGTTTCTGCGACCACCATCGCAACCGCTTCGCCCACGTGACGCGCCTTGTCGGTCGGCAGCAGCCAATGCGGACCTTCGAAGATCCTGCCGCCGCGGGGGCCGGTGAGCTTCATGTCCTCCCGCGTCGAGGGCAGGGGATGGTGCGGAATCGGGCCCAGGCCGTCGGCCGCGCAATCGGCGCCGCTATAGACGCCGAGAACGCCGGCCATCGCGCGCAAGCGCGTCGCGCCGATGCCGAGGATGCGCGCGTGCGGGTGAGGCGAGCGCACCATCACGGCATGCGCCTGCCCGGGCATGTTGAAATCGTCGCTGAACCGCCCGGCCCCGGTGAGCAGGCGCAAGTCTTCCTTGCGCGGCAACGGCTGTCCGACGGCATCGGCTGCGACTTTGCCCGGCCTGCTCGACTCGTTCACCGCCAGCTCCTCTTCGGTCAGGTGCCGAGATGTTTCCGGAAAAAATCGGTCGAAAGCGCGAGCGCGAGGTCGGCTTCGGGCTTGCTCCAGGTCTTGCCGCCGTGGCGCGCAAAGGCGTGGTCGGCGCCGGGGTACTTGTGGATGCTGACGAGCGGATTGGGTGAGAGCCTGCGCTCGAGCAGTTCGTTCACCTCGGCCTGCACCCAGCGGTCCTTCATCGCCATGTGCAGCATGAACGGCCGGTGCAGGTTCTTCGCCTCGCGGATGTTGTGCTCTATATATGTACCGTAATAGGCCACCGCGCAGGTTATGTCGGTGCGGCAGCACATGAGATAGCAGAGCTTCCCGCCCAGGCAATAGCCGACCGAGCCGACCTTGCCGTTGCATTCGGGTATCCCCTTCAGGAACGCCGCCGTGTCCTCCATGTCGCGCACGCCGAGGTCGTAGTCGAAGTCGTAGTAGAGATCGAAGGCTTTTTTCACGTCCCCTGGATTTTTGTCGTAGAGCTCGACGCCCGGCTCCTGGCGCCAGAAGAGGTCGGGCACGAGGCACACGAACCCGGCCTCGGCGAATTCCTGCGCGTGGCGGCGCATGGTGTCGTTCACGCCCCAGATTTCCATGATGGCGATGATCGCGCCCGCCGGCGTTTTGTCCGGGAACGCGACGTGCGAGCCCATTTCGCCGTCCCTCAAGCGGACGCGGATATTTTGGGTCCGCATCAGTTCATCTTCAGGAGCGAGCGGGCGTTGCCGGCGAAGATGCGCTCCTTCTCCGCCTTGGGGATTTCGAGGCTGTTCACCGCGTTGATGGTCTCGCGGATCAGCATGCGGCCCTGCTCGGCGTCGAAGGGCGCATCGGTGGCGAAGACGCAATGCCCGGTGGTGAAGAAATCGTGCCCGCAACGCGTGGCTGAGACCGAGCCGTTGAGCGAGGTATCGGCGTAGAGCATCTTGTAGTACTCCACCGGCCGCTTCTTCAGTCCCGCTTTTCGGGCCACCGGGTTCTCGGTGGTCTTGCCGTGGAAGATCTGGTCGAACCCCAGGTCGATCTTGCCCGCGTAGAAAGGCACCATGCCGCCCATGTGATGGGTGATGATTTTCAGCTTCGGCAGCTCGTCGTAGATGCCCGAGAAAATCAGGCGCGTCACGCAGGCGGTGGTCTCGTAAGGCCAGCCGAAGGTAAACCAGATTTCATTTTCGGAGGTTTTCTCGGTCGCGTAATCGGAGAACTGCGCGCCACGGATAGGATGGATCCACACCGGCAGGTCGTGCCTCGCCATGTTCTGGAAGATCGGGCGGAACTCAGGCGCGCTCAAGGGTTTTCCGAGCACGTTGGTGAAGATCTGGATGCCTTTCGCGCCGAGCTCATTGATCGCGCGGTCGGCCTCGCGCACGCAGGCATCCACATTGTTCATCGGCATCGAAGCGATGAACGTCGGGAAGCGGTCGGGATGTTTGCGGCACAGGTCCGCGAGCCCGTCGTTGGCGATGCGCGCTAGCTCCGGCGTCCTGTCGGGCGGCCCGAGCAGCTCGATCGGCGGATTGGCGAGCGAAAGTACCTGCTGCATCCCGGGAAACTCGTCCATCATGCGCAGGCGCGCATCGACGTCCCAGAGCGTCGGCAATTCAGGGAATGCGGAAAGCGCGATGTGGCCGGGCACGAGGCTCGCGAGGCGGTCGTAGATCGCCTTGGGCATGAAATGGTTGAAGACGTCGATGATCACGTGCCCCCCGATTAGTCGATGGTGATGCGCATCTCCCGGATCGCCTGGGTCCACTTCGCGATGTCGGTTTTCATGAAGGCGGCGAATTCTTCCGGGGTGCTGCCCGCGAGCTCGATGCCCTGGCTGCGCGTGCGCTCCCTGAGCTCGGCCAGGTTCAGGACGCGCACGGTCTCCGCGTTCAACTTGGTGATGAATTCCCCCGGCGTGCCCGCGGGCGCAAGCAACCCGTACCAGGTGTCGATGTCGATCGGGTACCCGAGCTCGGTCATGGTGGGGATATTGGGCGCGAGCGGCGAGCGCTTCGAACTCGCGACAGCAAGTCCCGTGAGCTTGCCCGCCTGCACGTGCGGCAAGGGCAGCAGGATGATGTTGAACGCGAGCGACACCTCGCCCGCGAGGAGGGCACTCATGTTCGGCGCCGCGCCCTTGTAGGGCACGTGCAGCATGTCGATGCCGGCCATTCTTTTCAGTTGCTCGGCTGCAAGGTGTTGCGGGCTGCCGTTGCCGTTCGACGCATAGGTGAGCTTGCCCGGGTTGGCCTTGGCGAACTGGATCAGCTCGGCGAGTGAAGCCACAGGGACTTTCGGATGCACCGCGAGCAGATTGGGCTGTGTCGCGACGCGCGAGATCGGCTCGAAATCCTTGATCGGGTCGTAAGGCAGCTTGGGATAGAGCCCCACGTTCATCGCGAGAGGGCTGTTGCCGCCCATCAGCAGGGTGTAGCCGTCGGGCGCGGCCTTGGCGACGGCGTCGGTGCCGATGTTGCCGTTCGCTCCCGATTTATTCTCGACGATCACCGGCTGGCCGAGGGTCTTGCTCATTTCCTGACCCACCAGGCGCGCCAGGAAGTCGTAGCCGCCTCCCGCGGGAAAGGGCGCAACGATGTGGATCGGACGATTCGGGTAGGCTTGCGCAAATGCGCCTGCACTGGCCCCGGACAAGAACGCGGCGGAGAGCACCGCCAGGGGGAGGAGCATGCGGAAACGTCGGCGCTTGTCGTTCAAAGGTTCTCCAGGCGGCTAAAATTCGACGGATCGGAGCTTGCATGCAAACTATGACGCAATTTCGCGCCGCTGTCAGCGTCCGCCTGTGCGCGACGCTCTGCATGCTCTTGTTCGGATTCTGCGCGTATGCGCAGGACTACCCGTCCAAGCCTGTGCGCATTGTCGTACCGTTCGCTCCGGGCGGGCCGAACGACATCATCGTTCGCCTGGTCGCGCAAAAGCTCACTGAAGCTTGGGGGCAGCCGGCCCTCGTCGAGAACCGCGCTGGCGCGGGCGGCAATATCGGCACGGACGCCGTCGCCAAGGCCACGCCCGACGGCTACACGCTCCTATCAGTAGGGCCGGGGAGCCTCATCATCAATCCCCTGCTCGGCAAGGTGCCGTACGACACCGCGCGGGATTTTGCGCCGGTGACGTTGATGGCGAGGGCGCCCAACGCACTCGTCGCGCATCCCTCGCTTCCTGCAAATTCAGTGAAGGAGCTGATCACGCTCGCCCGTTTGCAGCCCGGCAGAATCAACTACGGTTCTGGCGGCAACGGCAGCACGCCGCATCTGGCGGGGGCGCTGTTTGCGTCTATGGCGGGCATCGAGCTCACGCACATTCCCTACAAGGGCACGGCGCCCGCGATGGCCGATCTGATCGGCGGACAGGTGCAGATCGCTTTCCTCGGCATCCCGACCGTGCTGCCGCACGTCAAGTCCGGCAAGCTGCGCGTTCTGGCCGTGACCGGCAAGCGCCGCTCGCCCGAGCTTCCCGGGGTGCCTACGGTGGACGAAGCCGGCGTTCCCGGATACGAGCTGAGCCCGTGGTACGGCCTTCTGGCCCCGGCGGGCACACCGCGCGAGATCGTCGCGCGGCTTGCGGCCGAGGTGACGAAGATCATGAGGGCCGCGGACATAACGGAAAAACTCGCCGTGCAAGGTGCCGAGGTTGCGGGTGGCTCGCCCGAAGAGTTCGCGGCGGTGATCCAGGCTGATATCCTGACCTGGGGTCGCGTCATCAAGAGCACCGGGATACACAGCGAATGAGCGTGCCGGTCGCGGGGAATAGAAACCGGTTTCGCATGCTGGCCATGACGCAGGACTTCACCAAAGACGGAGTCAGACCTCCGCAGTAGTCGACGAGTGGACTGCTCTGCGCTTTGCAAGCTCATCTGGCGAGGGTCGCAAAGGTCCGGCTGCCTGAGGACGCGTTCCGTCAGTTCTTGCCGAAATCCGGCCATCCAACGCCGTGCCCGGCTTTCGCTTGCCCTGAAAGTCGACCTGATTGATAATTGATATCAGAGGCTTATTGAGCTACAGGCTGTCTGGCACGGCGCTTGCGGTCAGTCTGAAACTGGTGCTGACCTCCTGATCGGGGTTTTAATACGGGAGACGGTCGATCACATGCGAAGAATAAATAGCCAAGCTGGTTTCACCATCGTCGAGCTCATGATCGTCGTCATGATCATCGGCGTGCTTGCTTCCTTGGTATTGCCGGGCGTAAGGGCCAATGCCGTCCGCGCCAAGGTGTCGGAAGCAATTCTTGCGCTCAGTACCTGCAAGAACCTTGTAACCGAACTCTATCAATCGGGGGGCGATCCGCCCGGCCCTGGGGTAGCCTGGGGTTGCGAAGGGAGCGATGTCTCCACTTACGTGGGTGAGATCACAGTCAATGAACTCGGTGTGATCAAGGCATCGTTGCGGGGTTTCCACGACGGGCGGATCGACACCCACGAAATCGCTCTGGCGCCGCTCGACAACACGGGAAATCTGGTGCCCGTAGGTGGGACCATCACCAGTTGGCGCTGCGGTTCTCCTTCGGACGTCGCGACCGGGCAGGAGGTGCCCGCGCAATATCTCCCCGGCAGCTGCAGAGGTTGACGATCCTGGCGAGACCGGGCCATCATCTCGCTTGCAATTTTGCCGGTGTAGCCTCCCCGCGAAATAACTGAATCCGGATGTGCGAAGCCGACCGCGCGGCGCGGAGTGGGATGCACGTCGAAAGAAGCATCGGTAACCTGCATTCCTTGCTCCCCAAACACTTGGAGAAAAAGATGACCGCACGGCGTTCCGCGATTCGATGCTTCTCGATACTGATTTCATCCGCGGTCGCGGTCTACGCTTTCGCGCAGACGCCCAAGCCTGAGTTCAAGCCGGAGGTCGGTCAGTCGGGCAAGGACGTCGTCTGGGTGCCCTCGCCGCAGGAACTGGTCGACAAGATGCTCGACATGGCGGGGGTGACCCTCAAAGACTACGTGATCGATCTCGGCTCGGGTGACGGCCGCACGGTGATTACCGCCGCGAAGCGCGGCGCGCGCGCGCTTGGCGTGGAGTTCAACCCGGACATGGTTGCGCTGTCCAGGCGGAACGCCGCTGCGGCGGGCGCCGGCGACAAAGCGACCTTTGTCGAGGCCGATATTTTCCGCACCGACCTGTCTCAGGCTACGGTCATCACCCTGTTCCTCCTGACGGAACTGAACCTCAGGCTCCGCCCGACGATTCTCTCCCTCAAGCCCGGGACCCGAATTGTCTCGAACACCTTCAGGATGGGAGAGTGGGAACCTGACCAGACTGCCGAGCTCGGCTGCGACACCTATTGCACCGCCTATATGTGGATCGTACCGGCGCGCGTGGATGGCCGATGGAAAACGGCGCAAGGCGAGCTTACGCTCAAGCAGGAATTCCAGAAGGTGTCCGGAACGCTCACGTCCGGGAATGTCGCCGCGCCGATTTCAAAAGGCAGTTTGCGCGGCGATCAAATCAGATTTACGGCGGCGGGTGCCGAATACCGCGGCCGCGTGAACGGCGAGACGATCGAGGGAACGCTCAAATCGGCCGGGAACCCGGGTAGCTGGAAAGCTACGCGCTGAAGTTGGAAAAGCGCGAGCCTTAAATACCGCCCGCGGACGCGGTTCGTCGCTAATCGATCTTCGCGCCGACCGCTCTTACCACCTCGCCGTACTTGGCGTATTGCGCGCGGATGAGCGCTGCAAATTCCTCGGGCGTCGAAATAAAAGGTTCCAGCCCGCCGACGCTGCGCACCCTTTCGCGCATGTCCGCGCTGGCCAGCAGCCGGTTGGTTTCATCGTGCAACCTGGAAAGCACCGGCGCCGGCACCCCGGCAGCCGTGAAAATTCCGATCCATGCCGTGACCTCGAAGCCAGGAAAAACCTCGCCGAGAGTCGGGAGCTCGGGAAATGTCGTTGAGCGCGTCTTCCCCGCGACGGCGAGCCCGCGCAATTTTCCGGCCTTGATGTGCCCCGTAACCGAGTTCCCCCCGAACATCACGGGCACCTCACCGGCGAGCAGCGCGATGGTCGCGGGTCCGCCGCCTTTATACGGCACGTGCACGAGCTGTATCCCGGCGCGCAACTTCAGCATCTCCATGGTGAGATGATGCTGGCTGCCGTTGCCGATCGAGGCATACGCGAGCGGCGGGTCGGCGCGGCGAGCGTAGTCGAGGAATTCCCGCAGGTTCTTCACAGGCAAGGCCGGATTGGCCGTGAGGACCATCTGGGTGGTGACGAGGGTGGCGACGGGCGCGAGGTCCTTCAGGGTATCGATCGGCAGGCTCGCGTACAGGTGCGGGCTGATGACGATCTGGCTGTCCTGGCCGAGGAGCAGCGTGTATCCGTCGGGGACGGCCCGGGCCGCGAGTTCGCTCGAAAGGTTGCCGTTCGAGCCCGGGCGGTTCTCGACGATCACCGGCTGGCCGAGCGCTTCGCCGAGTCTGGGAGCGACAACCCGCGCGATCGTGTCGGTAGCGCCCCCCGGAGGATTGGGAACGAGCAGGCGGACCGGCCGACTCGGGTACTGTGCCAGAGCCGACGCGACTGCGAGAAAAAGTCCCGCGGCGATGCCCGCAAGCTCGAAGACGCGAATCGCTCTCATGGTCAATGGTCAGCCCTTTCGCGCTACATGCAAGTTGAAGAGAGCCGGATTTCGCCCCGGCCCAAGGTATACCGTTCCCGCGCCCGATTCTCGATGGCTTATGACACAATCATACCCATCAATCGCGAGTGTCGAATCGGGGAACGCGCGTGACCGGTGATCCTTCCATAATGGATCTGAGCCTGCAGGTCGGCAAGTACGATATCCAAAAGGCGCTCGGCAAGGGCGCCAGCGGGGTGGTTTATCTCGCCAAGGACACGTTTACGGGGAAGGAAGTCGCGCTCAAGACAATCGAGCCCGAGGTGTTCCGGGATCCCGAGTTCGGGGCCGTGTATCGCTCGCAGTTCCAGAACGAGGCATCGCTCGCCGGGAAACTCCGGCACCCGCACATCGTGGCGATTCTCGACGCGGTGGTGCAGGAAGATTCCGGCTATATCGCGATGGAATACGTGAAGGGGGGCGATCTGTCCAAGCATGTCGCAGCGGGCCAGTTGCTCCCGGTCGCCGACGTTCTGCAGATCGCGTTCAAGTGCTGCGGGGCGCTCGAATACGCAGGCAAGGAAGGCATCGTCCACAGCGATATCAAGCCTTCGAACCTCATGTTGGCCGAAGGCTCCGAGGTGAAGATCTCGGATTTCGGCGCGGCTTACCTGCGCAAGAGCCAGGTCGTGCAGACCGCGGCGATGGGTTCGCCCTACTACATGTCGCCCGAGCAGATCGCCGGCAAGGAGCTCGACTTCCACAGCGATATGTATTCCCTCGGCGTTTCGCTCTACGAACTGCTCACCGGAAGCAAACCCTTCACTGCGGACAGCCTCGAGATACTGGTGCAGAAGATCCAGAGCCAGGAGCCGGTTCCGCCGGGCAAGGTCCGGTCCGGGCTGCCGAAGGCGGTGGACGCCGTGGTGCTGCGCGCGATGGCAAAGAAGCCCGCGCACCGTTACCCGAGCTGGGCCGAATTCGCCAACGACCTCTCGAAAGTCGTGCAGGAGATTCTTCCGGCCAACACGGTCCCGGACAGCGAGAAATACGTTGCCCTGAAGAAAGTCGAGATGCTCGCGGGCCTCTCCGATACGGAATTCTGGGAATTGGCGAGAGCCGGGGAGTGGGTGCGCGTGTCGTCCAACCAGACGATCGTGAACGAGAATGCCAAAGGCAAGAGCTTCTATTTCCTCGGCAAGGGACAGGCCAAGGTCACCCGGCAGGGGCGACTCCTCAACATGATCAACGAGGGCGAGTGCTTCGGCGAAATGGCCTATATCCGCGGCGGGGATATTCCCCGAAACGCGACCGTCGATTCCGTCACGGAGCTCCTGCTCGCCAAGTTCAGGCCCGACGCATTCGGAAGAATGAGTCTCGGCGCACAGCTCTACCTGACCCGCGCGCTGTGTCGCAACCTCGCCGACCGGCTCGAGCTCGCCAATACCCGGATCGGGCGGTGAATCCCGCATGACCGCCCGTCATGGACCACGAATGAATTTCGCATCGACCTCTTCCGTGACGGTATGAAAATCGATTGGGACGTGCCGATCGAGATGGACGATGGTCTGGTGCTGCGCGCCGACGTGTTCCGCCCGGCTGCCGGCGGAAAATATCCGGTCATCCTTTCCTACGGACCGTACGGCAAGGGGCTCGCGTTCCAGGAAGGCTACAAGACCGCCTGGGAAATCATGGCACGCGACCATCCCGACGCGGTCGCGGGCAGCTCGAACCGGTACGCCAACTGGGAAGTGGTCGATCCGGAGAAGTGGGTGCCCGACGGCTACATTTGCATGAGGATCGATTCGCGCGGCGCCGGGCGCTCACCGGGCTACCTTTGCCACAACAACGCGCGCGAGACGCGCGACATCTACCTGTGCATCGAGTGGGCAGCCGCGCAAGCCTGGTGCAACGGAAAAGTGGGCATGAACGGCATTTCATACTACGCGAGCAACCAGTGGCGCGCGGCCGCGTCGCAGCCGCCGCATCTCGCTGCGATCTGCGTGTGGGAAGGCTGGAACGACGCCTATCGCGAGAGCGCGCGCCACGGCGGAATCATCTGCAGCTTCCGCAAGAACTGGCAGGACATGCAGGTGAAGACGGTGCAGCACGGGCAGGGCGAGCGCGGCGCGAAGAGCAGCGTCACCGGCGAGACGGTATGCGGCCCGGAAACGCTTTCGCCCGCGGAGCTGGAGAAGAATCGCGAGGACATGTGGCAGTCGTTCCTGTCGCGCGAGCTCTGGGGGCCGTATTACGCCGAGCGCAGCCCCGATCTTTCGAAGGTGACCGTGCCGCTCCTATCGGCGGCGAACTGGGGCGGCCAGGGACTGCACACGCGCGGCAACTTCGAGGGCTTCACAGGTGCGGCCTCGAAGCAGAAATGGCTGGAAGTGCACGGCGGCTCGCATTGGGCGCCGTTCTACACCGACTACGGTGTCGCCCTGCAGAAGCGTTTCTTCGAGCGCTTCCTCAAAGGGGTCGATAACGGTTGGGACCGGCAGCCGCGAGTGCAGCTGCAGGTCAGGCATCCCGGTGAAAAATTCGTCATGCGCCACGAGAACGAGTGGCCGCTTGCGCGGACGAAGTGGACACGTTTTTATCTGAGCCCGGAGGGCCTGCGCCTTTCGCCCGAATCTTCCACTGAGGGCTACATCACTTACCCGGCCTCGGGCGATGGCGTGACCTTCTCCACGTTGCCGCTGGAGAAAGAAACCGAGATCACCGGGCCTTCGGCGCTCAAACTCTTCATCTCCTCGTCCACCGCCGACGCTGACATCTTTGCCGTGCTGCGCGTGTTCGACCCGAAGGGAAAAGAAGTCTCGTTCCGGGGTGCGCTCGATCCGCGCACCCCGGTCGGGCAGGGTTGGTTGCGCGCGTCACAGAGGAAGCTCGATCCCAAGCGCTCGCTGCCTTACCGTCCCTTCCACACGCACGACGAGAAGCGGCCGCTCGCGCCGGGTGAGGTGGTCGAGCTCGACGTCGAGATCTGGCCGACCTGTATCGTCGTGCCGGCGGGCTTTCGCATCGCCCTGACGATCCGTGGAAAGGACTACGAGCACGATGGGGAAGCAGCCTCCCTGTCCAACATGAAAAACCCCATGCGCGGCTGCGGACCCTTTATTCATGACGATATGGCCGACCGGCCGCCGGCGATTTTCGAGGGCAAGGTCACGCTGCATTTCGGGGCGAAACGGCAGGCATCCGTACTGCTGCCGGTGATTCCCGCGAAATAACATGCGAGCGGAGCTCGTTTCCATCCCCACCGAGACTATTCCGCTCGACGGGCTGTTCTATGAGCCCGAGAGTGGACCGGCCGCAGGAGCGGCACTGCTGTTTCACGGCAACACCATGAATTTCTATGTCGGCGCGCTGCGCTTTCTGCCGCCCGTGCTGGTGAACCTCGGCCTGGCCTGCCTCGCGTTCAATCGCCGCGGGCATGACATCCTCTGCACGCGCAACAGCCGCATCCCGGAAGGTGGCGCGTTCCAGCTCGCGCGCGAGAGTATCGAGGACAACCGAACTGCGGCGCACTGGCTCGCCGCGCGCGGATTTCCGGCGCCCGCGGTGATCGGGCACAGCAACGGCGGCATGCTTGCCGTGCAGCATGTTGTTGATCATCCCGAGACGCCGGCGCTGGTGCTGCTCTCGGCGCATCTCGGCGGCAGAAATATTCTCGAGCGCACCAGTAAGGCCGGCCTGATGGCGCAGGACCGCGTCGAGGAATTCACCGCTCTGGCACGCGAGCGCGTTGCCGCGGCGCGCGGCAGGGAACTGATGCTCATGCCCGGCTGGTGGTACGCGATCAGCGCCGAGAGCTATCTCGATCGCCTGACGGAAACGCCCGACGGGCTCGCGCTCGCGCCGCGGGTGAAGTGCCCGGTGCTCTACCTTCGCGGCGACCAGGAGTCGCGCGCGAATTATCCCGCCGAAGACTTCAAGGCCCGCGCGGGAGGGCCGTGCACCGTGGAGATCGTTCCGGACTGCGACCACTTCTACAAGGAGCGGGAAGCGGCAGTCCAGGACCTCGTGTCGTCGTGGCTTACGCGAACGCTGCATATCGAATTCACACAGCCTCAAAATGCGCTTCTGCCGAGGAGGGGTTTATGAGACATTCCAAGCTGCGCGCGGCTGTGATCGCGCTGATGGCCTCTGCGATTTCCTGTACGGCGACAGCCCAATCCTATCCGGCCAAGCCGATCAAGATCGTCATACCTTTCCCGCCGGGGAACACGACCGACATCATGACGCGTCTGATCGGGCCGAAAATCACCGAACGCCTGGGCCAGCAAGTGATCGTCGAAAATCGCCCGGGAGCGAGCGGGATGCTCGGCCTGGATTACGTCGCCAAGGCTGCGCCCGACGGCTATACCCTCGCCGCAGGGCAGGGCGGCAACATGGTCGTCCTGCCGCACACGAGCAAGTACATACCTTACGATGCACTGAAGGACTTCGCGCCGATCGCGGTATCGACGACCAATTACCTCGGCATCGTTGCGCACCCCGAGGTGCCGTTCAAGTCGGTCGGAGAAATGGTCGCGTGGGCCAAGGCCAATCCGGGCAAGCTCACGGTGGCGACCAACGGCGAAGGCGGCTTTCCGCATCTCGCTTTCGAGCAATTGCGCGTGATGGCGGGATTCACTTTCACGCACGTTCCTTACAAGGGCTCGGCGCAGATCGCGACCGACGTGATCGGAGGCCAGGTGCAGGTCGCTATCGACGGCATCACGGGGCTCGCTCCTCACGCGCGCTCGGGCCGGCTGCGCCTGCTCGCGATCACCAACAGGACGCGCGTAGCGCTTTGGCCCGGCGTTCCTGCGGCCGCGGAGGACGTTCCCGGCTACGAATCGGGCGGCTGGTTCGGTTACGTCGCACCTGCGGGGACGTCGCGGAATATCATCTCGAGACTGAACGAAGAGATCAATCGCGCGATCGGATCGCCCGACGTAAGCGACAAGCTGGTCACCGCGGGATTGATCGTCGTCACCGAGTCACCTGAATATTTCGGGAACCTCATCAGGAGCGACTACGCGAAATACGGCAAGCTCATGCGCGACATCGGTTTCCAGCCGCAGTGAGCGGCGCGGCGGCTTCCCGGTGATTCCGCGCATCGTACCCGCGCTGCTGGCGTTTGCCCTGGCGCAGAGCGCTTCGGCCTGGGGCCCGGAAGGCCATCGCATGGTCGGTGATGTCGCGGGCCGGTTTCTCACCGAAAAAACACAAACGCGAATCCTCGCGCTCCTCAAGGCCGACCGCATGGCGGACGGCCGGCTCTCGGGGCGGCACACGCTCGGCGAAGTCGCGAGCTGGGCCGACGAAATCAAGGATTTCGAGTGGGGAACGCGGCGCGGTTCCTGGCACTATGACGACGTCCCCTTGTGCGGGGCGGCGGAGTACGCGAAGTATTGCCGCAATGGTCGATGCGCTTCCGCACAACTCGGCCGTCAAATCGAAATTCTCGGGAACGAGCGGGCGCGGCCCGGGCAGCGAAACGAGGCACTCAAGTGGGTCGTGCACATTGTCGGTGACATCCACCAGCCGCTGCACGCGGCCAACCGCGGCGATCGCGGCGGGAACCGGGTGCGGGTGTCCTTCTTCGGACAAACCGACAACCCGCCCTACGGCAGCCTCAACCTTCACGCCCTCTGGGACGTCCAGATGGTGCAGCGGCTGATATCGGACCGCGGCGGCGAGCGCGAGATCGTATCCGCGCCGTTGGTTGCCGGGGACAGAAATACCTGGGAACGGGGTTCGATTTCCGATTGGGTAGACGAGAGCCACCGGATCGCGAGGGATATTGTCTATCCGCTTCTTCCGGTAGCGGTTTCGTGCGCGCAGAAGATCACCGACGTGCTCGAGATCGATTCAGAGTACTACGCGAAGGCGGCGCCCGTGATCGAAATCCAGATCAGGAAGGCGGGGGTCCGGCTGGCGCGGATCCTGAATGAAACGCTCGGACGGTAGAGCGCCGCTGCCGGTAGAGGTCGCCCGGCTCGAGAAGTTCCGACCGCTTCACGATGGTGGCGGGTCCCGTTCGTTGCATATTTCCTACCGGTCGTTCCCGGCCGATGCCAGACTGGCGCGTTCTGTATATGATGCGGCGAAGGGGCGCGCCGGTAGCGCGCCCTTCCGATCGCAACCCTGCGAAGGGCTGAAATGACGTCGAGCAACATGCGCCCCCAGAGCGGAACCGTCGTTCCAAGCGGCGACGCCCTGTTTCGCGCGCTGGTCGCGCAGAGCGCGGTCGGGATTGCGGTGGGATCGCCGGAAGGCCGCTTTCTGAGCGTGAACGAGGCGCTTTGCCGGATGCTCGGTTACGACGAGCAGGAACTGCTGCAAAAGGCCGTCAGGGACATCACCCACGCAGACGATCTGGACTCCAACCTCGAGTTCCGGGAGGAGCTCCTGTCGGGAAGAAGCCAGTCGCGCGTCTATGAAAAGCGCTATTTGCGCAAGGACGGATCCCCGATCTGGGTGCAGATCGCGGGAACGGTGGTGCGCGACAACTCGCGCGCGCCGCAATGCTTCGTCGTGCTGGTGCACGACATCACACAGCTCAAGCTCGCCCAGGATGCACTCAGGGCGAGCGAGGCCCGGTTCCGCCGCATGGTGGAGCTGAGCTCGGACTGGTACTGGGTGCAGGACGGGAATTTCCGGTTTCTCGAGCTTCCCGGGGTGGAAAAACGGGGGATCGACCCCGAACCTTTCCTCGGCAAGGCGCGCTGGGAGCTTCCTGAAGCCGGCCTGATTCCTGAAAAATTCTGGCAGCAGCATCGCGAGAAACTCGAGCGTCACGAGCCGTTTGCCGATTTCGTATACCTTGCCCGGGACGGCTCGGGCGAGTTGCGCTACCTGAGCGTGACCGGCGAGCCGATTTTCGACGCCGGCGGCTCTTTCATGGGCTACCACGGCGTCGGCAAGGACGTCACCGACAGAGCGCGCGCGCAGAAGGCGCTCGAGGACAGCGAGCAGCGCTACAGGATGCTCTTCGACATCCATCCCCACCCGATGTGGGTGGTGGACAGCAAAACCCTCGCCTTCCTGGCCGTCAACCAGGCGGCGGTCGAGCACTACGGTTATTCGAGAGAAGAGTTCCTGTCGATGACCCTCGAGAAGCTGCGCCCCGCGGAAGACATCGCCCAGCTGCTCAAGAGCTTTCAGGATCAGAACCCTTCCTACATGCAGCGCGCGGCGCGCCACGTGAAGAGGAACGGCGAGCAGATCAACGTCGAAATCGTGTCCTTCAATCTCGATTTCGACGGCCGCAGCGCCCGCTTGGGCGTGATCAACGATGTTACCGGGCGCCTGAAGGCTGAAGAGCAGGTCCGGGAAATCGAGGAGCGGTACCGGACGCTCCAATCCCAAGCCGAGTCCACGCCGCCCCGGCGCAAGTAGCGTCGCCACGGCGGGCCTTTCCAGCGCGAGTCGCGGAACCGGAATCCCGATGAACCTCAATGCGCAACCGCCGTTCAGGGCGGACCAGGTCGGGAGCCTTCTGCGGCCTGCCGAGATCAAGGAAGCGCGCGCGAAAGTCGAGCGCGGCGAAATGAGCCCGGAGGCCTTGCGCGCGGTCGAAGACCGCTGCATTCGCGAGGCGGTCGTCCGCCAGGAGGCGCTGGGTCTGGAGAGCATCACCGACGGCGAGTACCGCCGCGGCTGGTGGAACCACGACTTCCTCGGGAAAATCGACGGCGTCGAGATCGAGCTCGACCGAAAATCCTACAAGTTCGCGGGTTCTGACGATCCGCGCTATACGCCGCAGGTGCGGCGCAAGCTGCGGCGAGCGCGTCCGATCATGCTCGATCACTTCAAGTATCTGAAATCGGTCGCGCACAAGACGCCCAAGTTCACCATGCCCTCGCCTTCGATTCTCTATCACCGTGGCGGTCGGGCGGCGATCAGCCGCGAGGCCTATCCCGATCTGGACGAGCTCTGGAGCGACGTCGGACGCGTCTACCGGGAGGAAATCCGGGACCTTGCGGCGGCGGGCTGCACCTATCTGCAAATCGACGACACGAGCTTTTCGTTTCTCTGCGATGAGAAATTCCGCGCGAGCTGCCGCGCCCGCGGCGACGACCCCGACGCGCTCCCGCACATGTACGCCAAAGCGGTCAATGCGGCCATTGCCGATCGTCCCGCGGGAATGGCGATCGCCATGCACACCTGCCGGGGCAACTGGAAAAGCACCTGGCTCGCCGAGGGTGGATACGACCCGGTTGCCCAGGCCGTGTTCGAGGAGACCGATGTCGACGGCTACTTCCTCGAATACGACACCGAGCGAGCCGGCGGCTTCGAACCGCTGCGCTTTGTCCCGAGCGGAAAGAAAGTGGTGCTCGGCCTGGTGTCGACGAAGACGCCGGTGCTCGAGAACAAGGACGAACTGAAGAGACGCATCGAGCAGGCGGCAAAATACGTTCCGATGGAGAACCTGTGCGTGAGTCCGCAGTGCGGTTTTGCCAGCACGCATCACGGCAACCTGCTCACCGAGGACGATCAGTGGAGAAAACTTTCGCTCGTCGTCGAATTGGCGCGGGAAGTGTGGGGCGCCGCCTGAGCCTGCAGCGAAGTCTCCCATAGCTACGCGTTGTAGGCCGAAGGCTCCGCGCGGCCCTTTATAATGACCTCGTTTCCCGTTCCGGGAGGATACTCGATGAACTGCAATCCCAACCGATACCGCCGGCGCGTGCTTGCTGCGCTTGCCGCTGCGGCCGCCGCGCCGTTCGGTGCGCTTGGCCAGGGCCTTTCCAAACGTCCGCTGCGGATCGTCGTTCCCTTCACCCCGGGGTCCGGCCCCGATATCGTGGCGCGACTGTTCGCCCCCAAGCTGCAGGCGCGCTGGGACCTGCCTATTTTCGTCGAGAACCGGCCGGGCGCCTCCGGAACGATCGGCACGGAGATCGTGGTCAAGTCGCCGCCCGACGGCCACACGCTCATGGTCGGACCCGCGTCCATCGTCACCGCGCCGCATCTCTATCCGAATATCTCCTACGACGTGGTGAAGGACCTTTCCGCGGTCACGGGCGTCGGCTCGACGAGTCTCGCGCTGGTGGTGCACAAATCGGTGCCGGCCGGTACGGCACAGGAATTCATTGCCTGGGTGAAGTCGCAGCCCGGCAAACTCAACTACGGTTCTCCGGGAAACGGCACGCACCACCACCTTTGCATGGAGCTACTGAAACTGTATGCCGGCCTGGACATCGTTCACGTGCCGTATAAGGGTTCGGCGCCGGCAGAGAACGACTTGATCGCGGGCACCATTGCCGCGATGTTCCTGCCGGTCCATGTCGCGCTCCCGAAGATCAAGGCGGGTCAGATCAAGGTGCTCGGTGAGAGCCTGAAGGAGCGCCATCCGCTGTTTCCCGACATTCCTTCGCTACATGAGCAGGGCGTCACCGGATACGACGTGGATCTGTGGCTCGGCGTATGGGCGCCGCCGGGACTGCCGCCGGAGTTGCTCGCGCGATCCAACGCCGACGTCAGGGCGATCGTCGCTGAGCCCGACATGCGCGAGCAGCTTGCGAAGCAGGGCCTGGTGCCGAACACGGGCACGCCCGAGCAATTCGCCAGGCTGGTGAAGGACGATTTCGAGAAATGGGGCAAAGTGATCCGCGACGCGCACATCAAGGCCGACTAGTAGCATCCATCGAAACGGCGGAGATTATCGGCCTGGACGGGTCGGTCCGCCCGGAGCGCAGGAATGCCGGTTGTGGCGGAGTTGACGCGATCCTGTAAGCTCAGCTACTTTGACGTTGTTTCTTGAGGGAAGACTCGATCGGGCTCGCAGATTCGGCGGTCGACCGGTCCAGAATCGGAGGACACATGGGTACGTACAGCAATTTCTTGTGGCACTTGCTCGTCCAATGCTTGATCCTGGTGTTTATCGTTGTGTCTGTCACTGGCCTCGGAGTGGGGATCGGGTTGATCGTTTCCAGTCAGAAAATCGTGCGCATGTTTCACGCAGTCAACCGCTGGATCTCGACCCGCCACGCCCTGAAATCGGTGGAGGTGCCGCGCGAGACGGATCGGGCTGCGCACAGATACCAGCGCTGGATCGCTGGAGGCTTCGTCCTCGGCGGTCTTGTCGCGATTTTCGGCCTGGTGACCGGGTTCGACTCGCGCGCCCTCGGCGCCATGCTGGCGGACCGTCTTGCCCCCGTCGCCGCGATCGCTTTCGACAGCCTCAAGTGGTTCCTGATCCTGGGCAGCGCCTTCGGTGTCGTGGTCGGCGCAATGCTGCTCTTCTATCCGAACGCGGAGCTTACGCTCGAGAAGTATGCAAACCGGTGGATATCGTCGCGGCAAATTGTCCGGAGCGGGGACGACATGCACATGGGTCTGGACTTGCTGGTCGAAGCTCATCCCACGCCTGCGGGCTGGATCGTCGCTTGCACTTCAGTGGCGGCGGTGATCTGCGGGATCATCATGCTGGTGCGCTACTACTGACGCGGGCACATCCGATCGCGATTCCCTGACGGTGCAGCCGCACCCGGCGTAACGCTCTTCGGTCGCGCGGTATTCCGTGAAACCCAAGACGGTCGCGATACTCGAGAGCCGGCTCGGGCCGCAACTGGGCGAGCTCGTCGCAAAGCACGGGGGACGGCCGATGCTCGCCCCCGCGCTCGCGGAGGTCCCTGACGTCGACCACGCCATGATTTTGCGGCTGGTCGGCGAGCTGGAATCGCATCCTCCGCAAGTCGCCATTTTCCAGACCGGGGTCGGTACGCAGGCGCTTTTTTCCGCGACCGATTCGCTCGGGATCACGCCCAGGCTTCTGGGTTTGCTGGCGCAGTGCGTGGTGGCTGCGCGCGGGCCCAAGCCCACTGCTGCGCTGCGCTCGCGCGCAGTGCGCATCGACTGCAGCGCCAAGGAACCCTTCACGACGGTCGAGGTGCTGGAATCGCTTCGGGATCTGTCGCTCGTGGGCTCGCGCGTCGTCGTGCAGCGCTACGGCGAGACCAACGTCGAGCTGGAAAAGGCGCTTCGCGCAAAAGGCGCGGACGTCATGGAAATCCCCACTTACCGGTGGGCGCTTCCGCAAGATACCGCGCCGCTCGTACGCTTGATGGACGCGCTCGAACGCGAGCAGGTCGATGCCACGGTGTTCACCAGCGCCTCACAGGCGCACAACCTGTTCGCGCTCGCCGGAAAGCTGGGTAGACGAGACTCGCTTGCCTCTCACCTGAACCGTACGCTCGTCGCTTCCATCGGCCCGGCCCGGTATGCAGCGCCGCGCTCGAGGGGCACGGCGTGAGAATCGCCCTTGAGGCGAGTCCGCCCAAGCTGGGTCCGCTGGTGGCGGCGCTCGACCGGGCGCTTTCCACGTAGCGGGGCCTAGGCCATCGCGTAGCGCTTCACTGCTTTTTCGTCCCAGACCATTCCGGTTCCCGGGCGATCGGGAATGATCGCCGATCCGTCGACGATGGAAAGCGGTTCGGCGAGGATCGCACTCGCCCAGTCGACGTACTCCAGGAAGTGACAGGTCGGCGTGACGGCAAGGAGATGCGCGCTCGCTTCCGGGAAAAGATGCGAGGACATGGGAAGGCCGTGTTCCTGGGCGAGGCTTGCAGCGCGCCGCCAACCGGTCACTCCACCGATCCTCTCGAGGTCCGGCATCACGTAGTCGCAGGCACCCGCCTCGATCGCTTCGGCCATGGCCTGTGGCAGAGAGAAGTTCTCGCCGATCTGCACGGGCGTAGCGAGCTCCCGTGCCAATTCTGCGCAGCCACGGTAGTCGTCGTGGCGGATGGGTTCCTCGATCCAGTAAATGCCCTCGCCGTCGATCGCCCGGCCCCGTCGTAACGCCTCGTCGAGCGAAAGCGCCTGGTTGAAATCGACCATGAGCTTCACATCCTCCGGGAGGCGCCTGCGCACGGCGCGCACCGCGGCGAGATCGGCTTCCAGCGTTGCGTTGCCGAGCCGCAGCTTCACCGCGCGAAATCCGCGTTCGAGAAGTTTCTCCGCCTCGTCCGCTGCGGCGCCGGGCGCCATCAGTCCGAGGCCGTTGCTGTTGTACGCCGGAATGGGACGTGGCTCGCCGCCGAGCAGCGCGACCAGCGGTTTTCCGGCCGCAATGGCGAGCGCATCCCAGCAAGCCACGTCGAACGCGGCCATCGCCATGCGCACTATGCCCTGCACGCCGATCAGCCTGAAGTGGCGCGCGAGTTTTTCCCAGAGATCGGCCGGCGCGACGCGCTCGCCCTTCACGCTGCGCTCGATCTCTCCGAGCACCGCCGCGATCGCCGCCGCAGCCGCCGGGAAATAACAGAAGAGCCAGGAGCGGCCGGTGACGCCTTCCTCAGTTTCGAGGTCGACGAGGAGCAGCGGCGCCGAGCGTATCGTGCCGGCGCTCGTGCCAAGGGGTAGTTTCATCGGCACTTCGACGCCCCTCGCGCGGAGCGCGCGCAGCGTGAGCCGCGGATGGTTCACGCGGGCTTGCCGCCCTCGGCGTATAGCGCGAGGATGTCCCACACCGCGCGATTGGCCGGGGTCGGAACGCCGGCCACGGCGCCGAGCTGCACCACGCCGCCGGAGAGCCATTCGACTTCCAGCCGATTGCCGCGCTGAAGGTCGTGAGCCATGGAAGCGGCCATGTCGTCGGGAAGCCCGTCGGCGCGAGCGAGGCAGGCGTCGGCGTAGTCGGAGGGAAGGGCGATGCCCTGCGCGCGCCCGACAGTGACCACTTCGCGCATGATCTCGAGCAGGAAGGCGCGGGTGCGCGGATTCTTCCGGATCGGCCCTATGGTCGTACGCATCGCGGCGGTCGTCGCCGACAAGCCCACAAGGAACACGTACTTCTCCCAGATTGCGCGGCGTACGTCGCCGGAGAGCTCCGAAGTGACGCCCGCCTTGAGCAGCGCTTCGTGCAGAAAGCGCGCACGCTCGGAGGATTTTCCGCCGTATTCGCCGAGCACCACCCGCTGCATCGCGCCCGTCTGGAGGATCACGCCGGGGCGCGAGATGGTCGTGCCGACGTAGCAGACGCCGCCCATCACGGCCGCGTCGCTCAGCTCGCGGCGCAGGATGTCGTCCTTGATCACGCCATTCTGCAGCGACAGCACCCCGGTGCCGGGCTTGAGCAGCGGCCTGATCTGCCGGATCGCGGATTCGGTGTCCCACAGCTTCACCGAAAGGATGACCAGATCGACGGGTCCGAGCGACGCGGGATCGTCGGTGGCGCGAACCTTGAGGATGCGGATGTCGCCGTGCACTTCGCTTTCGATGACGAGGCCGTGGTCGCGCATCGCGGCGAGGTGCGCGCCGCGCGCGATAAAACTCACATCGTAGCCGGCGTGGGCGAGCCGCCCGCCGAAAAATCCGCCCACGCCGCCCGAGCCCATCATTGCGATTTTCATTTTCAGTGCGGCGCGAGTTCGGTTCCGAGGACCGTGGATTATACCGGCGCGCAGTGGTAACCTGCCCGCGTCTGTGGGGAGAAAAGGGGAAATCATGGTCCGCTTCGTTGTTCGCTTTGTCGCGGCGGCTGCGGTCGTACTCGTGCCGTTTGCCGCCGGAGCGCAGGCCTGGCCGACCAAGCCCGTGCACTTCATCGTTCCGTTTCCGCCGGGCGGCTCGGTCGATCCGCTCGCGCGGGTGCTCGGCGCACGACTCCAGGACTCGCTCGGGCAGCAGTTCATCGTCGAGAACAAGCCCGGCGCCTCGGGCTCGATCGGCACGGCTTTCGTCGCCAAGAGCTCACCCGACGGCTACACCTACGTAGTCGTGTTCGACACGCACGCGGTCAACCAGTCGCTGATCCCGAATCTTCCCTACGACACGCTGAAAGATCTCGCGCCGGTGATGCTCGTGGGTACCGCGCCGATGGCCATAGTCACCAGTCCGGCCAGGCCGTACAAGACCTTCGGCGATGTCGTCGCCGCGGCAAAGGCGAAACCCGAGGCGCTCAGCATCGGCTCTGTCGGGAACGGCAGCATGGGCCACCTCGCCATGATCGTGGTGCAGCAGATGGGCGGCTTCAAGGTCACCCACGTGCCCTACAAGGGCGGTGGCCCGATGATGACCGACGTGATGGGCAACCAGATCGACCTTGGTATCGCCTCGGTAGCAGCGCTCTCGGCGAACGTCAAGGGCGGGAAGCTGCGCGCACTCGCGGTCACGGGAGAGAAGCGCTCTGGCGTTATGCCCGACGTACCGACGCTCGCCGAGCAGGGCCTCCCGGGATTCTCGGCCTACGCGTGGTGGGGGATTCTCGCGCCCGCCGGTACGCCGAAACCCATCATCGACAGGTTTCACGCCGAGCTTGCCAAGGCGCTCAATCAGCCCGACCTGCGCAAGCAACTCACCGAGACGCTCGGCATGGATCTCGCGGCGAGCAGTCCGGAGGTCCTGCAGAAGTTTGTCGCCGGCGAGATCGATCGATGGGGCAAGGTCGTGCGGGACAACAACGTTCGCGCGGACTGAAGGGAACGAAATGAAGCGCAGCTGCGGCGCGTTCGTCGCGGCGCTGGCAGCGCTGGTGTCGGCGCCGAGCCACGCGCAGGACTACCCTAGCAGACCCATCCGGCTGATCATCGGTTTTCCGACGGGTGGGAACGTTGACGTAGTTGGCCGGATCGTTGCGCAGAAGATGGGCGAGGGCTTCGGTCGCCAGGTCCTGCCGGAAAACCGCACCGGGGCGGGCAGCATCATTGCCAACGAGTATGTCGCCAAGTCCGCCGCCGACGGCTATACGCTGCTTGTAGTGAGCGGCGCCTTCGTGACGCAGGCGGCGACGACGCGGAAGCTCCCCTACGATCCGGCCCGGGATTTTTCCTGGATCTCCACGATCGTGAGCTACCCGCTGGTGTTCTCGGTCCGTTCCGACTCGCGCTTCAAGACCCTGGAGGAGTTCATCGGCTACGTCAGAAGCAATCCCGGAAAGGTGAACTATCCCTCGCCAGGCATTGGCACGCTCTATCATCTCGCGGCCGAAATGTTCGTTTCCATGGCGGGAATCGACATGCAGCATGTGCCGTTTCGCGGCGGCTCCGAGCCGCTGACCGAGGTCCTCTCCGGCCGCATGGAATTGCTCATCGACGCCCTCACCAACTCCTACCCCCAGATCCAGGCGGGCAAGTTCAGGCCGCTTGCGGTGAGCTCGCGCGAGCGCTCGCCTTCGCTTCCGGATGTGCCTACTGCCGCGCAAAGCGTGCCGGGGTACGAAGCAAGCTCCTTCCTCGGTATTGCCGGTCCGGCGGGAATGCCGGCTGCGATCGTCGAGCGGGTCAACCGCGAAGTGCGGCGCGTACTCGCCCTTCCTGACATCGGCCAGCGCTTCGCCGAGTGGGGCGGTACGCCGAGCCCAAGCAGTCCCGACCAAATGCGCCTCCGCGTCGAGGCCGAGATCGACAAGTGGAAACAGGTCGTCGAGACGAGAAAAATCGAGCTGCAGTAGGGATTGAGCGATTCTGCGGCCGAAACAAGACGGTCTTTCTGGCATTTATCTTGCTCCTATAACGCTTTAATTCAGTTTCTGAAGGGATCCGGTCACCTACCGACGGTCCTCCGTCATCTATGTCACTTGACCAACAGCCGAAACAGCGTTTTTCCGACGATCAGCTCCTGGGGTCGCTCTTCGCCCAGGAAGCGACCGGGATCGCCGTGACCACCCTCGAGGGACGCTTCTTGAGGGCGAACCGCGCGCTCTGCGGGATGACCGGCTACAGCGAAGCGGAACTGCTCGAACTGACGTTCCGCGATATTACCCATCCGGACGACGTCGAATCGAACGAGAATTTCCGCCAGCAGCTTCTGTCCGGGGAGACGGCGAACCACACTCTGGACAAGCGCTACCTCCGCAAGGACGGGACGCTGATCTGGGTGCAGATCGTGGTCACGATCGTCCGGGACGCCTCGGGTTCGCCGCAGGGCTGCGCGACCCTGGTGCACGACATGACGGCCAGCACTCGGGCGCGGGAGGCGCTGCAGGAGAGCGAGCAGCGCTTCCGCCGGATGGTCGAAATGAGCACGGATTGGTATTGGGAACAGGATGCGCAAATGCGCTTCGTAAAGTTGCCGGGATTCGAGAAAAGGCACTTCAACCGGGAGACCACCCTGGGGCGGGCCCGTTGGGAACTTCCCAGTCTGGGGCCTCTTCCCGAGAAGGTGTGGGAACGGCACAGGGCGATGCTCGAAAAGCGCCAGCCGTTTCACGACTTCGTGTTTCTGAGACGAAATGACTTCGGAGAAATGCGCTATCTGAGCGTGAGCGGCGAACCGGTCTTCGATCGCGATAGCGGGTTCACCGGGTACCGCGGCATCGGCAAAGATGTTACCGAGCAGGTCCGCGCCCAGAAGGCTTTGGAAGAGAGTGAAGCGCGCTATCGCACGCTGTTCGAGGTGAATCCCCATCCCATGTGGGTGGTGGATTCGAGGACCCTGGCCTTCCTCGCGGTCAACGAGGCGGCCCTGCGGCACTACGGTTACTCCAGGGAGGAGTTCCTGTCGATGACCGCCGACCAGATCCGCCCGCCCGAGGAAGTGTCGCAGCTGATGCAGGCCTTTCTGGACCAAAGCCGGTCCTATCGCCAGCGCGCATGGCGTCATATCAAGAAGAACGGCGAGTTGATCTACGTCGAGATCGTTTCATTCAATCTGGAATTTGCCGGTCGGCCGGCCCGCCTGGGGGTCGTGACCGACGTGACCGAGCGCGTGAAGGCGGAGGATCTGGCGGGCACGAGCAAGAGGCGCCTCCGGCCGATCGCGAGAATCGGCAACGGCGCCTGAAGGCACGGCGCGATCGGACGTGCAGGGCGGTCCGGACGGAACTTGCGGGGAAACCTTCCGCGAACTAGCATCGGGGTTTCCACGTTTGGAACGCGCCGACAGGTGCGTTGACGGAAAATCGTGCCATGCCCTGCCTGCGAATGCGGACCCCCGCGCTTTTCCTGCTCGCCGTCGCCTGCTCCGGCGCCGCGGCGCAGACGGGCTATCCGGCGAAGCCCGTGCGTTTCATCGTGCCCTCCGCGGCAGGTGGTGGCACTGACATCATCGCCCGGGCCCTGGGGCAAAAGCTGTCCGAATCGCTCGGTCAGCAATTCATCGTGGACAACCGCCCGGGCGCCGGGCAGATGATCGGCATCGAGATGGCCGCGAAATCCATCGCCGACGGATACACGATCCTGATGGCCGCAAGCACGCTCGCGATCAATCCGATCATGTACAAGAAGGTGCCTTACGATGCGCTGCGCGATTTCGCGCCCATCACCCAGGCGGCGACGCTCGCTAACGTGCTCGTGGTGCACCCCTCGCTGCCGGTGAAATCGGTGGCGGAATTTATCGCGTACGCCAAACAACGCCCGGGCCAACTCAATTTCGCATCGGCGGGCGTCGGCACCTCGCCGCAGATGTCGATCGAACTCCTGAAGAGCATGGCGGGAATCGACATGGTTCATATCCCCTACAAAGGAAGCACTCCCGGCGTGGTGGATCTGCTCGCGGGACAGGTGTCGGTCATGGCGCCGAACCTGCTCACCGCGCTGCCGCACATCAAGGCCGGCAAGCTGCGTGCGCTCGCGGTGACGAGCGCGAAAAGAAGCGAAGGTTTGCCGGACGTTCCGACGATCGCCGAATCCGGGCTGCCGGGTTACGATTCGACCCAGTGGTACGGCGTGCTCGCGCCGGCGGGAACCTCGCGCGCGATCGTCGCGCGCCTGCACGACGAGATCGTGCGCGCCCTCCGTACGCCCGACGTGCTGCAACGCCTTGCCGCGGACGGAGCGGAGCCGGTCGGCAGCAGTCCCGAAGAATTCGCCGCGTTCATCAAGTCGGAGATGGTGAAGTGGGCGAAGGTCGCGAGCGCCGCCGGCATCCGACCCGAATGAATGGGGGCGGACCCGAGCGGATACTGGGATCGAAGGTGAATCCGGACGCTTTCAAACAGCGGTTGTACCTTGGCCTGGTCGCTTTTCTGGCGAGTGCGTGCTGCGGCGCGCTCGCCCAGGGCTATCCGGAGCGTCCGGTTCGCTTGATCGTTCCCCAGGCTGCAGGAAGCGCGACCGACACTGTGGCGCGCATTCTGTCCGCGGAACTGCCCAACCAGCTGGGACAGCCGGTGATCGTCGAGAACAGGCCGGGCGGCGCGCTGACGATCGGCCTGGACATCACTGCGAAGTCCGCGCCCGACGGCTACACCATCGGCATGGGCCCGGTGGGAGCGCTCGCGATCACGCGCCACATGGTCGCGAAACTTCCCTACGACATCGAGCGGGATTTTCAGCCGATCGCGCTCGTGACGCGCGGCCATCTGTTGCTTGCGGTTTCGCCTTCGCTCCCGGTGAATTCGGTGCAGGAGCTTGTCGACTACGCGAAGAGAAATCCGGGCAAGCTCATGAACGCGTCCTCCAGCAACGGATCGCCGGGGCACGTTGGGGGTGAGCTTTTCAAGTACATGACCGGTACGGAGATCGTGCACATACCTTACAAGGGCGGAGCGATGGCCATCAACGACCTGATCGCCGGCCACGTGCAGGTGATGTTCGAGAGCCTCAACTCGATTTCCACCTTTGCGCGTTCGGGCAAGGTGCGCGCTCTCGCCGTGAGCGGTCCCAGACGATCGCCGGGGTTTCCGAATCTTCCGACGATCGCCGAGGCGGGAGTGCCGGGCTACGACGCGACGACCTGGAGCGGCGTGATCGGGCCAGCGGGCATACCGAGGCCCATCGTCGACAAGCTGAATTCTTCCATCAACAAGGCGATCGTCTCGCCGATGTTCAAGACGAGATTCGGCGAGATCGGGGACGAGCCGGCGGGCGGCACGCCCGAGGAGTTCGGCGAGGTCATTCGCAGGGACTCGGCGAAGTGGGCTGAAGTCGTGAAACGCTCCGGCGCCAAGATCGATTGATTGAGCCTCCTGTAATCCGTTCTCCGTCCCCGCGCGTTCAGGCGGGCAGCGGCTGCGTCGCGCATGTCACAATTTGTGACAATTGCTTACCCCGGCTCCGAGGGGTCTTTGCTAGCATGAGTTGTCGGACGAAATGGAAGGGACGATCATGAATCGGATGAAAGCGGCCTTGGCTTTGAGTGCAGTTCTGCTGGGCGCGACGGCAAGCGCGCCTGCATTGGCCTGGCACGGCGGGCGCGCGCACTTCGGTGTTTTCATCGGCGGTCCGTTTTACCCCTGGTATTACCCTGCCTACTATCCCCCCGCGTACTACTATCCGCCTGCAGTTCCGGTCGCGCCGCCGACCTACGTTGAGCAGGGCGGTGCGCAGGCGGCGCCGTCGCAGCAGTCTTCGTATTGGTACTACTGCGCCGAATCGAAGACCTACTATCCGTACGTCAAGGAATGTCCCGCGGGTTGGCAGCGCGTCGCGCCGCAGCCGGCGCCCGGCGGCTGACCGCTTCATCAACGTTTTCCGACAACAGGTCGTTTCAATCATGAACCTTCCTCGCTTTTCTCTGCTTCTGCCGGGTGTGCTCCTGCTCGGGGCCTGCGTGAGCATGCCGAGCGGTCCCAGCGTGATGGTGCTGCCGGGCTCCGGCAAGAGCTTCGATCAGTTCCGGTATGACGACGCCGATTGCCGGCAATTCGCCAACGTGCAGGTCGGGGGCGCATCGGCTTCGGATGCGGCTGCCGACAGCTTTGCGAAGAGCGCGGCGGTGGGCACAGTCGTAGGCGCGGCCGCGGGTGCCGCGCTGGGCGGGCGAAGCGGCGCGGCCGTCGGAGCCGGCGGTGGGCTTCTCCTCGGATCTGCTGCCGGAGCGGGGGCCGCAGATACTTCCTCGTACGGACTCCAGCGGCGTTACGACTACGCTTACATACAGTGCATGTATGCGAAGGGCCACAAGGTTCCCGTGTCCGGCCGTCTGACCTCTTCTCCCCCTGCCGGTCCGAGCTACGCTCCGCCGCCGCCCCCACCTCCAGGCCCACCTCCGCCGCCGCCCCCGCGCTAGGCTAGGGCGAGGGCGTCAGCCGGCGGCAGCAGCGAGCATCCCGGCGTTGTCGCGCAGAAGCTTGGAGAAGTCTTCCGCGGGCTGCGGCCTGCGGAAAAAGTATCCCTGGAACTCGTGGCATCCGTGCTCGGTAAGGAAATCGAGTTGCTCCTGGGTTTCCACCCCTTCCGCGATTACCTTCAGCCTCAGGCTGTGGGCCATGGCGATGATCGCCTGAGTGATCGCGACATCGTCCGGATCCTGCGGAATGTCCTTGATGAACGAGCGGTCGATCTTGATGCAATCGAACGGGAACCGCTTGAGGGACAGGAGCGACGAATAGCCGGTGCCGAAATCGTCGATGGCGAGGCGAATGCCCATCGACTTGATTCCATCCAGTATCTTCTTCGAGCCGTCCCGCATCACCATGCTCTCGGTGATTTCGAGCTCGAGGCAGTTTGGCTTGAGCGCGCTTTCGCTCAAGGCCCGCTCGATCTCGCGCAGCAGATGCTTGTCTTCGAACTGTCGCGCGGACAGGTTCACTGAAACGGTGAGCGGAGTCGCAACGCGGCTCTGAAGGGTCTGGTTGTGCGCGCACGCGATTCTGAGCACCCAGGCTCCGATCGGAACGATCAGCCCCGAATCTTCGGCGTGCCCGATGAATTCCACGGGAGGGAGGAGCCCGAGCTCGGGATGTTGCCACCGGATGAGGGCCTCCATGCCCGTGATCCGGCCGGTATTGATCTCGACCTTGGGTTCGTAGTGAAGGATGAATTCGTTTCGCTCCAGAGCGCCCTGCAGCCGGGTTTCCTTGGCAATCCTGGCGGACAGGTGATCGTTCATCTCCCCTGAATAAAACAGGTAATTGTTCTTGCCCTGTTCCTTGGCGCGGTAGATGGCGATATCGGCGTTCTTCAGCAAACCCGCGAGATCCGCGCCGTCGTTCGGATACAGGCTGATCCCGATGCTTGCGGTCAGGTGGCAGGTCTCGCCTCCCAGCAGAAACGGCCAGCGCAAGGCATGCAGGATTTTCTGGGCGACGCTGATCACGTCGCTCGGCGCGGTAAAATCCTCGATCAACGCGACGAATTCATCACCGCCGAAACGCGCGATGGTGTCGCTTTCCCTCAGGCACAGTCTGAGGCGGGCCGCCGCTTCCTGCAGCAGGCGGTCCCCGAAGGGATGCCCGAGCGTGTCGTTGATGAACTTGAAGCGATCGAGATCGAGGAACAGGAGCGCCATCGTCTTGTGATAGCGCTGGGCATTGTTCAGTGCGTGGGCGAAGCGCTGGTTGAACATGTAGCGGTTGGGCAGCCCGGTCAGCGTGTCGTGCGTCGCGACGTACAGCAGGTTTTCCTCGGCCTGCTTGCGCGCCATGAACTGGCCGATCTGGCTGCCGATCACGCGAACCATCTGCAGGAGCGACGGATCGGGATTGCGGATCTCGCGACTGAAGAATTCCAGTACGGCGAGCGTGACATTGCCCGCCAGGACCGGAAAGGCGAACGCGCCGTGCAGCCCCGCCTTGGCCGCGAGCTGCGCGCGCTGGAAGCCCTCGTCGCGGCTCACGTCTGGTATCCAGTGGGGCGTGCCGCTCACCCACACCTGCCGGACCAGGCCTTGGTGGCTCGGCTGGAGCGTGAGCTGGCGCACTTCGTCCATGAATGCAGCGACCGCTCCGGTGGGGATGCTCCAGGTCTCGACGCAACTGATGGCCTTCTTGCGTTCGTCCATGCTCCAGCGCGCACCGCAGTCCCAGCTGAGAGTCTCGCAGATGGTCTGGAGGATCTTCGGGATGGCTTCGGCGAGCGTTTCCGACTCGGCGAGCGCGCGGGTGACTGCATGCTCCATCCGCTCGCGCTGCTCGGAGCGCTTGCGCTCGGAGATGTCGCGCGAAACCAGGACCACCTTCGTGACCTTGCCGGCGGCGTCCCGGATGACGCGGCCTTCCGATTCGATATGGCGAAGGCTGCCTTCTGGAAGGAGAAAACGAAATTCGATCCGCTGCCCGATACCCGTTGCGATCGTCTCGCGGAAAACCGTCTTGACGCGTTCGCGATCGTCGGGGTGGACTTCCCTGAAGGAGTCCGTTCCCGGCTGAATCCTGTCGTCGGTAAAGACGCTCCGCCAGGAAGGGCTGTTGTAGATCCGCCGGCCTTCGGTGTCGACCAGGGCAACCAAGTCGCCGACATTTTCCGCGATCAGGCGAAAGCGTTCCTCGCTCTCGCGCAACTTTTCCTCGGCGCGGCGATGCTCGGTCACATCGCGGAAGCTCCAAACCCTTCCGATCGTCTGTTTCTCGACGAGTTGAGGCCTGGAGTAGCGTTCGAAAGTGCGGCCGTCCTTGAATTCGATGGTGTCGAAGCTTTCCTGTCCGGGATGCGAGTAGAGTTCCTGTATCTTCCGGCGGAATTGATCGGGGTTTTTCACCTGGTCGAGGACGAAATTGAGTGCCTCCTCGTCGTTCCCCGATGCGAGGATCTGCGGCGGGATGCGCCACATCTCCACGAACTGCTGGTTGAACGTGGAAATTTTTCCGAGGTTATCGACGACCAGAACGCCGTCTGCCGTGGACTCGAGCGTCGCACGGAGCAGTGACAGGGATTTCCGGTGATCGACTTCCGCGGGCCCGAGGTTCCTCGCCTTTTTCATGCCTCTCCCATGTATGTACCAGATTGTATCCCGGGTGGCCGGGCTTCGGGTGAAAGCCTCCCGTAAGAAGCGCAGGTCCGGGGGGCATGCCCATCTCGCGGCGCAATCGCCTTGCGGAGTATTTCGATTGTCCCTACACTAAAAATAAGTCGATTCGAATACAACACAATCATGATCGCGAGACGGAAAACATGAGGCTACGTAGCGTCGAGCTTGAAGTACCCGATCGCGATTCTGCGGTCCGGTTTTTCCGGGACACCTGGGGTCTAGTGGAGGCCGGTACGCGAAACGGGACTTCCTATCTTCGCGGCACGGAAGACATTCCGTATGTCGTCTCGCTTGCCGAGGCGGACGAGTCCGCGGTGGCCTCGGTCACCTTCTCCGGCTCCAAGCCCGAGCTCGCAAAAATCCGCAAGCGCGCCGTGGCGGCGGGCGCGTTGTTGAGCGCCTTGCGCGAATTCGACGAACCCGGCGGCGGTACGGGATATTTTCTCCAGGGCCCTGAGGGTCACGTGTTCCGGTTCGTCACGGAAAGAAAGCGCGTGAAGAAGTTGCGCCCGGACGGCGACCGGCCGCTGCAGGTCACGCACGTCGTCCTCAACGCGCAGGATCGGGAGGCATGCACGCGATTTGCGACAGGCGTGCTCGGCTTCCGCCTTTCCGATCGCACCGGGTTCATGAACTTCGTACGCTGCGACCGCGTCCATCACGCGATTGCCTACGCCCAGTCGGGAAACTCGCTGCTCAATCACATCGCGTTCGAAATGACCGACATCGACGCGGTCATGCGCGGTATCGGGAGGCTGAAGGACGCCGGGTTCGAAACCTTCTGGGGTCCCGGGCGTCACGGGCCCGGCAACAACGTCTTTGCCTACTTCGTGGCGCCGTTCGGCGCGATGGTGGAATACACCTCGGAAGTCCAGCGCGTCGGAAACTCGTACAAAGTCGGAACGCCCGAAGACTGGAAATGGCCTCCCAACCGCAGCGACCACTGGGGCGTTTCCGCCCGAAATGCTGCGGCGATATCGCAGGCCGAGCGAAAATTCCGCTTCCGGCCTCTCGCCGGCTGAAGTTCTCCGTGCTCTGAGGGCATGGCGCAGCCGACAAGACGCGTGGTCACCGGCCACGACGCAAGGGGCAGAGCGGTCGTCCTGATCGACGGTGATGCACCCAACGCTAAACTGAGAAAGGCCACCGGCCTCACCTCGACGCTTCTGTGGGTGACAGAGGAATCGCCGGCCGACGTGTCCGGCAACGCAGACCGCGCTGAGCGCGAGACCGGCGTGGCCCCTCCGCCGCGAGGTTCGATCTTCCGTGTCGTGGACTTTCCGCCCGCCGCGGATTTCGGCGCCGTCGACAACGCGGCGATGCTCCGCGAAATGGGACTGGGGCAGGGCGGTTCCGGCGATGGCGATGCCGGCCGCGCGACCATGCACCGTACGAAAAGCGTCGACTACGCCGTCGTGATTTCGGGCGAGATCGACATGCTGCTCGACGATTCGGAAGTTCATCTCAGAGCGGGCGACGTGCTGGTGCAGCGGGGAACGAATCACGCCTGGGTGAATCGCGGAAAGGAAAACTGCCGCGTCGCCTTCGTGCTCATCGATGCGGACTAGCTGGCCGGGCGCTAGAGGCGCCGGCGTCCTTGTCGAGCGCCATGCGCCGCTTTCGCGATCACGGCAGCGGCTTTGCGGCGATCAGCACGAACGCGATGACGCAGGGCTTTTCGGTACGATTGCTCCAGGCGTGGCGGGTGCCGCGCTGGATGAGGCAGTCGCCGGCGCGCAGCAGCACTTCGCCTTCGTCCAGCACCGCGTGGATTTCTCCGGAGAGCACGATGCAGTAGTCGAGGGTGCGGGTCTTGTGCATTCCGGGGTGGCGGCGATTCGCCGGATCGGCGGCCTGCGCGCCCATTTCCGGAAAGAATGCTTCGGGGTTCAGCGTCTTCAAGCGCACGCTGTCGGGCGGATACGCGATGATGCGGAACACGGTGCCGCCGCCGACCGGCTCGATGCGCCGCTCGTGCTCGGCGGCGTCTTTCGCGCCCGAATTGTCGGCGGGCGAGGAGCGCGTCTCCCACAGCTCGGTCAATTGCAGGCCGCCCGCTTTCTCCAGGAAAAAACTGTGCGGCGAATCCCCGTCCATGAGAACGACGGCGCGACCTTGCGCGTCGTGTCCGGTGACCACTCGCCTGTGCCGGATCGGTTTCACCGGGCCGGTACGGCTTCCAGCCGGATGCCGGTTCTCGCCACGACCTCTTTCGCATGGGCGCGGTCCGCCTTGAGAAAACGCACGAATTCATCGGGCGAATTGCCGACTGCGTCGAACGCCTGAACCTTGAGGAACTGTTCCTCGAAGCGCGGGTTGCGGAGCGCCTTGACGAACTCCGCGTTGAGGCGATCGACGATCTCCTTGGGCGTGCGCGCCGGAGCGAAGATACCGAACCAGTTGTGCAGCTGCGGGTCGGATCCCTGCTCGGCGAGCGTGGGCACCCCCGGCAGGTATTGCGAGCGCTGCGCTTGGGTGACTGCGAGCGCTTTCATCTTCCCGGACTTGATCATGGGCAGCACGATGCCCATGGCGATGAAGGTCACGTCGGCCTCGCCCGAGAGCAGCGCCGGGATGATCTGCGCCGAGCCCTTGTAGGGGACGTGCACGATATCGGCGCCGTCCGCTTTCCTGAACCACTCGACGAAGAAATGCGGCGTGCTGCCAATCCCGAAGGAGGCAAAGTTGATCTTGCCCGGGTTGAGCTTCGCAAACGCGATCATGTCGCGCACGCTGCCGTAGGGCACCTGGGCGCCCGCCACGATCACGCCGTTCACCCACACGAGCTGGGTGATAGGCGCGAAATCGCTCTCCGCATCGTAGGGGAGTTTCGCGTAAAGCTGCGGGTTGAACGACATGCCGTCACTCGAGGATGTGCACAGCGTATGGCCGTCGGGCGCCGCCTTCGCGCACGCCTCCAGCGCGATGATGGTGTTCGCCCCGGGACGGTTGTCGACGATCACCGATTGGCCGAGCGCTTCGGCGAGCGGCTGCCCGACGCTACGCACCAGGCCATCCACCACGCCGCCCGCCGGATAGGGGACGATCACGTGGACCGGTTTGGAGGGATACGGTTGCGCTTGCGCGGCGAGCGCCACCAGCATCAGCGCGGCAATCAATAGGAAGCGCATGTTCCTTCTGCGTCTACTCCAGGAGCGACAAGGCGCGAACGAAGGTTTTCATGCTCACTCCGGCTGCAGGCCGATGTCCTTCACGAGCTTCGCCCAGCGCGCGCGCTCGTCTTTCAGGAATTGCGCGAGGTCCTGCGGCGTGCCCGGGCCTTCGTTGGTCGCACCGAGGTCGAGCAGGCGGTGCTGCACCTCTGCGCTCGCCAGAACCGCGTTCACGTCGGCGTTGACCTTGCGAACGATGGGGTCGGGCGTGCCCGCCGGCGCGACCAGCGCGAACCAGCCGACGTATTCGAAGCCCGGATAGCTCTCGGCCAGGGTCGGCACGCTCTCCAGGCCGGTCACGCGCTTTCCCGCCGTAACCGCGAGCGGCCGCAGGTCGCCGCGCTTGATGAAGGGGCTCATCGCCGCGGAACTCACCAGGACCACCTGCGTCCTGCCCACGACCGTGTCCTGCAGCGCCGGCGTCACGCCGTTGTACGGCACTTGCAGGAGATGCATGCCGGTTGCGACGTTGAGCAGCTGGCTCATCAGCCCGCCGAAGGTCTTGGCGCCTTCGTTGGCGGCGGCGAGCTTGCCCGGGTCCTTCTTGTCGAGCGCGATCAGCTCGGCGAGCGATTTCGCCGGGACGGAATTGTTGACCGCCACCACCATCGGAGATTTTCCGATGAGCGCGACCGGAACGAAATCGCGCTCCGGGTCGTAGGGCAGCGACTTGAAGGTGAAAGGATTGCTGACGAGCGCGGCCGTGGTGGCGAAGTAGTAGTTGTAGCCGTCGCCCGGCGAGCGCGCGGCAGCCTGTGCGCCGATGACATTCTGGCCGCCGGGTCGGTTGTCCACGACGACCTGCTGGTTCCATCTCTTGGACAGGCCGTCGGCGACCAATCGCGCGGAAATGTCGGGCGAGGAGCCGGGCGGCTGCGACAGGATCCAGTGCACCGGCCGGCTCGGGAATTCCTGCGCGGCGGCGTGGCCGATGGTTGCGGTCAGCACCATCAGCAGCAGCGTACGCAATGTCTGTTTCATGTTTCCTCCTTTTGCTTCAATCCGCCCTCACCCTAACCCTCTCCCAGAGGGAGAGGGAATCCCGCGTTCTCTCAAAGACGGTGAGGGAATCCTGCGTTCTCTCCCACAGGGAGAGGGAATCCCGCGTTCTCTCCCACAGGGAGAGGGAATCCCGCGTTCTCTCCCAGAGAGAGAGAGGATCCCATGTCTTCTCCCTCTCCCGCTTGCGGGAGAGGGCCGGGGTGAGGGTCATCCGAGCTCCACGATCTTCTGCGGAAACTTGTGCAGCTTCTCGGCCACGCCCGAGTCTCCGATCAGGAAATTGTCGCAGCACCAGCTGTAGGTGCGCTCGGTGACGTAGGTGGGATGGCACACCATGTTCATGTTCTTCTGGATAGTCATGGTCTCGTCGTGGCGGACCAGGGGCCGCTCGACCATGTCGTAGCCCTGTCCGTGGGAGTGCAGGCGCTTTTCCTCGGGACGCTTGTTCTTCTTCATGAAGGCGTTGTACTCGGCGAAGATCTCGCTGCACTTCGCCCCCGGCTTCATCCGGTCCAGCGTGAATTTCTGCGCTTCCAGCACGAAGGCGAACTCGTCCTTCATCTCCTGCGAAGCCTTGCCCAGCACGCAGGTGCGCCCGAGCTCGGTGTAGAAGCCTCCCGGCCCGTTGTTCTCGATCAGGATCGTGAACTGGTCGCCTTCGCGCAGCACGCGGTTCTGCTGGTAGCGGTTGGCGAAGACGGCGGCGCTGCCGACCGGCCCCGAGCCCGCGAGAAAGAGGCCCTGCTCGCTGCCGTACCTGTGGCCGACGTGCTCGGCGATCGCGGCGACCTCCAGCTCGCGCATGCCGGGCTTGATTGCCGCGAAGGTTTCCTCCATCGCCTTGTCCTGCATCATCGCCGTGCGGCGGATCCGTTCCAGCTCTTCCGGGCTCTTGATCGCCTTGATGCGATCGACCGTGTCGGAGGCGTCGACGAATTTCGCGCGCGCGAGGGTTCGCCTCAAGTAGTCACCGAGCGCGAAGGACATCGCCGCCCGCCCGAGAAGGCCGATCGTCCCGCCCGAATACTTCTCCAGGGCTTTCTCGGCGAGCTCTGCGTCGTACTCGGCAGTGTACGGACAGGACGCATAAGAGGGCATGCCCATGAAGCGCGCCGTGCCGCGACGCAGGGGATCGCCCTGGGGCGGAAACTCGCGCACCACGCCCATCGGCCCCTGGCCGATGACCGTCATGCGCTCGTCCTTCGGAAAAATCACCGTGACGGGATAGCCGTTAGTCGCCGGCACGTCGGTGAAATACTTGACGTAGCCGCCCATGAAGTCGTTGTTCGACTGCATGAGAAGTGCGTCGATTTTTTGCTCGGCCATCGCGGCGCGCACCGCGGCCCAGCGCCGCTCGAGCTCGGCGGTCGAGATGGGGTGATTGATGCGTTCGTTCGCGGCCATCTCTAGCGTTTTACCACATTGATCATGCCCTTCAAGTCCCCGGCGAGATACTTGCGCATGTTTTCCTCGACCACGGGAAGCGCGAACCGCGGATAGCCGTCGAAGAACCCGCCCTGGTGCTGGGTGACGATGACGTTCTCCATCTCCCAGAAGGGCGAGTCCGCCGGGAGGGGCTCCCTGGAGAACACGTCGAGCGCGGCGCCCGCGATCCTCTTGGTCCGGAGCGCATCCAGCAGCGCGTCCTCGTCCACCACGCCGCCGCGCGCGAGGTTGATGAAGAAGCTCGTGGGTTTCATCGCGGCGAAGATTTTCGCATCGACAATGTTTTTCGTCTCGGGTGTGAACGGCGTGAGCAGCACGAAGTAGTCGAACTCCTTCGCGACCTCCCCGAGCTCATCGCGCCCGACCATCTCGTCGAACCCCGGAACCTCGCGCGCAGCCGAGGAGACGCCCAGCACTTTCATCCCCAGCGCCTTGCACTTGGGTGCGAGCTCCCTGGCGATGGTACCGATGCCGAAAATCCCCACGGTCCTGTCCTTGAGGAGCTTCACCGGAACGCGGTCCCATTGGCGCCCGGCCTGCTGGCGGAGTGAGCGCGGCAGGTCGCGCGCGAGCGCGAGCATCGCCATCAGCGCCGCCTCCGACACCGGAGCGCCGTGAAATCCCTGCATGTTGGTGAGCAGGACATCTTTGCGCAGTCCCGGCTGGTCGGCGATGCCGTCGACGCCCGTGCCCAGCGCCTGCACCCATTTGAGGTTCTTCGCCTTCTCGAACACGTGATTCGCGACGTGCGGTCCGAAGGTGATAAGGACCTCGGCCGCGGCGATGAACGGATCGACCTTCGCATGGTGGTCGACCATGTCAAGCCTGACCTCGGGGAAATGGTTCTTCACATGATTGAAATACTGCATGCGCACCGCTTCGGGAAGCGTGAGCACGATCAGCACGTTCGCCATGAGAGTTTCGGAGGAGCCGCAGGGAACTTCGAGCGCGCTCATTCTCGAAGCGGCCCACCCCCTTGTCAAGCGCAGGCGGCTGCGTACGGGGATACAATGCCCTGGCCTCAACCCTTCTGGAGGATATCCATGTTCGTAAAGCACAAGCTCGAAAACGCATTGCTCGCGGCTGGCATCGCCGCCCTCGGTCTGGGCGGTTGCGCGATGATGGGCCCGCCGTCGACCGGCGACAACGTGTTCTCGCTCACCTCGTCCGCCTTCAAGGACGGAACGATGCTCGAGAAGAAGAACGCCGGCAACAATCCCAAGAACCCGAACTGCATCGGCGAGAACGTGTCGCCGCCGCTGTCGTGGTCGAATCCGCCCGCGGGCACGCGCAGCTACGCGCTGCTGATGGTCGACCCCGAAGGTCGGCAGGGGCTGGGCGTGAATCACTGGGTCGCTTACGGCATCCCGACGAGCGTCACGGGATTCGCCGAAAACGAAGTGAGCCAGCTCGGGGACAAGTACGTCGGCGGCAAGAGCACGCAAGGTCTGGGCCACTACTTCGGGCCCTGCACACCTCCTGCGACCGGCATGCATCACTACACCTTCACGCTGATCGCGACCGATCTCGATCCGAAGGAGTTGTCACCCGGCCTTACGCGCGACGAGGTCGTGACGAAGCTGCAGGGCCACACCAAAGGCGCTGCGGGGCTGGTAGGGCTGTTCGGACGAAAGCCGTAAAAGCGGGCGGCGGCCCTGGCACGCGATGGGAGTGCCCGGAATGCCGGCGCATCGCGGCGTAGAATAACGCCGCAGCGCCGGAGTCCGGCGAGGAGCACGGCATGAGCAAACCCGAACGCCTCACTTCGGCGGTCGCGGCGGCAGAGTTCGAGGTCGGCGGCGTGCGCATGCGCAGGCCCTTCCGCATCCGGCGCCTGGGCCATTTCGGGGTCAACGTTACCGATCCGGAGAAGAGCAAGGACTTCTACTGCAAGCTGCTCGGCTTTCGGATTTCCGACCCGATCGATTTCGGCCCGCGGCTGCCCGAAGACAAGCGCAAGAATGTCGGCACCACGGTCGGCTACTTCTCGCGTCACGGCACCGATCATCATTCCTTTGTTTTCTTTCCCAAGAACGCCTATGCGGTCCTCAACCCGCATGCGCTGAAGCCCTCGGGCACGCTGAACCAGATTACCTGGCAGGTCGGGTCGCTGCAGGAAGTGTCGGATGCGTTCGACTGGTTCACCCGGCGGGGCAAGCACATCCGCCGCGCGGGTCGCGACCTGCCGGGATCGAACTGGCATTTCTACCCGCCCGATCCGGACGGCCACACCAACGAGCTCTACTACGGCATCGAGCAGATCGGCTGGGACGGCTACTCGAAACCGCGCGAGATGTACGGCGTGCGCTACACCAAGCCGCCGCAGCTGCCGCACCTGTCCGAATACGCCGAAGTGATGAAGGCGAGCGCGGATGGCATCGGCATCGAAAAAGGCCTGCGCGCGAGCGACATGGGGGGCGAGGAGACGCACGATGTCGGCGGCGTCCTCCTCGCGCGGCCGTTCAAGATCGCGAGAATCGGGCCGGTGCGTTTGTTCGTCGAGGACATGGAACAGATGGTGCGCTTCTACCGCGACGACCTCGGCTTGACCATCACCGAAGAAGTGAACTACAAGAGCCACCACTGCGTGTTCCTGCGCGCGAACACCGAGCACCACTCGATGGCGCTCTATCCGCTCGCGCTGCGCCAGGAACTACGCCTGCGCGCCGATACGACGCTCATGTCATTCGGATTGCAGCTCGGCAGCTACCGGCAACTGCGCGACGCCATCGCGTTCCTCAAAGAAAACGGCGTTACGATCAAATACCTCCCGCCCGAACTATTCCCCGGCATCGACTACTGCGCCTTCGCCATCGACCCCGACGGCTTCGCCTTCCAGCTGTATTACTACATGGAACAAATCGGCTGGGACGGCAAACCGCGGCCCGCGTCGCAGCGCCTGGAGATCGACAATGCGAAATGGCCGGAGTCGGTGGAAGGGCAGAGCGATACGTATTTGGGAGAGCCGTTTTTGGGACCGTTGGGGTGAGAATTTGCAGGGACCACTGAATCGTAATCAGTAGGTCGGTGGTTTCTCGAGCGCACTCGCCAGAACAATTACTCAAGGTAGGCGGATCAGTGCTACTCGGTCTTATGGCTTTCGGTGCGATTTTGGGAGCGCTCACCGATGCCTTTGACGAAGCTGACATCTTCGAGGCGATTTTTCAGCCACCCGACGGCTTCCCCCTCCGTCTGAAAGCTGCGAAGGTTTATTCCCTGCTGGCGGCCGAGCAACGAGACGTAATCGTGGGACATGCCGAGCTCCAGGGTATCGCCGAGGAGGGCGATTCTGTGCGCCGGATCCGATGCGATTTTCTTGAAGCTCCCGAGAACTCCGTGTCTTTCGACCGTGAACAGGGGATTGGACAGGCGCACGTGCACGAGGACGCGCGAGCAATGGTGGTTGACGCTCGCCAATGCCACGGCCTGAAGGAACGTTCGCGTCTCTTCAGCGGTCTCCCGTTCGAGCAAATCTGCTCTCAGAAAACCGTGTTCCATCGTGACCTGGTATTTCATAGCCCGAGGGGTAACCCGACGCGAATCGTCGTTCTCCAATTCTCCCCTGGGGCTGCAGGGCAGGCGTGTCCGACCCACCAACGGCCCGCACGGACGATATTACGATTCGGTGACGCTGTCTACCGCGGGCGCAGCGCTTTCGACCCGAAGTGGACATTCGAGGTGACTTTGTTACGCCAGCCGCCGCCGATCAACGCGGTCGAACACTACGTTCTCTCCCTCCGCTTGTTCGGTAGAAAGAGCGAGCAGTGCGCGCGCAAACTGCGTGATATCTCCTCCTGCTTCACACAGCCGCTCGCACTCGGCTTCAAGCTCTGACTGCGTGAATTCAGCGGACCGCACGACCTGTCCATCTTTTTTCCAGTAGAACCATGCTTTTGCCAGTGCTTTCTCCCGAGATTCGCGTCCAGCGGCTTCGTACCCGACCTCCCAAGTCAAGTCTTCGTTCATCTGTCACTCTCCGTCACTGTAGCTAAAGAGCGACAACTGTAGCTAAAAATCTACACCCGCGAAATAACCCAAAGGGACTATCGTGTGGAATCGGTCACGATCGCAATAACCTGCCTCGGATTCGAGTTCACGCGTGCCGAACTCGATGCGGCGGCCACGCACGTATAAGCTCGCTTTTCCTGAGTTCAGCCAGACCTGCCGTTGGATTCATGTCAGTTCCTTGCTTCCACCACCTTCTGCTCCAGCCTGATCTGTGCCGCTCTCGCGCATCCCTGCATTGCCTGAAAGTACCGCTGCACCCATTCGTTCCCGATTTCGTACGGATGCGGCCCGTCACCGCGGCCGGCGAGCATTCGGTTTTTGTTGACGGCGTTGTCGAATTCGGAATGGTTGGATAGCAGGACGGTCGCGCCGCTCGCCGCCGCGTGCGAGGCCATGCGTTTCTGCGAGTCGATGTAGATCTGGAAGTTCTTGATTCCTGGGTCCGGGGTGTTGTTGACGAAGTTGAACGCGGTGCCGCCCGAGTAGGCGACGTTGACGCGCCTGCCGTGGTCGAGCACGGCAAACGTGTAGGAGAGGGTTCCCGGCGTGTGGCCGGGTGTGAGCCAGACGGTCACGGTCTCGCCGCCCAGGGTGATTTTCATGCCGTCGGTCGCGACGATGTCGCGCTTGGGCGCCGTGGTCTTGTAGCGATTCGGGTATTTCTCGACGGTGTTCCAATCCGGCCCGCCCATGACGACCCTCGGGTGGTAGCGCACCTGGATCATTTCGGCGCCGCCGATGTGGTCGGCGTGCGCGTGCGAGACGAGCAGGTACTTGATGTTCTTCGGATCGAGGCCGAGCTTCTTCATTCCGCCGACGATCAGCTCCTCCGAGTTGTACGTGAAGAGGGTGTCGAAGAGGATGATCCCTTCGCTCGTGGTCAGCGCCCATGACGAATGGATCTTGCCGCCGACGAAGTACAGGTTGTCGAAGACCTTCGCGGGCTCCGCGTACCAGGTGTCGCGCGCCGGCGCGCTCACCGGATTGGCGACGTAGGGCGGCACGACGTCGCTCGTATCCTCGCCGCCGCTCTGCGGAAGGAGGCAGGTGCGCACCAGCGTGCCGAGGAACTCGAACCCCGCCGCAGTCTTGGCCGACTGCACCGCGGCTTGGGCTTCCGCGTCGAAGTCCCTCTTGGCGGGAGCCTGCGCAAACGCGCTGCAGGCGAAAAGTCCTGTGACAAGAGCGATGACCGCGCGCACGCTGGATTCGGCCGAATTCATGGAGTCCCCACTTATTTTTTGAGCGAGATGACGGAGTTTGCCACGGCTCGAGGCGGGTTGGAGGGCTGGGCGTGTTCGCTTACAATCCTCTCCCAAGGAGGCCAGCATGGACAATCATTCTTTTGGGCGCCGTAACTTTCTCAAGAAGGTGACTGCAATGAGCGCAGCGGGCATACCCATCGTCGCGGGTCTCGCGCCTCGCTCCGCTCACGCGGCATACGATCCCTCGGCGAAGTTCGAGCTGAAGGTGAACGAGGTGGAGTTCCGCCGCAATGCCCAGGGGCGGATGCTGATGGCCCGCATTTATCAGCCGCAGGGGGCGGGGCCGTTTCCGACGCTGCTGGATTTGCACGGCGGCGCCTGGAACAGGAAGGACCGCCACGCCGAGGAGCCGATGGACCGCTCGATTGCGGCGAGCGGGGTGCTGGTGGTGGCGATCGACATGACGCTCGCGCCGCAGGCGCCGTACCCGGCCTGCGTGCAGGACGCGAACTACGGCGTGCGCTGGCTGAAATCGAAGGCGGCCGGGTGGAACGGCGACGTATCGAAGCTCGGCGTGTTCGGCAGCTCGAGCGGCGGCCATGTCGCCGAGTTGCTCGGCATGCGCCCGCGCGATGCGCGCTACAACGCGATTCCGCTCCCGTCCGCGCCGAACGTCGATGCGACGGTCGCGTACGTGGCCACGCGCTCGCCGGTCAGCAACACCTTCGCGCGTTTCCAGAACGCCGAGGAGAAAAAGCGCGACAGCATGATCAAAAACAATACGACCTTCTTCGTTCCGTGGGAGACCATCCACGAATCGAACCCCCAGGAAATTCTCGAACGCCGCGAACAGGTCGCGCTGGTGCCGCTCCTGATCATGCAGGGCGCGCTCGATGACAACGTGCTGCCGGCGGCGCAGGAAAAATTCGCGGCGACTTACAAGGCGGCGGGCGGCCAGGTCGATTTCCAGGTGTTCCCGGACAGCGTGCACGAATGGGTCGCGGACCCGGGACCGCAGACCGACCGCGCCCGCGAGATGGTCAAGGCTTTTATCGCGCGCAATCTGAGCGGGAGTCGCCCCGCTTAGACTTCCGCCGGGCGCGTCATGCGCCAAGACGGTGCCTCCAACGCACCAACGGGATGCCCGGCCCGCCGATTTATCGCATTCCGCCAAGCGGCGAAATTGCCGATGAACTCCTTGTCTGGCAAGGACTTGTTGCTGCATCTGACAACATCCTTTCGCGCTTGGCACGCTTGATGCGAAAGCTCTCGGAACACCAATAAGACGACTTGAGGTTCCGCATGTCCGCGTTCTCGAATCCGTTCAATCCGGAGGTCCGCCTGGGCGCCGGCTGCGATTGCGGCAAGCATGCGAGCCAGGCCGAGCACGACGTCGCGATCGCCGACGAGCCGCAATCGAACGAAACGGAAACGCTCAACCGGCGCGTGATCGAATCGGCGGTGATGCGCGCGCTCTTTCCGCAGGACGAGACGCGGCGGCGCTTCCTCAATGCGGTGGGCTCTTCGGCCGCGCTGGCGGCGGTGTCCTCCTTCTTTCCGTTCGGCGCGCTCGAAGCGATGGCTCAGGACAAGGGCACGCCGGAGAAGAAAGACCTCAAGATCGGCTTTATCGCCATTACTTGCGCGAGCCCGCTGATCATGGCCGACCCGCTCGGCTTCTATCGCGAGCAAGGCCTCAACGTGCAGCTGATGAAGACCGCGGGCTGGGCGCTGATCCGCGACAAGATGCTCAACAAGGAGCACGACGCGAGCCATTTCCTTTCGCCCATGCCGCTCGCGATTTCCCTGGGCACCGGTTCCGCCGCCCAGCCGATGCGCGTTGCCACCATCCAGAACATCAACGGCCAGGCCATCACTCTGCACTCTAAGCACAAGGACAAGCGCGATCCCAAGCAGTGGAAGGGCTTCAAGTTCGCCGTGCCTTTCGACTATTCGATGCACAACTTCCTCTTGCGCTACTACGTGGCCGAGCACGGCATAGATCCGGACACCGACATCCAGATCCGCGTGGTACCGCCGCCGGAAATGGTGGCCAACCTGCGCGCCGGCAACATCGACGGCTTCCTCGGGCCCGACCCTTTCAACCAGCGCGCCGTCTACGACGAGGTGGGCTTCATCCACATCCTGTCCAAGGACATCTGGAACGGGCATCCCTGCTGCGCATTCGGCGTGCCCGAGGCGATGATCAAGGAAGCGCCCAACACCTTCGCGGCGCTGTACCGGTCCGTGCTCACCGCGGCGCGCATGGCGCACGATCCCAAGAACCGCGCGCTGATCGCCCAGGTGATCTCGCCGCCCAACTACCTGAACCAGCCGGTGACCGTGCTCGAGCAGGTGTTGACCGGAAAGTTCGCCGACGGCCTGGGCAACGTCAGGAACGTGCCCGACCGCGTCGATTTCGACCCCTTCCCCTGGCATTCGATGGCAGTGTGGATCCTCACCCAGATGAAGCGCTGGGGCTACCTCAAGGAAGACGTCGACTACAAGAAAGTCGCCGAGCAGGTTTTCCTCGTGACCGACGCGAGGAAATACATGGCCCAGATCGAGATCAAGGCGCCGGCGGCGAACTACGCGAAGTTCAAGGTGATGGGTAAAGAGTTCGACGCGTCCGCGCCGGACAAGTACCTGGCGAGCTTCGCCATCAAGAAGGCCTCGTAGATGTCCGCCGGCTGGATCAAGTCGGCGCTGCTGTCCGTCCTTTTCTTCGTCATCCTGGTGGGGGCATGGCATCTCGCCACGCAGCCCATGAGCGCGCGCACGGCGGTACCCGACGAGTACGCCAAGCTGCTGGGAAAGGGCACGAAAAAATCCGAGGGCTTCCCCACGCCCGCGCAGGTCGGCGAAACGATCGTCAAGAACCTGTCGGAGCCTTTTTACGACCGCGGCCCCAACGACAAGGGCATCGGCATCCAGCTCGCTCATTCTCTCGGCCGGGTCGGTCTCGGCTACCTCCTCGCGATCGTCTTCGCCGTGCCGCTCGGCTTCGTCATCGGCATGTCGCCCTTGATCTACCGGGCGCTGGATCCCTTCATCCAGGTCCTGAAGCCCATCTCGCCTCTCGCCTGGATGCCGATCGCGCTCTACACCATCAAGGACTCGTCGATTTCGGGCGTGTTCGTGATTTTCATCTGTTCGGTGTGGCCGATGCTGATCAACACCGCCTACGGCGTGGCCGCGGTGCGCCGCGACTGGCTGAACGTGGCGAGGACGCTGGAAGTGAAGCCGCTGCGATGCGCCTTCCAGGTGATCCTGCCCGCCGCCGCCCCGACCATCCTCACCGGCATGCGCATCTCGATGGGCATTGCCTGGCTGGTGATCGTCGCTGCGGAGATGCTGGTGGGCGGGACCGGCATCGGATATTTCGTCTGGAACGAGTGGAACAACCTCAACCTCGCCAACGTGATCTTCGCCATTCTCATGATCGGCGTGGTCGGTATGGCGCTCGATCTCGCGATCGGCCGGCTGCAGAAGTGGGTCACTTATGTTGAATAAACGCGTCGGGTAAGAGCGTCGGGGTGCAGCGCCAAGTATGGCCTTTCTCGAAATCCAGGACTTGAAGAAAACCTACCCGTCGCCGGGGGGCAAGACCGTCACGGTCTTCGAAGGCGTCAACTTCGCCATCGAACGCGGCGAGTTCGTCTGCATCGTCGGCCACTCCGGCTGCGGCAAGACCACCATTCTCAACGTGCTCGCCGGCTTGGACACCGCCAGCGAGGGGGTGGTGGTGATGGACAACCGCGAAGTGGCGGGCCCGTCGCTCGAGCGCGGCGTAGTATTCCAGAGCCATGCGCTCATGCCCTGGGCATCGGTGATGAAGAACATCGCCTTCGCCGTGAAAAGCAAATGGCCGCAGTGGAACGCCATCCAGGTCCAGACCCACTGCCAGAAATTCATCGACATGGTCGGGCTCACCGGCGCCGAGCACAAGAAACCCGCGGAACTCTCCGGCGGGATGAAGCAGCGCGTCGGCATCGCGCGCGCTTTCGCCATCCAGCCCAAGATGCTGCTGCTGGACGAGCCGTTCGGCGCGCTGGATGCGCTCACGCGCGGCACCATCCAGGACGAGTTGCTCGCCATCGTGCAGGCCACGCGCCAGACGGTGTTCATGATCACTCATGACGTGGACGAGGCGATCCTGCTCGCCGACAGGATCCTCTTGATGTCCAACGGCCCGCGCGCGGCGGTCGCCGAAATCGTCGAAAACACCATGCCGCGCGGCCGCAGCCGCCACAACATTCACCACGATCCGCAGTACTATCGCATCCGCAACCACCTGGTGGACTTCCTCATCAACCGCTCGAAACAGATGCAAGGCAATACGGCGAATCGCGTCGCGCAGCCGCCGACGGTCCGGCCGGGGCTCGCCGAGCCGGCGGACGCACCGGCGAGGGCCGCGGCAAACGTCATCAACCTCAAGCACTGAAGGAGAAGGGAAATGAAACGCGAATCCGAGTCCGCGCTAGCCGGCATGATGAAGCCCATGAAGCGCGAGGACGTTACCGACCTGATCGTCTTTCGCAAGATGAAAATGGGCATCAAGTGGCCCGAGATCGCAAAAAAGCTCGGCCAGAGCAAGGAGTGGACGGCCGCCGCCTGCCTCGGCCAGATGCAGATGACCAGGAAGCAGGCCGAAACAGTGGGCAAGCTCTTCGACCTGCCGGAGGAAGCGGTGCTGCTCCTGCAGCAGGTGCCTTACAAGGGCTCGCTGCCGACCGCGGTGCCCACCGATCCGCTGATCTATCGCTTCTACGAGCTGGTGAACGTCTACGGCTCGACCTTCAAGGCGCTGATCCACGAAGAGTTCGGCGACGGCATCATGAGCGCGATCGACTTCGACCTGGATCTCACGCGGCTTCCGCACGAGAAAGGCGACCGCGTCAAGATCGTGATGAGCGGCAAGTACCTGCAGTACAAGACGTACTAGAGACGGTCACGAAGAGGCCGCGCCGGTGGCGACACCGCCGGCGCGGTAAAGGACCGACTGCTCCGCCCTCGCGGCGCGACCTGGCATCCCTATTGCTCTATCTCCCTTGCTTCCCGCAAATGCGCCCGATGGGGCCGCGGGAACCGGCTGGAAACCGGCATTTATCAGTCACGAATGTCGTGTTTCTAACAGAACACTCGGGATAGGAGAAGGATCATGTTCAGGTTTGCCAGGTATGTCGTTGCGCTCGGTGGGTTGCTCCTGGTCGGTTGTGCCATGACCGCGGACAAGAATGCGCAGGTCGCGGAGTCCGAGGCCACGCTTCGGCAGGCCGTGGAGGAGTATGAAAAGGGGCTGCCGGTCCTGGTGAGCCTGGGCGACTATCGTTCGGCGAGCAATGTTGCCTTGGGACTCGCGTCCGCCCGCAATCGCCTCGAAGGCACGACTCCGGCGGTATGTGAAGCGCTGTCGCAATCGCGTGAATTTCAGCGCCTGGCATCGACCCAAAAGCCCGGCGAAGAGGATTTCCAGGTGTTGTCCGGCATCTACGAGCGCACCGGCGGAATGAAGCGCGAGAGCGCGCTGTGCGATCGTACGCAGACGCTGGCCACATCGACCGTCAAAAGGTAGTCCCCCTGTTCAGAGGGTCTTCGGCTTCAAGCCGGAGACCCAGGTCAGGGTTTTCATCGCACGCAGTCTGATGGCCGGAGTCGCGCGACTCAATCCCTAGGGTTTCCTCCCCGCCTGCCGCAAATGGTGGGTCCCCGCAGCGGAGAACTCGCTCCAAGTTCCCGGGCTGTCCGGGGGATATAATCGAAACCTGCGTCGTGCGCGCGCAACGCACCATCCCTGGAGACCCCATGAAAAAGAGCGAGCTGCGTGCCCAAGCGCGCGTTGCGGTGAGCCAAAGGGCGACGCTGAATTCCGGGCAACCCGAATGGTTTCCATGCATGGTCCTGGATGTGAGCGACCACGGTTTCCTGATTGTCTGCACCAAGACACTTTCGGTGGGGCAGGTCCTTCAGCTGAAATGCGAACTTTTTCCGCAAAAAACCCTCGATTGCAAGATCGAAATCAGGCACGCCACGGATTCGGGAACGGGCACGAAGATCGTCGAGATCGACGACAAGGCGACCCGGTTGCTGCAGATGTATCTGCAGGAGCAGTATTCGAACAACCTGAACAAGGGCGGGTGAGTTCTTACCGCGCCGCCGCCCAATTGCCGCACGCCTCCCCGATCTCGCTCAGCACCTCGCCATCCGATCTCCCCGAGCTCTTGAGGACGTGGAAGCTGTGATCGGCGCCTTCGAGCCAGTGCATTGTCCAGCGATCGCCAAGGCGATCGACGACCGGTTCCATCAGATCGCGCCGGCATAGCGCGTCGCGGGTGCCGTTCAGGCAGAGGACGGGCACTTTGATTTTTGCGAGGTGCACGTCGCGCAGCTCTTCCGGTTTGCCTGCCGGGTGCAAGGGGTAGGCGAGGAGCAGCAGGCCGTCGCACGAAAATCCGTCGGCAGTGAGCATGGAGGCGGCCCGTCCGCCCATCGACCGTCCGCCGAGAATCAGCTTCTTCGGCGCGATCTCTCGGCGCGCGTGCGAGGCCACGGCGGCGATGCATTCCTTCAGGCGGGGCATGGCGTCCGGACGGCCGGATCGCTTCTCGCGGTAGAGGAAGTTGAAACGAACGACGTGAAACCCGCGCCCGCGCAGCTGCTCCGTGACCGCGAGCATGCCGCGATCGGCCATGTGGCCGCCGGCGCCGTGCGCGCAGAGAAAGAGCGCGCCCTTGTTCGATGCGAGCGCGGGCTCGAAGACCG
>Ga0193726_1000360_pt1 | contig 52266 bp, 48 predicted proteins | sample H2c1metaG_FD_144928 | JGI IMG/M metagenome (GOLD analysis project Ga0193726, IMG submission 144928) | Soil microbial communities from a riparian zone of the East river system, Colorado, United States - H2c1 | ecosystem: Environmental > Terrestrial > Soil > Riparian zone | place: USA: East River... | reverse complement strand
GGCGCACGAGGATGTCGTCATCGTCACGGGCGGCGATACCGGCATGAACGAGTTCATGGTGCGGCCCGAGATCAAGTCGATCGCCGACATCCGCGGCAAGAACCTGATCGTCGATGCGCCCAACACCGCCTACGCGCTGGTGGCGAGGAAAATCCTCAAGAACGCGGGGCTGATCGACGGTCGCGACTACACGATGAAGCCGATCGGCGGCACGCCCCTGCGGATCGAGGCGATGGAGAAAGGCCCCGAAAACGCCGCCGCCATGCTGAATCCGCCGTTCTCCTTCACCGCCAAGGACAAGGGGCTGAAGAGCTTCGGCCGGGCCGCGGACCTCCTCGGCCCGTATCAGGCGGGCGGCGCGTTCGTGATGCGCAAGTGGGCCAGCGCAAACGGGCCGCTGCTCGAGCGCTACATCGCCGCCTACATAGAATCGGTGAGGATGACGATGGCGCCGGAGAACCGCGCGCTGGTCGTCTCGCTCATATCGAGCCGCTTCAAGCAGGACCCGAAAGTGGCGGAGCGGACCTACCGGTCGCTGATGGAGCCCCGTTTCGGACTCGCGCCCGACGCGAAGTTCGACATGGATGGATTCAAGGCGGTGCTCGCTCTGCGCGCGGAAATCGAAGGCCAGTGGGGCGGCAAGGCGCCGTCGCCGGAGAAATACGTGGACCTCGGGTATTACGAAAGGGCGCTGAAGCTGACCGGGAGCAAGTAGGGCTCCTACCGTGCGCTGGGCCCCACACGGGCCCGAGGTCAGTAGTGTCAAAAAAAGGGCCGGCTACCCGCCGGCCCTTTTTCTTCCATGCTTGCACAGTCGCGCGCCTCAAAAAGATTCTTCTGCGTGTCAGGCAATTCCTGGGTGATGATGCATCTCTCCTATGAGAATGTACGGACACCCCTGTAGGTTTCGACAGGTGTTGCAGAAATAAAAATTCGTGTAGAGTTCTTCGCGCACTATCCGGGCTTCGCATCGCCGATCAGGGCGAGAGAGCCGCGATAGACAATAAAGAACGACCGGGGATCGATCCCGGCCAGGGAGACGAAGATGATCGCCATCTCGACGGGCGGGGGTTTGTACTTACGGCTCCTGCGGGTTACCACCTTCCTTCTCGCGGCGTTATGGTTCTGTTCCGCGCGAGCCGAGCCTCCGATTTCCTGGGAAATGAGAGCCACCACTCCGCATGAAATAGGCCAATCGAAAGAACAAGTGTGTACCACATTGGGGCCTCCTTGGGCTGACCTAGATGCTCCACAACAAGCGCCTTGGTCGAATGGGCGTTTTTTGGGTTGGCAAAATGTCATCAATGGCAATACCAACAGATTTCGATTCCAGTCTTACAATTTCGTTTGCCTTACTGATTCTGCAGTCGTGGGGACACAAGCACTAGGTATCGGGCAGGCAAGGTGCGATGTCGCCGCGACCGGAGACGATCCGAACGCCTGGTTTGTGGATGCCGTAAAGGAGCGATGCGTCTGCAATCCCGGGGCAAACCCGCCGCTTGTCGTCATCGGCGGCAAATGTCAGCCGGGGCCGTGTAACCAGCAGATCGATGGGGTGTGCCACGGCGGCAAGAACAACGGCCCCGGACCGGGGCCGTGCGTGGGCAATCCTTGCAACCCTGCAACCGGAAATAAGCTTGAGACGCTACCGATCTACCGGGGCTCGAACGGTTTCGAGTTCTCTCTCACGTACAACACGCAAGACGACGAAACGAGCCATTTCGGGCGACGCTGGCGCGATACATTTGATCGTCGGATTTATCGAAATGCCAATGGGACTGGCACGACCACATTTGCGTTCCGGCCCGACGGCAAGTCGCTGAATTTCGCATTGACCGGGGCACTTTGGGTTCCCGATGCGGACACGTCAGATACGCTGACCCAGCAGAAGGATGCGAATGGCGTCACGACGGGCTGGCAATTGTACGTCGCCGCAGCGGACGAGCTCGAAACCTACAACGCCGCAGGCAATCTTTTGATGATCCGTTCGCGCACCGGGCTCATTCAGACGTTGTCCTACAGCGACGGCACGAGCGGTCCCAACGGCGGTATCTACATCGATGCGAACAGCCAGCCGACAACCGAGCATATCCCTGCGGGTTTCCTGATTCGTGCAACCGATAATTTCGGGTTGAGCTTGCTTTTTGCCTACGATATTCAGACCGCGCGCATAGGCAAAGTGACTGATCCTGCCGGAGGAGAATATCGATTCGGGTACGATGCTCTCAGGAACTTGACCTCCGTTTCCTTCCCCGACAACACCACGCGAACGTTCTTGTACAACGAGCCGGCAAACACGGCCGGCGTTTCCTTTCTGTATGCGCTGACCGGCATTGTCGATGAGAATGGCAGTCGGTTTGCCACCTTCACATACGACACGCAGGAGCGCGCCGTATCGACCGAGCACGCCGGCGGCACGCAGCGCTATACGCTCTCCTACGGTGCCAACAGCACCACTGTTACCGATCCGTTGGGCACGACACGCAGCTACGGTTTTCAGACGATTCTGGGGGCGGCCAAGAGTACGGCGATTACCGGCGCCGCCTGCCCGTCCTGCGGTCCCGCGGCTCAAACCTTCGACGCCAACGGCAACGTTTCTTCGCGCACCGACTGGAATGGCAACACGACGGTCTACGGCTACGACCTCACGCGCAATCTCGAGACTTCGCGCACCGAGGCCTTTGGCACGCCGCAGGCGCGCACCATCAGCACGCAGTGGCATCCCAGTTTCCGTTTGCCGGTGCGGGTCGCGGAGCCGCTGCGGATCACGAGTTACGCATACAACGGCGACGGCGTGAGTTGCGGTGTTGCCGCAGACGGGGCGACGCTCGTGCCCGGAGTGCTGTGCTCGAAAACGATCCAGCCCACCTCCGACGCCACGGGCACATCGGGTTTCGGCGCGGGCGCGGCAGGCAGCCCCCGCACCTGGAACTACACCTACAACGCCAACGGTTCGGTGCTGTCGATGGACGGTCCGAGGACGGACCTCTCCGATGTTACGCTGTACGCGTACTACGCCAACGACGATGCGGACCTGGGCAAGCGCGGCAACGTCGCAGCGATAACGAACGCGCTCGGGCACACAAGCCGGATCCTCGCCTACAACGCGCACGGGCAGCCGCTTTCCACCGTCGATCCGAACAGGCTCGCGACCACGCTCACTTACGATGCGCGCCAGCGGCTCATTTCCAGAAATGTCGGCGGCGAGACGACGATCTACAACTACGACGGGGTGGGCCAACTCACGCGGGTGACCCTGCCCGACGGCTCGTCGCTTTCCTACAGCTACGACCCGGCGCACCGGCTCACCGGCATCGCCGACAACCTCGGCAACAATACCGTGTACACCCTCGATGCGATGGGCAACCGTACCCGGGAACAGGTGTTCGATCTGGGAGGCGCGCTCGCGCAGACACGAAGCCGCGTGTTCGACGCACTGAACCGGCTCGCGCAGGACATCGGTGCGCAAAGCCAGACCGCGCAGTACGCCTACGACGGGCAAGGCAACGTCACCGGCGTCACCGATCCGCTCGGTCATGTCACTTCCAACGCGTACGATGCGCTGAACCGGCTGGTGAGGGTCACCGATCCGGGCAACGGCCAGACGCAGTACGCCTATAACGGCATCGACCGGCTGGCCGCGGTGAGCGATCCGCGCAATCTCACCACCAGCTACAACTACGACGGCCTCGCGAACCTGAACGCTCAGGTGAGCCCCGACACCGGCGCCACGGTAAACACCTACGACTCGGCCGGCAATCTCCTCACCCAGACCGACGCCAAGGGCCAGACCACGATCTACACCTACGACGCCTTGAACCGGGTCACGAGCATCAGCTTCGCCGACAGTTCGAAGCAGAGCTACGGCTACGACCAGGGCGCGAACGGCCTGGGGCGGTTAACGTTCTTTGCCGAGACCGATCCCGCAAACCAGATCACGATCCTGCACGACTACGCCTATGACGCGCACGGCAGGGCGATCCTCGAGAACCGCACCATGAACGGGGTCACCTACGCCTTCGGTTACGCCTACGATGCCGCGGGCAGGCTCGCGGGCTTGAGCTACCCGAGCGGAAGAACGGTCGCTTACGGCTTCGATGCGCTCGGCCGGATCAGCCAGGTGAGTACCACTTCGCCGCCCGCAAGCGGAGGAGCAACGCAGGTCGTCGCCTCCAGCATCGTCTATCAACCCTTCGGCGGAGTGAAGACCTACACGCTCGGCAACGGCCAGAGCTACAGCCGCGGCTACGACCAGGACGGAAGGATTGCGAGCTATGGCTTCGGGAGCCAGCTCTTCACCCTCGGCTACGATCCCGCGGGGCGCATCTTCTCCATTGCGGACAGCACCAATCCCTCGAACTCGAACACCTACGGCTACGACGGCCTCGACCGGCTGACGAGCGCCGTCACGCCGGCGGCGTCCTTTGCCTACGGTTACGACGCGGTCGGCAACCGCACTTCGAAGACCGTGGGGTCCGCCACCGACACCTACACCTACGCCGCAACCAGTAACCGCATCGCCTCGATCGCCGGAGCCGGTGGACGCAGCTTTTCGTTCGACGCGAACGGCAGCTCGCTCACAGACGGCAACAACCAGTACGTCTACGACGCGCGCGGGCGCATGGTGCAGTCTCTGGGTGCGTTCGGTCCGAGCGCCTACCAGGTGAATGCGCTGGGGCAGCGCGTCCGCAAGACCAACTCCACCGACGATCGCATCTTCCTCTACGATATGCGCGGGCACCTGATCGCGGAGACAAGCGCCGGAGGTGCGCTCAAACGCGAGTACCTGTACCTGAACGACATTCCGCTCGTGGTGTTCCAATGAGGCCCGCCGTGATGGCAGGAATTACAATCTGGCGGGCGCTCGGTTGCGCGTGGGTGTTGCTTATCCTGAGCGGCGTGGCACACGCGGCGGTACCGGCCGCGCCGACCAACCTCGTCGCGACTGCGGTTTCGGGGTCGCAGATCAACCTCAGCTGGACTGACAAGAGCAGCAACGAGCTCGCCTTTTTTATCGAGCGCAAAACCGGCTCCGGCAGCTTCACTGGGGTCGGAAGGGTCGACCCGAATATCACGAATTTCAGCGATGCCGGGCTTACAAGCGCCACCACCTATACCTATCGCGTGCAAGCGTCGAACGGCTCCGGCAACTCGGCGTACTCGAACCTGGCGAGCGCGACGACATCGGGACCGGACATTACGCCACCGACTGCGCCCACCGCGCTCAAGGCGACCGCTGTGAGCCAGAGCCAAGTCAACCTTACGTGGACCGCATCCACCGACAACGTAGCAGTTGCTGGGTATCGGGTATTTCGCACCGGACATTCGTGGCCTACTGGATGCTCGACCACAGCCACTCAGATTGCCTCGCCAACGGGGACGAGCTTCAGCGACACGGGAATCGCCCCGAGGACAGCTTATTGCTACTTTGTGTCCGCAGTCGATGCCGCTGGCAATGTCAGCGTGGGTTCCAATTTAGCAGCTGCCCCTATTGATGCGACCGCGCCGACAGCACCTACCGGGCTCACAGCGACCGCGGTGAGTTCAAGTCAAGTAAACCTCAGTTGGACTGCATCGACCGACAACTGGGCAGTGCAAGCCTACGCGGTGCTTCGTGATTCGGTCGTTTTGGGTTACCCAACCGGTACAAGTTTTAGCGATGCGGGCCTGACGCCGGCGACAACCTATACCTATTTCGTTTACGCAATAGATACATCCGGCAATGAGAGCCTTACACATTCGAATAGTGCCTCAGCCACCACGTCCGCTTCAGACACGACGGCGCCGAGTGCGCCGGCAGGCCTTACTGCATCGGCGACAAGCAGTAGCCAGATCAACCTCAGTTGGACTGCCTCCACCGACAGCATCGGAGTGATCGGCTACCAAGTGGACCGTTGTCAGGGAGCGGGCTGTACTACCTTCGTTCAAGTGGCGACGCCAACCGGCACAACATTCAACGACGTGGGACTCGCTCCGAGCACGAGCTATAGCTATCAAGCGCGCGCCACCGACGCTGCCGGGAACGTCAGCGCGAACTCGAATCTTGCCTCAGCAACGACGCAGGCACCTCCGGATACCACCGCACCAACTGCTCCGACAGGCTTGACTGCGACCGCGGCGAGCACGACCCAGATCAATCTTACCTGGGCGGCCTCCGCCGACGACGTCGGCGTGACGAGCTATCGCGTCGAGCGTTGTTTGGGAACGAGCTGCACCAACTTTGTAGAGATCGCCGCGCCCGCTGCGACAAGCTTCAGCGATACCGGTCTCACTGCGGAAACAAGCTACAGCTATCGTGTGCGGGCAACTGATGCCGCAGGGAACCTGAGCGGCTACTCCAATGTAGCGAGTGGAACGACGGGTACGGGTCAGACGCAAGCCTACTACATCCTTGCGGATCATCTGAACACACCGAGAATGATTGCCGACAGTGCGGGTACGACGGTGTGGAGATGGGATCAAGGTGAACCGTTCGGGAACGACGCGCCGAACAACAATCCATCAGGAGCCGGCGCGTTCGACTTCCCCTTGAGATTGCCGGGGCAGTACTTCGATCGGGAGACGAATCTCGCGTACAACACCTTCAGGGACTACGACTCGAGCACAGGTAGGTACGTGCAGTCCGATCCGGTTGGGCTCAGAGGCGGAATTAATACTTACGGCTACGTTCACGGCATGCCAGTCCGCCTTACTGACCCAATGGGTTTAGCGAATTGTATATTCAAACATGTGTACGGCGATCCTTTCGATATCGAAGAATACGATCCCTTCGAAAATAGAGTGAGGATACCGGGTGTCGATAACAATGAGTTGGTAAAATGTCTCTCTATGCCCGGCCCTCATCAATATCCAACGTCGATCGAGATTTGGGTGTGTATACTCGTATCGATAGACCTTCACGGGTCACCTGCCACGCTCGTGACGATGTACAACAAAGTTTTTCTGCAGAACGAGCGGACTTGGAGAACGGAGAAATGGTGCGAAGAAGGTTGTCCGCCCAAACTAGTCAATAAGGGGATTGTTGGTGGTGGCATCGAGAAGCTGGGTCCGCGGAGGTACATAAGAACCGACTTGGTGGGCCGACGATTGGAACCCAGTTCATCTGGTGGGGGAGACCCCAATCCCTTTGACCAGTAGCTCCTGTTCGGGACAGGGTTCACGGATCTATTGCTTCTTATGGACAACTTCTCTTCGTGCACGTTCGTAGACACACGCTTGACGGAGGTTCCTGACCATCTCTTAGGTTGCCGTCGATCAGGCTCTATCGGATTGCGATGAAGATACTTCTTAGTGTTCTTACCATAGCAGGAGGACATCTTCTTGGAGGGAGGAGATTTAGAGGGTATGCGTACCTCATTGCTCTAGTTCTCTTACCGGCACTTTCTTGGATTGCTCAAGCAGTATGGGTGGTTTCCGCTCCAGATAGAGCGTCTCAAGCGCCCTTTGTTGCCTCCATTGCTTTCTGGCTAATGCTGATATTGGTTTGGTTGTCTAGTATTGCACTTCTCGCCCTGGATCGAGGGGTGGCGCCAACCGAACCGAAACGATCAAGGCGTACGCTAAGGGGTCTTGAAGCGGCAGCTGTTTCCATCGCCTCAATTGTGATAGTCGGGTTTTCGGTGTTATCAATCGGCGTTGTGCCATTCCTTTCTCAGGAAAGGAGATCTGAAATGCCGGTGGTCGGCAAGCCGGGCATTCGTGGAAAGGAATTGCCGCGCGGAGAAGGTTCCGTACAATTTATTGGAACGGTCTATGTCAAGGGTGTCGCGGTGGGGAACAGGCGACTGGTATTTCTATTCGACAACGGATTCGTATCAAGAGGCATCGATACAGATCCCTCGGGGAAGTTTACCTACATCTTGCCTCCAGGCCGTTGGACGCTGCTGTCGCCATACTTACCTGGATTTCCTGGGGATACTAGCTTCGACATTGAGCCACCCGTCCAGCGGCCGCAACTTTCCTTCGATGTGTCAGAGGGCGCTGTTAGCCAAACTTACAAGTTTGTAGTTCGGGCTAACTGAACACACCCAGGCTTATTGCGGACGGCACGGGTACGACAGTTTGGAGATGGGACCAGGGTGAGCCGTTCGGCAATGATGTGCCGAACGGCAATCCGTCAGGAGTGTGTTTACAGCGATCGTGAGACGCGACGCTGGGTTGGCGTAGCCTTGTAGGTGCGTATGGTGTGGTGGGGTCTTCGGGCGTTAAAGACGGACGAAGAGCACCGCCTTCGTTTTAGCTGCAGCTGCCAAACGGGAAAGTACCGTGTGTACGACGGAAGCGCGTCGGGCGCTCCATATCTGAACACATAGAACCCGACCGGGAACCAGAATGCGGGGCGCGCGATCAAGCTTGTACCCTCCGACAACGATGTGCCGAACAACAATTCCTGTGGAACCGGAGCGTTCGAGTCCACCCTAAGACTCTAGGGGCTCGTCGGCGTCGTTGGAGCGCTTGACGGGCGCATCAGTTAGCGGCCAGTGCGCGCAAATGCGGATTCAAAAAAAGGGCCGGCGATCCGCCGGCCCTTCTTCCTCAACAACGCGCTGCCAGTCAGGGCAACGCGAAATCCAGCTCAGTGGTCGTGATCGTCGCGATCACGGTCGTCCCTGTCGCGGTCATCCCTGTCCCGATCGACCTGATGGGAGTAGACGGCGACGCAGCCGTTGGGGGTACCGCAAATCCCCGTGCCCACAGCCGTCGTATCGCCACCGTTGCCGACCACGGCAACCGTTCCCACTTGCGGGACGAAGATCAGGTTGCGCGCGGAGTCCGCCGCCACCGAATGCGAGTTTTGCCCTTGCGGGATCTTCTCGATCAGGAGGTTGCTATGCGCATTGATCACGCCGAGCACGGCCCCACCGGCCGGAGCCGCGCAGCCTGCCGGCTTTCCGCAATCCCGATTGGAGGCGGTGTAGTAGCGCCCGTCGCCCGAGTTGAACCAGACCTCATCCGAGCCCGTGATTTTGCCGATGTTGGCAAAATTCTTGGTCGTGGCGTTGATGACCAGCGTGCTCTTGTTGGTCGCAACGTTCTGCGGAGTGCAGCCCAGCAACAGATTGCCGTGAGGTCCGACCGTGATGCCGTTCGGTCCGCACTCGGTGAGCGGCACGATCCCGGTGTTGGTAGCCGGGTTGAAGGCGCCGATGGTCGCGGTCCCCGCTGTGAGAGTGGTCGGATCGATCACCGCCATTCCGCCCTCGCAGAAGATGCCGTTCGAGCCATCGAAAGTGCAGCCCGCCGGATTGTTGGCTATCAGAGGGATAGACACGTAGAAACGCCGGGTCCCGGGTTCCCAGGTCGGCTGCTCCATCGACAGGCCGTTACCCGCCGGGACGATCGCGGGATCGGCGGTGATCTTCGTGAGTATCATGGTCGAGTTGGAGCTGCGGTCGCCATTCGCGCGGAATAGCGTCGCAAACGGCGGATCCTCGGCATTGTTGGCGGCGAGAAGCAGTTCGCCGTCGGTCGTCAACGCCATTTCGTCGACCCGCGTGGTTCCGCCGGTGGGGATCTTGTCTTTGGTTGCGGTAGCGGTAGGCGAGTCGAGGTCGATCACATGGAGCGTGCTGTCGCCGTCACCGGCATAGAGCCACCGGCCGTGCGAGGTAACGCCGTCGGGTCCAGAGATATTGTTGTTAACCGCGCCGGCCGCGTTGTTCTTGATGCCGACGAAGCCGCCGATGGTCCGCTTCCACGTGAGGGTGCGAGTGTCGATGACGACGATGCCCGCGTTCGAGCGCTCGCCCAGATAGTACTCGGCGCGATCCGGGTTGACCCAGCTGATGTCGAACGACCGGAGAGGATTGCCCGGGATCTGGACCGCGGTCTTGCACTTGGTCTCGGTATTGGTCGGTGCTCCAGGGCCGGTGCACGCAGCCTGCGCCGCGCCGGATGCCGCGAACGACACGGCCCCGACGAGCGCGGGAGCCGCGAGCATCGCGGTGATCGATTTGCGTAAAGTGAAAGACATGTGCTGCCTCCTTATGTTGGTGAACACGCTTTTTCGCAAGCACGCGCGCCGACCCAGCATCGACGGATGACGCGCCTTGCGTTTCTTAACTGCCGGGAAGACTGCCGGACCGTCCCAGTAGGCGGCGGGCGCTGGCAAAAGTCGCGCCCCGAAAAGGAAAGCTCGCTCCATAAACGACGAGTGCTTCGATTACAGCGCTGGGTCGAGCCCGCGCTTTTTTTGGCTTTCCCCCCGGTGCCGCAGATTCAATGCTCGGATCGGACAGTCCGCTTCAGTTGAACTGCTTGATACTGCCCGCGAACTCTGAGCTATTTTTTTCGGAGGCGCACCTTAAAAAACTGACAGCTTGAGTTCCCGGTGCGAACTTCGCCCCGAAAATTTACGAAACAGCGACTTGGCCGGATATCTTGAAGCGCTTTGTCATGCGCCTGCGTTCAGATCAGCCAGGACAGGACCGCCGGCAGCAAGTCCTTCGCCCATGCGAGATCGGCCGCGTTCGCATTCGCTGAAACCGCGGTGAACGCCGAGGCATTTGAAAACACGGCGACGACTTCGCTTACGATCCTCGCCCGCTGGGCGGCGGAGCATGCGAGGAAACGCTTGTGCCAGCGGGAGGAAGTCGTTGCGCTCACCCCGCACGCCGCCGCGCTCTTGCGGATGCTCTTCCGCTCGATCATCGTTCCTACGAAAGTCAGCCAGCGTTCCTTGTTGCGCAATCGCGCCAGGGGCGTGTTGGTCAGGATATTGAAGGTGCGCTTGCAGGAACCGCAGCGGTAACGGGGAAAGCCGTGCGCCGCGCCCCAATGCGCGATGTCGTTCGACCGGCAATGCGGGCAGGGCAATTCCGCCATCGAGGCCGCGGCGGCAGCGAACGTCTCTTCCACCGTGCCGCTCGAACGCCCGCGACGAGCGTCCTTCGGGACGTGAAAAGAATCCTGAGCACTCATTGAATCGTTCCGAAGAGGCGAACGCGCGAAGCGGGGTGGGTCGTATCGATATTATTTTCGGTTCGCGCCTCCAACGAACCGCCACACCGGTAGTCGCGCATATGCTCTGCCCGCGCCGGTAAAACCGGATTGACGGAGGTCAAGAAGTTTGCTGACGAAATTTTAAGAATTTCTCAAAGGAAGGAATGAGTTTCCTGACGGAATGTTTACACAGTGGCGATGCCGCCCAGGGTTTTGTTGCGGCGCCAGATGAACATCCGCCTTCTCCGATTCAAAAAATATACTTCTGTAATCGTTAAGTGTTGGTTGCCCCTCACGCCTCGCTTGTCTTCAGTGCGGCCCCGGCCACCAGACCAACATCCAACAGGTACATTTCCAGCATTGCTCCGCGCTCAATCGTAAAAATATAATCTGCCGGCTTGAAAAAGTAATTCCCTTCGTGATTTCAAAAAGGAGCGGAGATGAAGAGGAAAAGCATACTTGCGGTCAACGCGACAGCGCTTGTTGTCGCGGCAGCATTCGGTGCGCCGTCCACTGCAGTTGCGGCGGATACGACCGTGCAGTTTTACGGTCACCTGGATTTGTCGGTCGACGACATCACCAAGGGCATCAAGGACTCGGGGGCGGTAGGCAAGCTGGGCTGGCAGTCGGATGTCTCGAGCAACCTGTCGTACTTCGGATTGCGCGGCGACCACGACATCGGCGGCGGCAACAGAATGGTGTTCCAGATCGAAACCCAAGTTGACGTGGCTGCGACTCCCGGACCCAACCCGGTGAACCAGGCTTCCCAGGGGAACACCGACAACAAAGTGCTCGGTGCGCTCGGCTCGCGCAACAGCTTCCTCGGTATCGCGGGAAATTTCGGCGCCGTCAAGCTCGGCAAGACCGATGCGCCCTACAAGCTGTCGACCGCGCGCATGGACCCGTTCTCCGCTTCGGTGGGCGACTACAACAGCATCATGGGCAACACCGGGGGCGACAACCGCGCGGAATTCGACACGCGGCTTTCGCACGCGGTGTGGTACGAGTCACCCAAGATGGGCGGGTTCTCCTTCAGCGCTTTGGTCTCTCCGGGACAGAACCGCGCGAGCGACAACAGCAACAATGCGAGCGGCGAGCCCGATTGCACAGGAGGGGGAGGAGGACAAGGGTCAGGAATACCAGCAAATAACATTGGCCCCTGCAATGACGGCTCATTCGGCAACGCCTACAGCGTGGCCGGCGTCTATGAGGCGGGTCCTCTGTACGCGATCGCGGCGTACGAGCTGCACCGGGGAGCCAATCGCGTCAGCGACGAGGGCGCCACCCCCACCGGCACGGTGGGCGTCGCCAATGAAGCTGCGATGAAGGTGGGCGTCCAGTTCATGGTCACCCCCGTTACTATACTCAACGTGATCTTCGAGAGGATGACCCGCAAAGCCCCCAATGCGGACTTCAACGAGCGGCAGCGCAACGGCTCGTGGCTGGCTCTGACTCAAAAAATCACGGGCCAGGACGATATCAACGTCGGATGGGCGCACGCAGCAAAATCCCCGGGGCAGCCCGGCGGGCAAGTCGCGCCTGCCGACGTACCGGGCTCGGTCGACAACGCGTCCAACATGTACACGGTCGGGTATAAGCATCATTTCGACAAGCAGAGCAACTGGTATGCCGTCTATGCCCGCCAAGCCAATAAGGCCGGCGGGCACTACGACCTCGGCGCGAGCGGACACGGCATTACCACCGATTGTAAGGATGCTTTAGGGAACTGCTTCGTTGGCGAGACCCTGCAGGCGGTATCGGTGGGCTGGATGTACAGCTTCTGAAACAGACTGCTTTTCTCTTAGCCTGTGGTAATTTAGGCGGGCGTCGAAAGACGCCCGCCTTTTCATTTCAAAAAGCAGATCCGAATTGAAGCGTCTGTTCCTGGCCTTGCCGCTTGCCCTCGCGATCGCCGCTCCGCCGGCGCTGGCGGCGCTCGTCTTCAGGGTCGGCGACACGGTATACGTCGATGGAAAGCAATACACATGGGAAGAGTGGGGGAAAATCCGCGACAATCCCGAAGCGCTGAAGCAACCGGCGGCATCCGCGCCGGTGGCCGGACCGCGGGCCGCGGCGTGCATCACGGCCATCTATTACGACGAGTTCCCCAGCGAAGACGAACGGTTTCAGTGCAGCGCGGATCTGGGCATGCTGACGCGCGGGCAGATCGTGGAAAAAGGCTGGAAAGTGGATTTCGTCGAAAAGGTCCCGCCTCCCTCCGATCAACAGGCGCAGTCCCCGCGGGGCATGCCGCTCTTCAAGTACAAGCTGGTCATTTCGCGCTAAGGCGGAAGACAGATCGTGCGTGCAAGCATCATCCTCATCGTATTGGCGATCGCGGGCTGCTCGAATCTTCCGAACCGATCCGAGCCGCCACGGAGCACTTCCTCACCGGCCTCTCGGGGGATCGATACCTTGTGCATGAACGATTGCCTGGGCTCTGGCACGACGAAGCAGTTTTGCGAGGATCGTTGCAGCTATTGATTCGGTGATCGGCGCGCAGACGACGAGCGCGCATCGCTCGTGACGTTACGAGACGACGAGCGCATGCATAGCTCAAGCGACTTGATGTCTCCGATCCCCGACAGCCCTAAACCCTGCTAGATCAGCGTTCTAGCGTTATTTCCTCCTATAGTCCGTCGCCTCGGGGCGACAGAATCGCGCTTCCCGGAAGTCGCGACTTGTTCCAACTCTCTGATCGACCACGAATTCCCGGGTCTGGCATGGAGGTTGCGAGTGTCCGCTCGCTCCATGCAGTGAAGCAGCAGGATTTCAGACAGGGGAATACCGCGATGGACCGCAGGCTGACCAATGAAGATATCGACTGGCTGCGCAAACTGCGCAACGCCAGAGCGACGAACCAGCCTTCCGACATCCCCACCAGCGTGGTGCGCAGATTGACGCTGCTCGCCTGCGCGGAAGTCAAAGGGCCCAAGGGATATTCGATCACGCTCAGAGGCCGCGACGAGCTGATCGACCGGGATCTCGAGAAAGAAGTCGGCTGATCCCCGTGAGAATTTCAGGACTGTGATCGGGGCGCGCGAAGCGCCCCGATTTGTTTTTCGGCATTCCGGACTTCCGGACTGCCTTGCTGGCGTTAACCACCTATAAGAACCGGGAGGGTGGGAGATATGAATGAAAAAGAAGATTCTCGCGGTACTCGCATTCGCTCTTTTTCCGCCGTTCGCGTGGTGCCAAACACCGACGCCTGTCGAGTCGCTAAGAAATATGGTCAGCTCGACGGCCGCCTATTCGACGACGGTGACGCCGCTCGATGGCACCTCCGGCACACCGGTTTCGCTTACGGCGCTCGCTCAACCCGTGACGTTTGGACTCACGGACAGCTTCGTGTCGGTGAGCTTCCCGCCGTCGGCAACGCCCTACGTATTGGTGGGAATTCAGGTCTCGGTGACCGTGACCGGCACCGGCTTTACCGCGGCGCAGCCGATCATCATCAATTTCCCGATCGCGGCCCTGGCCGTTCCCGCAAACCAGACGTCGAAGGTGGTCTACACCATGCCGCTGACGACGATGGGATCCCTGGCGGCGTCGCTCGGGCCCGATACGCTGCCGCCGGCCGCGCCCGTCGCGCTTATCGCTTCAGCTTCGAGCGCGAGCTCGGTCGCACTGACCTGGTCCGTCGCGAGCGATAACGTCGCGGTCACCGGGTACGCCATCTGGCGCTGCGCGGGCGCGGGATGCTCGGCGCTCTCCAAGGTGGCGACGAGCACGGTCAACTCCTTTACGGACTCCGGTCTCGCGGCCGGGCAGTCGTACACCTGGTGCGTCAGCGCCTTCGACGCGGCCGGGAATTCGAGCGCCTGCTCGAATTCGGCCTCGGCGACGATGCCCGCATCCGCGCCCTCGGGGAATTCTCCCGATGGCTCGACGGCGGTCCCTGGAGCAACGCCTCCTTCGACCTCGCAGACGCTGACGACGGCTCAAGGGACCTGGAGTTTCGGATCGAGCAAATCGGGCGGTGGTTTCGCGCTTATGTTAAGTGGGAGGCAAGCCGGCGGCGGATTCGGGGTCAAGCTGTACGTCGCGAACGGCGGCCAGGTCTATACGCGCAACGACGCAGGGAATCTCTACCTCTGGAGCGGCTCGGGCTGGACGCAGGCCGCCTCGACCACCGTCCCGCCGTGATCCTGCTCGCGCCGCTTACTACGCCTTGATGCGCGCGTCCCTTCGGGAGGAGGTGGGAATCTAGACCATTCTCCCGCAGCGGGAACAACGCCTATACTGTCGGGCGAATTCCCGCAGCGGAGCCTGCCGTGCGCATCCTGGTCATCGAGGACGAGAAAAAAGTCGCGAAGGCGCTGCAGGAAGGACTCGAAGCCGAACGCTACGAAGTCCGCATGGCCGCCGACGGCGAAGAGGGCTTCTCGCTCGCGAGCCGGGATTCGTTCGACCTGGTGCTGCTCGATCTCTCGCTCCCGAGGCGCGACGGCATCGACGTTCTCACCAGCTTGCGCAAACGCAGAGTGGCGACGCCGGTGTTCATCCTCACCGCCAGGGACGCCGTCGAGGACAGAGTGCTCGGCCTGGATAGGGGCGCCGACGACTATCTCGTCAAGCCGTTCACGTTCCCGGAGCTGTTCGCGCGAATCCGCGCGCTGCTCCGCCGCGGGCGCGCGGACCCGAGCCTGAAATTGCAGCACGAGGATCTCCACATGGACCTCGCCACGCGCAAGGTGGCACGGCGGGAACAGCCCCTGGAACTGACCGGGAAGGAGTTCGAGATTCTCGAGTGCCTGCTGCGCCACCCGGGCCGGATCGTTTCGCGGGAAATGCTCGCCCGCGACGTATGGCATGTCAGCGCGCGCGCCACCCCGCTCGACAACGTCATCGACGTCACCATGACGCGGCTGCGCCGCAAGATCGACGATCCGTTCGAGAAGAAGCTGCTGCACACGGTCCGCGGCGCGGGATTCGTCCTGGGAGCGAGACACGAATGAGGGCCCGCCCCTTGAGCGTGCGCGCCCGCCTGACCCTCTGGCACGCGGGCGTGCTGACGCTCATCGTCTGCGCCTTCTCGGCGGGGATAGTGATTCTCGTGAAGGCAAGTCTTTTTGAGGGAGTGGATCGTCAGTTGCTCCGTGCGCTGACGACCATCGATTGGGTCTATCACCACGAGCCGGACGAGATCGGAGATCTGGCGTCCGAATCGGGAATCGCGCTGTTCCAGCTGACCGTAGGCGGCAAGCTGCGCCATCAAACCGAGGGATGGGAGCGGGTCGGTCTCTCGCGCGCGCTGCCGGGTAGCGGCGCGATTCCGCCCACTTCCTGGACGGCGCCGGACGGGCGCTGGTATCGCGTGCAGGCCGTGGCGGAGCCCTCTTACACCATCGCAGCCGCGATCGACGAAAGCGCCCGTCGCGATACGCTCTGGACGCTCGTCGCGATCCTGGCGATGGGCGCCCCTTTCGCCGTGGGCCTGGCGATCGCGGGAGGCTATTTCCTCGCCGGGCGCGTCCTCTCGCCGGTCGGCGCCATGGCGGACAAGGCACGGGAGATCACCGCGGATTCGCTCGGCGAGCGCCTTCCGGTCGGAAATCCGCAGGATGAATTCGGGCGTCTCGCAACGGTTTTCAACGACACACTGTCGCGGCTGCACGATGCCTTTGACCGGCTGCGCCGGTTTACATCGGACGCATCGCACGAGTTGCGCACGCCGCTGACGGCGATGCGCAGCGTGGGCGAGATCGCGCTTCAGGTTCCGCTCGAGGCGGGCACCTACCGCGACGTCATCGGCAGCATGCTGGAGGAAGTCGATCGACTCACCCGGCTGGTGGACAGCCTGCTCATGCTCACGCGCGCCGATTCCGGCGCGGCCCAGCCGGTGCGCGAAGCGGTGGAATTGTCGGCGCTCGCGGGCAACGTCGCGGAGCATCTTCGCGTGCTCGCGGAGGAAAAGAAGCAGACCTTGAGCGTTCAATCCGCCGCACCCGTGGCGGCCGTATGCGATCCCGCCATTCTCCGGATCGGCCTGATGAATCTTCTGCACAACGCAATCAAGTACACGCCCAACGGCGGCGCGATCCATGTCCGGACCGCGGCGACCGCCTCCGGGCAGCCCTCGATCGAAGTGCAGGACACAGGCCCGGGAATTCCGGCTGCGCACCGGGAGCGGATCTTCGAGCGCTTTTATCGGATGGATCCGGGCCGGGCCAGGGAATCGGGCGGCTCGGGGCTGGGTCTGGCCATCGCGCGCTGGGCGGTTGCGGCGAACGGCGGCCGCATAGAACTGGAGAGCGAGGAATCCAAGGGCAGCCTTTTCAGGATCGTCCTGCCCGGCGTCGCCTGAGCGCGAGGACGGCTGGCTAGGGAAGCTCTGATTTAATGTCATGCCCGCGAAGGCGGGCATCCAGCAAGCGGCTTGAAATTCCTGGATTCCCGCTTACGCGGGAATGACGAAGCTTGTCCCCGAATGGATCTATCGGGGATCATGGGTTGTTCAGAGCTTCCCTAGATCAGGCTTCCCTTGCGTGCGGGGCTCAATTCAGAGCTTCCCTAGATCAGGCTTCGCTTGCGTGCGGGGCTCAAGCCTGCCTATTCCAGCGGCTCCAGCTTGACGAGCGCCGCGTGATGGTTGTTACCCACCCAGAAGGTGGGCGGCGCGGTCGAGTTGTCCACGAACACGCGGCGGATGTTGGTTGGGCTGGGCAGCGGATACTCGGTGAACTCGCCCGTCTCCACGTTCATGCGCAGGACGCGATCGGTGTTCATGCCCGCGGTCCACACCTTGCCGTCGCGGTCCAGGGCCACGTCGTAGGGCGCGGTGAACGGCGTGGGCACGGTCCACTCGCGGAATTTCTCGGTCCTGGTGTCGAACATGCCGATCTTCTCGGCGCGCCACTCGGCGAACCACACGCGGTCCTGATCGTCCATCCGGCCGCGGCGCGGACGCGATCGCGGCGTCGGCGTCGGGAAAAGCGTCAGCTTGCCGGTCGCGGCCTCGATCTTGCCGACGTTCTCGCCGCCGAAATCCATGAAGAAGATGTTGTTCCTCGAGTCGGCGTAGATGCCGTATACCGAGTGCGGCCCTTTCGGCAGGTTCTCGTAGGGTCTCCAGGTTTCGAACTTGCCGGTCGCCATGTCCAGGCGATGCACGCCCGGGATGCCGGCGTCGTTGAGCCACACCTTGTTGTCCACCGTCCAGCGCTGCGGGCCGACCATCGACTGCTGGGAATCGTCGTTGACCGTACCCGCGGGCAGGGGAAACGCCTGGAATTTCTCGGTCTTCCTGTCGAACTTCACGATGCCCGACTGGAACATGTGCGACATCCACAGGTTGCCCTGCGGATCCACTTCCAGATCGAGGGTGCCCTTCGGGAAGCCGGGCCGCTGCACGGGAATCGCGAACTCGCTGGTCTTCAAGGTCCGCGGATCGAATTTTCCGAGGAACTGCTCGTCGAACTGGGAGAACCAGGCGACGCCGTCGCGATCGACGATCACGTCGTGCGGCATGAGCTTGCGCGGCAGATCGTACTCGGTGATGACGACGCGGGTGCCTTTGCCCTTCGCGCGCGGCAGGGCTTTCAGCGCGTACGACCAGGGGCCCGCGCTCTGGTTGAGGGTGGCGAGAAACGCGGCCTGCTTTTCGAAGTCGGGGCCGAAGTTACGCAAGGGATCCCGGGCGCGGACCCGGACCTGCGGCCGTTCCACGTGGCTGTTGTTGGCGTAACTCGCCATGCGCTTCATGACTTGCAGGAAACCGGCCGTGTCGTGCTTCGATTTCGCGATGCGCTCCAGCGTGTGGCAGCCGACGCAGCCGTAGAGAAACTTCTTCTGGTCGGGCGTTCCGGGAAAGCTCGCGATCCATTCGGCGTTGGTGAGCTGCGGAGTGATGTCCCTGGCCTTGCGCAGCTTGAGATCGGCCAGGGCGGGCACGGCGAGAACCACATCCATCGAGACCGGAGCGTCGAGCTCGTAACCTGTGGCGCGAACCCGAAGCGCGTACTGGCCGGATACGAGCTTGGAAGAAGGAAAGCTGAAATGGCCCTTCTCGTCGCTCACCACGCTGACCGTGATGGGGGAGCCGGCTTTCCTCGCGCTGACGACCACGCCCTCCATCAAACCTTCTTCGGCGGAGCTCACCCGACCTTCCAGCGCCGCGGAATTCTGGGCCAGGATCGTCGCGGAGTGGCCTCCAGTGAAAGCGAGAGCGAGAGCGGCGGCTGCAAGCAGTTGTCTTGTCATGGACGACTCCCTTGGGATCCCCCCGACCAGCCCCGCATTTTAGCCCTATTCGGTTTAGAGTTACGGCTTTCGACTTCACTACGGAGCCAGAATCCATGATCGAGCTTTACGCCGCCGGCACCTCGAACGGCATGCGCGCGCGCATCGGGCTGGAAGAATGCGGCCTCGCCTACAACTTTCACCCGATCGACCTCACCAAGGCCGAGCAGAAATCGCCCTCGTTCCTCGCGATGAATCCCAACGGCCAGATCCCGGTGATCGTGGACAGCGACGGACCCGGCGGGAAGCCGGTGACGATCTCGCAGTCGCTCGCGGTGCTGATGTACTGCGCCGAGAAATCGGGCAAGTTCCTGCCGAAAGACCCTGCGGCGCGGCCGGCATTCTGGCAGGCGCTCGCGAGCGCCGGGAGCGACATGAGCGGCATGGTCACCACGATCTTCACTTTGTCGCGCGCCAAGGAGCAGCACGCCCCGACGGTCGACATCTTCAAGGCTATGTGGAAGAACTACACGAAGGTCTGGGACGACAGGCTGGCAAGAGAGCGCTGCTGCGCCGGCAGCGAGGTGACCATCGCCGACTTCGCGCTCTACGGCCTGGTCGCCCGCATGAGGGGCACGCAGCCCGCCCTGCTCGAGGGTTTCGCGAACGTCGCGCGCTGGGCGGACGAGATGGCCGCGCGGCCGGCGGTCCAGCGGGCGATGAAGTTCTAAGGTATGTTGGCTTGCAGGGAGCACATCAAAAAGGAGGCGAGGCGATCATGAAGCGGTTCAAGACCTGGACGGCAGTGTGCGCGGGTGCGTCTGCACTCGCGTTTTCCATCGTGCTGTTTGCGCAGACCGGATTCCCGCCGCCGCCGCCGAAGGTGAGCCCGGCGGCCGGGTCGATCGACATCCACGTCCACAGCGATCCGGACGCGTTCAACCGCAGCCTCGACGACTTCGAGGTCGCGCGTATCGCAGCGCGCAAGGGCATGCGCGGCTTCGTGCTGAAGAACCACATCGCCCCCACGGCGGCCCGCGCGGCGCTGGTGATGCGCACCGTGCCCGGAATCGAGGTATGGGGCGGCATCGCGCTCAACCGCTCCGTGGGCGGCGTGAATCCCATGGCCGTGGAGTGGTTTCACCGCATGTCGGGCGGACGCGGCAAGGTGGTCTGGCTGCCGACCTTCGACGCCGACAACCAGCACAAGATTCTCAAGGAGCCCGGCGAAGGGCTCAAGGTCGCGGCCGGCGGCAAGGTGTTTGCGGAGACGGAAGAGGTGCTGAAGATCATCGCGCGCGAGAACCTTTCGCTCGCCACCGGCCATATCGCGCCCGAAGAATCGCTCGCGGTGATCAAGCGGGCGAAGGAGCTGGGCGTGAAGAACATCGTCGTCACCCACGCCATGGCCGAGGTGCCGGGAATGACGCTCGAGCAAGTGAAGCAGGCCGTCGCCATGGGCGCATTCATCGAGTACTGCTTCCTGAACGACATTCACGGGCCGCAATCCTACTGGCCGTTCCTGCGCACCTGGCGCCGCGTGTCCTTCGCCGACATCGCCAAGGTCATCAAGGAGGTCGGCGCGCAGCACTTCATCCTCTCGAGCGACCTCGGGCAGAACGGCACGCCAACGCACGCCGACGGCCTGGAGATGATGGCGAACGGGATGAAGCGCGAAGGCCTGTCTCAGGCCGACGTCGACCTGATGATGAAGAAGAACCCGGCGAAGTTCCTGGGCCTGGAGAGCTAGGGAGCGAAGCGATCAGCCGACGACCAGGGCCGCGTGCTCGCTCTGGCCTTCGGTCATCCCCCGCGCCTTCATCCAGTCGTAGGCGCGGTTGAACAAGGCCGGATCGTAGTAGTCGACGTGCTTGTAGTGCACGAAGGCGCGCAGCAGTTCGCGCGGCTGCAAGGCGCCCTTGGTCGCCGCGGCAACGTGATGCGCGTATTTGTAGAAGTCACCGTTGATGAGATCGACGGCCTGGTTTTCGGCGTCGTAGTAGGCCTTGCGCTCCTCGGCCGTCAGGTCGGCCGCCACCACCTCGCCGCCGCGATAGAACGAAGCGGCGATGATATGCGCGCCTTCTTTCAGGCTCAGGCTGATGAAGGGCTCCATCACCGCCACCGCGCGATAAGTGCGGTCCCTGAGACCCTCCCAGCGCTTGGACGGCAGGCTGCCGTTCTGGATCTTGACGTGCTCGCGTCCCACGGCGCTCTCCAGCATCTGCAGCGTCGTGTAGTGCGAGCCGGTGAGCTCCTGCACCACCACGGGAACGTCGGCGAGGTCGCGCGGCGTCTGCAGCGCTTCGTCGAAAGTCAGGATGGCCTGCGCCGCGACCGCGGCGCGCAGGGCCGCGATGCTGCCGCCGCGCTTGCCGCGCTCCAGGCGATCGATGCTCGCCCACTCGCAGACGTTGTAGCTGTCGGCCGAGCCGCATTCGAACATCTGTTCCTTGAGACGCGAGAGCACCGGCTTCTCCGCGCTGTCCTTCTCGCGGTCGGCGTAAGTCGCCGAGAAGCTCACGTCCAGCCCCGCCTTCTCGAACAGCCCTTCCTCGATGCCGACGATGACCGGCAGATCGAACACCGGGTTGTTGGGAGCAATCTTTACGGCGGGTCGGGTCGCGGATGCCATGATTTCTCCTTGCGTGTGATGGTCCGCCGTCACGGCGGAGATATGCAGACAGGATACTACGCCGGATTCCGCAGTCAACCGGCGGACGCTGGGGCGAGGAGAGCGATCGCGCCGAGCACGGCAAAGCTCGCCGCCGCGACCCGGCGCAGGATCTTCGCCGGCACCCGCCGCAGGATGCGCTCGCCGAAGTACACCACCGGGGCGTCGGCGAGCATCATCCCCAGCGTCGTGCCGGCGACGACCACCGCAATCGAGGCGTAGCGCGCAGCCAGGGCGGCGGTCGCGATCTGCGTCTTGTCGCCCATCTCCACCAGGAAGAAGGCGATGAGCGTCGCTACGAACGCGCCGAGGCGCGCGCTTTGCGGCTTTTCCTTTTCCAGCTTGTCCGGAATCAGCGCCCACGCCGCCATGGCAAGGAACGACAGGCCCAGAATCCAGCGCAGCGCCTCCGGGCCGATCATCGCGGCGACCTCCGCGCCGAGCCAGGCGGCAAGGGCGTGGTTGGCCAGTGTCGCCACGAAAATTCCCAGAATCACCGGCACGGGGCGCCGGTAGCGCGCCGCGAGGACGAGCGCGAGGAGTTGCGTCTTGTCGCCCATCTCCGCGAGGACGACGATTCCGACCGACACGAAAAACGCTTCCAAGCAGCCCTCCGGCGTAGAGGCGAATTGTATCGGCGCCGCGCCCCGGAAGCTTCCCCGCAAGGAAAATATTTCGGAAACATTTCGGGAATAAAGTCGCGGCTCTTCCGGTCTTGCATTGTGTGACCGGCTTATCAGGGCGACTGCCCGCTTATTCCTTAAAGGAGACTGCAATGAACGAATCGATCGATCGACGGGAATTTCTCAAGCTTGCGGGCCTGGGCGGCGCGGTGTTCGCCTCCGGCCTCGCGGGCTGCGCCAGCATGGCCGGCGCGAAGCAGGACGATTTCTATTTCGTGCAGCTCTCGGACACGCACTGGGGCTTCAAGGGACCGGCGCTGAATCCGGACGCCGACGGCACGCTGCAGAAGGCGGTGGCAGCGGTGAACGCGCTTTCGTTCGAGCCGGACTTTATCGTCTTCACCGGAGACCTTACCCACACCACCGACGACCCCAAGGAAAGAAGGCGCAGGCTAGCCGAGTTCCGCGACATCGTCGGGGCCTTGAAGAACAAGAACGTACGCTTCATGCCCGGCGAGCACGATGCTTCGCTCGACAACGGGGAGGCGTGGAAGGAGCTCTTCGGCCCGAGCTACTACACGTTCGATCACAAGGGCGTCCACTTCATCGCCGTCGACAACGTCTCCGACGCCTCCGCGCGCCTCGGCGAGACCCAGCTCGTGTGGCTCAAGGCGGATCTCGACAAACAGGACAAGAACGCGCGCATCGTGGTGTTCGCGCACCGGCCGCTGTTCGATCTCATGCCGCAATGGGACTGGGCGACGCGCGACGGCGCGCAGGCGATGGAGCTCCTGATGCCTTACCGCAACGTGACCGTGTTCTACGGTCACATCCACCAGGAGAATCACCACATGACCGGCCACATCGCGCACCATTCGGCGAAGTCGCTGATCTTCCCGCTGATCGCACCCGGCTCGCAGCCCAAGCGCGCGCCGGTGGCCTGGGATCCGGCGCAGCCTTACAAGGGACTCGGCTTCCGCGGCGTGGACGCCGAAGTACAGAAGGCCGAATACGAGATCACCGAGTATCCGGTGATCAAGGTATGAATCGATGAACCCTGAACGCCGCCGCGTGCTCGCTGCGGGAATCGCCGCCTTGGCCGGCACCGCAGCGGTCTTCGCGCAACCGCAGGAGAAGGTGATCCGGATCACGGCGCGCAAGTTCGAGTTCGTGCCCGGGAAGATCGAGTTGAAGAAGGGCGAGCCGGTGGTGCTCGAATTCACGACCGCCGACGTCCTGATGGGTTTCAACGCGCCCGACTTCAAGGTTCGCACCGACATCGCGCCCGGCCAGGTCGCCCGGGTGCGCCTCACGCCGGACAGGACCGGCGAGTTCGAATATTTCTGCGACAACTTCTGCGGCGAAGGCCACGAGACGATGTCAGGGACGATCCACGTCACGGCGTGAGTCGGCGCGCTATCATGGCGCACACGACCCACTCCGTCCGCGAAAGAAACCTTGAGCGAGCGCAAACGACGATTCGAGCAACGAGTGCTGCCGCACCTGGACGCGGCGTTCAACCTCGCGCGCTGGCTGACGCGCAACGATCACGATGCCGAGGACGTGGTGCAGGAAGCGATGCTGCGCGCCTTTCGCTTCCTGGACGGCCTGCGCGGCGAAGCGAAGCCGTGGCTGCTCACCATCGTGCGCAATTCCTGCTTCACCTGGCTGCAGGTCAACCGGCCCGCCGAGCTCGCCGGTTTCGACGACCGCACCGCCGAGCTGCATCTGGTCGATGAGGGCAGCCCCGAAGCCCTCGCCCTTCGCCAGTGCGACCGGCGCATGCTGAACGAGGCGCTCGCCGCGCTGTCCGCGCAATTCCGCGAGGCGCTGATCCTGAGGGAGCTCGAGGACCTCTCCTACAAGGACATCGCGCGCATCACCGATGTGCCGATCGGCACGGTCATGTCGCGGCTTGCGCGGGGACGGCGGCTCCTCGCCGAATCGCTGCAGGCCATATCCAACGCATCGCAGGTGCACCGATGACGCGCGAAGAAGCCGCGGGACTGTTGCACGCTTATGTGGACGGCGAGCTCGATGCCGCGAAGAGCGTCGAGCTCGAGGCGCATCTCGCCGGGAACCCGGCCGCACGCGCGGCCAGCGAGCGGCTGCGCGAGATGTCCGCGGCAATCCGCGATCGCGCGGACTATCACGCCGCGCCCGCCTCGCTCGCCGCGCGCCTGCGGGCCTCGGTACCGACAGCACCTGAAGAAATACCGCGACGCGCCGGCTGGGGGGCATGGCTGAGACCGGCAGCGTTGATTGCCGCGATTGCACTCGTCACCTGGGTCGTCGCTGTCGTGGTCATGCGGCCGGGCGAGGACGAGCGCATCGCGCAGGAAGTGCTGGCGAGCCACGTGCGCGAGACGCTTGGAAACCGCCTGTACGACGTCGCATCCTCCGATCAGCACACGGTAAAGCCGTGGCTCAGCGCGCGGCTCGCTTTTTCTCCGCCCGTCGCCGACTTCTCGGCCCACGGATTCGAGCTGCAGGGCGGCAGGCTGGACTACGTCGGCGGGCAATCCGTCGCGGTGCTCGTCTACCGGCGCCGCCAGCACGTGATCGACGTGTTCGTCTGGCCTGCCCCGGCGCAGAAGGCAGGGCAGGCGCTGACGCGGAACGGTTTCAATATCGAGAGCTTCGCGCACGGCGGCATGGGCTATTGGCTCGTGTCCGACCTCAACCGCAACGAGCTGGGCGACTTCGCCCGCCTGCTCGCCGCCGCGCCTTGAAGCCTAGGCTGTTGGAAGGACCCGCCAGGGAGGCTCTGAACTGATTTCGTCATTCCCGCGTAAGCGGGAATCCAGGAATTTCAGCCGATCGCTGGATGCCCGCTTTCGCGGGCATGACGGCAACCGGAGCTTCCCTAGTCCTCGGTGTCGGGCGCGCCGCCGGCCGAGGCGAGGTCTTCCTGCTTGATTTTCTCCGCGTTGAATTTCGCCGCGCGATCGCGCATGGTCTTCAGCACTTCTTCCAGCGGCGGCGGTTCGCCCTGGATCCAGCGCAGGGGATTCACGCGCGCGACGACGAAGGCGCGCAGGTAGGGACTGACGAAGCCGCGCGCTTTCAGTTTCGCGATGGCCTCGGCGACGCGCGCATCCAGTTCCATGAGCAACTCGGCGTGCTTTTCGTGCTCCCGGATGGCTTTCGACAGCGGCTCCTCCGAAAACTTTTCCAGCCGACGCACGATCGGGTTGTAGGCGCCGCCGGCGAACTTGCCGTTTCTCTCGTAGCACACGCCGAGCGTGACGAGCGACGCCTCCTCCAGGTAGAAGGCGAACCCGCTTTCCGCGCGCTTCGCGTCCTCATCCAGCAGGCCCCGGTAGATGCGGATCACCTCGAGCGACTTCTCGCGCAGGTTGTGCGCCTTTTCGGTGTTGAGCGCGAGGATCTGCCAGGCGATCTCGCGCTTGGGCACGACGAGCGCCGTGATCGAACGCGCGCCCAGCCTCCTCATCGCCTCCAGCCTGTGCCTTCCGTTCGGGGTCCAGAAGCCTTCCTTCGGCGCGGTGACCGCGATCACCGGATCGAGAAACATCCCCGTGCGGTCGAGGACGTCGGCGAGCTTGCGGTGGTGTGTCTGCGAAAGGTCGCGCTGAAAAGGCGTCGGCTCGATGCGATCGATGGGCAGGATCGCGAAGATGAGCGGGCTCTTCCCGAGCGGATCGCTGTAGGCGCCGAGCACGAGGCCCCCTTCGCGCTCGATTCTTGCGCGCACTTCCTCCGCATCGGCCGGCAGCGAGTCGAGCCGGCACTCGGCGGGCAGGAGGCCGCGCGTGCCGGGCTTGGCCTTCCTCGGCATGCGCTTCGGCGGGGCGCGCTTGAGGCCGGACTTGCGTTTGGGTTTCGGCGTCGCCATGGGCTAGCTTGACTGCATCTGCGCGGGGTCCGACGCAGCGCGCTTTTTCTTCTCGAAGAATTCGAAGGCCAGGTTGCCGACGATCATCGCGGCGAGAAAGACCAGCCCCTTCGCCGAACCGGTGCCGGCCAGAACCAGCGCGGGTCCGGGGCAGATGCCCGCCAGTCCCCAGCCCACCCCAAACACGAGGCTGCCCAAGACGAGCCGCTTGTCTATACGGCGCGCGCCCGGGAGGAGCACCGGCGCGCCGAGCAGGGTCCGCGTGCGTTTCTTCATGAAGGCAAAGGCGCCCGCGCCCACCGCGACGGCACCCGCCATGACGAGGGCGAGCGAAGGGTCCCAGGCGCCGGCGAGGTCGAGAAAGCCGAGCACCTTTACCGGGTTCGCCATCCCGGCGACGAGGAGTCCCAAGCCGAAAACGAAGCCCGCTGCGAAGGAGGCGGCCGTATACACGGAAGTTCTCACGATCCGATCAGGTGGCGGACAACATACACGGTCGCGAAGCCCGCGGCCATGAACGCGAGCGTCGCCGCGATCGAGCGCGGCGACAGGCGCGATACGCCGCATACGCCGTGGCCGCTGGTGCATCCTCCGCCGTAGCGGGTGCCGACTCCCACCAGCAGCCCCGCGGCCGCGAGCGCGAAATAATTCGCGTCGACCCGGATCTCCGGCAGCGCGGCGAGGAGGCCCCACGCGAGGGGCGCGGCGATGAGGCCTGCGACGAAGGCGATCCGCCACGAGACGTCGCCGGCCTGCGGGCGAGCGAGGCCGCCGAGAATGCCGCTGACCCCGGCAATGCGGCCGTTCAGCACGGCAAAGAGGGCGGCGGCGGCGCCGATGATCGCACCGCCTATCAGTGCGGATGCGGGGGTGAATGCGTTCCAGGCGATCGACATGGGCGGACGTCGAGCATAATACAATCGGAGGCAATATGAGACTTGCCCGGATTCTTCTCCCGGTGGTGCTTTCGGCATGCGGCCCGGCCGCGCTCGCGCAATCGAGCGCGGACTATCCCAATCGCGCGATCCGCATCGTCGTGCCGCTCTCGGCGGGCGGCAACGTCGATATCGTCGCACGCACGGTCGCGGAGCAGATCTCGAAGAGCCTCGGTCAAGCGGTCATCGTCGAGAACAAGCCGGGAGCCTCCAGCCTCGTCGGAACGCAGTACGTCGCGAAATCCGCGTCCGACGGCTATACGCTGCTCGCGATCGCCAACACCTTCGCCACGGTGCCGCTGATCGTACCCAGTCCCGGCTACGATCCGTTGAAGGACTTCGCGGCCATCACGCTCACCTGTCTGGTGCCGCAGGTGCTGATCGCGAATCCCGCATTGCCGGTGCGTTCGGTGAAGGAGCTCATCGCGCTCGCCCGTTCGCAGCCGGGCAAGCTTTCCTACGCGTCTTCCGGAAACGGCTCGACCGGCCACATGGCGGCGGAGCTGTTCAGCAGCCAGACGGGCGTGAAGATGCTGCACGTCCCGTACAAGGGAAATTCCCAGGCGCTGGTGGACGTGATCGGCGGGCAGGTGACGATGATGTTCGACCAGGTGAGCACCTCCGCGCCGCAGATCAAGGCGGACAAGGTGCGCGCGCTCGCCGTGACCAGCCTCGCGCGCTCGCCGCTCCTGCCCGAGGTGCCCACCCTGGACGAAGCGGGAGTGCCGGGCTACGAAGACATCACCTTCAACGGGCTCGTCGCGCCGGCGGGGACAGCTCGCGCGGCTCTGGTCCGCATCAACCGGGCGGTTGCGGAGGCAGTGAGTGAATCCGAGCTTCACAAGCGCTTCATCGAGCGAGGCATCGAGTTGAAAGCGAGCGGCTCGCCCGAGGAATTCACCGCTTACATCAAGGCGGAATTCGAGAAGAAGGCCCGGCTCGCTCGCGAAGCCGGGATCAAGCCGGAGTAGCGGCGCGATGATCGCACGCGAGCCGCTGGGGATCGCCGTCGTCGGTGCCGGGCGCATCGGCGCACTGCGCGCGCGGCTTGCCTCCGAACATTCCGCCGTCAACTTCATCGCCGTCGCCGACGCCGATCCGGAGCGGGCGCGCGACACGGCGCAGAAAGTCGGCGCGCAGTTTCATTCCAGCGACAACCTCGCGGCCATTTCGCGCCCGGAAGTGAGCGCGGTGATCGTGGCGACGAGCGAAGGCGAGCACGTCGAGCCTGTGATGCAGGCACTCGAGCGCGGGAAGGCGGTGCTCGTGGAAAAGCCCCTCGCACTGACGCTCGGCGAAGCAGACCGCATCGTCGCGGAGACGGAAAGGCGCAAGGCAAACCTGCGCGTCGGTTACAGCCGCCGCTACAAAGAGCGTTACCTGATCGCAAAAGAGCAGGTGATTCAGGGGCGCGTCGGCAAGATCGTCGGCGCGAGCGCGCGCGTGTTCAACTCGCGCTCGCAGGCGCTCGCCATGCTCAGGCGCAACCCCGGCGCGACCCCGGTGGTGGACGCGCTGACCTATTACGTGGATCTGGTGAACTGGTTCCTCGAGGGCGCGCACGTCACCGAGGTGTTCGCGCGCGGACAGAAAGGCGTGCTCAAGGCGGCCGGCCACGACACCGACGACGTCAACTGGGCGATTCTCAGCTACAGCGACGGCACGGTCGCGAACCTGGGGGTGAGCTACGCGCTGCCCGCGAAATATCCCGCGCTCGGGCACGCGGCGCGCGTCGAGCTTCTCGGCACCGAAGGCGTGATGATCCTGGACGACGATCACACCGATCAGCTGATGTACAGCGAGAAAGGCGTTCCGCACGTCTATCTGCCCGATCACTCGGTCAACATGGTGTTCCTGCAAAGCGGGACGCCGGGCGACTGGGCGCTCGGCGACTTCTGGGGACCGATCGCGAACGAAACGCGCGCCTGGCTCGATCACCTCGCGCTCGGCAAGCCCTGCGTGCTCGCGACTCCCCGCGAAGCGCGCAACGCGCTGGAGGTGACGCTTGCGATCGAGCGCTCCGCCGCAACCCGCAGGCCGGTCGCACTGCCGATCGCGGAATAGCGGCTCGCGTACGGATGTACCGGGTCCGGATCTGCCCCTCAGGCGTGAACATCTCCAGAGTCATCCGGATGGGTACCCACCAGGCTGCGGCGCCATTGCTGGCGCCGGTCTTTTCCGTCCCACGCCTCCTGTCGCTCGCGCCGGTCCGCCCATCGCCGGTCCTTGAACCATTGGAGCGCCGCCTGTTCGCTGCGAAAGCTCCGAAGGTTGACCCCGTGCCGTTGCGCGAGCGACTCGATATATTCCTGGGAGAGCCTGAGCTCCGGGGAATCGCCCGTCAGGGCAACCCTGCATCTCGACACCTCGCCGAGCTCTTTGAAGTAATCAGGCAGTCCGTGTTGTGAGACTCTGAATATCGGTCTTGAAGCATGAGCCGATATGAGGATCTGCGAGCGCCCGTGCTTGCGCGCCTCGGCCGCGACAGCCGCAAGAACCTGCTGCGTTTCCTCAGCGGTGTGCTGGTCGAACAGGTCGACCTTGAGATAGGCGGGCTCAACAGTAAACTTGTATCGCATTTCCGTGCACCGCAGGGTATCGCGTCGTTTGGTATCGGCTCCCTCTCCCTTTGGGGTTTTTTTTGGCCGGCCTGGTTCCCATGAGTACCGGTGCCCCAGCACCCGGCAACCAGGGAATAATTGTGCATAGCGTAGCCCGACTGTAATAAAACAAGGTGCCGAAAAATAGGCCGCATGGACCAATGCGGCGCTTGCCAAATCCATTGGGGCTAGATCGCTGCTGTACTATCCGGACATGGGTTTCCACGTCCTGAAAGCGTGTGCGCTCGCCGCGCTCGCGGTCTCGGCACCGGCCCAGGCCCAGATCTATCCGGCGAAGCCGATCCGCATGATCGTCGCCTATCCGCCGGGCGGCGGCACCGACATCGTCGGACGAATGCTGGCGCAGAAACTCACCGGGACGCTCGGGCGGAGCGTGGTCGTGGAGAATCGCGGCGGGGCGAGCGGCAACATCGGCACCGAGCTCGCGGCGCGCGCCGCGCCCGACGGCTACACCATCCTGATGGGCAACGTCGCGCCCAATGCGATCAACGTCAGCCTGTTCAGGAGCCTTCCGTTCGATCCGGTCGCGGACTTCGCCCCGGTGAGCCTGGTCGCCTCCACCCCCAACATCCTGCTAGTACATCCGTCCACACCCGTCCGGGCCGTGAAGGCACTGATCGCGCTCGCGAAAGCGAAGCCGGGAACGCTCAACTTCGCCTCGGCGGGAGTGGGCAGCTCGTCGCATCTTGCGGGGGAACTGTTCCGCGTCCTCGCCGGTGCCGACATCGTGCACGTGCCCTACAAGGGCGCGGGGCCGGCGATGGTCGACGTCCTGTCGGGGCAGGTGCAGCTGTATTTTGCGACCATGCCGGCGGCCATGCCGCACCTGAAATCGGGCAAGCTCGCGCCGGTTGCGGTCACCAGCGCCGCGCGCTCGCAAACCTTGCCGGAATTGCCGACGATCGCCGAGTCGGGCGTGCCGGGATACGAAGCGTCGACGTGGTACGGCGTGCTCGCGCCCGCGCACACGCCAGGCGCCGCAGTCACCCGACTGCATGAAAATATCGTCAGGATTCTGGCGGTTCCGGAGACGCGCGAGCGGCTCACCGACCAGGGCTTCGAGCCGGTCGGCAGTTCGCCGGAGGAATTCGGCGCCTACATAAAATCCGAGATCGCGAAGTGGGGCAAGGTCATCGGCGACGCGGGCATCCGGCCGGAATGACGCCGCGGGATTGCGGCATGACCGGCGGAAATTTCCGAGTGTAGAATCCGCAGACAGCCATTTGTAAGTCATCGGGCCTTACTCTGGGCTGTCGCGATTTGCCGGCTTACGAGAAAAAGGCAGGCCTCCCGCCGCACCAGTGGGAGCCGTTGCCGCAAAACGAAAGAAGAAGACCCATGCCGATCCGATATCTCGAACCGAAAAACGGAGTGCAGCGCGAGTGGCAAACGGCAGTGCAGCGCTTATTTGCGCTGGACTTCCGGGAAGGCCTCGCGCTCTGCACCGTTCTCTTCGCAATCGTCGCCGTGACGGACTATGTCACGCCGGCCGAGCTCAATTTCACGTTCATGTATGTTTTCGTCATTCTCCTCGCGTGCTGGAACCTCGGTACGAAGTGGGGGATCGCCTACACGGCCCTCGCCTGCGTCATGCAGGTAACCGTGCTGGACCAGATCAAGGGCGAATATATCTCGGCGATGTATTTCTACCTGGACATGGCCAATCGCCTGTTTACGTTTCTCATCGTCATCGCCCTGACCGTGCCGCTGAGAACGGCCTATGGCCGCGAAAAAATCACCGCACGCGTCGACTGGCTGACGAGGATTCCGAACCTCAGAGGGTTCACCGAGCTGCTCCTGACGGAGATCGCCCGATACGAGCGCACCGGCGCCCTGTTTTCCGTCGCGTACTTCGATGTCGACGATTTCAAGGCGATCAACGACCGCTTCGGGCACAAAAGGGGCGACCTGCTCCTGTGCGGGATCGCCGAAACGGTCAGGCGCAGCCTGCGCAAGACCGACACCATCGGGCGGCTCGGCGGCGACGAATTCGCCATCCTCTTTCCGGCCTCCGACCTCGACGTGGCCCTCCCGGTCATGCAGAGAGTCCGTGCCGGATTGGATGCCTTGCGCCAGGAGGGCGGCCCCGCGACATTCAGCGTCGGGCTGGGAGCGTTCAGTCGCAAGGGGCTGTCGCCCGACGAAGTGATCGCCTGTTGCGATGCGCTGATGTATCGGGCGAAGCGCGAGGGCAAAAAAGCCATCGCGTGCGAGCGATTTTCCGACGCGAGCGCCGAGCCGGGCCAGGCTTCCGCGAAAGCCCCGGCCTAGCCTTGCAGCGCGAACGAGGAGCATCAAAATGAGAGACAAGCTGTTCGAGCAGGGACTCAAATTGCGCAAGCGGGTGTTGGGGGCGGCGTACGTGGAGAAGCAACTCAAGAACGCCGACGCGTTCTCCATGCCGATGCAGATGCTCGCGACCAAATCGGCCTGGGGCATGGTGTGGTCGCGCCCCGGGCTGCCGCGCAAGATCCGCAGTATGCTGAATATCGCGATGCTGGTCGCGCTCGGCAAGGCCGAGGAGCTCGAGCTGCATCTGGACGGGGCGATCCGCAACGGCGTGACCCGGAAGGAGATCGGCGAGATCCTCCTGCACTCCGCGATCTACTGCGGCTACCCCGCCGCGCTCGGCGGCTTCCGGACCGCGCGCGAATATTTTGCCAGGCACGGCGGGAAGAAAGCAGCGAAGAAAAGAAGGTAATGCGCCGCCGCACCGCTCTATCCCTGGCGGCGGCGCTCGCGATATCGACGCCGCAGGCCGTCGCGGCGGCCGATGCCTATCCCTCGAAGCCGATCCGCTTCGTCGTCGCCTTCCCGCCGGGCGGGGGCACCGACATCATCGCGCGCTCGATCGCGCAGAAGCTCGCCGAGCGCCTCGCGCAACAGGTCGTGGTCGACAACCGGCCCGGCGCCGGCGGCAACATCGGCACCGACATCGTCGCGAAGAGCGCGCCCGACGGCTACACGATGTTGATGGGATCGGCGGGGCCGCTCGCGATCAACGCGAGCCTCTTCGCCAGCATGCCTTTCGACCCGGTCAGGGATCTCGCGCCGGTGACGCTCGCGGCGTCCACGCCCAACGTGCTGGTGGTTCACCCCTCTCTGCGCGCAACGACGGTCAAGGAGCTGATCGCGCTCGCGAAAGCAAAGCCCGGCGAAATCAACTTTGCCTCCTCGGGTCACGGCACGCCCGCGCATCTCGCCGGCGAGCTGTTCGACTCGATGGCGGGAGTGAAGATGATCCACGTGCCTTACAAAGGCGCCGCTCCGGCGCTCGCCGATCTGCTCGGCGGCCAGGTGCAGATCATGTTCTCGACCATGCCTCCCGCCCTGCCCCACGTGAAGGACGGGAAGCTTCGCGCGCTGGCGGTGACGAGCTTGAAGCGCTCGCCTGCGATGCCGGAATTGCCGACGGTCGATGAAGCCGCGCTCCCCGGGTTCGAAGCGAATACCTGGCACGGCGTGCTGGTGCCCGCGGGCACGCCTGTGCCCATCATCGCGCGGCTCAACCGCGAGATCGTCGCGATCCTGCATTTACCCGATGTCGTGGAGCGTCTGTCCGGCCAGGGCGCTGAAGCCCAGGGCAGCACGCCCGAGGAATTCGCCGCCTACATCAAATCGGAAACGCTCAAGTGGGCCAAGGTGGTCAGGGAGTCGGGCGCGAAGGCGGAATAGGGAGTCCCATGTCATCGCGCGACGAAGGCCCTCCGGATTTCAAGTCGCCGCCGCTCGGCTGCGACTGCCACTTTCACGTGTTCGACCCGGCCGGACGCTATCCCTACAATCAGGCCGACCTGCGTTACGCGCCGCCGCACGCGCCGGTCGGGGATTTTCTCGCGCTCTCGAAGCGGCTCGGTCTCGAGCGTTTCGTGTTCGTGCAGCCTTCGGCTTACGGGCGCGACAACCGCTGCATGCTGGACGCGATGCGCGGAGTCGGCGCGGCGAGCTGCCGCGGCATCGCCGACATCGACGAGAACGCCCCCGACGCGGAGCTCGCGCGCCTCGATGCCCTGGGCGTGCGCGGCGTGCGCATCAACGTGCCGCCGGTAAAACCCTACGAAGCGGGATTCGCAGCGAAGCTCCTGCCGCGCATCGAACGCCTGCGCGCGCGCTGCGCCGGGATCGGCTGGCAGCTGGATTTCCTGACTCCGGGCTGGCTGACCGCCGAGCTGATGCCGACGCTCGAGAAATTGAACGTCGACTTCACTATCGCGCATTTCGGCCTGTTCCCCGCGAAGGACGGCGTGGAGCAAGTCGGTTTTCGGCGGCTGCTCGAGTTGCTCGCCCGTGGCGAGCGGCGCTGCCATGTGAAGCTCACCGGCATCTACCGCATGTCGGTCGCGAAGGGATTCGCCGACGTGGCGCCGATGGCGCGCGCGCTCATCGAAGCGGCGCCCGACCGGATCATCTGGGGCAGCGACTATCCGCACCTGTCCTTCTCCGACAAGGTCGGCTCGATAGAACTGTGGAACCTGCTGGGGCAATGGGCGCCGGACGAAGCGACGCGGCGGAAGATCCTGGTCGACAATCCGCAACGGCTGTTCAAGTTCTGAAAGCCGGCGGGCGGCCTGGCAGGCTTCGACCGTGACGTCCGTCACGGCGCTCTGCCGCCGGCATTTTCTTTCCCGCAGCCGATCTCGTATCATCCGCCTATGGATTTTCCTAGCCTTTCCGAACCGGTCACCGCCTCGATGATCGGCGCCCTCGCCACGGTGGCGGGTGCGCTCGTCCAGCTGCGCATTTCCTGGCGCAGGGAAATGAAAGAGCGCGAGCGCGGGCAGCCGATCACCAAGAAAACGCGGCGCGGCCCGGTCATCTTCATCTTCGCGCTGGTGATTGCTGCGGCGGTGGGCGGTTTCGCGCTTTCGCAGTATTTCGTGTCGCTGCGCGAAGGCGACCGTGACGCGCTGCGCACCGATCTCCAGTCCAAGCTCTCGGAGATCAACGCGACCGCGGCGCGCCTGGAACAGGCCCGCATGGGCGACCGCAGGCAGATCGAAACCGAGATTCAGCGCGCGGACGCGTCGCGCCTCGGCGAGGAAGGCGTGACGGCGAGTGTCGTGGTCGGGCCGTGCAAGCCCGAAGGCGTCCCCGGGGCGAGGGAGGAATGCACCGAGCAAAGCGCGCTGCGGATCACGGTCTGCGCAGGCGTGCCGGCGTCGGCAAAGATCAAGGAAGTCCAGCTCTACGTGCGCGGCGCCGAGGACTCGAAGCAGCCCTGGCAGGAATCCCGGGTGCAGCCCGGGCAGGAGGCGGGGCAGGCGCGCTTCGCGGATAAATTCACGGAGCGGCCCGACGGCGACGCCGCCAAGCAGGTGTGCGAGGGATTCGCCAACTGGAGCGGCCAGAAAACGCGCCTCGCGCGCATTCTCGTCAAATACGCTCTCTAGATTCCGGGGTCATTCCCACGCGTTGACTGCCATCCAGCCATCCTTCGTCAGGCGGAAAAGCTGCCTGAGTTGCAATTTTCCCTCGCCTTTGACGATCCGCTCGACCATCGGGAACACCTTTTGTACGTCAGGGTTGCGGGCCCACTCAGCGGCGGCGATCCTGTAGGTATAGGCGACCGTCGTCTCCTGATGATCGCCCACGGTTCGCGGCGCTTCCCACCCGACCAGGCTATCCAGGCTCAATTTCCCCGCGCAGAAATCGCCCCGATGAACGACCTTTGTTCCATCGGGGCCTGCATGGCTTGTTTCTCTCGCGATATAGGATTTCCTTCCCGCCTCGGTCAATCGGTAGCGCGTTACCGGGACGGTTTTTTCGATGTCGCCTTCCTTGCGCTTTTCCGAGGCTTTTGACGAAACGACGATGCCGATCTTTTCCAGAACCGGCATCTGCAGCGCGTCGCGCGTCCCGATCCGGCTGTCGTGCTCGCTCACGCCGATCGGCCAGTCGAATTTCCCCAGACACAAGTCGCCTTTTTCCTTCAGGAACTTTTCCAGGGCCGGACGGAGATTCTCGGCGATGGGTTCCATCGAATGTCCGCATGCGGCGAAGCCCGACAGGCCCGTCGCCAAGATTGCGAGGATTTTCGTCTTCATGGATTGTTCATTGCCTGTCGTTGCGGCCGGTAGTCGTCGGTCAGCGTGTTGAGAAAGACCTCCAGGTCCTTGACGTCCTGGTCCGACATCGCGGGCTGGCTGCCGCGCGGCCTCCCGTCGAGGGGCTTTTGCGCATCGACGTTGTTGCGATACTTCGGCGGCAGGTCGTTGAATTTCTGCACCACGCCGTTCACGACCGGATACCAGAGCTCCGGATTCGTGTCGCGCGTGTTGTAGAAACGGATCGCTTCGTTCAGCGATCTGATCTGGCCGTTGTGAAAGAACACCTTGCGCGTCGCCACGTTGCGCAAAGTCGGCGTCTTGAACATGCCGCAATATTGTTTGCTCTCCGGACGCGGATGATCGGGCCGCCCGCAGATCCCCAGATCGTAATATTTTTGATTCTTGTTGGCCGGGATGCCTGTGTTGCGCGGTACGCCGATGGCCGCGTAGGTGAAGTCGGTGAAGAGCCGGCTACTGCCGTTCAGGCCGGGGCCGTTGTAGTGACAGGCGAAGCAATTACCCTTCTCGGGATCGTTATAAACGTCGAAGCCGCGTTTTTCTTCCCGCGTCATCTCGCCGCCGATCTTGTTGCCCGCATACAGATCGTACTTGCTGTTGTAGGGATGGAAGCTCGGGTCTTCGCTCTGGAAAGCCTGCAGGGCCTCCAGCGCCTTGCGGAACGCCTTTTGCGTGCGGGCGAATACGTCTTCGCCGAAGGCCTGGCGAAATAGCCCGGCATACTCCGCGGCGCGAATTTTTTTCACCACCGCGGCGGGGCTGCGATTCGCCATTTCATTCGCCGCGAGCAGGGGAATCCGTGCCTGGTCGGCGAGCGTGGGTGCGCGGCCGTCCTGGGTGTAGCCGCCCCCGGGGCCGGGCGTGCTGATGCCGTCGGGGTTGTCGAGCATGTCCGCGTACGGCGGCGTGAATTCCTGGTAGCGCAACGACGGCACCGCGCGCGTTCCCGCATCGGACAGCTTCGGTCCGCCGGGCTGCACCGGCAGCTCGTTCGGCGGCCCGTAGGCGCGATCGGGATCGTGGCAGGTCGCGCACGCCATCTTTCCCGAGGCGGACAGAGTCTTGTCGAAGAAGATTTTTTTGCCTGCCTGGGCAGCGAGACTCAAGGGCACATCGGGCTGAACGATTGGCGCGCCGGAAGACACGGACGGCGTCGTGCTCTCGCCTCCCGCGCTTTCGAGGGAAACAAGCAGCATGGCCGCGAGCGCAAGCATTGCGATCGGGAGATGCCGGAGACTAGGCAAGCGCATGACCACCTCCTCGAATCATTTGGGGCCGGCTCAAAAACAAAAAGCAGGGCGAATCAGGATCGATTCGCCCTGCCCCACGACTTCTTCAAGCAGAGTCGCCTCTGCCGGTTACTTGAGCGCCCAGACGCCGGTCTGGGTGATGTCCGGCCCGACTTGCGGCAGGGTATTCCGGTCGGCCGACTGCTTCTGCGCGAAACCCGCCGGCGCGACGAAGGCGTGATTCATCGGCCGCACGGAGTCGAAGTGCGTGTCGGCGCTGCCCGCGTACTCCGGCAGGTTGAGGATGTTCGCCGCAATGAATTTCTCCGTGTACTTGGAGCGATTCATGTACGAGCCGTCATCCGCGGGATCGGCCAGCTGGAACATGTCCTGCAGCGTGCGCACGAACGAGAAGTGGCTGTAGGCGTCGCTGTCTGAGATGCCCTTGGGCGCTCGAACCTGGTTCGTCAGGACGCCGAAGATGCTATTCCCGTGCCCGCGGTTGCCCAGGGTGTAGTTGTTGACCGAAGTATCCTTGGAGAACGTGCCGTCCGGATTCTGCTTGAGCGGGTTCGCCACCTTGCTGTTGACCGGGTTCCAGCCGCAGCAGGAGTTGAAGCCGCTGGTCGCGTTGCCCTCGTCGAACATCAGCACGATGGCCACGCGCTTGTGCGGATTGCGCCAGATCGGCGAGGACTGGATTTTCTGGACCAGAAAATCGACGTAGTTGTCGCCGCGTGTGATGATCGGGGCCGGGGTCGTAATCGGCACGTTGTTGGCTACGCTAGCGCAGTCGCTTGCCGTCACCAGAGCGGGGTTGCCGGGGACGGTACCCCTGACCGTGATCCCGTGCATGTCGTCGCACTGGTCGGGAATCACGAAGTTCAGGTGGCCGATGTCCCCGCTCAGCAGATCGCTGCCGAACTGGTCGATGTTGTAGCCGGGCGGAATCGCGTAAGCGGTGCTGTTCAGGAGCACGGGATCCCACTGGCCGCCGCCCAAAGTGCGGTTGCTGGCCTTGAACTCGGGCGCGCTGCGCACACCCTGGTAGGCCATGCCCGGATGATGCTTGGTCTTGTACAGGCCGGCCGGCAGGGGCAGGTTGAGCAGCGGATTGCCGATCGTGGTCGCATTGCCTCCCACCGTGCCCGGCGCATACACGTGGTCCGGCGCGATGACGGCATTGTCTACCACGCTGTCGGTGCGGACGTCCTGGCCCGGGTTCATCGATTCGTTGTAAGTCCTCCAACTCATGCCGGCGGCGGTCAGCGCATTGAACAGGTTGGGTTTGCCGACAATGTTGTGGTTCACCAGATTCGGCGGCTGCGTGCAGGTCGCCGCGAAGGGCGAGCTGGCGAGACCCGGCTGGGTCTTGTCGGGCACCGGCAGGTCCTGCACCGCGTTCGGTCCGGTGGCGTCGCAGTTCCACTGGCTGTCGTCGGTGATGCCGAAGTCGTCCGCGCCGCCGAGCGCCGTGTAGTTCGGCTCGCTGGGATTGCCCGTCGCGAAGTAGTTGACGAACTGGTTGCCGGAATTCAGGTAGCCGTTGATCTTCGGGGCAAACGGCGAATTCCTGATCGACAGCGTGGCCTTGTTCTCGAGCATGACGATGAAGATGTGGTCGTAGCGCGGAATGCCCTCGACGTTCATCGCTGCCTGCTCGGCTTCCTTCATCGTGTGCACGTCGCCGCGGTTGAACGCCTTGGTCGCGAAGGTGAAGCGGTTGGTGAGGATGACCGATTCCGTAAGAAGCGCCGTCTGCACGATGTCCTGTACCCGGTTCGGATCCCTCAGTACTTCATGCGCCGATACTTCCAGGCGGGCGGCGAGATCCTGCTTCGCCGTCAGGTAAGGCAGGCTGTCCGCCTCCATCATGCGGACCACTTCGGTGGAGAGCGGCGTGACCGTGACGTGGGCGTTCAGCGCCCTGCCCTCGCCGCGATGGCTGTCGGTGGCGCCTTCTTCGATCTGATCCAGGGAGGCACGGAAGACCACCGTTCTTGGGGCGTTCGGCACGTGCTTGTTTTCGTCGCCGTCCTTCCCCTTGCCTTTCCCGTCGTCTTTCCAATCGTCCTTCCCTCTATGGTCGTCGTCCCTCTCCCTCAGCAAGACGGCGTTGGTCGAGGTCGTCAGGACTTCGGCGACGAGCGGACCGGAGACCGGGCTTTCCAGATAGAACTCACCCCGCTTGTCGGTGACGGTGCTGGCTTCGCCGGAATCGCACACGGCGTTATTGTTCGAGTCCACACAGACTTTGGCGCCCATGTAGTAGGACGCGACGGTGCTCGAGGGCAGACCGCCCGCGGGCGGAAGAAAAAGGCTGCCTGCGACAGCGCCCCGGACCGTCATGGGGGTCTTCGAGTCCTTGGAGTCTTTCGAGTCTTTTGCGTCGCTGACCGAGTAGGCCGCGATCAAGGCGCTGCCGACTACGGCGGAAATCAGTGAAAGGCGAAACGGGATCCGACCACGTGAAATTTCGTACACGGATATTCTCCTGTTGCTTGAGGGTTGGGCTTGAGGGCTGGCTGGGTTATTCAAATTGCGAGCGGATTCTGAACAGCCAACATGACAGGCATATTTCAGCGGGCTGAAGACTCCTGTCGGGCTGTCATAATTTCTTCATCTGCGCGCGCGATAGTTGTCGGCTGCCATGGCGATGCTCGTTAATTTTTCTCCCGAAATAAGAACCTGGATCCTGCACAACCTCGATCGGGGCTGCGCTCCATCCGCTCTGGTCGGCAGCATGGTCGATCAGAAATTCGAGCCGCAGGTCGCGCAAGGCCTGATCGATGCGTTCGTCCACGCGCGCAGCACGGGCGCAGCTCCGCCCGGGGATTCCGTGACGCTCGAGCTGCCTCCCCTCGAATACCGCTACGAAACGCCGTGTCTCGCCCCGGGCAACACGATCCGCGCCTCGGACCGGGTCATCTCCGTGCTGGCTCGAACGGAGGAGCCCATCCTTGCGGTGCTGGAAGGCGTGCTGAGCGCGGAGGAGTGCGACGAATTGATCGAGCTGTCCCGCCCGCGGTTGAAGGCTTCAACCGTGGTCGATCCCGAGACCGGGGAAAACACCATCGCGGAGTATCGGGACAGCGACGGGATGTTCTTCCGGCTCGAGGAGACGCCGTTCATCGCCAAGCTCGACCGGCGCATCTCCGAGATCATGAGCTGCCCCATCGAAAACGGCGAAGGCTTGCAAGTCCTGCGCTACGGCCCGGGCGCCAAGACCACCCCTCATTTCGATTTCCTCGTTCCTTCCAACCCGGCGAACAAGGCGTCCCTCGCGCGCAGCGGGCAGCGCATCAGCACCCTGATCGTCTATCTGAACGACGTGATTTCAGGCGGAGAAACCGTTTTTCCGGAAGTGGGATTGTCGGTCTCCGCCAAAAAGGGAAACGCGGTCTATTTCGAATACGCCAACACCCTCAACCAGGTCGACTACAGATCCCTGCACGCGGGCGCTCCCGTCGCCGAAGGCGAGAAATGGGCCGTGACCAAATGGATGCGTGAAAGGCGTTTCCTGTCGGCGTGAGGGGGTTTTTCGATGGCATCGGCAGCCGTCCGCCGCGAATGGCCGTAGACTTCCGCTTTTTGGACTCGCGCCATGCCGCCCGTCACGCAGGCCCTGCTGATCGCCAACGTCGCCGTTTTCCTGCTCCAGTCCGCGAGCGGCGAGCAACTGGAAACCTGGTTCGCGCTGTGGCCGCTCGATCACGGATTCGCGATCTGGCAGCTCGTCACCTACGGTTTCCTGCACGGCGGCATCGGGCATATTTTCTTCAACATGCTCGCGCTGTACATGTTCGGCAGCGACATCGAACGGCTATTCGGCTCGCGCTATTTCCTGATTTACTACCTCGCCTGCGTGGTCTCCGCCGCGCTCTGTCAGCTTCTGGTCACCAGCGTGATGGGCGCTCCGCCGTTCCCCACGATCGGCGCCTCCGGCGGGGTCTACGGATTGCTGCTCGCCTTCGGGATGTATTTTCCGCGGCGCATGGTCATGCTGATCTTCCCACCGATCCCCATGCAGGCGCGCTTCTTCGTGATCGTCTTCGGCGCGCTCGAGCTCGTGTTCGGGGTGACCGGTACCGACGCGGGCGTGGCGCACTTCGCGCACCTGGGCGGCATGCTCGGGGGCTGGTTCGTGATCCAGTACCGCCGCCGGGGTTTTCCTTTCACGCGACGGCGCTGAGGCGGACTCACCGGAAGGTCGATACGGGGACGACCAGAAAGATCCCGGAGAGCAGCAGCAGAATCAGGACGACCTTGCGAAAGCCCGCTTCGTCGAGCCGTCCGTAAAGTTTCATTCCGACCCAGGTGCCGGCCAGCAGCATCGGCAAGCCCAACAGAAACAGCTTCACCGTATCGGCGGTGACCGCGCCGCTCGCACCCAGCCAGGCCGCGGTCATGGCACTCGTCGCGATGATGACCGGCTGGAAGACCGTGCGCTGCACGTCCTTCGGCCAGCCGCGCAATTGGCACCAGATGACCACGATGATCCCGACGAGGCCGGTCAGTCCGCCGAGCACCCCGTTGAAAAATCCGATTCCGATGTCGGCGTGAAGTCCGCCTTGAACCGGTTTGAGCGCCGGCCGCGCCAGGTAGTAGATGCTGTAGAGCAGCAGCACCAGACCCACCCCGGTGCGCAGGTAGGCCGGGTTGATGTGCGCCAGCAGCATGGCGCCGATCGGCACGCCGATCGTGCCGCTGATGATGAACGGCGCGACTTTGCGCCAGCTCAGCGCGTGCCGCAGCTTCCAGAGGCTGTAGCCCTGCAGCAAAACGCTGTAGCTCACCATCAGGCTTACCGTCTGGATCGGCGTGAGGATGTGCAGCCATATGCCGGACACCACGAGGCCCATGGCGAAACCGGCAACACCGGTCGTCACCGCGCCGAGAAACGCCGCAAGAAGAAAAAATCCCAGAACTGTGCCATCCATATCCATAAATAGGTCGCTCCCAAAATGGGGTGACCAGCGCTTGGATGGATATGCCATCTGAAGGGGAGGCTGCTGTGTCCCCAGCGATCCGAGCAAGTCGGAAATGTCGCCCTTGCGGGCGCTAATTTTTCAAATCGTTTCGAACTCTCCCGTGAATCTCAACGTGTCGTCACGCCGTAGCCGAAATCGTCGAACAGCGTCACGCTGTCCGCCTTGGTCCACACGCCGACCGCGCCCGTGCCGGCGATGTGATCATCGTCCGTCTCGATGTAGGGCTTGCCGTCCAGCATCACGCGGATTTTTTTCCCGGAAAACTCCACCCGCAGCGCGTGCCAGGTATTGCCGGGCACCGGCGCATCGACGTACTTGATCGTGTTGCGCCGGCCGTTCGCGGTGTAGTAGAGCGACACGTTGTTCTCCAGCGCGTTCGCGCGCGCGACGTAGTAGTTGTCGCCGTCCTTCCAGCGCCATATCACTCCGCCCGCCTGATCTTCGCGGCCCGTGAGCGGCTTGAACTTCACTTCGACGTAGCCGTCGGCGAGGGACACGTCCGGCCTTACGCACCAGGGGAAAAATCCGCTGCCCGACTGCTTGAGGACATTGGGTTTGCTCGGCGCGGAGGCGTCGGCCTCGACCGTCCATTTGGGAAAGCCGCGGCCGGTGACGCCGGCGCGCCAGCCTGCGGGCAGCGCGCCTGGTGCGTCCCGGTCGAATGAGAAAGTTTCAGCGTGAGTAGTTGTCATGATCGTCACCGATGCGAGAGCCGGAATCATCAATGCGAGGGCTTTTTTCAAGATACGCTCCGCTCAGCTTTTCGCTCGGTTGACTTTGCTCAGAGCCGCCTTCAGGGTTCCGGCCAGCTTTCCGGCATCGTCGTTCGCCCAGAAATGCATGAAGAACAACCGCGGTTGTTCGGTAAGCATGTGACTGTGCAGTGCCGTCACCTCGATCCCGCCGTCGCGCAAGGTCTTGAGCACCGGATTGACCTCTCGTGCGAGAAGCACGAAGTCCCCGGTGATGGCCGCCTTGCCGCCGCCGGTCGGCTGGAAGTTGATGACGATTCCCGAGCCCATGCCGATGGGAATCGGCATGCCATCCTCCATGATGCTTTCGGCCCGGGGAATATTGAACCCATAAACACCGCTGTTGATTGAACCCTTGGCGCCAAGCGCCTGATCGACGGCGGCGGTGTCAAGGTCGAGCGGCGGCGGAGAACCGGCGGGTGCCGGCGCCGCCAACGGGGTCTTGCTTTCGGCAAGCGCGGTGCGCAGTATCGCGGCGAGCTCGGCGGGGTCGCCGCGGCCGAGGACATGCATGTACATGGTCGCAGGCGAGGAGCGCAGCAAGTGATTGTGCAGCGCCGTGATCTCGATGCCGCCCTCGACGAGTTTCTTCATCACCGGGTTGACCTCTTCATGGAGGAGCACGAGATCGCCCATCACCATTCCCATACCGCCCATTTTCTGAAACGCAAGATAGGAACCCAAAGCGAGCGTGGGCCTGACCTGGACTCCGTCGAGCGTGACCTTCAGGTCGCTCCGCCCCAGACCGACGCGGTAGATTCCGCCGGGCAATTCTGCACCGGATCGGCCAAGCGCCTGTGCCACCCGGGACCAGTCGTAATCGGCCGCGTGTGCGGTGGATAGTCCGATCGCGAACCCGATGCTCGCGAGAATTAAACTAAAGGGCTTCATTGCATGACCTCCTGGAGAGTGGCGTTGGGACCGTTGCTGCTTGCTGTGCGGACTACGACTCACAGAGGCCGGGTCACTGTAATGACTTTGCCTTTGCTGGCGATGAGCACCACGGCGACGGGCTTGTGGTTCCGGATCGCAGGTGTAATCGAGAAGACAGTGCCGGGTTGAGTTTTCTTCACCTCGGCGATGACCGCAGTAAGGCTTTTCCGGCCGAGCGACATCACTGCGAGCTGTTCGGCCGAGCGCGCGACGTGTGGTACGTCCTTGAAAACTTCCACTTGCGGTGTCCACTTGTCCTGTTCGGGGCTGCCGCTCAGCTCCTGAAGCACATTCTTTTCGGCAGGGACTGCCAGCCCCTTCCCGGCCGTATACACGGAAAGCGACAACTTCCCGTCTTCCAGCTCGAACTTGGCCGAAATGGCTTTTGCACTTCCTTGGCTTGCCTGCCGGATGCCCGCAAGCAAGCTGAGTTTGCTCTTGCCCAACGCCTGCGCGATCGCCTGCAGCTCCTGGGATTCTCCTTCGGCACTCGCGGGCTGCCAGCCAAGCGATCCCGCCATGACGAATGCGGCAACCAGGGGAAAGACATGTGAGTAACGGCGTACTTTGTATTGCATGGTTTGCTCCTTATCAATCCGGGGCAGTACGGCCCCGTGACGTGTTGCGATCCTAAGTGTGCTTTATGTCAATTCAACGAAGTCGATAGTCAGCGCTAGGGGTTCATCCTTACCGGCCCTCCGAGGGCCTTCCAGCCCGAGTAGCCGCCTTTCATGTACTTCGCGTCGAATCCGGCCTCGCGCAGCGCAACCGCCGTACGGCAGCCGATGTGAAAGCCGTAGACGCAGAAGACGACCACCGGATCGGACTTCGACAACTCGCCCATCCATTCCTGCACGCGTTCCGGATCTCGCCAGGTGGCGCCTTCGACGATGTCCTGCATCCGCGACACGGAGTGCTTCGGCCGGGCGTCGATGAATTGCACCGGCTTTCCCGCCTCCAGCATCGCCTTGACTTCCTCGACGCCGACGCCCGGCAGATCGCCGAACTCCTTTTGCACCAGCGGCCGCGGCGGCTCGACTTTCGACGCATCCTCGTAGCGCTCCTCGACCGCCTTGGAATCGATATTGCGCATGAACGCCTCCACATAGGCCTTTGCATTCGCGCCGAAGTCGATGTGATAGGCATGCTCGTACATGTCGAGCGCCAGGATCGGGATCCCGCCTGCGAGCGCCTGGCTATGATCGCTCGCGTACTGATTCACCAGCCGGCGATCGCGCGGCACGTAGACGAGCAGCACCCAGCCCGAGCCGCCGGCCAGGGCGTTGCCCATCGCGACGAACTCGCTGCGCCAGCGATCGACCGAGCCGAAGTCGCGGGCCAGGGTCTCCGCGAACGCTTTGGTCGGCTTGCCGTCGCCGCCCAGGCTTGCGAAGTAGAGCTCGTGCAGCAGCGTGGAATTGAGCGCGATCAGCTCCTCGCGCTTGAGGCCATTGACGACATAGCCCGGCGCTTTGCCGAAATCGAGAGCTTCGAGCTGCTCCGTGATGGCGTTCAGGCGACGCAGCGCCCCGCCATAGTTGTTCTCATAGTGGCTCTCGATGAGCTTGGGCGACAGGCCGAGCAACAGCCAGGGACGGCAATGGACCTGCTTCAGCTGATACCGCATGTCATTTCTCCTTGGGTGATTGGGGTTTAGTCCATCATTCAGCGGTAGGCCGCGGGTTTCCAGGTGTGCACTTCGTCCTGCCCTCCCTTGCACCACGCGTAGAGCGCGTCGTACATCACCGTGCCGTACCTGAGCATTTCGTGGTCGTCGGCGAAGTTGCGCGAGAGTCCGAGCGAGATCGCGGCGAGCCCGGGCGCCTGCGGCGCGAGATCGAGGCGCGCGGTGTCCGCGCCGCGAACGATGAGCGCGAGCTGCTCGAGCGCGGGATCCGTCAGTCGATAGTGCTTGAGGAAAGCGTCGAAGCTGCAGCGCTCGCCCTCGTGCGAGAAGTGGACGTCGGCGATGTCGTAAGGCGTCGCATCGTGCTCCTTCGCCGCAGCGAGTACCTGCTTCGCCGGAACGTAGAGAAATTCCGCGCCGGGATCGATGAAGCGCGCGATCAGCCACGGGCAGGCGATGCGGTCGATCTTCGGCCGCTCGCGCGTCACCCAGCGCGTGTTCGCGCCGGCCGCCTTGCGGTCGAGCGCAGCGCCCGGAACCTTCCAGCCTTCCTCTATTCCGCCTTTGAGAACCTGCGTGGCGATGCCGTGCTCCCCGAGCGCCTTCGCGACGCCTTGGCTCACCTCATGCCCGTGCACGCAGTACGCGACGACACGGCTTGCACGCGGAAGCTCGCTCGCCCACTCGGTGACGCGCTCGGGATCGCGCCACAGGGCACCCGCGATCATGTCGCTCGCCGCGCGAAACGCCTGCTCGCACCGCACGTCGAGGATCAATGGAGGTTGGCCGCCGTGAATGGCGGACAGAACTTCGCTTGTCGATATGAAACTTGCTAATGTAGCCACGTCCATAGCTTCTCCTGACGGAGTCAGTGAAGCAGAGCTTGGACGCGGGCGTCTTGAACCGGCTTGCGCCGGGCGGGGAGTCTGCACTTCCCCGTGAGTGTTGAATATTGGAACGGCGCCGCGGCGATGTCAAGCGCGGCCGGTGCGGTGGGGCGGCGGGCCCGCCGCCGGATCACTGCGCGAGCAGGTCCGGGCCGATCTCGCCCACCGAGCGCACGCCCGAGAGCTGCATGGCGCGCCCCAGCTCATCGCGCAGGATCTCGAGCGCGCGCGCCGCGCCGGCTTCGCCCGCAGCGCAGGCGCCGTAAAGCGTTGCGCGGCCGAGCATGACGCCTTCGGCGCCGAGCGCGAGCGCCTTGACGACGTCCACACCGCGGCGCACGCCGCCGTCCACCAGCACGCTCATTCGGCCTTTCACCGCGCGCGCGATCGGCGGCAGCGCATCGAGCGCCGACACCGCGCCGTCGAGCTGGCGTCCGCCGTGGTTGGACACGACCACGGCGTCCACGCCCATCGCCGCGAGCCGTTCGGCGTCGTCGGCACGCAGGATGCCTTTGACCATCATCTTTCTCGGCCAGCGCTCGCGAATCTCCTTCAAGCCGTCCCAATCGAAGTCCGCGTCCCAGAAACGCCCGACCGAAGAAGCGATCTCCGAAACATTGGTCGCCTCCGGCGTGAAGCTCGCGACGTTTTCCAGGACCGGCATTCCGTATCTGAGCGCCGCGAGCCACCAGCCCGGGCAGGATGCGAAATCGAGCAGGTTCTTCCGGGTGAAGCGGAACGGGATGGTGTAGTCGTTACGAAAATCCCGCTCGCGCTTGCCACCGACCGGCACGTCCACCGTCACCATGAGCGCGTCGTAGCCGAACTGTCGCGCGCGCTCGATCAGGTGCACGGTGATGTCGCGCTTTTTGAATACGTAGGCCTGGAACCACAGGCGCCCGCCCGCTTCGCGCGCGATACGCTCGATCGAGGACGTCGCCATGGTCGAGAGCGTATAAGGGATGCCGGCCGCCGCGGCCGCGCGCGCCACGCCGACGTCGGCGAACGGCCAGCCAAAGCCGATGCCCCCTGTGGGGCCGATCGCGATCGGGAGCTTGGAGCGCGCACCGAGAATGTTCGTGGAGGCGTCGACCCGGGCGACGCCGGTCAGCATCTTCGGCGCGATGCGCACGCGCTCGAAAGCCGCGCGGTTTTCGTGAAGCGTGGTTTCGTCCTCCGCAGCGCCGTCGAAGAAATCGAATATCGCGCGCGGCAGGCGCTTTTTCGCGAGCCCGCGCAGGTCTTCGATATTCCAGGCGCGCAGCACGCGCGCGGAGGCGCGTCGCGAAACCGGGCAGGAGGACGCCGCCACAGCCGCGGCGTCGATGGCGGCGCTGCGAAGTCCGCTCGCCGCGCTCATTCGGCCTTCACGCCCGAAGCCTTGATGACGCGCGCCCAGCGCTCGTGGTCTTTCTTCAGGAACGCGGCGAATTCCGCGGGCGTATCGGCGACGGTAACCGCGCCCAAAGCCTTCATCCGTTCCTGCGTCTGGGCCTTCGCCAGCGACTTGCGCATTTCGTCGGCGAGGCGATTGACGACAGCCGCGGGCGTTCCGGCCGGAGCGAGCATGCCGACCCAGGGCGCGGTCTCCTCGAATCCGGGAAAGCCCGCCTCCGACATGGTCGGGATTTCCGGAAAATCGGGATGGCGCACCGGCGTGCCGACGGCGATGACCTTCAGCTTCTTTCCGGCGACCTGGTCGGCGATGCCGACGATGGGATAGAACATGAAGGTGACGCGGCCCGCCATCACTTCGGCGAGCGCCGGCCCGTTGCCCTTGAACGGGACGTTGATCATCTTGGTGCCGGACGCGTTCTCGAGCATCGCGCCGGCAAGGTGCGAGGAGCCGCCGATGCCGGAGGTGCCGTAGCTCACTTCACCCGGCTTCGCTTTCGCAAGCGCGACCAGCTCCTGCATCGTCGCGACCGGAATCTCGGGACTCGCCACGATCACCATCGGGAGCACCGCCGCGTTGCAAATCGGCGCGAAATCCTTGAACGGATCGTAGCGCGCCTTGGTCTCCGGCAGGATCGCGTTCACCAGGAGCGAGAGAGACGAAAACAGCAGCGTGTAGCCGTCCGGCGCCGAGTGGGCCACCGCTTCGGTGGCGATAATGGCGTTGGCGCCGGGCCGGTTCTCGACGATGAAGGACTGCCCGAGCGACAAGCTCAGGTCCGCAGCAACGACGCGTGCGATCACGTCGGTCGGTCCGCCCGCGGCGAAGCCGACCAGGATCCTGACCGGCCTCGCAGGATAGCTCTGTGCCCCGGCGTTGCCGGCAAGCACGCACACGGCCGCAAGCGCGGCCAATGCTTTTTTCATCGTTCCTCCCCGTAGGACATCGTCGCCATTACCTGGCAGCGCTTGACGAGGCGGTGTTCCCCGGGCCCGTAGTCAGCCACCGCGTTGTGGATGGTGCCGATGTCCTCCCACATCAGGACGTCGCCTTCCTGCCAGTGAAAGGCGTAACGGTACTCGCGCTTGATCTGATGCTCGAACAGGAACTCGAGCATCTCGCCGCTTTCCCTTTCGGGCAGTTCGTTGATGCGGATCGAATAGCCGGGATTGGCGTAGAGCACTTTGCGTTTGGTGATCGGGTGCGCAAGAAAGATCGGATGCGAAACCGGCGGCTTCGCCTTCTTCTGCTCCTCGGTCAGCGGCGGGCGATGGCTGCCCCGGCTTCTCATCATCTCCCAGAACTTGTTGAAGTCGTGCAGCACCGTCATGCCCTCGAGGTCGCGCTTCATTTCGGCCGGAAGGCCGTCGTACGCCGCGTGCATGTTGCTGAATTCTGTCGATCCGAGCGGCTTGCCGTCGCGCACCGGAATCTCGATGCCGTACAGAACGTTCGCGAACGCGATGTCCTTGCTGTACGACATGTCGGTGTGCCAGTCCTGCCCCGCGTCCGCCATGCCGATCGGCTTGCCGTTCTCGACGATATTGGAGAGGATCATCACCTCCGGAATCCCCGGCTCCTGGAAGGCGTTGGCGACGTTGATCTCCAGCTTGCCGAAGCGCGCGCTGAAATCCGCGAGCTGCCGAGTGGTGAGGCGCTGACGCGGAAAACGGATGACGCCGTAGTCGCCTAACGCGCGCAGCACCGTATCGAACGCATTCGCCGACAGCCGCCGCGCGAGATCGAGGCCTTCGATCGTCGCGCCGAGAGTCTCTCCGCTGCCGGTCACTTTCATCCGTCGATGAATTCTACGCCAAGCTCTCGGGATTCCAGGTCGGAAAGAAAACGGGCGCCGACCGAAGCCGGCGCCCGCTGATTACGACTCGTCAGCCGATGTCAGTTGGGAACGGTGCTCGCGTTTGCCGCGTCGATATACGCCTGCACGTCCTCGCCGATCAGGAAGCCGTCTTTCTGCAGCTTCTGCGCGGCCTTGGTGACCGCGTCCACGTAGGCCTTGTGGGTCGGGTAGCGCTCCAGGATCGACTTGCGCGGATCGCCGGGCGCGCGCGTCGCCGGCGAACTGGCGAAGTTGATCTTCGTGCCGCTGGCATCGCAGCCGTCGCCGTCGCCGTTCGTGCGCAGATTCCAGCCGGTGTACGTGGCTAGCGGCACCGCGATTTCCGGCATGCGCACGCCAGCGATGTCGTTGCCGTCGGCGTCGGTCTTGGGGACCAGCGAGGGATAAGGCGTGGTGACGATGGGCGGCAGAATGTCCATGATGCCTTCGCTGTGGAACCGCGGACCGAAGTCGAGCAGGTCTCCGGTGTGGAGCACGCCGTTATACGGAACCGTGACGCCCGGGATCACGATGTCCGGGAAGCCCTGCTTCGCCTGCGGCAGCGGCGGAACCAGGGTGCCGTCGCGCGTGCGCGGAATGCGGTTGTCCGGCGGATCGCGCCTGAAGACGACCCAGACGTCCAGGTCCACGAGCAAGGCGCGCAGGAGCTGGTTGGGGCCGAGGGGGTTTCTCTCCATCGCGCAGATGCCCTTCCCCGTCGCGGCGCCGTGCGGCGCGCTGGCCTGCAGGTAGTAGCGCACGTCCGAATCCAGGTTGTCGATGTCCCGGCCGCGCGCGTCGGTCAGCAGATTGGATGCCGCCTTGGCCCAGAACTCGTTCGCCGAGTTCGCTTCGATGATCTTGGGACAGGTATGCGTCTCCTGGCAGCGGTCCAGGCGGCCTGCGGTCCTGCCCGTCACCGGATCGTGCAGCCTCTCGTTCGCAAACGGGAACTGGATCTCCGGCGTCCAGCGCGCGATGTGCTGGCGATGCGTGCGCACCGGCTGGCTGAAGCGGTAGTTGAGGAAGATCCCGCTGCCGCCGCCTTTCCAGTTGAGCACGCCGTCGAACACCTGCACGCCCCTGTCGTGATCGCGGTCGTGATCGCGGTCGTGGTCGCCGTCGTGGTCGCCGTCGTGACCTCTGTCGTGGTCATTGTCGTGGCCATTGCCGTGGTCGTCGTCGCGACCGCGGCCACGGTGTTCGTCCCGGAGTCCGTCGGACTCGTTGAAGCCGAGCGCCACGAAATCGCGCACGGTGCGGCAGGGCTGCGACGAGCAGGTCGAGTAGAGCAGATCCAGCCGGCCCGCGAGCGGATTGGAGGGGCCGGTGTTGTCTTCGGCCGGCCCGTCACGCAGGAAAACCGCCAGGTCGCGGATTGCGGCGAAGCCCAGCCCCGCCACCACCGGATTCATCGCCGGGTAGGTGAACTCATAGAGATGGGTCGGCGTGAAGTTGCCCGTGGTCAGCTTGATGGTCGTGGCGTTGACGTAGGCCCAGCCCGAAGGCGGGATGAGAAGCGGCGCGTCCGAATAGCGCACGCGCACCGTCAGGTTGGCCTGCGACTGGTCGAGAGTCGATGCCGGATAGGTGAGCGGCAGCGTGGCCGGATTCTGGCCGGTGTCGACGACCAGCTCCTCGCTGTTCAGTCCGGTGATCGGTGTGCCGCCGGGGTTCGTCGCGACCGGCACCGTCGCCGTGAAATTGTTCGAGGCCTTGTCCGGTCCGCAGGTTTGCGTCAGCCGGTTGCACGGCGCGGAGAAGTCCCATCCGCTGAGCAGCACGGTCCAGCCGTTGCGCATCAGGTAGCCGTTGCCGGCGTCCGCGGCGGTCGTCGGATTGTTTCCGGCATTGCTGTCGTTGAAGATGCCGAGGACGTTGGTGTTGCCCCGGTTGGTGACGTCGTAGAGCAGGCGGTGGTTGCCCCGGGATGCATTGATCGGCCGCAGGATGAGGAAGTCGGTCGAATACTCGACCATGCCCTTCGCATTCCTCGGCCCGAGCTTCACGTCGACGATGACCTCGTTGCGCCGGTCGTTCGGGTCGACCTCGCCGGTGACCGTGCCGATCAGCTTCTCGTATTGGCCGACCGCGCCGAAGGAGGTGCCTTCGAACGTGGGTGATTGGATGCTGGTGATCGTGATCTGGGTGATGTGCGCGTGTGCCGGTGCTGCGAGGGCGAGTGACGCGCACGCCACCCCCATAAACGCAGCGCGAGTGGCGCTCGATCGACAAGAGCTGAACATGCGATTTCTCCTTTGGCGACGTCCGTGATTTTTTGGATTGCTTTTTTTGGGGGATGGGAAACCATCCTGGCCCCGGCGTCAAGGCGGCCGGGGCAGGGTGAGCATCGTGCTCGACGCTCGAGAATTCAATTTTGATTTGTAGCGCATCACGCTCGGAGAGGCTGAGGCTGCGGCAAATTGTGCGCGCATCTTCCTCGTTTAGGCAATAGGAAGTCCGGGCCCGAACCGTCTCGCCAAGGTCGCGAGGAGACCCCGAGGCGGACTCAACCCTCGCAGGCGCCGGCCGCAGCATCCTCAGGTAAGATCAAGCATCCTCGGGTAAGCTCTACTTTCCTATCGTTTTTTTGTGCGCCGGACACTACAATACGGGAAGCTGGATGCTCTGCGGCCTACGGGAGGAGCGAAGAAGAAAGAAGATGGAGATCCGCCAATGACTCAGCTGCGCGCATGCCTTGCGGTGAACGGCGCA
>Ga0193726_1000359_pt1 | contig 52278 bp, 49 predicted proteins | sample H2c1metaG_FD_144928 | JGI IMG/M metagenome (GOLD analysis project Ga0193726, IMG submission 144928) | Soil microbial communities from a riparian zone of the East river system, Colorado, United States - H2c1 | ecosystem: Environmental > Terrestrial > Soil > Riparian zone | place: USA: East River... | reverse complement strand
AAGGCACGGGTGAAGGCGACCGAGTGCGTGATGCGGTAGCACTCCGCCTCGGCAATCACCGCCTGGCCTGGCGTCGCCGGCTTTACATAGTCGATGCGGAGGTCGAGCGTGGCGAACGGCTTGGGCTCCTTGAGCAAGGTCGCCACCGACATGCCGCAGCATCCGTCGAGCAACGCCGTCAGCGGCCCGCCGGCCAGCACGCCGGTCTCGGGATTGCCGACCAGCTCCTCGCGCCACTCGAGCCGCATCGAGGCAAAGCCGCGCCGCGCGTCGACAATCTTGATGCCCAGTGCCTTGCTGTGGGGAATGGTGTCGGAGAACCACATCTGGAAAAGCGCCAGACGCTGTTCGCGGTCGGCTAGCGGATTGGGGGATGGATCGGTCATCTTCTACTCCTACTCTCCCTCCCCACGAAGTGCAGGGTTATCGCATTTGACCAAAACTTCCGTCATCCCGACCGGAGCCGAGCCCCTCGACTTCGCTCGGGGCAGGCTCCGCGAGGCGTAGCGGAGGGACCTGTTCTGTTGCCTCGGCGACAAGAGGGGGTCCCTCGACTACGCCGCCCTTTGGGCGGCTTCGCTCGGGATGACGGGATAATCAAAGCCCCATCTGCCGCGCCGCGAGGTCCTTCATGATCTCGACCGAGCCGCCGCCGATCGACATCACCTTGGTCTCGCGATAGATGCGCTCGACCTTGGCGCCGCGCAGGTAGCCCGCGCCGCCGAAGACCTGCATCGCCTCGTTGGCGCAGAATTCCAGGGTCGAGGTCGCGAGATTCTTCAGCATGCAGATCTCCGCCACGGGCTTTTCGCCCTGGCCCACGCGCCACGCCAGCAATTCGAGCGTCGACTTCACCGCATTGATCCTCATCGCCATGTCGACCAGGCGGTGGCGCACGACCTGGTTGGCGACCAGCGGCTTGCCAAAAGTGTGCCGTTCCCGGGCATAGGAAATCGCCTCGTCAAGGCAGACCTTGGCGTAGCCGCAGGCGCCGGCCGCCATGCCGAGCCGCTCCTGGTTGAAGTTCAGCATGATGCCGATGAAGCCCTTGTTCTCGACGCCGATCAGGTTCTCCACCGGTACCTTCACATCGTCGAAAAAGAGCTGGGCGGTATCGGAGGCCCACCAGCCCATCTTCTTGAGCTTGGTGCGCCCGAAGCCCTCGCGGTCGCGCTCGATCAGCAGCAGCGAGACGCCGCCCGCGCCCGGACCGCCGGTGCGCACGGCGACCGTGTAGTAGTCGGCACGCATGCCCGAGGTGATGAACATCTTGGAGCCATTGACCACATAATGATCACCCTCGCGCCGCGCCGTGGTCTTCAGGCTGGCGACGTCGGAGCCGCCCGACGGCTCGGTGATGGCAAGCGCGCTGATCTTCTCGCCGGCCAGCACCTCCAGCAGGACCTTGCGCTTCATCCATTCCGGCCCGAGGGCTGCGATGGGCGGGCACCCGATCGTGTGGCTGTTGAGGCTGGCGTTCACCCCGCCGCTGCCATGGCGCGCCATCTCCAGGGCCTTGATGATGCCGAAGAACAGATCGGTCGGCACGCCGCCATATTCCTCGGGGAAGCCGAGCTGAAGCAGGCCGGCGGCCGAAGCCTTGCGGTAAAGCTCGCGCGGGAATTCCTCGGCCTCGTCCCATTGGTCGACATGGGGCATGATTTCGCGCTCGACGAAGCGGCGGACGGTGTTGCGGAAGGCCTCATGTTCTTCGCTGTAGAATGGGCTCGCTGGCGCAAAATCGGGCAGATGCGGCTTGTGTGAATCGACAACGGCCATCGGGGCCTCCTCCGATCCGGTTGTTACACTTTACAGGAAGGTCGCATAGCGCGTTGACAGCGCTGAACAGCCGTTCATATTTGCAGGCAACGAAGCGGCGCTAGACCGCTCGGCTGCAGGGGACGGAAACTGGTTATTTTTCTGCAACTCACCCTCAATGGGCTTGCGGTCGGCTGCATCTACGGCCTTGTCGCGCTGGGATTCGTGCTGATCTACAAGGCGACCGAGCTGGTCAACTTCGCCCAGGGCGATCTGCTCATGCTGGGCGCCTTCGTCGCCTACATGGCCGTGGTGTGGTGGGGGCTCGACTACTGGCTCGCCTTCGCCATCGCCGTGGTGACGATCGGCGCCCTCGGCGCGCTGCTCGACAAGGTGGTGCTGCGCCAGGTGATCGGCCAGCCGCAGTTCGCCGTGGTCATGCTGACGATCGGGCTCGGCGCCATGTTCCGCACCTTCGCCAGCGTCACCTGGGGCTCGGAGATCTATACCCTGCCGACACCGTTCGGCGGCGTCACGACCGTGGCCGGCGTCACGCTCAGCCACCAGTACCTGTCGATCATCGTCGGCACGCTGGTCCTGTGCGGCGCCCTCTATGCCTTCTTCAATCACACGCGCCTGGGCATCGCCATGCAGGCGACCTCGCAGAACCAGCTCGCCGCCTACTACATGGGCATCCCGGTGAAGATGATCTTCTCCCTGATCTGGGCGATCTCGGCCGGCGTCGCGGCCGCGGCCGGCGTGCTGCTCGCCCCGGTGACGCTGATCGACATCAACATGGGCCTCGCCGTTGCGCTGAAAGCCTTCGCGGCGGCCGTGCTGGGCGGCTTCGGCTCGATCCCCGGCGCGCTGGTCGGCGGCATCGTGATCGGCCTGATCGAGCTCTATGCCGGCGCCACCCTGCCCGACGGCTTCAAGGACACGGCGCCCTACATCGTCCTGCTGGTCATGCTGGCGGTCCGGCCGCAGGGCCTGTTCGGCATGATGACGCGCAAGAAAGTGTAGGCGCGGGCCATGCGATTCCAGTTCAAGACATCCTACGGCCAGGACATTCGCCTGTTCCGCGACAAGGTCGCCGCCTCCTGGTACGGGCTTCTGGCCGTGGCGGCGCTCGCGCTGCCGGTGATGCTCTCCGAATACTATGTCGGCGAGACGACCTGGGTGTTCATCTACGCGATCGGCGGCATCTCGCTGATGGTGCTGGTGGGCTACACCGGCCTGGTCTCGCTGGGGCATGCCGCGTTCCTTGGCATCGGCGCCTATGCCCACGCCTTCTTCCTGCAGCATGGCATGCCCTGGGTGGTGTCGCTGGTGCTGGCCGTGCTGATCACCACCGCGAGCGGCCTCGTCGTGGGCTTGCCGGCGCTGCGCATGACCGGCATCTACCTCGCCATCGCCACGCTCGCCTTCGCGGTGATCATCCAGGAAGTGTTCAGCCGCTGGGAGTCGGTGACGCACGGCTTTGCCGGCATGCCGGTGGCCAAGCCCGTCATCTTCGGCGTGCCCTTCGAGGACGACCGGTCGTTCTATTACCTCTGCCTGTTCTTCCTCGTGCTGGCGCTGTGGCTGACGCGCAACCTCCTGCGCTCGCCCACCGGCCGCGCCTGGATCGCCATCCGCGACAGCGAGATCGCCGCCCAGTCGATGGGCGTCAACCTGGCGATCTACAAATCGATGGCCTTCGCCTATTCGGCGGCGCTGATGGGGCTGGCGGGCGCGCTGTTCGCTCACAAGATCGCCTACCTGGCGCCCGACATCTTCACCATCCTGCTGTCGATCCAGTTCCTGCTGCTGGTGATCGTGGGCGGGCTGGGTTCGCTGCACGGCGCGGTGTTCGGCGCCATCTTCGTGGCCCTCCTGCCGCCGGTCATCGCCATCCTGCGCGATTCGATCCCCGACAGCATGGCGGACGCGGCGTCGACCACCGGCATCGCGGCGATCGGCGTGGTGGGCGAGCTTATCGGCAACTTCCTCAAGAAGCCCGGCGTCGAGGCCGGCATCTTCGGCCTCATCCTGGTGCTGGTGATCCTGCTCGAGCCGCTCGGCATCTACGGACGCTGGCTCAAGATCAGGCTCTTCTTCTCGACCTTCCCGATGTACAAGGCCGCCACCTTCAAGCGCCAGAAGAGCTACATGCGGTCGGAGCGGCTGCGATGAGCTTCTTCGAGGCCGACCAGCTCTCGATCCACTTCGGCGGCATCCGCGCCGTCGACGGCGTGAGCTTCGCCGTCGAGCAGGGCGAGGTCTTCACCATCATCGGCCCCAACGGCGCCGGCAAGACCACCATCTTCAACCTGGTGAGCCGCATCTACGAGCCGACCGCGGGCCGCCTCAGCTTCAACGGCACCGACATCACCAACGTGCCGCCGCACCAGATCGCCGCGCTGGGCATCGCCCGCACCTTCCAGAACATCGAGCTGTTCGAGCATGCGACGCTGCTGCAGAACCTCCTGCTGGCGCGCCATGCCCACAAGAAGTCGGGCTTCTTCTCCGAACTGCTGTTCCTGCCGTCGGTGCGACGCATGGAGATCGAGCACCGCGAGGCCGTCGAGAAGGCCATCGACTTCCTCGACCTGCAGCAATATCGCGACAGCCTGATCGTCAACCTGCCCTACGGCGTACGCAAGGTGACGGAGCTGGCGCGCGCGCTTTGCACCGATCCCCGGCTGCTGCTGCTCGACGAGCCGTCGTCCGGCCTCAATGTGGAGGAGACCGAGGACATGGCGTTCTGGATCCAGGACATCCGCGATCTGCTCGGCATCACGGTGCTGATGGTCGAGCACGATATGAGCCTGGTCTCGGCGGTGTCCGATCGCGTCCTGGCGCTGAACTACGGCCGCCCGCTCGCCATGGGCACACCGGCCGAGGTCCAGGCCCATCCCGAAGTCATCCGCGCGTATCTGGGAGGATGAAGGTGGCGAGTCCTGTTTTCATCTCCCTCCCCCGTCTTACGGGGGAGGTGGCCCGCAGGGCCCGAGGGGGAGAGCCCCAGTCGAGTTCTCTCCCGATTCCAGATCTGAAATTTTCAAACATCGTCTTTGGGGCCTTCCCCCTCCGCCCCATTCGGGCGCACCTCCCCCGTATGACGGGGGAGGCATGGTGATGGCGATGACCGAGCCCATCCTCAAGGTCACCAACATCGAGACCTACTACGGGCCGATCATGGCGATCCGCGGCGTCTCCTTCGAAGTGCCGAAGGGCGGCATCGTCACCATCCTGGGGGCCAACGGCGCGGGCAAGACCACCGTGCTCAAGACGATATGCGGTGTCATGGACCCGCAGAAGGGCAGCGTTGTCTTCGAGGGAAACGAGATCCGGCGCATGGATCCCGACAAGGTGATGCGGCTGGGCGTCAGCCATGTGCCCGAGGGCCGCGAGGTCTTCCCCTTCCTGAGCGTGCGCGAGAACCTGCGCATGGGCGCCTACACGCGCCGCGACGCCGACGCTGTCGCCCAGGATCTCGAGGCGGTGTTCGGCTACTTCCCGGTGCTGCGCGAGCGCGCCGACCAGCGCGCCGGATCGCTGTCGGGCGGCGAGCAGCAGATGCTGGCGATCAGCCGGGCGTTGATGGCGCGGCCCAGGCTGATGCTGCTCGACGAGCCGTCGCTCGGCCTGTCGCCGAAGCTGGTGAAGGACATCTTCGACATCGTCGTGCGCATCAACCGCGAGCTGGGCGTCACCATCCTGCTGGTCGAGCAGAATGCCAACATGGCGCTGCAGACCGCCGATTTCGGCTACGTGCTCGAGGTCGGCCGCATCGTCATGGCCGACACCTGCGCGCGGCTGATGGAAAAGGAAGACATCAAGGAATTCTATCTCGGCATCAAGGAACAGGGCGCGCGCGGACAGCGGCGCTGGAAGAAGCGCAAGACGTGGCGATAGCGAAGACAGGGGCGATGAGGGAGCAAGCGATGCTGGAGGCCTGCGAACGCATCGAGATCGAAGGCTGCGACACGATTCCCAAGCTGTTCTGGCATCAGGTGAAGGCACGCGACGGCCGCACCGCCTTCCGCGAAAAGGATCTCGGCATCTGGCGCGCAACGTCGTGGCGCGAGTACGGCCAACGCGCGCGCTGGACCGGCATGGGCCTGGCCAAGCTCGGCCTCGCGCGCGGCGACGTCGTGTCGATCCTGGCCGAGACCGTGCCCGAATGGCTCTACGCCGACATGGGCACGATGGGCGCGGGCGGTGTGAGCAACGGCATCTATCCGACCGACTCGGCCAAGCAGGTCGACTACATCCTGAACGACAGCCAGTCGCGTTTCCTGTTCGTCGAGAACGACGAGCAGCTCGACAAGTTCATCGAGGTGCGCGGCCGCTGCCCCCAGATCACCAGGATGATCGCCAAGGTCTTCGTCTTCGACATGGAAGGCCTGGCCGATTTCAGCGATCCGCTGGTCATGCCCTTCGACGATCTCCTGGCGCTCGGCCGCGAGCACGATGCCGCGCATCCCGGCCTGTGGGAGGAGCTGGTCGCGGGCTCCCGGGCCGACCAGCTCGCCCTGCTGGTCTACACCTCCGGCACCACCGGCCCCGCCAAGGGCGCGATGCTGTCGCACCGCAACGTCGTCTTCCAGATGCGCAACGCCGACGCCTTCATCCCGCTCGGCACCGACGACGAGCAGCTCGCCTTCCTGCCGCTCTGCCACATCGCCGAGCGCACCTTCACCGCCTTCCTGCCGCTGCGCTCCGGCGCCATCGCCAACTTCGCCGAGAGCGCCGAGACGGTGCCCGACAACATCCGCGAGGTGGCGCCCACCACTTTCTTCGCCGTGCCGCGCATCTGGGAACGCTTCTACTCCGGCATCGCGATCCGCATGAAGGAAGCGACCTGGATCGGCCGCAAGGCGTACCAGTGGGCGCTCGGCATCGGCCTGAAAGTGGCCGAAGCGGAGCTGGCGGGCAAACGCCCCTCACCTCTTCTCAAGGCGCTGCACGGCATCGCCGACTTCCTGGTGCTCGACAACATCAAGCGCGCCATCGGCATGCACCGCGTGCGCTTTGCCGGCACCGGCGCCGCACCGATCGCGCCCGACCTGATCAAATGGTATCGCGCGCTGGGCGTCGATATGCGCGAGGTCTACGGCCAGACCGAGAATTGCGGCCTGGCGACCGGCATGCCCGACCGCATCAAGCTCGGCACCGTCGGCATCACCGCGCCGCATACCGAGACCAGGATCTCGCCCGACGGCGAGATCCTGCTGAAAGGTCCGCACATCTTCATGGGCTACCTGAACCAGCCGCAGAAGACGGCGGAGACGCTGCGCGACGGCTGGCTGCACACCGGCGACGTCGGCTTCATCGACAATGAGGGGTACCTCAAGATCACCGACCGCATGAAGGACATCATCATCACCGCGGGCGGCAAGAACATCACGCCGTCGGAGATCGAGAACCAGCTAAAATTCTCGCCCTACATCTCCGACGCCGTGGTGATCGGCGATCGCCGCAAGTTCCTGTCGTGCCTGATCATGATCGACTACGACAACGTCGCCAAGCACGCGCAGGACAGCAACGTGCCGTTCACCGACTTCACCTCGCTGTGCCGGGCGCGCGAGGTCCACGACCTGATCTGGTCGGAGATCGAGCGCGTCAACCAGAATTTCGCGCGGGTCGAGACGATCAAGAAGTTCCGGCTGATCGAGCAGCAGCTCACCGCCGAGGACGACGAGCTCACGCCGACGATGAAGCTCAAGCGCAAGTTCGTGAATGAAAAGTATATCGGGGTGATCGACGGCATGTATGCCGAGGCGGGTTAGTCCGCTATGTTTGCAACCACGGGGATAGGGAGGAAGAGATGAAAAAATCGACAATGGCTCTTGCAGTGGCGATGGCGGCAGCCGCCGCGTCGCTCGTCGCGGCGGCGGGCGCGTCGGCGCAGACGCGCGGCGTCACGCCGACCGAAGTCCTGTTCGGCATGCACACCGATCTGTCGGGCGTGGCCGCGACCTACGGCGTGTCCTCGTCGAACGGCGTGAAGATGCGCTTCGACGAGATCAACGAGGCGGGCGGCGTCAACGGCCGCAAGCTCAAGGTCATCATCGAAGACCAGGGCTACCAGGTGCCCAAGGCCGTGCAGGCCTGCAACAAGCTCATAAACCGCGACAAAGTGTTCGCCTTCGTGGCGCCGCTCGGCACGCCGATGAACAATGCCTGCTTCAAGGACCAGTTTGCCGCCGGCGTCCCCAACCTGTTCCCGCTGACGGCCGCCCGCTCGATGTACGAGCCCTATGAGCGGCTGAAATTCTACGGCGCGGCCTCTTATGTCGACCAGATCCGCTCGGGCATCGAGTACTTCGTCAAGACGAAGGGCAAGAAGGCCGTCTGCGTGATGTACCAGGACACCGACTTCGGCAAGGAGATCCTGGTAGGCGCCGAGCTGCAGACCAAGAAGCTCGGCGTCAAGCTGGTGGAGACCGCGGCGCACAAGCCGACGGATCAGGACTTCACCGCCTCGATCACCAAGCTGCGTTCAGCCGGCTGCGACCTGATCGCCATGGGCACCATCGTGCGCGATTCGATCGTACCCTACACGACAGCGCGCAAGGCGGGCTGGACCGATGTCGATTTCCTGGGTTCCGCGGCGGTCTATGACCTGGTCGTGGGCGCCGCGCCCGGCATGGAGGGCTTCTACGGGATGGGCCTCACCGAGATGCCCTACGTCGACAGCAGCGTGGCCTCGGTCAAGGGCTTCGTCGAGAACTACAAGAAGAAGTTCAACATCGATCCGAACATCGGCGCGGTCTACGGCTACGTCGCCGCCGACCTCACCTATCAGGGCCTGAAGAATGCCGGCAAGGACCTGACGCTCGACAGCTTCATCAAGGGCATGGAAGCCATCAAGGGCTACCACGACATCTTCAACGGCCCCGAGGTCAATTTCGGCCCCAACATCCGGCAGGGCGCGAATTCCTCGTTCCTCGCCGAAGTGAAGGGCGGCCGCTGGACCCGCGTCACCGATCCGCTGGGCTTCTAACCACCGCCAAAGTCGTGCCTCCCCCGTCTTACGGGGGAGGTGCCCCCGAAGGGGGCGGAGGGGAAGGCCCCACAGGCGGATCTTTGCAATTTCAGGTCAGAAATTCGCAAGTACCTCGACTGGGGCTCTCCCTCCGGCCCTGCGGGCCACCTCCCCCGATGACGGGGGAGGCAAATGAACCTTAATGAGGGGATCAACCCGCCGTCGGCGGTGGCGGCACCGTGACCCGGGCGTCGCGCAACTTCTGCTGCAGCACCGGGATGCCGGAAGCGTAGTTGCCGTCCTGGCATTGCGCGATCGCGACCCGCGCATCGAGGTCGGCGGCTTCGCCGCCGGTGGTCGCGCCGCCCAGATATCCGCCGATCGTGCCGACATATTCGGCATAGGTCTGCGACAGCTTGGAGCAATAGGCGGCGCCTTGGGCAGCGGTCATGCCGGGCGGCAGGGTGGCGGCTTGCATTCCCGATCCGGCAAATCCTCCGCCCTGTCCACTACCGCCTGGTGCGGTGCACGAAGCGGCGACAAGCGATACAAACGCCAGTACAGACATTCCCCCGAGCTTCGACATGCGATCCTCCCTCGGCGAAGTACGCTACTGCAATTGCACGATAATCGCTATGGTCGTCGGCGCATGAGCGGGGAACTTTCGGGACAGGTGGCCATCGTCACGGGCGGCGCTTCGGGTATCGGCGCCGCGTCGGCAGCGCTGCTCGCGGGCCAGGGCGTGCGTGTCATCGTCGCCGACCTTCAGGACGCCCGGGACGGCGCCGGCCGCTTCGTGTCGCACGACGTCGCCTCGGAGGAGTCCTGGAAATCCCTGCTCGCCGGCGTGCTGGCAAGCGAAGGCCGCCTGGACATCGTGGTCAACAATGCCGGCATCTCCGGCGGTTTCGCGAATGCGGAGACCACTACCGTCGAGCAGTGGCAGCATGTGCAGGCCATCAATTCCGAAGGCGTGTTCCTGGGCTGCAAATACGCCATCCAGGGCATGAAGCAGACCGGTCCGGACAAGCCCGCATCCAAGGGCTCGATCGTCAACATCTCGTCGATCGCCGGCCTGATCGGCTCGGCGGGACCAACCGCCTATACCGCCAGCAAGGGCGCGGTGCGGCTGCTCAGCAAGAGCGTGGCGCTCTACTGCGCCGAGCAGAAATACGACATCCGCTGCAATTCGGTGCATCCCGGCGGCGTCGACACGCCGATCTTCAACCCGCTGTGGCAGGCGATGGGCCACGATCAGGGCAAGGCGTTCCTGGGCTCGCGCCATCCGATCGGGCGCATGGCCGAGCCGGTCGATCTGGGGGAGGTCGTCTTGTGGCTCGCCTCGGACCGCTCGAGCTTCGTCACCGGCGCGGAGATCGTGGCCGACGGCGGCCTGACGTCCGGCCTGATGAAAAGGTAGCGCCATGCCCCGTCTCGAGAACAAGGTCGTGCTGGTGAGCGGCGGCGCGTCGGGCATCGGCGCCGAGAGCGCCCGGCTGGTCGTGCGCGAGGGCGGCAAGGCCGTGCTGGCCGACCGCGACGAGGCCAAGGGTCGCGCGCTTGCGGCCGAACTGGGCGACGCAGCACTGTTCGTGGCCCTGGACGTCACCCAGGAAGCGGGCTGGCAGAGCGCGGTTGCCGCCAGCGTCGAGAGGTTCGGCGGGCTGCACGGCCTGCTGAATGCCGCCGGTGTCGGCGTGCGCAACTCGATCGAGGATTGCACGCTCGCGGAGTACCGCCGGGTCAACGACATCAATTCGCTGGGAACGTTCCTCGGCTGCAAGTCCGCGATCCCTGCCCTCAAGCAGTCGGGCGGCGGCTCGATCGTCAACATCTCTTCGGTGCTCGGCCTGCGCGGCGCGTCCTATGCCATGGCCTATTGCGCCAGCAAGGGCGCGGTGCGCACGCTCACCAAGAACGTGGCGCTGCATTGCGCGCAGATGAAATACAACATCCGCTGCAACTCGGTGCATCCGGGCTACATCGACACGCCGATGATCGCGCCGCGCCTCGGCCAGACGGTCGGCAACCGGACCGGCCGGCAGGATCTCGAGGAACTGCACCCGCTCGGCCGCCTCGGCCGGCCCGAGGAGGTGGCGAACATGATCCTGTTCCTGCTGTCGGACGAATCGACCTTCTCGACCGGCTCGGAATTCGTCTGCGACGGCGGCCTGACGGCCTAACTTTCCTCCCCAACGAAGCTGGGGAGGGAGAAGGCTCAGCGCATCCCGGTGATCGACGCGCTCATCGCCCGCGGATCACGTTTGGGCCAGCGGCCTGAATCGACCTGGACGATGAAATCGCCGACGATCCGGTTGAACAGATCCGGATCCTCGAGATTGATCGTGTGGCCACAGTTGGGCATCACCGCCAGCGCTGCCGAAGGGATCTCCCGCTTCATCAGCACCGAGGGCGCCAGGCAGGGCCAGTCCTCGTCACCCGTGAGGACGAGGGTCGGCACGGTCATGGCGCGCATCTTGTCCAGAAGGTCGTAGAGCGAGGGGCGCTGGCCCTGCACGCCCACCTGGGTATTGGCCGAACCCAGCGCGGAATGCTCGCCCAGCTCCTTCTTGAACTGGGCGAAGCCGCGCGGGTCCTTGTTCTCGAACTGCACGCGCGTCGGGCCGTAGGCGTATTTGCCGGCGAACTTCTCCATGCCCTCGCTCAGCAGCGACTTGGCGACGACCTCGACCTCGCCCTTGAACTTGGCCTGCTGCTCCTTCTCCGCGCCGTAGCCCACGCCCGCCACGACCAGCGACAGCGCGCGCGTGGGATGGCGGAAGCCGAAATGCAGCGTGGCGAAGCCGCCCATGGAAAGACCCACGACATGAGCCTTGTCGATCTTGAGGTGATCCATCACCGCCAGAATGTCGTCGGTGGCGCGGTTCTGCGAATAGCTCTCGGGCTTCTCGGGCACGTCGGACGGCGGATAGCCGCGCGCGCTATAGGTGACGCAGCGGTAGCGCTGGCCGAAATGGCGCATCTGCATTTCCCACGAGCGATGGTCGGCCGCGAATTCGTGCACGAAGACGATGGGCGCGCCGGCGCCGGTCTCTTCGTAATAGAGCTTCACTCCATCGTCGGTCACAGCAAACGGCATGGTTTCCCCCGGATGATTTCAGTCGATCTCGCGGTCGGCTCCGACCAGGCCGCGCAGCTCGCGGGCCAGAGCGGTGAACGCCGCCGATTGTGGCGCACGCGGGCGCGGCAAATCCACCTTGATGTCAGCCGCGATGCGGCCCGGCCGGGGCGTGAACACCAGGATGCGGTCGGCCAGCAGCAGCGCCTCGTCGATCGAATGGGTGACGAACAGCACGGTCGTGCGCTGCTGTTCCCAGATCTGCAAAAGCTCGTCCTGCAGCTTGCCGCGGGTCTGGGCATCGAGCGCGCCGAACGGCTCGTCCATCAGGAGCGCCTTGGGATCGGTGGTGAGCGCGCGGGCGATGCCCACCCTCTGGCGCATGCCGCCCGACAGCTCGTGCGGATAGCGGTCGGCGAAGGCGGTCAGGCTGGTCATATCGAGGAAGCGACGCGCGATCGCCGCCCGCTCGGCGGCCTTCGTGCCGCGCGCCTTCATGTTGAACTCGACGTTCTTCTGCACCGTCATCCAGGGAAACAGGCCGTGGTCCTGGAAGACGATCGAGGTCGCCGTCGAAGGCCCGTCGAGCTCGCGGTTAGCCACCACGATCTGGCCGGCGGTCGGCCGTTCCAGGCCCGCCACCATCTGCAGCAGCGTGGACTTGCCGCAGCCCGAGCGGCCGAGCAGGCAGACGAAATCGCCGGCGCCGCAGGAGAAGTCGATGCCGCGCAGCGCCTCCACCGGCTCGGTCTTGCCGGGATAGATCTTGCCGACGCCGATGCATTCCAGGAACTTGCTCATTCAGGCGAGGCCGTCAGGCCCTCCTGCCAACGGCAGACATGGGCGCGCACCCGGCGCACGGCCTGGTCGGCCAAAAGGCCGATGCCGCCGATCACGATGATGCCGGCGATGATCAGGTCGGAGCGGAAGGTGAGCTGGGCATTCAGGATCATGTAGCCCAGCCCCGACTTCACCGCGATCATCTCGGCCGTGACCACCGTCAGCCAGCCGCCGCCGACGGCCAGCCGCAGGCCGGTGAAGATCGCGGGCAGCGCCGCCGGCAGGATGATGTCCTTCATCACCAGAAACTCGCTGGCGCGGGCGGCGCGAGCCACCTTGATCAGGGTGCGCTCGATGTTGCGCACGCCGAAGATGGTGTTGATCAAGAGCGGCCAGGTGCCGGCCAGAAAGATCAGCGCAATGGCCGGCTTGTCGCCGATGCCGAGGAACAGCAGCGCCAGCGGAATGAGCGCGATCGGCGGGATCGAACGGAAGATCTGGATCGACCAGTCGGTCATGGTGTCGAGCAGCCGGTAGCGGCCGATCATCAGGCCGAGCGGCACCGCGAACAGGAAGGAGAGCGTGATGCCCACGGCGACGCGTCCGATGCTGGCCGCCGCATTGCCCAGCACGATGTCCCAGTCGTCAACGAAGACCATGAGGACCTTGGTCGGCGGCGGCAGCAGGATCGACGGGTAGATCTCGGCCTGCACCGCCAGTTCCCAGGCCAGCAGCAACAGCGCGAGGGGCAACAGCCCCCACGCGCGGCGCAATTGCATCAGACGTAGCCGAGATTGAGGAACTCGTCCCAGGCGGGCTCCTTCTCCAGCATCTTGTCGTCCAGCATCATCTTGGCCAGGGCCTTCAGGCCGCTCGTGAAGGCCGGGCCGGAATCGGCACTGAAGAACAGGTTCTTGGTCGAGAGCTCGGCCACTTCCTTGGTCATCTTGAACTGCTTGATCGTGGTCTCGATGGCGATCGAGGGATTGGTCGCCATCTCCTTGGTCGCCTTGACGTGCGCCGCCACCATCTTCTTGGTGAGCTCGGGGTCCTTCTTCACGAAGGCCGACGAGGCGACAAAGCCCAGGTTGGTCTTGCCCATCGGTGAATCGTAGGGCACCCACAGGCGCTTGCCCCAGCCGTTCAGCTCGGCCAGCGCCGCATAGGGCTCGAAGACGCAGATGGCGGCGACGTCGCCGCGCATCAGCGGGATCGGCTGGTCCTGGTTGTCCATGAAGGCCATGTCGACCTGGCCGAAGACGCCCTCCTGCTTCAACTTCCAGTTCAGCGACACCAGGCCGATCGAGCCGTTCTGGACGGCGACCTTCTTGCCCTTGAGGTCCTGGAAGCTCTTGATCGAGGGCTGGGCCAGCACCATCCAGCCGCCGTCGCAGCCATTGGCCAGCACCTGCATGGGGAAACCCTTGGTGGCGACCTGCATGGTGGCCGAGAGCCCGCCATTGCCGATATCGACGTCGCCCGAGGCGACGGCCTGCATGCGCTGCACCAGCGACGGGAACATCACCAGCTCGAGATCGATGCCCTCCGGCTTGAGCAAGGCGGGCATCAGGAAGGCGGCGTTGGTCGTGGTGGTGAAAGCCGAGCCCATCTTCACCTTGCGCAGAGTCTGGCCGAGCACCCCGCGCGAAACGATGGCAGGTGCGGCAAGCGTAGCGCCGGCCGCGGCAAGGATGTGGCGTCGCAGCATGGTCTTTCCCCTTTGGATATCGCGGCGCACAAAATGCAATTGCCGCGCCAACCCTAGAATCCTTCATGCGCGTCGCATGCTGCATGACGGCCGTCCAGTGTTACAGTGGATCACATGAGCGAGATCGGAACCGGCCTGCAGAACGCCACGGGCATCCGCAACGGAATGGTCCGTGCGGGATATGCCTTTGTCGAAGCCTCTGACATGCGCAACGCCTTGGCGCGCTTCGGCACCTTGGCCGACTGGCCGCAATTCGCCGAGAGCTGGAATGATCTCGAGGTCGACACCTACATGGCCGACGGCGGCCGCTACCGTCGCCGCCGCTTTGCCGTCTACGGCACCGGCAAGCAGGGCCCGATCGTGCGCGGCCCGCACCAGCCGCACTACCAGACGCTCGACTACAACACGCTGAACGGCGGCATCGAGCGCTGGTTCAAGCCGGTGACCGAGGAGATCGGCGACGGCGCCTCGATGCGCACCATCCTGGAATATTGCCGCGCGCTGTTCGGCCGGCTGGCGCCCGAGACGGCGCGCTGGCACATCGAAGCCCATCAGTTCCGCATCGAGGCGCGGCGCGGCGAGCACGGCAAGCCCACGCCCGAGGGCATGCATCGTGACGGCGTCGACTACGTGCTGGTGCTGCTGGTCAACCGCCGCAACATCGCGAGCGGCACCACAACGGTGCACGACCTCGACAAGCGCACGCTTGGCAGCTTCACCTTGACCGATCCGCTGGATGCAGCCCTGGTCGACGATGCCCGCTGCTATCACGGCGTCACCCCGGTCGAGCCGGAGAACCCGGCGCAACCTGCCTATCGCGACGTGCTGGTGGTGACGTTCAGGAAGAAGCCCTAGTCGCGCCCGCGTTTGCCCGAAGGCGAGACGTTTCCGCCATTTCCGCTACCCCCGTGACCCGAGTGCAGCGAGGGACCCCGGCGAGCCTTCAAATAGCCATCCAGAAGGGTCCTGCCGTCGCAATTCATCGCTTGGCGCGGGCTTCCAGCTCGTCGATCAGCGGTTCGACCTGGTTGCCGTGATTGCGAATGTAGGAATTGTATTCCGACCGCCTGGTCAGGACCATGCTGACGCCGCCCACCTTGACGTCAACAATGCGCGGGCGCTGGCCGTCGTTGTGCACCTCCCACTGGATCGCGACAGGCTCGCCGTTGCTCTGGTCGAGCTTGCTGTCGACAAGGGACGCGCCGTTGCCCCGGGGATTGACACCGGTCACGGTCAGCCTCTGGCCGGCATATTGCGCGAAACGCTTCGCATAGGCCTGCGCCTCCGCGCTCGTCTGCACCTTGAGGAAGCGCTCGCGTTGCTCGGGTGTGGCCTGGTCCCAATGGGTGGCGAGCGCCGAGCGGCCCATGTAGTTGAGGTCGAATTCGGCCTGGAGCAGTCGCATGATTGCGGCCTCGCGCGAGACGTCGGCCTTGATCCTGATAAGCTCGTCGGCCGTCCTCTGGATGACCTGCGCGGCAGGATCCTGATCGGCCGCCACCGCCTGCCCGGACATTATGGTAACGGGGCCGATGAGGGCGATGGCGGCTGCACCGGCAGCTAGACGCGATATGCTTCGACGGCGGATGAACGATGACATTGGTCTCTCCTGATTCAGTTGATGGGAGTGGCGCTTGCGGGCGCAGCACTTGGGGAGCGCGCGATGGAATGTCGGGCTGACCACAGTGGTCGCGCCAACCACCAACCCTGAAGACCAGGGTTGTCCTGCGGCGAGCGCGCGAGCAGGGCCGGGCGGAACAAGAGGGTAACGAGAAGCTCCCAGCCGAGCGCGATCATCAGCAGCCGGCCCATGCTGGCCGTGCCCGGATGAGTCGACAGCCAGAGAGCGCCGAAGGCATTGGCGGTCGCGAGCGCGCTGAAGACCACCGCGCGCATCAGGCTCGACGTCAGCATCGCCGTCTCGCCCCTGCGCCAAGCCATGACGAAATAGATGTTGAAGGCGACGCCCACGCCAAACAGAAGAGGCAGCGCGATGATGTTGGTAAAATTGAGCGGCAGGCCGAGGACTCCGCAAGTCGCGAAAGTAAGCAGCCCGCTCAGCAGCGCCGGCAGCATGGCGAGCACCACGTCACGGGCCCGTCGCAAGACCACTGCCAGCAGCACAAGGATGACGACGCCGGCGTAGGCGCCTGCCTGCAGAAAGGCTTCGACAACGGTGTCGGCCGAGGCGCTGGTGTAGATCGGTGCTCCGGTAGCGTTCGGCGCCACTTCCTGAACGGCGGCGGCGAAGCGCCGAAGGGATTCATTGTCGGTTCGGCCGGCGTGCGGCAGCACCTGAAGGCGGACGCGACCGTCCTTGGTCATCCAGTCGGCGACGAGGTCCGGCGGCAGGGTGTCGATCGAGAGCGGGCTTGCCTTCAGCTCGGTGCGGATCTGATCAAGCGTGGCTTGCAGCGGAACTGCCACCGCCGCCTGGGCCCGCGCGCGGACGTCCGGCGTGGCCGCCTTCAGCAGGGCCAGTGCCTTCGCCAGCCGCAGCACCGAGAGCGATGCCGGTCCCTCCCTGACTTCGACGACTGCGCCCTGCAATGCCGCCTCGGTATCTGCCAGCCTCTTCTGGAGTTCCTCGTCGGAGGGAGGCGGGCGACGGGAGACACCCTGGAGAGCGGGTTCGATGACAGCCGCAGCGTCGGCAACAGCTTCGAGCTTCTGCGTCTGCTGGGTCGGCAGCAGGCTCTGCAATGTGACGACGCTGGAAACCTCGGGCAGTGCGCTGAGACGCTGCGCCAGCGCCTGCGCGTCCACAGATGACGGCGCCAGAACGCTGATCGCGTAGGGTGTCCGATCAGGGTCGGCAGCGAGCGCCCGCAAGGTGGTCATCGATTCCACCTCGGGACTTTTGAGGTTCAGCGGATCGAAATCGAAGCGCACCAGCGGCAAAAGCGCCGTCGATACGATGGCCGCAACGAGCGCCGATGCCAGCACGCCGAAACGATGCCGAGCCACGAAACGATCGACGGGGGCCAGCATGGCGATTCCGACCTCCGCCTTCCGCGCCGCCGGGAACCGCAACAGGACGAGGAGCGTCGGCAGGAGCACGATGCTGAGAACAAACGCCACGATCATGCCGAGGCCGGCAATGGTTCCGAGTTCGGCCACGCCGATGTAGCTGGTCGGAAGGAAGGCGAAGAAGCCCGCGCCGATCGCCGCGGCCGACAGCGCCAGCGGCCGTCCGATGCTGGCGCCCGTCTCGGCGAGCGCCGCCTCGCGGGTGGGGTGGACCAGCCGCGAGGCCAGGGCACGGACGCTGAACTGAATGCTGAAGTCGACGCCAAGGCCCACGAAAAGCGGAATGAAGGCCATCGAAAGGAGGTTGAAACGGCCCGTTACCAACAGGCCGGCGGCGGCCGTCAAAACGAGACCGATCAGCGTCGTGAGCGTGATCGCAAGAACGACGCGCACGGACCGGACCGCCAGCCACAGGATCCCGAACAATGCCGCAAGCATCGCCCCGAGGACCAGATGGGCATCCTGGGCAAGCGACGCGAATTCCTCATCCGCCAGGGGTACGGCTCCTGTCAGGCGAACAGTCACGCCATGCGCCGGATCAAGGCCCAGAGACTGGGCGATGTTGCGGATCGCGTCGCTTGCGGCAGCACCCGGCTCCAGCGCAGCATAGTCCATCACCGGCTGAACCAGCAGCACATGCCGTATCTCGCGCAGGTCGGGTGATTTCTCGCCGGTGAAGAACGTGCGCCAGGAAAAGAACGCCGGCCGCCCCGCTGCGGCGTCCTCGAACGTCTTCGAGAAGGCCGTCATCGTCGGTTCGACATCTTGCAGCGAAACCTCGCCCTGCCTGAGGCCTTGCAGTATGTCGGTCAGGACAACCAGGGCGCCGCGTAGGCTCGGATCGGCTGCGGCCCGCGTCAGGAGGGGCGCTCCGCGAATGAGGCCACTCGTCGCCGTCTCCACATCAGCCGACGGCAAGAAGAGCAATCCCTCGCGCTCGAAGAAAGGGCCTCCGTCGGGCCATCGCACGGTCTGGAAAAGATCCGGCCTCTCCTTCAGGGCAGCGGCCAGGCGCCTCGTGGCGTCATCGGCAAGCTCGGGAGTGGCGCCATCGACGACAACCATGGTGAGGTTGTTGAATTGAGGAAACGCCGCTTCGAAGGCGAGCTCTCTTTGCCTCCATTCCAGCCGTTGCGAGATCAGCTGGGAGGTATCGGCAGTCATTGCAAAGTTTTGGGCAATGAAGACCAGCGCCGCCAGCGTAAGACCTGCGACCGAGAGCAGCACAATCAAGGGGTGTCGAATGCTGGCCGCAACAACGCGGCCGATCGACAAGATCCGGGTCAACAAAGCGCCTCTCAGGAAAGGGTGCGGCCAAGCGGCCAACTCCCGCCGACATAGGCAGGCGGTGACGAATGGCCAGCACTAATTTTGTAAATCCCTCATTCCACCAAGGCATGTGGTGCGGCGGTCACATCCTGTCGTGCTTTTTGGGAATGACGCTAATTGTGCGGTCCCACCAGGGCGACAGTATGTCTGGTTCGTGTTCGGCTCGTGGTACCAACAGGGCGGCGGACCCATCAGCCAATCAGGGTGCCCAGCGAGCCTTCAAATAGGGCCGCCGACGATCTCGACGATGATCGTCGCCCAACCCAGCAGGTCCGCGAACGGCATGCCAATGGCGCGTAGAATCGCGATGAACCGTCCGCTCCCGGCCATGCGAGGCCCAACGAACATTGGTTTGCCAGCAAGACGGTCACGCCGCTCTCGGCGAGGTCCTCAACTTCCGATCGTCACGCCCGCATCGGCAATGATGGTCTGGCCGGTGATGAACGCGCCGGCCTTGCCCGCCAGCATGACGGCGATGCCGCCGATATCGTCCGGCTCGCCGATGCGCCTGAGCGGTGCCGTCTCCAGCCGCTTGGCGAGATATTGCGGATTGTCCCACAGCGCCTTGGCGAAGTCTGTCCTGACCAACCCCGGCGCGATCGTGTTGACGCGGATATTGTCGGGGCCCAGTTCGGCCGCAAGGTTTCGCGCGAGCTGCATGTCGGCTGCCTTGGAGATGCAATAGGCGCCGATCACCGTGCTCGCCCGCACGCCGCCGATCGACGACACGATGATCACCGATCCGTCCTTCTTGGCCCGCATGTCGGGCACGCAGAGATTGATCAGCCAGATGTTGCTGAGGATGTTGTTCTGCATGATCTTGGTGAAGGCCTCGTCCGGCATCTTGTCCGTCGGCCCATAGTAGGGATTGGTCGCGGCGTTGCAGACCAGCACGTCGACCGGCCCCAGCTGCTTCTTCGTCTGGCCGATCAGGTTTTCGACCTGCGCCTTGTCCGAGATGTTGCAGGGGATGACGATCGCCTCGCCGCCCGCCTTCCTGATCTCGGCGGCAGCCTCCTCGCAGGCCGGCGCCTTGCGGCTCGACACCACGACCCGGGCGCCCTGCAAGGCAAGATGCATCGCGATCGACTTGCCGATGCCCTTGCTCGAGCCGGTGACGACGGCGACCTTGCCGGTAAGGTCGAAAAGCGGCGATGCCATGCGGTTTCCTCCGAACGAAATGTCCAAGTGTTGACCGGACTATAGCCCAGCATGCGACGCAAGGCGCATCATCTGCCATAGTCGCAGCCGATGCCTCCTCCCAGCAGACGGCGCGTCATGGCCGCCGGCACCATCGGCAATGTGCTCGAATGGTACGACTTCTCGATCTACGGCTTTTTCGCCGTCGCGATCGGCCGCACCTTCTTTCCGCAGGAAGAACCGGTGACGCAGGTGCTGGCGGCGTTCGGCGTGTTCGCTGCCGGCTACCTGATGCGGCCGCTGGGCGGCATCCTGGTCGGCCATATCGGTGATCGCCACGGCCGCACCGCGGCCCTCACCTTCTCCGTCGTGGCGATGGCGCTGCCGACCTTCCTGGTCGGCATCCTGCCGGGCTACGCAACGCTGGGGCTGGCCGCGCCGGTCCTGCTCACGCTCCTGCGCATGATCCAGGGCTTGTCGGTCGGCGGCGAATGCACCACCGCCTTCATCTTCCTGGCCGAACAGGCAGCACCCGGGCGGCGTGGCGTGGCGGGCGCCGTCGCCTCGTGCGCAGTCACAGTCGGCATGCTGCTGGGCTCAGCGACGGGCGCCGCCTTCTCCGCCCTGCTGTCGCCCGATGATCTGGCGACCTGGGGCTGGCGCATTCCCTTCGTGCTCGGCCTGTTCGTCGGCCTGGCAGGGTTCTTCCTGCGTCGCAGCGTCGAGGAGACGCCCCGGGCGCCGGCCATCTCGTCGTCGCGTTCCCCGCTTGCCGAAACGCTGCGCCACCACGGGCCGCTGGTGGCAAAGCTGGCGGGCTTCGCGGTGTTCAACTCCGTCAGCTTCTACCTGGTGTTCCTCTATGTCGCGAGCTGGCTGCAGTCCGTCGACGGCATCGCCCCGGCGCATGCGCTCGGCATCAACACGCTCGCCATGGTCCTGCTGCTGCCGGTCATGCTGGCCGCCGGCTGGCTCAGCGACCGGATCGGCCGCAAGGGGCTGCTGCTCTCGGCCATCGCGCTCGGCTTCGTGGCCGCGGTTCCGCTGTTCCAGCTGATGCTGCACGACAACCTGACGCTGGTCGTGGCGGGCCAGTTCGGCATGGTGCTGCTGGTCGGCCCGCCACTCGGCATCCAGCCCGCCTTCATGGTCGAAGCGACGCCGCCTGCCGCGCGCTGCACGACGATTGCGCTCGGCTTCAACACGACCTTCGGCATCGTCGGCGGACTGACGCCGCTGGTCGCGACCTGGCTGGTCCATCGCACGGCCGACGATCTGAGCCCCGCCTTCATGATCATGGGCGCGGCAGTGATCTCCTTCGCGGCCGTGCTGACGTTCAGAGAGGCGCCTCGCCCGCTGGCAGCTCACGACAGCGCATGATAGCGTGCTCCATCACAGCAGAGGATCTAGGGATGCAGCCGCAGACGAGTCGAGCAACCGCCGCACCCGTGCCGCCGACCATGATCGGCGGCGAGATTCCGCTGATCGATGTGTCGGGCTATCTGGCGGGCGAACCGGGCGCCGCTGAGCGCGCCGCTGCCGAGCTGCGCTTCGCCTTCGAGCATGTCGGCTTCTACTATCTGGCCGGCCACGGCGTGCCGCAGTCGCTGATCGACCTTACCTATGCCGAAGCGGCGCGCTTCCACGCCCAGCCGCTCGAGCAGAAACTCGCGGTCAAGGTCGACGAGCACAATATCGGCTACATGCCGATCGCCCGGAAGCCGCCGCCCAATGCCGCCACGCAGGGCAAGAAGCCCAGCCAGAACGAGGCCTACTTCCTGCGCCGCGAGCGCCGTGCGGACGATCCCGACGTGCTCGCCAACCGCCGCTTCCATGCCATGAACAAGTGGCCGAGCGAGAGCGACCTGCCGGGCTTTCGCGCCAACATGCTGGGCTACATGGGCACGCTCGAAGCGCTGTGCAAAAAGCTGGTGCGCCTCTATGCGCTGGCGCTCTTCCTGCCCGAGACCTTTTTCGACGCCTGCTTCGCCGAGCCGCACATGATCCTGCGCATGTCGCGCTATCCGGTGATCGACGGCGCCGACGACACGCTCGCCAGTCTGGTGCCGCACACCGATTCCGGGTTCATGACTCTGCTGCCGCCCAACAAGGTGCAGGGCCTGTCGATCCTGCTGCCCGACGGGCGCTGGATGGACGCGCCGGGCGTCACCGACGCCTTCGTCGTCAACGGCGGCGACATCCTGCACCGCTGGACCAACGAACGCTTCCTGTCGACGCCGCATCGCGTGCGCAACGTCTCGGGCCAGCTGCGCTACGCCGTGCCGTTCTTCTTCGATCCCAACCACGACACGATGATCGACTGCCTGCCGACCTGCCAGTCCGCCGAGCGGCCGGTCAAATATCCGCCGATCAAGTTCGGCGACTATGCGCTGTGGTTCGCCGCCCAGCGCTACGAGCACATGGCCAAGGTGCAGGCTCCGGCCGAAGCCGAGATCGCGCCGGGGGCGCGCGCCACGGCACGCTGGCAGAGCTAAAGCACATGAAGCTGCGGATTCTGGCGGCCGCATGGGCGGCCGCTTTCGCCATCTCGCCTGCCTTCGCCCAGACCAAGACGATCCGCGCCGTCATGCATTCGGATCTCAAGGTCCTCGATCCGATCTGGACCACGGCCAACATCGTGCGCAACCACGGCTACATGGTGTGGGACACGCTGTTCGCCATGGACGAGAAGATGCAGCCCCAGCCGCAGATGGTCGATCGGTGGGAGCTCAGTCCCGACCGGCTGGTCTACAGCTTCACCCTGCGCGACGGGCTGAAATGGCATGACGGCAAGCCGGTGACGTCGGAAGACTGCATCGCCTCGATCAAGCGCTGGGGCGCGCGCGATTCGACGGGCGTCAAGCTATTGAGCTTCGTCGCGGGCTTCGAGACGGTCGACGACAAGACCTTCAGGATCATCCTGAAGGAGCCCTACGGCCTCGTCATCGATTCGCTCGCCAAGCCCGGCGGCTCGACGCCGCTGATGATGCCCAAGCGCATCGCCGACACCGATCCCGCCAAGCAGATCGACGAGTTCGTGGGTTCCGGCCCGTTCATCTTCAAGAAGGACGAATGGAAACCCGGCGAGCGCACCGTCTATGTGCGCAATCCCGACTACAAGCCCAGGCCCGAGCCGCCCTCCGGCCTCGCCGGCGGCAAGGTGGCCAAGGTTGACCGGGTCGAGTGGCTCGCCATCCCCGATCACCAGACGGCGGTGAACGCGCTGCTGGCCGGCGAGATCGACTACATCGAAGCGCCGCCGCACGACCTCAAGTCGCTGCTGAAGGCCGACAAGAACATCCGGCTGGAAGTCTACAACACGACCGGCGCCCAGTATGTGTTCCGCTGGAATACCGTCGTCCCGCCGTTCAACAACGAGAAGGTACGCCGCGCCGCCATGTACGCCTTCAACCAGAAGGCCTTCCTGCAAGGCGTGATCGGCGATGATGCCTACTACCAGACCTGCGATGCCATGTTCGTCTGCGGCACGCCGCTTGAGAACAGCGCCGGCATGGAAGGCCTGCTGCAGTCGAACTTCACCCGTTCAAAGGAGCTCCTGAAGGACGCGGGCTACGACGGCACGCCGATCGTCATGCTGCACACGACCGACATCGCCGTGCTGACCAATGCCGGGCCGATCGCCAAGTCGCTGCTCGAGCAGGGCGGCTTCAAGGTCGAGATGGTGCCGCTCGACTTCCAGGCGATCGTCGCGCGGCGGCTGCGCAAGACGCCGCCTGCAGAGGGCGGCTGGAACGGTTTCATGACGGCCTGGCTCTCGATCGACATGATGAATCCGCTGACCAACAGCATGCTGACGGCGTCGTGCGACAAGGCCAATTTCGGCTGGCCGTGCGATGCCGAGGTCGAGCGGCTGCGCGACGCCTATGCCCGCGCGCCGGACCTGCTCAGCCGGCAGAAGATCGCCGCCGAACTGCAGGCGCGCGCCGTGCAGTACGGCACCCACATCCATTTGGGCCAGTACACCCTGCCGACGGCGACGCGCGCCGATCGCCTGAACGGCATGGTCAAGAGCCCGATCCCGGTGTTCTGGAACATCGAGAAGAAGGGCAACTGAGTGATCCCGTTGACTGTCATCCCGAGTCGCGCGGATCTGATCCGCGCTGAAGCGAGGGACCTTTGAGGATACAGTAAAGGTCCCTCGCTGCGCTCGGGATGACACCGGATGGTTGATCGCCGCACCTTTCTCTTGTCGACCCTGTTATCGACCACACTGGTAGCCTCGACCGCGCGTGCGGCCGATCCCGCCTGGATCGACGCGCACGCCCACGTCTTCGTGCGCGGACTGAAGCTCTCCGTCGCTGCGCGCTATGCACCCGACTACGATGCCTCGTGGCAGACCCTGCTGGCGCTCGCGGAGAAGAACGCCGTGGGTCGCGCGGTGATCCTGCAGCCGTCGTTCCTGGGCTACGACAATTCCTACCTGTTCAGCGCGCTGAAGGCAGAGCCCGGGCGCTTGCGCGGCGTGCCGTGGATCTCGCCCTCGGTCGAGACCACTGCCGACAACTGGGAAGAGATGGCGCGCCTCGGCGTCAGGGGCCTGCGCTTTCCGATCTTCGGCCTGCCCAACCCGCAATGGTCGGCCTATCGCGACATGCTGGCCGAGGCGCTCAAGCGCGACTGGCCGATCCATCTCTATGTCGAAAGCAAACGGCTGCCCGACATGCTGCCCATGCTGCTCGACGGCGGCCACAAGGTGGTGATCCCGCATTTCGGCATGTTCGATCGCAAGCTCGGCCCGTTGCGCGATCCGGGCTTCGAGCTGCTGCTCCAGAAGGCCAGCACCGGCCGGATCTGGGTGGTGCTGAGCGGCGCCTATCGGGTCGGGCTCGAGCGGGCGCGTCCGGCGGGGCCGCTGCTGCTCTCCTCCTTCGGGCCCGACCGCCTGATGTGGGGCAGCGACTGGCCGCACACCGACACCGATCTCGATCGGGTCACGACCTATCCAAAGACGCTGCAACTGCTGCAGGAACTGGTGCCGGATGCGACGACGCGGCAGAAAATCCTCGTCGATACGCCGGCCAAGCTCTACGGATTCTGATCTTCTGGACCGCGAGCCGGAGGCTCGCGGTCCAGAAGATTTAGAGCGCCCCGCCCTCGACGCTGCGGCCCTCGGCGCGCCAGCGCAGCATGCCGCCCGGCAGGTTGGCGACATCGGCGATGCCCGCCTTCTGCAGGATCGCGGTGGCGTGTGCCGAACGGCTGCCGGCGCGGCACACCGCGACGATCGGCTTGTCCTTGGGCAGCTCCGGCGCGCGGGCGGCGAGCTCGCCCAGTGGCACCAGCGTGGCGCCGCGGATGTGGCCCAGCGGGCCGGTGAACTCGTTGGGCTCGCGCACGTCCACCACCCTCACCTTGGCGAGATTCTCCTCAAGCCAGTGCGGCTCGACTTCCCAGACGCCGCCGAAGGTGAAGCGCAGCGGCGCCCAGTGCGGATCTTCCATCGTCCCTGGCGGCACGCCGGCTTCGTTACCCGGTTGGCCGCAGCGCAGGTTGGCCGGCACCGCCTCGTCGATCTTCTTGGGATGCGGCAGGTCGAGGTTCTTCATGTAGCCGACATAGTCGCCCTCGCCGACCTCGCCACCGAGCCGCGGATTGAACTTCTTCTCCTCGGCGACGCTGGTGGCGGTGAGGCCGCGATAGTCGTGGGCCGGATAGAGCAGGCAGGTCTCGGGCAGCGAGAAGATGCGCGAGCGCACCGAGCGATAGAGCGCGCGCGGATCGCCCTGCTGGAAGTCGGTGCGGCCCGAGCCGCGGATCAGGATGCAGTCACCGGTGAAAGCCATGCTCTCGTCGTCGAGCACGTAGGTGACGCAGCCGTTGGTATGGCCCGGCGTCGCGCGCACCTCCAGCGAACGCCGGCCGAAGGTCACGCGATCGCCGTCGGCCAGCAGCCGGTCGGCGCCCGACGCGTCCGATGCCGCCGCCAGCGCGATGCCGCTGCCGAGCTTCTGCTTCAGCAGCCAGGCGCTGGTCACATGGTCGGCATGGACGTGGGTCTCGAGCGTCCACTGGAGCTTGAGCCCCAGCTCGGCGATCAGGGCGGCGTCACGCCGGGCCTGTTCGAAGACCGGATCGATCAGCACCGCCTCGCCCGACGTCGAGCAGCCCAGCAGGTAGGTATAGGTCGATGACGTCGGATCGAAGAGCTGGCGGAAGACGAGCATTGGGGGTCAGGTACTGCTGGTGATGAAGGTGACGCTGTTATCTCGAACGCAGAAAGGGACCTTTCTGTGGCCTGAAAGGTCCCTCGGGCTTCGCCCTCGGGATGACATGCTCTTTGCCGTGACTACGCCGCCTATGCGCTGGCCTTGTCGAGAGCTGCGACCGATTCGGCATCGAGCTTGAGCGCGGGTGCTGCGATCAGGGTCTTGAGCTGATCGAGGCTGGTAGCGCTCACGATCGGTGCCGTGATCGACTTCCTCTGCATCAGCCAGGCGAGCGCCACGGTGACGTTGCTGGCATTGTGCTTCTTGCCGGCCGCGTCGAGCGCCTTCAGGACGGCCAGGCCCTTGTCATTGAGGTACTTCTTCAGCCCCGGGCCACGCGGGCTTTTGCCGAGGTCGGCCTCCGACCGGTACTTGCCGCTCAGGAACCCGGCCGCCAGCGGCCAGTATGGAATGACGCCGATCCCCTGCTTGACGCACTCGTCCTCGAGGGGTCCTTCGAACAGCGGGCGCTCCAGCAGATTGTAGTGCGGCTGCAGGCTGACATAGCCCGGCAGGCCCTTGTCCTTGGCGATCTTGGCAGCTTCGGCCAGCCGCGGCGCCTCGAAGTTGGAGGCGCCGATGTAGCGGATCTTGCCTTCCTTGATCAGCTCGCCGTAGGTCGAGAGCGTCTCCTCCTGGGGCGTGTCCTTGTCGTCACGATGCGACTGGAAAAGGTCGACATGGTCGGTGTTGAGCCGCTTCAGCGAGGCATCGACCGACTTCTTGATGTGCGCGCGTGACAGGCCCTGGCCCTCGTTCAGCATGTCCATGCCGCACTTGGTGGCGATCAGAACCTTGTCGCGCTTCTTCGGATCCTTCTTCAGCCAGCTGCCGATCACCACCTCCGATTCGCCGCCCTTGTGGCCCGGCGCCCAGCGCGAGTAGACGTCGGCGGTATCGACGAAGGTGAAGCCGGCATCGACGAAGGCGTCGAGCAGTTTGTGCGAGGTAGGCTCGTCGGCCGTCCAGCCGAAGATGTTGCCGCCGAAGGCGATGGGGGCGAATTCGAGGCCGGAACGGCCGAGCTTGCGTTTTTCCACGATGCTTCTCCTCTGAAGACGATGTCGGCGGCGCTATTCGGCGGCCTTGGCCGGCGCGGGCGGCGGCAATGAAGCCTCCGGCGCCGCGACCGTCGGCGACGGTGCGACGGGCGGAACCACGGCCGGCGGCGACGGTGCAACAGGCGGGGCGGCGATGGCAAACGGATAATTCGGCGTGGCGAACTGGATGCCGAGCGCCGGGAAGGTCTCGTACATGCGGCGGATCGCCATGCGCTGGACCAGGCTGGGATTCTTGGGCCGCGCCATGAACTTGAAGCGCACGATCAGCGAGTTGTCCCTGATGTCGACCACGCCCTGCATCTTGAGCGGCTGCATCAGGATCGGCTTGAAGGTGGGCTCCTCCATCATGTCCATGCCCAGTTTCTTCACCGTCTTGCGCAGGAGCTCGACATCGGTGCCGTGCGCGAAGGCTAGGTTGAACTTCACCACCGTCCAGTCGCGGCTGAAATTGGTGATGTGGCCGACCTGGCCGAACGGCACGATGTGAAGCTGGCCGTTCTGGTGCCTGAGCTTCAGGGAGCGCACGCTGAAGCCTTCGACCGTGCCCTTGACCTTGCTGCAGTCGACATACTCGCCGATGCGGAAGGAATCCTCGGCCAGGAAGAACATGCCCGACACGATGTCGCGCACCAGCGACTGGCTGCCGAACGACACCGCCAGGCCGAACACCGAGGCGCCGGCGATCAGCGGCGTGATGTTGACGCCGAGCTCCGACAGCACCAGCAAGCCGCCGACCACGACGATGACGGAACCGGCAATGGCGCGCAGCAGCGGCATCAGGGTGCGCAGCCGCGAAGCGGCGATTTTGGCGTCGTCCTCGGCTTCGGCGGTGACGTCGGCCGACGGCAGCGGGTTCGAGGCGATGTAGGAATCCATGCGGAACTTCACGAACCGCCAAAAGGCGTAGATCACCACGGCGCTCACCGCCGCGAGCTTGGCGCCGCGGTCGTGCGGCAGCCATTCCTCCGGCGTCATGGCGCCCAGCACGCGCACCATCAGGGCGTCGGCGATCAGGATGACGACATAGAGGCGCGCCACCAGGCGCAGGCAGTCGGCCACCACGTCGCCGGCCATCGGCAGCTCCGACACGATGTGGCGCGTGATGCGGTGCATCAGGGTCTCGAACAGCAGCAGCGTGAGCAGCGCCGATTCGATGGTGCCGAGGCCGCGCGCGGCGGTGTTGCTGTCGGCCAGGGCGGCATAGATCGCCGCCATTCCCATCAGACCGTAGAAGATCAGTCCGAACACCCACCAGTGGCGCGCCGTGTCGAGCTTCAGCCGGAAGCCGATCTTGCGCTCCGACACCATGGCCGACAGCCAGGCCGTCATCTCGTTGCGCCAGTGCCAGACCACCCAGAGCAGGCCGGCGGAGATCAGCGGCGCGTAGAGGATGATGGCCGCCCCGGTGACCTCGCGACTGGCGCCCGTCGTCTCGAGCGCGCGCGCGACGTGGCCGCCGATCAGCGGCAGGACGATCACCCAGTTCAGCGCCACCAGCAGGCCGCGCGCCGTGGCATCGTCGACCGGCGCGATGCGGCCTTCCGGCGTGCTGGGTCGGAGCCAGGCGCGGAACAGCAGGTTGAACGAGCGCCAATAGAGCAGCGCGTGGAAGATCTCCTGGCCCAGCCTGCCGCCGACGGCCTGGGGATCGCCGATCTGGGCAAGGACGAGGCGGGCGGCGACCACGAGCGCCAGCAACGCCACCACGTCGAGCAGCACCGCCAGCCCGAAGGCGCGTAGCGGCGAATGGCCGACCAGGCGGTCGAAGCCCCGGAGCCGCGCCCGGCTCAGCAGCAGGCGCACGATGTATTCCGCGGCCAGGCCGGCCACCACGATGCCCAGCAGCAAGAGCGCGGTCCGGCCGCCCACGATGTCGGGCAGGTTGGCCAAATGTTGGCCCAGCGCGGGGATCTGCTTCAGCGTGAATTCCAGCCGGTCGGTCAGGAGCGTGAGGAATGATCCCGTGGCGCCTTCGGCGCTGAAGGCGGTCCTGGCCGCAGCCGAGCCGGCCCACGCCGTGGCGAAACCGCCCAGCGCTGCTGCCGTTGCGAACCTTGACCGTGTCATCGTTTCCCCCGCAGGATGGCCGGCAAAGCCTAGGCCAAATAGTCCGAAGCCGCCAGACGATGGACCGCGGGCTTCGACGCCAGCCTCACTTTGCTGGGGGCGCGCCACTCCAGTGGCGCGATCTTCTTTAAGTGCCAAGCATGACGCGCGACTGGAGTCGCGCGCCCCCAATCCTGAGCGGCCGACTGAGCCCTAGTGCGCCATCGCGGCGCAGAAAAAGGCCGCGGTCGCCAGCACACCCAGAACCGTACGGCCGGCGTGCAGGCGGCCCCAGCGCTCGATCAGGGCACGGGTCTGCGGGCCGGCGCCGAGGGGATCGGCGGCCTTGAGCTGGGTGTTGACCGGCTTGATGACGAGCAACGTATAGGGCCACGGCGCGAGCAGGAGGAAGGCGCCGATCAGCCACCGCGGATCGCGGCCCTCCCACCACCAGGCGGCCAGGCCGAGCGCAAAGCCCGCCAGCGCGAGACTTGCCTGCATCATGGCCGCCCGCTCATAGGAACGCTGCCACTGGATGAGCGAAGCGCGTTCGTGGAGGGCAAGGCGCGCGGGCTGCTCGGCGAAATTCACATAAAAGGCGGCACCGGCGAACAGTGACGCCGTCACCAGGCCGAGAAATCCGAGGATCATGTGTCCTCCCGGTCCACGCGCACTGGACCACAACGCGACCCTGGCATTATCGTTGCTCCCTGGAGCCTCGTGTAAGGAGTACCCATGGCCACCGAGACCATTCCCATCATCGACCTCGGCCCGTTCCTCGCGGGCGAAGAGGGCGCGCTCGACCGCACGGCCAAGGAGCTGCGCTTTGCGCTGACCGAGATCGGCTTCTACTTCATCGTCAATCACGGCGTGCCGCGGGAAAAGATCCGGGACGTGTTCGACCAGGTGAAGCGCTTCCATGAGCAGCCGGTCGACAAGAAGCTGGAGCTCAAGATCGACCTGAACAGCACCGGCTACCTGCCGCTGCGCGGCAATACGCTGCGCACCTCGACGATCCAGACCGGCACCAAGCCCAATCTCAACGAGGCCTTCTTCGTCAAGCGCGAGATTCCCGCCGATCATCCCGACGTGCTGGCCGATCGCCGCTTCCGCGGCGCCAATCGCTGGCCCCCGAATCTGCCAGGCTTCCGCGAGACCATCGTCGACTATTGCGACACGCTGGAACGGCTGGTCCAGAAGATGGTGCGGCTCTACGCCCGCGCCCTCGACCTGCCGGCGCAGTATTTCGACGGTCCCTTCAAGGAGTGCCAGTATTCGCTCCGCATGACGCACTACCCGCATCAGGACGGCCCCATCGAGGACGAGTTTGGCCTGGCGCCGCACACCGACACGAGTTTCCTGACCCTGCTGGCGCCCAACGACGTGCCCGGACTTTCGATCCGCACCCAGAGCGGCAAATGGATCGATGCGCCCGCGATCGCGGACGCCTATGTCGTGAATGGCGGCCAGATGCTGCAGCGCTGGACCAACGACGTCTTTCTGGCGACGCCGCACCGCGCCATCAACCGAAGCGGCGGCGAGCGCTACGCCATCCCGTTCTTCTGCGACAGCAACATCGACTGGCCGGTCGCCGCCGTGCCGACCACGGTCGGCCCGGACAAGCCCCCCAAGTACCCGACCACCTGGTACACCGACTACATGGTCTGGTACCAGAAGCGGAACTACGATGCGGTCTATCCGCAAGCGGCCGAGTGAGCGGGCTGTCGCAAACCATCCCCGTCGTCGACCTGGGGCCCTATCTCGCGGGCGAGCCCGGCGCGATGGAGTGCACCGCGGGCGAGCTGCGCTTCGCGCTGACCGAGATCGGCTTCTATTTCATCGTCAATCACGGCGTGCCGGACGCGCTGATCCGCGAGACCTTCCACCAGGCCGCCCGGTTTCACGCTCAGCCGCTCGACAGGAAGATGGATGTCAGGATCGACCGGCACAATGTCGGCTACCTGCCCATGCGCGGCGATACGCTGCGCACCTCGACAGTACAGACCGTCACCAAGGCCAACCTGAACGAGGCGCTGTTCGTGGCGCGCGATCTGCCGGCCGACCATCCAGAGGTGCGTGTCGACCGGCGGTTCCGCAGCGCCAACCGCTGGCCCCAGGATCTTCCCGGCTTCCGGGAAACGATTGTCGATTATTGCGACACCCTGGAGCGGCTGGTGCAGAAGCTGGTGCCGCTCTACGCCGTGGCACTCGGCCTGCCGCCGGCCTATTTCGATGAGCCGTTCAGGGAGTTCCAATACAAGCTGCGGGCGACTCATTACCCGAACCAGCCCGCCGCCCTCGACGACGAATTCGGCATCGCGCCGCACACCGACACCAGCTTCCTGACCCTGCTCGCGCCCAACGAAGTGCCCGGCCTCTCGATCCGCACGCAAAGCGGCACGTGGATCGACGCACCTGCCCTTCCGGGCGCCTATGTCGTGAACGGCGGGCAATTGCTGCAGCGCTGGACCAACGATTTCTTCCTGGCCACGCCGCACCGCGCGGTGAACAGGAGCGGCGGCGAGCGCTATGCGCTGGCCTTCTTCTGCGACAGCAACATCGACTGGCCGATCGCCGCGGTGCCGACCTGCGTCGGTCCGGACAAGCCGCCCAAATATCCGACGACGTACTATACCGACTACATGGTGCAGTATCAGAAGCGCACCTACGACCTGCTGGCGGATGCAAATCAGCAGGCGGCCGAGTGAGCGACGCGCCGGCGCTCAGGCAGGCGATCCCCATCCTGCGCATCTTCTCGGTCGAGAAGGCCAGGGAGTTCTATATCGACTTCCTGGGCTTCACCTGGGATTGGGAGCACCGCTTCGGCGACAACTTCCCGCTCTATGCCCAGGTCTCGCGCGGCGGCATCGTGCTGCATCTCAGCGAACACCATGGCGATGCCTGTCCGGGCTCGGCGACGATGATCATGCTGCAGGGCATCGACGACTATCATCGCGAAGTCACCGCCAAAGATTATCGCTACTACAAGCCCGGCATTGAGGACGAGCCGTGGGGCGCACGCGTGATGAAGGTGACGGATCCCTTCGGTAACCGGCTGCTCTTCGCCGAGCCCACCGCGAAGAAGTAGATGCCGTCCCCCACTCTCGCGCGGGTCGAGGCGCACGTCTTCCGTGCGTCGATCCAGGAACCGGTCCGCACCTCGTTCGGCACCATGGCTGAGCGGGTCGCGGTATTCGTCAAGGTCGAGGACGGCGACGGCGCCCGCGGCTGGGGCGAGATCTGGTCGAACTTCCCGACCGCCAGCGCCGAGCATCGCGCGCTCCTGTTCGCCGACATCGTGGCGCCCCGCGCGCTCGGCAAGTCGCTCGACGATCCGGTGGCGCTGTGGGCCGGGATCGACCGGGCGCTGCACGTGCTACGCGTCCAGAGCGGCGATGCCGGCGCGCTCTCGGCTGCCGCCGCGGGCCTCGACCTTGCGATCCACGACCTGCGCGCGCGCAAGCGCGGTCTGCCGCTGTGGCGAGCGCTGGGCGGAACCGACGATTCGGCCGTGCCGGTCTATGCCTCGGGCCTCAATCCCGGCCGCGCCGCCCACGACACGGTCGAACGCACGCGTGCGGCGGGCTATCGCGCCTACAAGATCAAGGTCGGCTTCGGCGAGGAGGCCGATCTCGGCTCGCTGCGGCCGGTGGCAAAGGCGCTCAAGGCGGGCGAACGGCTGATGGTCGACGTCAACCAGGGCTGGGACCTGGCGACGGCCTGCCGCATGGCACCGAAGCTCGCCGAGTTCGGCTTGGACTGGATCGAAGAACCTTTGCCGGCCGACCGGCCGATGGCCGAATGGACGCAAGTCGCCGCCGTCGCCGCGACCCGGCTTGCCGGCGGCGAGAATTTGCGCGGTGCTGGCGCCTTCCAGGAAGCCATCGATTCAGGCCTTTTAGGGGTGATCCAGCCCGATGCCGCCAAATGGGGCGGCCATTCCGGCTGCTTGCCGGTGGCGCGGGCGGCGCTGGCGGCCGGCCGCACCTATTGCCCGCACTTCCTGGGCGGCGCCATCGGGCTGATGCATTCGCTGCACATGCTGGCCGCCGTGCGCGGGCTCGGCCTGCTCGAGGTCGACGCCAACCCCAATCCGCTGCGCGAGGGACTGCTGGGCGACCTTTTGGCCGTCACCGAAGGATGCGTGTCGCTTCCCGACGGACATGGACTCGGTCTAGAACCAGACCTCAAGCCGCTCGCCAATCTCAGAAGCCTGCATATCGAGCGGCACGCGTAGAAAAGGGAAACGCCATGCTTGGGCTGATGCAAGACCGTCCACTGCTGATTTCGCAGATCATCGACTTCGCCGCCACCTACTATCCCGACGTCGAGATCGTCTCGCGCACCGTCGAGGGGCCGATCCACCGCTACGGCTACCGGGACGCGGCCAAGCGCGCCAAGCAGCTGGCCGAGGCGCTCCAGGGGCTGGGCATCAAGCTCGGCGACCGGGTCGGCACCATCGCCTGGAACACCTACCGCCATTTCGAACTCTATTTCGGCATCTCCGGCATCGGCGCAGTGCTGCATACCCTGAACCCGCGGCTGGCGCCCGAGCATGTGGCCTATATCGCCAACCATGCCGAGGACCAGATCCTCTTCGTCGACCTCAACCTGCTGCCGATCGTCGAAGGCGTGTGGGACAAACTCAAGACGGTGAAGCACGTCGTGGTCATGACCGACCGCGCTCACATGCCGGCTTCATCCAAGATCCCCAAGCTGCTCTGCTACGAGGAGTTGATCGCCGGCAAGCCCGGCACGCTCAAATGGCCCGATTTCGACGAGCGCACGGCGTCGTCGCTTTGCTACACCTCGGGCACGACCGGCAATCCGAAGGGCGTCCTCTATTCCCACCGCTCGACCGTCATCCACTCGATGATGATGTGCTCGGGTCCGGTGCTCGCGCTCGACCCCGACACCACCATCCTGCCGGTGGTGCCGATGTTCCATGCCAACGCCTGGGGCCTGGTCTATGCCGGCCCGATCTGCGGCACCAAGCTCGTCTTCCCCGGACCCAAGCTCGACGGCGCCAGCATCTACGAGCTTCTCGACAAGGAGCAGGTGACGATGAGCGCCGGCGTGCCGACAGTGTGGCTGGCATTGCTCGACTACTGCGCCCAGAACAAGCTCAAGATGTCGTCGGTCAAGCGCACCCTGATCGGCGGCTCGGCCGTGCCGCTCGCCATGATCGAACGCTTCTGGAAGGAGCATGGCATCGAGGTGGCGCAGGGCTGGGGCATGACCGAGATGAGCCCGCTCGGAACCATCACCCGCTTCAACAAGGGTGAGCGCCATCTGCCGGAGGCGGAGCGTTTCGCCATCACCGCGAAGCAGGGCCGGCCGGTGTTCGGCTGCGAGATGAAGATCGTCGACGATGCCGGCAACGACCTGCCGAGCGACGGCTCGGTGTCGGGCAACATGGTGGTGCGCGGCCCGTGGATCGTGAAGGGCTACATGAAGGGCGACGGCAAGAGCCAGTTCGGCGCCGACGACTGGTTCCAGACCGGCGACGTCTGCAAGATCGAATCGGACGGCTCGGTGGTCATCACCGACCGCTCCAAGGACGTCATCAAGTCGGGCGGCGAATGGATCAGCTCGATCGACCTCGAGAACGCCGCCATGGGCTGCCCGGGCGTCGCCGAAGCCGCCGTGATCGGCGTGCACCATCCCAAATGGGACGAGCGGCCGCTCCTGATCGTGGTGCGCCGGCCCGATGCCGACGTCACCAAGGCCGACCTGATAAAATTCCTCGACGGCAAGATCGCCAAATGGTGGATGCCCGACGACGTGCAGTTTATCGACGCCATCCCGCACGGCGCTACCGGCAAGATCCTGAAGACGGCGCTCCGCAAGCACTTCGAGGGCTACAAGCTGCCGACGGCTTGACGCACCCCTGTCATCCCGAGGCCGAAGTCCGAGCGACCTTTAAGACCACAGGAAAGGTCCCTCGCTACGCTCGGGATGACAGCCTTGCAGTAGCTGTCAATTCGGCCAGCGCATGGCGCGCCACTTGGAAGGCGCCGACCAGCGCCAGGCCCGACATGATCGCGGCGACGACATAGTCCGGCCAACCGGTGCCCGAGCCGAACACGCCCGCCGCCGCGACCAGCACCGCGAGGTTGCCGATCGCATCGTTGCGCGTGCAGATCCACACGGCGCGCATGTTGCTGTCGCCCTCGCGCCAGCGATAGAGCAAGGCCGCCACGCCGAGATTGACCGCGAACGCCAGCGCGCCGACCACGCCCATGACCGGCGCCTCGGGCACCGTGCCGGCCGCGGCATGCTGGATCGTGGTCGCCGCGACCCACAGGCCAAAAGCGCCCATGCTGGCGGCCTTGAGCAGCGAGGCGCGGGCGCGCCACTGCAAGGCCATGCCGAGCACGAACAGGCTGAGGCCGTAGTTGCTGGCGTCACCCAGGAAGTCGAGCGAATCGGCCAGCAGCGACGCCGACTGTGCGGCGAGCCCGGCGCCGATCTCGATGAAGAACATCGCGAGGTTGAGGGAGAGCGCCACCCAGAGAATGCGCCGGTAGGTCGGCGAGTTCGCGGCGGCGGCGCTCCGTTCGTGGGTGTGGTCCCAGCAATGCGCACTCATCTCAATGCTCCCCGATATGGGTCACCATGCCCTCGACCATGCGGCGCACATGGGCGTCGTCGGCGACGTAATAGACCTGCTTGCCCTGCCGATCCGAACGCACCAGCCGTGCCCCTTTCAGCAGCCGCAGATGGTGGCTGACCAACGACACCGACAGGCCGAGCCGCTCGGCTATGTCGGACACCGCAAGCGGCGTGCGCAGGCAGGAAACCACGATCCTGAGCCGGCTCGGATCGCCCAGCAAGCGAAACAGGTCGGCCAGCGCGCTGGCGTCGTCATCGGACAGGAGAGGTTGCTTGGCTCTGGACACTTGAACAACTGTTCAAATGTAATGGCTCCAGCGCTCCTGTCAAGACATGTGCAGCGCGATGATATTCACGCAGGTGCCGGCGGCAAGGGCCCACAGCGGATTGCGCCGGCTCGCCACGACAAGGGCGGCGGTCGCCAGGCTGATCGCCACGGTGAACGCGTCTCCATCGACGGTGCGCATCATCGACACGCCGCTCGCCAGCATCAAGCCGAGGCCGAGCAGTACCAACGCAGCCTTGAGGATTGCGACGGCCCCGCTATCCGACCAGCGGGCAAGGACACGTGCGGCGAAGAACGCCAGGGCGCAGGACGGGATCATGATGGCGAGCGTGGCGACCAGGAGGCCGGCCCAGCCGGCGGCCTGCCAGCCGATCAGGCTCACCACGATGACGTTGGGACCGGGGGCGGCGCTGGCGATGGCGAAGGTGTGGGCGAAAGCCGCATCGGTCATCCAGCCATGGACATCAACCACCTGCCGCCGGATCTCCGGCAGGAGCACATTGATGCCGCCGATCGACACCAGGGAGAGCATCGCAAAGGTCCGCGCGAGTTCCACCAGTACGCTTGTCATGTCCGACGCCCCAGCGCCGTCAAGACGATGGCCATCGGCGCCAGGACGATCACGACTGGCACCAGTGGCCAGCCGAACACGGCGATCGAAGCGAACCCCAGGGCGACGACAACGAAGGCCATGGGCGCCAGCTTGATGTTGCGGATCATCTTCAGCGCCGTGCCCAGGACGAGGCCGGCGGCCGCGGCCGCGGCGCCGATCAGGCCGACGCGCACCTCGGGGATGGATGCGAAGCGGTCGTAGACCGCGGCGAGCGCCGTCACGATCACCAGTGGCATCGCCATCATGCCAAGCAGGCTCGACACCACGCCCGGTACGCCCTGGAAGCGCTCGCCGATGATGACGGCGGCGTTCATCGTGTTCGGCCCCGGCAGCATCTGACCCACGCTCAGGACTTCGGCAAGCTCCTTGTCGGTGAGCCAGCGGCGCTCCTCGACGATGACGTGGCGCGCCCACGGCCCGACACCCCCGAAGCCTAGAAGGCCGATCTTGAGGAAGCCGAGGAAGAGTTCGGCTCTGCTTATCTGCTTCATGGGCCGGAGCATCGGTAATCGGCGTCCGGCCTGCTTTGAAAAATGGGTCGAATTCCATCAAAATCGGGCCATGGCCCGCCATGTCCGCGCGGAGAAGATCGAAGGCGTCGCGCGACCGGTCGTGGCCGTCGGCAACGACTACCCGGCCGGGCACCTGCACGCGTCGCACGCCCATCGCCGCAGCCAACTGCTGTTCGCCGAGCAGGGCACGATGCTGGTCGAGACCCAGCATGGGACATGGATGGTGCCGCCCCATCAGGGCATGTGGATTCCGGGCGGCGTTCGGCATTCCATCGCCATGCTGAGTCAGGTGGCGACACGCAGCGTCTATCTCGACAAGCGCGCGGCGCGCGGCATGCCGCGGCAATGCGAGGTCGTGGGCGTGTCGCCGCTGCTGCGCCAGCTCCTGATCCTGGCCGTCGACCTGCCCTCCGAATACGACCCGAGAAGCCGCGCCGGCCGGATCATGTCCCTGCTGGTCGACGAAATCCGCCTGGCGCCGGCGCTGCCGCTCAGCCTTCCCTTCCCCGGCGATGTGCGGCTGGCCAACCGCTGCCGGCGCTTCATCGAGCGGCCGACGGCGCAGGACACGATCGATCTGTGGAGCCGGGCGCTGGGCCTGAGCCGCCGGACCTTCACCCGGCTCTTCCGGCACGAGACCGGCCTCACTTTTTCCGCCTGGCAGCGGCGTGCCTGCCTGCTGTCGGCCGTGCCCCGCCTGCTGGGTGGCGAGGCCGTGACCACGATCGCCTTCGACCTCTACTATTCGAGCCCGGCCGCCTTCACGACCATGTTCAAGAAGCTGGTCGGCACGAGCCCCCACGCCTATCGCAGGGCGGCATCGTGAGCCGCACGGGACTCGAACTCGCCGTTTGCCGCGGTTCGCGCTAGGCTACGCCCATCATGACCATCGACATCCAACCCATCGATCCCGCGAACCGCGCGTTCTTCGCCGGCGTCGTGTCGGGCCTCGACCTCACGCGTCCCCTGTCGAAGGATGAAGTCGCTGCCGTCCATGGCGGCATGGACCGTTTCGGCGTGCTGGTGTTCCACGACCAGAAGATCGACGACGACCAGCAGCTCGTGTTCAGCCGCAGCCTGGGCCCGCTCGAGCAGGCCACGGGCGACATCGCCGCGCCCGAGGACCGGCGCGTCAGCATGGACCTGAACGACATCTCCAACCTCGACAAGAACAACAAGGTCTTGGCGCGCGACGACCGCCGCCGCCTGTTCGGATTGGGCAACCAGCTCTGGCACTCCGACTCCTCGTTCAAGCCGGTGCCGGCCAAGTATTCGCTGCTGTCGGCGCGCCACATCCCGCCGACCGGCGGCAACACCGAGTTCGCCGACATGCGCGCGGCCTACGATGCGCTCGACGAGAAGACCAAGAAGGAAGTGCACGAGCTGATCTGCCTGCACAGCCAGATCTTCTCGCGAGGCATCCTGGGCTTCACGGATTTCACCGACGCCGAGCGCGAGAAATGGGCGCCGGTGCGCCAGCGCCTGGTGCGCCGCCATCCCTCCTCCGGCCGGCTGTCGCTCTATCTCGCCAGCCATGCCGGCGGCATCGAAGGCTGGCCGGTGCCCGAGGCGCGCGCTTTCCTGCGCGACCTCACCGAGCACGCCACGCAGCGAAAGTTCGTCTACGCCCATGTCTGGCGGCCCTACGACCTCGTGATGTGGGACAACCGCGTCACCATGCACCGCGCGCGGCGCTACGACCACGCCGAGGTGCGCGACATGCGACGCACGACGCTCACCAACGAAGTCTCAAGCCTGGAGCAGGCGCCCCCACCGCTCGTTCACTAGCGCAATGCGCCTGCAGTTTCTGGGCTCCGGCGACGCCTTCGGCAGCGGCGGCCGCCTCAACACCTGCTTCCACCTCGAGCGCGCGACGCACGGCAACGTGCTGATCGACTGCGGCGCCACCTCGATGGTGGCGATCCGCAAAGAGCAAGTCGATCCCAACGGCATCTCGACCGTGCTGGTGAGCCATCTGCACGGCGATCATTTCGGCGGCCTGCCCTTTTTCCTACTCGACGCCCAGCTCATCAGCCGCCGTACCGCGCCGCTGCTGTTCGCCGGCCCGCCCGGCCTGCGCGAGCGGCTGATGATCGTCATGGAGGCGATGTTCGCCGGCTCGACCAAGATCCAGCAAAAATTTGCGCTGGAGATCCGCGAGCTCGAGCTGCACGAGCGGGCCGAGCTGAACGGCCTCGCCGTCACGCCCTACCTGATGAAGCACTACAGCGGCGCGCCGTCCTATGCGCTGCGTATCGAGACCGAGGGCAAGGTGTTGACCTACTCGGGCGACACCGAATGGGTCGACGAGTTGATCCCGGCCGGACGCGACGCCGACCTCTTCATCTGCGAGGCCTATTTCTTCGACAAGGTGATGAAGTACCACATCGACTACACGACGCTGGCGAAGCGCCTGCCTGACATCGGCGCCAAGCGCACCATCGTCACCCACATGAGCGCCGAGCTTCTAGGCCGCCAGCGCGAGATCGCGCTGGAAGCCGCTCATGACGGGCTGGTCGTCGACTTCTAGCTAGCCCGCACGGCCGTGGCTGGTGAGCAGCCGCACGATCTGCACAGACTTCGGCAGCTCGATCAGGAACTCCGCGTCGCGGTCGAGATGGTGGATGCGGGTCGGGTCCCCGCCTGTGAAGCTGGACATCGACGGGACATCCTCCCAATAGGAGATTGTCATGAATTCCGTCTCGCGCTCACGATCCTCGCGGAAGGTCTGCACGCCCAGCGCCTTGTCGATCAACGGCTTGATGCCGACGTCGTAGTTGTACTTCTCGTACTCGTCGGCCCGCTCCCGGGGCACGCACCCGCGCCAGATGCGCGCAATCGTCGGCCGCTTGCCGCCGGCGCTCATGCCTTGGGTCCCCATTCCTGCACCACCGTCTCGGTCACCGGATCGAGCATCCGCGTGTTCTTCAGAACCAGACCACTCTTCTTCAGGGGCTCCTCGGCCGCCACGCCGTTGCCGACGCCGGGAAAGACCGGCCGGCCGCGCGGCACGTTCACCAGCGCTCGCGTCAGGAAGAAGGCGTCGTAGCCGATGCTCAGGAAAAGGGCGAAGACGTCGGTGCCGCCCACCACCGCCAGGATGCCGTCTTCGACGCCGAGCCGATGCCACGCCTCGTCGAAGGACGCAGTGCCGGGGTTCCACTGCACGACGTTGGGATTCTCGGGATCGACGACGATCCGCTGCACGCGTCGCGTCAGCAGGATGCGCTTGCGCGCCTTCTCCCTGGGCCCGCCTTCGGCCGAGTGCCGGCCGTTGGCGACCGCCGACGCCCGCTCGAGCGACTCCTGGTAGAATTGCTGGTCGGCGGGGATTTTCAGCTCCTCGGGAAAGGAGCCGTCCGACTTGGCGATCATGCCTTCGCGCGAGACGATCGCGTAGCCTTCGATGCGGGGACGTTTGCTCGTCATTCAGGCCTCGTTCACACGCCCATCGCGCCGATGATGGCGCCCTGTATAACGAGCACGCCCAGCCAGTGGATGCCATCGATAACGGTGAGCATCGACCGGCGCTGGGCGAACGAATAGTTGACCGCCAGGGTGGTGATCACGAAGCCCAGCCACATGAATAGCGCCGAGATGATGCCGTTCTTGAGCGTCACCTGGCCCGGCCCGAGATGGCCGATGCCGCCGGCCAGCACCCAGGCCATGATCAAGAGCGCCACGATCGAGACGATGAAGGGTACCGGCGAACGCCTGGCTGCGACCTCCTCCCTGGTCTTGCCGACCGCCGCGAGCCATTGCCTGGACAAGCCTATGTAGTAGACCGCGCCGAAGGCGAAGCCCGCCACCGCCGCAATCAGGACGGCAATATGGTTGATGCCGGCGAATGCCATGGATCTCCTCCCGGGTTCGCCGCAGCTTAGCGCGGACTAACGCCCGGGATCGAGGTGCTGCCCGAAGAACGCGATCTGGTCGGCCACGAGACGCTCGACCATCGGCGAGTGATAGACCTCGAAGTGGTCGGCCGGATAGTGCTTCGCGATGCCGCGCGGCGCCTCCCCGGCAACCCTCACGGCGATCGCGGGATCCATCAGGTCCTCATGGTCGCTGACGCAGACGAGAAGCGGACACCGCACGCGACGCGCCATCGATGCGGCGTCGTAGAACAGCAGGCTGATCCCGGCACTCGCCGGCACCCGATTGTCGAAGGGCGTGCCTGGCGGCACCACCGAATACCATCCTTCGTAGGCTCCCGGTCGGTTGACGAAGGCGAGCTCTCCGGGCCGCCCGACGATCGGCACATAGCGTCGCGCCAGTCCGAGGGCGGCGCGCGTCAGGTCGGAGATCATCGGCGCCGTGAAGCGGGCGAGATGCAGCAGGCCCGAGCGCAGCGCCGGGGCGCGGCCCTGCAGGATAGGACATTGCACGGCCGCAGCCGCGATGTCGCAGCGGCGCGCGGCCGTAGCGACGACGTGGCTGGCACCGAACGAGGTGCCCCACAGGCCGATCCGCCTGGAATCGAGTTCGGGTCGCGTGCGGATGAAGGCAAGGGCGGCATCGATGTCCTCGAAATAGCGCCGCACGCTCATCAGCTGGCGCGGCTCGCCGCCCGATTCGCCGAGATGGCGAAAGTCGAAGGCGAGCACCGCGAAGCCCGCGGCCGAGAACCACTTCTCATACTGGTCGAGCTTCATGGCGTGGATCGCCCCGCCGCCATGCACCAGCAGGATGACCGGGTGCGGCGCCTCCCCCTTCGGCACGGTGAGCCACGCGGCGCAGGTTTCGCCGCCCGATGGAAAGGTCAGGCGAGTCGTCATGGATGCCTCCTTGAAGTACAGTGTACGTATTAACTCGAAGTACTACGTACACCGTACGTCGTCAAGGAGAGCCGTATGCCGCCCAAACCGAAATTCGCCCGCGCCCAGCTTCAGGCCGCTGCGCTCGCTTTGGTCGATAAGCAGGGGCTGGCGGCGCTCTCCATGCGCACCTTGGCCGGCGCGCTCGGCACCGGTCCGATGACGCTCTACAACTACGTCAAGGACCGCGACGACCTCGACGCGCTGGTCGTCGAGGCGGTTCTGGCGGAGATCAGCCGGCCCCGCCCGCACGGCGACTGGCAGCACGACGTGCGGGCCATCGTCGAGGCGACGTGGCGTACCGTGCGTCGCCATCCCCACGTGATTCCGCTGGTTCTGACACGCCGCACGTTGCACGAAACGACACTCGACTGGGCGGAGGCGCTGCTCGATGCGCTGGCGGGAAGCGGCCGTTCGGGATCGGAGCTGCTGATCGCCTTCCGCACGGTATCGGGATTCGTCATGGGGCTCGCGCAGGCGCAGCTTGCCGGGCCACTTTCCGCCGGAGCGGATCCCGACATTGCCCGCGCGCAGGCCTTGCCGCCGGCGCGTTATCCGCGGCTGATCGAAATCGCCAAGGCGGCAACCAGGCTGGGCGCGGACCGCGAATTCCGCGCCGGCCTCGACATCGTAATGACCGGACTCGCCGACCCACGAAAGCGGACGGGCGGCTGACAGCCGGTGGCCATCGCCACGCTGCTAGCGGCTGCCAGTCTCGTTGTGCCCGTCCCGCGTACGGCGCAGAATCCCAAACCTGACCTCGTCATTTCCAGCGTAACCGCCAGCGCGGCGAGAATCGGGATCGGCGAAACCGTCGAGTAGGGCGACGATATCCTCATTAGTGATGGCCATAGGTCCTCCAGCCTCCGGTGCCATAGTTTATCTCCGCACGGCGGAACAATCGCTCGCTGGGCGGCGGGCCTCGGGATTGCTAAGACGTGCCGCTTGAACCGGCTCTCATCAAGGGAAGAATGGCCATGACCGACGCAGTGCTTCGCTCCACGCAGGGGCGCATCGGAATCCTGACGGTCAACAATCCGCCGGTGAACGCGCTGGCCGCCGCCGTGCGCGACGGCATCAAGGAGGGCGTCGAAGCCTTCGGCAAGGATGCCAACATCGACGCCATCGTGCTGATCGGCGGTGGCCGCACTTTCATCGCCGGCGCCGACATCCGCGAGTTCGGCAAGCCGCCCAAGGGCGCCAACCTGAACGACGTCATCGCCACCATGGAGAACTGCCCCAAGATCGTCGTGGCCGCGCTGCACGGCACGCCGCTGGGCGGCGGCCTGGAGACGGCGCTGGGCGCGCACTATCGCGTCTCGCTGCCGAGCACACGTGTCGGCCTGCCCGAGGTCCATCTCGGCCTGCTGCCCGGCGCCGGCGGCACGCAGCGCCTGCCGCGGCTCACCGGCGCGAAGTACGCGCTCGACGCCATCATCGCGGGCCGCCACATCCCCGCACCGGAAGCCAAGAACAAGGGCATCATCGATGCCATCGTCGAAGGCGACCTCCTGGCCGGCGCGGTGGCGCATGCGCAGATGCTGGTCGCCCAGAACGCGCCGCGGCGGCGCGTCCGTGATCTCAATGCGACGCTCGAATCGCCCGACCTTTTCCGGGAGACCGAGAAGGCCATCGCCCGCCGCGCCCGCGGCTTCAAGGCGCCGTGGAGCATCATCAAGTGCGTGCAGGCCGCCGTCGAGCTGCCGTTCGACGAGGGCATGAAGCGCGAGCGCGAGCTGTTCCTGGAATTGCTGACGTCGCCGGAGTCGGCGGCCCAGCGCTACTACTTCTTCGCCGAGCGCGAGGCGGCCAAGGTGCTCGACGTGCCGGCCGACACGCCGCAGCGCGAGATCAAGAGCGCCGGCATCGTCGGCGCCGGCACGATGGGCGGCGGCATCGCCATGAACTTCGCCAATGCCGGCATTCCGGTGACGCTCCTGGAGGTGAAGCAGGAAGCGCTCGACCGCGGCCTGAAGACCATCCGCACCAACTACGAGAACACCGCCAAGCGCGGCGGCATGAAGACGGAAGACGTCGACAAGCGCATGGCGCTGATCACGCCGACGCTGACGTACGACGATCTCAAGGATGCGGACCTCATCATCGAGGCGGTGTTCGAGACCATGGAAGTGAAGGAAGGCGTCTTCACCAAGCTCGACGAGATCGCCAAGCCGGACGCCGTGCTGGCCACCAACACGTCGGGCCTGGATGTGAACCAGATCGCCAACTACACCAAGCGGCCGGCCGACGTCATCGGCATGCACTTCTTCTCGCCAGCCAACGTCATGAAGCTCCTGGAGAACGTGCGCGGCAAGGCGACCCAGAAGGACGTCATCGCCACCGTGATGTCGCTCAGCAAGAAGATCGGCAAGATTCCGGTGCTGGTTGGCGTCTGCGAGGGCTTCGTCGGCAACCGCATGCTGCGCCAGCGCGGCATCCAGTCTTCCTACATGATGGAAGAAGGCGCGCTCCCCCAGCAGATCGACAAGGTGATCTACGATTTCGGCTTCCCGATGGGCCCGTTCGCCATGAGCGACCTCGCCGGCAACGACGTGGGCTGGCGCATCCGCCAGGGCAAGAAGGAGAAGGAGCAGCGCAACGTGCGCTACACCGGCTACATCGCCGACGCGATCTGCGAGCTCGGCCGCTTCGGCCAGAAGACCGGCGCCGGCTACTTCAAGTACAATCTGCCCGACCGCACGCCGATCCCCGACCCCGAGGTCGAGAGGATCATCGAGGAGACGTCGAAGAAGCTCGGCATCACGCGGCGCGCCATCTCCGACCAGGAGATCCTTGAGCGCTGCCTCTATCCGATGGTCAACGAGGGCGCCAAGATCCTGGCCGAAGGCATGGCCCAGCGTTCGCTCGACATCGACGTGATCTGGGTCAACGGCTACGGCTGGCCGGTCTATCGCGGTGGCCCGATGTGGTGGGCCGACAATGTGGTCGGTCTGAAGACCATCCACGACGCCCTGCTGAAGTATCGCGACGCTTCCGGCGACCCGTTCTGGGAGCCGGCGCCGCTTCTGAAGAAGCTGGTGCAGGAAGACAAGAAATTCTCTACCGTCTGACGAATTCGAACCGGAGGAAAATCAAATGGCCGACGCCGTCATCGTCTCCACCGCCCGCACGCCGATCGGCAAGGCGTTCCGTGGCATCTTCAACGACACGCACGGCGCCGACATGGGCGCGCACGTGATCAAGCACGCCGCCGAGCGCGCCAAGGTCGACCTCGGCGAAGTCGAGGACGTGATCCTGGGCTGCGCCGCCCCCGAGGGCACCACCGGCTCAAACGTGGCGCGCGTCTCGGCGATTCGCGCCGGCGCGCCGGTCAGCGTCTCCGGCGTCACCGTCAACCGCTTCTGCTCGTCGGGCCTGCAGACCATCTCGATGGCCGCCCAGCGCGTGCTGGTCGACAAGGTGCCGGTGATGATCGCGGGCGGGCTCGAGTCGGTGTCGCTCGTGCAGGGCCCGCCAGGCGGCAACAAGAACCGGCTGGTGAACCCGTGGGTGCAGGAGCACGTGCCGGGCATCTATCACGCCATGATCACGACGGCCGACACGGTGGCGGCACGCTACAAGATCAGCCGCGAGGCCCAGGACGAGTATTCGCTGCAGAGCCAGATGCGCACGGCGGCGGGCCAGCAGGCCGGCAAGTTCGACGACGAGATCGTGCCGATGGAAACCACGATGCTGGTTACCGACAAGAACACCCAGGAAGTCTCGAAGAAGACGGTGAAGCTCACCAAGGACGAAGGCAACCGCCCCGACACCAACATAGAGGGGCTCTCCAAGCTGCAGCCGGTGATGGGCCCGGACAAGTGGATCACCGCCGGCAATGCGAGCCAGCTCTCCGACGGCGCGTCGGCCGCGGTGATCATGAGCGACGCCGAGGCCGCCAAGCGCGGGCTGAAGCCGCTCGGCATCTACAAGGGGCTGGTCGTGGCGGGTTGCGAGCCCGACGAAATGGGCATCGGCCCGGTCTATGCGATCCCCAAGCTCCTGAAGCGCTTCGGGCTCAAGATGGATGACATCGACCTGTGGGAGCTGAACGAGGCCTTCGCGGTGCAGGTGCTCTACTGCCGCGACAAGCTCGGCATTCCCAACGACAAGCTCAACGTCAACGGCGGCTCGATCTCGATCGGCCATCCCTTCGGCATGACCGGCGCGCGCTGCACCGGCCACGCCCTGATCGAGGGCCGCCGCCGCAAGGCCAAGAACGTCGTCGTCACGATGTGCATCGGCGGCGGCATGGGCGCCGCCGGCCTGTTCGAGGTCGTGCAGTAAGAACGCGCGGGAGGATCAGCGCCTGTTGCGGCGCAGATCCTCCTCGTCCTTCCACATCAGGAATTGCGGGCCGAGATCGGCGATCTTGGTAGCGCCGATCTGCGCCATGGTGATGTCGATCTCGCGCCTGAAGATGCTGAGGGCCTTGGCGGCGCCCGGTATGCCGCCCGCGGTCACGCCGTAGAGCGTCGGGCGGCCGACGAACACGAACTTGGCGCCCGTGCACAGCGCGATGACGGCGTCCATGCCGCGGCGGATGCCGCCGTCGAACATCACGGTCATCTTGTCGCCGACGGCGTCGCGGATCGCCGGCAGCACCTCGAGCGGCGAGGGTGCATTGTCGAGCTGCCGCGCGCCATGGTTCGACACCATGATGCCGTCGACGCCCAGCGAGTGCGCGCGGATGGCATCGTCCGGATGCATGATGCCCTTCAGCACGAAATTGCCCTTCCAGAGATCGCGGTAGCGCTCGACATGCTTCCAGGTCATCGGTGCGCGGTTCTGGTAGGCCACGAGATCGGCCACCTTCTCGGCCGTGGCATCGGGCCCGGCATACTTGGCCCAGTTGTTGAAGTAGGGCGTGCCGTGCTTCATCCACTCCATCATCCAGGCCGGATGCCGCAACGCCTCGAACTTGGTCTTCCAGGTGAGCTTGAGCGGCCGGCCCCAGCCGTTGCGCGCGTTGCGTTCGCGGTTGGAGCCTTCCGGCACGTCGACCGTGAAGACCAGCGTGCGCAAGCCGGCATCGCCGGCGCGCTTGATCATGTCCTCGGAGACGGACTGGTCCTTGGCGGAATAGAGCTGGTACCAGCCGTGGTCGGGCGCGAGCTTGCCGAGATCCTCGATCGACCCGGTGCTCGAGCCCGACATGATGAAGGGCACGTTGGCGTCGCGCGCCGCCTCGGCCAGCATCAGGTCGGCGCCGCGGCGGAACAGGCCGGCGAGGCCGGTGGGCGCGATGCCGATCGGGCTCGAATAGGTTCGGCCGAACAAGGTCGTCGACTGCTCGCGCGTCGTGATGTCGACCAGGTAGCGCGGCACGATGCGCGCCTTGCGGAAGGCCTGCTCGTTTGTGACCAGGCCGACCTCGTCGTCGGTCCCGCCCTCGATGAAGTCGTAGGCGATCTTCGGCAGCCGCTTCTTGGCGAGCTTGCGCAGGTCTTCGATGTTCACCACGCCGTTCATCTCGGTGCGTTCCCTCTTTTTCGATGACGGGATTTTGACCGCCTTTGCCGCTCCCTGCCAGCGGTGTTAGACCGACCGCCATGCAAATCAGGCACGCAAAACACGGCGACGAGGCCGCCCTCGCCGTCCTGCTGGAAGACCACGAACGTCATTACGGCAATGCCGTGCCAGACGGCGCAGGCGCCGCTGGGGCGGCCTTCCTGGTCGATCCGCCGCCGAACACCACGCTCTGCCTGGTGGCCGACGGGGACGCCGGCCTGGTCGGCTTCGCCATCCTCAACCCGTATTTCCCGGCGCCCAACCTGACGCACGGCCTCTACCTCAAGGAACTCTATGTCAGCCAGGCCGCGCGGTCGGCCGGCGTCGGCGAGAAGCTGATCGAGGCCATCCGCGGCCTCGCCAAGGAGCGCGGCAACACGCGCGTGATCTGGACCACCGGTGAGGCCAACAGCGGCTCGCAGCGCTTCTACGACCGTCTCGGCATGCGGCGCGAGAAAAAGGTCTACTACGTCATGGATGTCTGAGTTAGCGTTGCCGCAAAGGGAGGACACGCCATGGAGCTGAATGCCCAGCAGCTGGAGCAATTCGACCGCGACGGTTTCCTGGTCTTTCCCGACCTGTTTTCGCGCAACGAGGTGGCGGTTTTGCGTCGCGAAGTGGCGCGGCTCAGCCAGGTACAGGGCGACGAGGTGGTGCGCGAGCATACCGGCGGCGTGCGCACGATTTTCCGCGTCCATGAGGACGATGGCCCGACGCGCTCGCAGCCGTTCCATGCCCTGGTCCACACGCCGCGCCTGCTGCGGCCCGTGCAACAGGCGCTGAAGGACGACTCGGTCTATGTCTATCACACCAAGATCAACACCAAGCCCGCGATCGAGGGCACGGTGTGGCAGTGGCACCAGGATTACGGCTCGTGGATGCGCGACGGCTGCCGGCGGCCCGACATGGCGACCTTCAACCTGATGATGACCGACACCACCGAGATGGGCGGCGCGCTCTATCTCATCCCGGGCAGCCACAAGCTCGGCCGCATCGAGCCGGTCTACGACGAATCGACTTCGTACAAGTTCTGGGCGATGCCCAAGCAGCACATGATCGAGGTCCTGAAAAGCTCGCCCGAACCCGTCGCCGTCACCGGCCGCGCCGGCACCTGCGTGCTGTTCCATTGCAACGTGCTGCACGCCTCGGGGCACAATCTCTCGGCCGACGATCGCTGGCACATCTACGTCTCGTGCAACACGGTCGCCAACAAGCCGCAGCTTGGCCCCAACCCGCGGCCCGACTGGGTCGTATCGCGCAACTGGAACCCGCTGAAGGTCGAGGACGACGAGGGCGTGTTGAAGGCCGCATGACGTAAGAGCGTGACGGGCCTCATCCTCCACCACTACGACTTCTCCAACTTCGCCGAGAAGGCGCGGCTGATGCTGGGCTTCAAGGGCCTGGCGTGGCGGGGCGTCGAGCAGCCGCCGATCCTGCCCAAGCCCGACCTCGCGCCGCTGACCGGCGGCTATCGCCGCATCCCGGTGCTGCAGGAGGGCGCCGACCTGTGGTGCGACACGCGCCTGATCGCCCGCGAGCTCGAGCGCCGCGTGCCCGAGCCCACGCTCTTCCCCGCCGCGACCAGCGGGACCGCCGAGGCGATCGCCTGGTGGGCCGAGCACCAGTTCATGCGGCCGGTGGCACTGTTCGTCTCGGGCATCAACGCCGACTACATGCCGGCCGGCCTGCAGGAGGACCGTGCCAGCCTGCACGGCCTGCCGCCGCCGTCGATCGAGGCGGTGCGCAAGGCCGCCGTGCGCAACCTCCATCTCGTGCGCCCGCAGATACAGTGGCTGGCCGACATGCTGCAGGACGGGCGGAGCTATCTCCTGGGCGCCGAGCCCAGCATCGCCGATTTCGCCGCCTATCACGTCATCTGGTTCTTCAAGGGCCGTCACATCGATTGCCGCCACGAGCTCCTGCCCTACCCGCGCCTGCTGGCGTGGCGCGACCGCATGGCCGCAATCGGCCACGGCGAGCGCACCGACATCGATCCCAGCGTCGCGCTGGCCGCGGCCCGCGCCGCCGAGCCTGCGCCGGCGGCCCGCACTTCGCATCCGCAAGAAGGCGATCCCCTGCCTGGCGAGCGCGCACGCGTGCGACCCGCCGACAATGCGCGGGACTGGGTCGAGGGCGAGGTGAATTTCGTCGACACCCAGGAGATCGCATTGGTGCGCCACGATCCCGATATCGGCCGGGTCGCCGTGCACTTCCCGCGGCTGGGTTACGACTGGCGGCGCGCCTAGCGCTGGGGGCGCGCGACCCCAGTCGCGCGTCATGTGTCGCGCTCCGGGAAGATCGCGCCACTGGAGTGGCGCGCCCCCAGCGACTTGAACCTCCCGATGCCGAGCCCGTCGATCGGGGTGTTGGTGGCGCCGGTGGCGACCAGCTCGGCCATCATGGCGCCCGTGCCCGGCCCCAACTGGAAGCCGTGGGCGGAGAAGCCGAACTGGTGGAACACGCCCTCCGACGTGAGACTCGGTCCGACCACCGGGATGTCGTCGGGCATGCGGGCCTCGATACCGGCCCAGGCGCGCACGATGGTGGCCGCGCGCATCGCCGGGAACAGCTCCCACACCGTGCGGGCGCTGGTGGCGAGCTTGGTCCAGTCGATCACGGTGCGGTTCTCGTCGCGATAGGGTACCGCGAGATGGCCGCCGCCGATCACCACGGTGCCGTTGTCGAGCTGCTTGAAGGAGAGCTTGCGGCCGCGCAGGATCACCACCGGCTCGATGAAGGCGGGCAGCCGGCTGGTCACCATGAGCATGGGCGCGATCACCTCCAGCGGCACCGGCTCACCCAGCGCGGCGGCGATGCGGTCGGCCCACGCACCGGCGGCATTCACCACCTTGGGCGCCTCGATCGGACCGGCGCTGGTCTCGACCCGCCACACCGAGCCGGCGCGCGCCAGTCCGGTCACCGTCACGCCCTCCAGCACCTCGGCGCCCTTCTCGATGGCACGCTTGCGGAACGCCTGGGTGGTGCGGAACGGATCGGCGGCGCCGTCGCGCCGCGAGACCACGCCGCCCGGGCAATGATCGGCGACCGCCGGCACCAGGCGCTTGAGTTCGGCGCGATCGATCAGCTCTTCGTGCATGAACCCTTTTAGCCGGAGATCCTCGACGCGGGCGCGAAAGCCCGCCAGCTCCTCCTCGTTCTCGGCCACCAGCACGGTGCCGTGGCTTTCGAAGCCGCAATCGTCGCCGACGAGGTCCTCGATCTTCTCCCACAGAGCCATCGAGGAAATGGACAGCGGGATCTCGGCCAGGTGACGCGCGAGCTGGCGCACGCCGCCCGCATTGACTCCCGAGGCGTGGCGGCCGGCGTAGTCCTTCTCGACCAGGATCGGCCTCAACCCGCGCAGCGCCAGATGCAGCGCCGTCGAGCAGCCGTGCAGGCCGCCGCCGATGACCACGACATCGGCGGTGCGCATCAGAGCTCACCCTGAGGAGCGGTCCGCAGGACCGCGTCTCGAAGGGCGGGAATCAGTCTTGGCATTGCCCATCCTTCGAGACGCATCGCTTCGCGATGCTCCTCAGGATGAGGATGGGCTTGCTGCACCATCGCTAGCGCTCCACCGCCTTGCGCTCGGTCTCGCTGATCGGCAGCGAGGCGAGCTCGGCCAGGGTGATGGGCTTCACCGGCGGACGCAGGCGATAGTAGCCGACCTCGGCCGGCGTCGTGTCGCGCTGCCTGGCGATCAGCTCGGTGACGGTGAGCCCGCACAGCCGGCCCTGGCACGGTCCCATGCCGCAGCGCAGGAAGGCTTTCATCTGGTTCGGCCCTTCGCAGCCCATGGCCGCCATGTCGCGCACCTGCTGGGCCGTCACCTCTTCGCAGCGGCAGACCAGGGTGTCGCCCTCGGGCTGGCGGAAGCGATCCGCCGGACGATTGAGCCAGTCGAGGAAGGCGCGGCCCATCTCCTCACGCTGCAGGCGCTGCCGCACGATCTGCGGATCGGGCACCGTCGCTTCGGGCTTGAGCGCGCGCACGGCGGCAATGGCGGCGATACGGCCCCGCTCGGCCGCCGCCGTGCCGCCGGCGATACCCGCGCCGTCACCCGCGACGGCGATGCCGGACACGGAACTGCCGAAATCGACATCGAGCACCGGCTGGAAGCAGAGCTGGCGCTCGTTCCACGCGTGCCGGGCGCCGGCGGCTATGGCGATATTGACGTTGGGCACGACGCCCTGATGCAGCAGCAGGAGATCGGCGGCGATGCGGCGCTCGCCATCGCCCTGCCCGAACACCACTTCGCACAGTCGCTCCTTGCCGACGGCCTCGATCCTGTCGGCGCGAACGACCGGCGCCCTGGCGCGGACTTCGCGCAAAAGTTTCAGTCCCTTGGCGAAGTACGGCGACAGCATGAAATCCGGCAGATGCAACAGCGCGCGCAGCCAGTTGCCGCGCGGCGTGGTGTCGAGGATGGCCTCGATCTTTCCGCCAGCGCGCAGGATCTGCGCCGCCAGCAGCCAGAGCAGCGGCCCGGTGCCCGCGATCACCGTACGGCCGGTGGGCAGCAGGCCCTGCGCCTTGAGCGCTGTCTGCGCACCGCCGGCCGTCATGACGCCCGGCAAGGTCCAGCCGGGAATCGGAAACGGCCGCTCCTGCGAGCCGGTGGCGATGATGACGCGCCTGGCCGCGATCATGCGCGCTTTGCCGCCGATCGAGACACCGACGATCCGTTGCGGATCAAGGCTCCATACCGTGGCGCCGGTCACGATCGACGCGCCGCTTGCCTTGGCTTCCGCCGCCAGCCCGGCGCCCGCCCAGTAATCTTCGCCCAAAAT
>Ga0193726_1000358_pt1 | contig 52287 bp, 56 predicted proteins | sample H2c1metaG_FD_144928 | JGI IMG/M metagenome (GOLD analysis project Ga0193726, IMG submission 144928) | Soil microbial communities from a riparian zone of the East river system, Colorado, United States - H2c1 | ecosystem: Environmental > Terrestrial > Soil > Riparian zone | place: USA: East River... | reverse complement strand
GAGGCTCGTTCGGCTCAACCGGGCTGGACAAAACCTTCAATCCGCAAGGCGACGGTGGCAAAAGAGCCCGATCGCCGGGGAGCACGAAGGAAACCGTTAAAACCATTGCGTGCGGGGACGCCGGGTGATTCCGGGTACTCGTTGTTACTCGTGTGCGTTCTACCACTACCAAGTGCACACGAGGCTGCGGGTGCCACGGGCATCCGGCGTTCCCCACGCCCTCTTTGGGCGGAAGAGCTAAACAACGCCTCGGGCGCTTCGCGTCGCGGGGACGAACGTGTGTCTGATGGATAAGAGCACGCCACACTCTCAGCCGTCATCGCCCGCGAAAGCGGGCGATCCAGTATTCCGAGGTGTTAGTGATGGAATCGAAAAGCTGCGGCGTACTGGATACTCCGCTGGAGCCTGTCATCGGGCTCGCCGAAGGCGAGACCCCGTGGCGGAGTATGACGATCTTTGCGAGGAGCGGCTTGTCCCGCCGCAGCTCAACGAGCGACTGCGTCTGCTGTAGCTCGCAGAGCCGAAGGCGGAAGGCGGAAGCGACCAAGCAATCCGCACTTGCTCTCTTGGCTTCGCGGGCGCGATGAAATCGAGAGGCGCCGTTATGGAACCCTGATGCGCTCTCAACCCGCCCGATCTTGAATTACTGCAACGAGCTTCGCATCTTTCGCATGAGAAAAAACTGAACTGAACGCAAGCGATGGCATTTGTTGTCCAGGGGGCCTGAGGCTGGCCGCGTCGGCACACCCGCGCGCATCACCTTCGGAACGCCTGGCTTCGGTAAAGGAATCTCTCATGACGCCCCGTGCAGACTTCGCCAGTCAGGACTACTTCCGCAACCCCGGTGCCGGGATCGAAAAGCTGCGTACCCTGGGTCCGGTCGTGGAAGTGCGTTTCCCGATCATCGGCAAGCTGTGGACGACGACGACCCAGGCGCTTGGCGATCAGGTGCTGAAGGACACCGCGACGTTCACCATGCGCAAGGAGAACGGCGACGTGGCCGGATTGCAATGGTGGATGCCGGGCATCGTGCGCACGCTTGCCACCAGCATGCTGTCGATGGACGAGCCCGATCACAAGCGGCTGCGCGACATCGTGGACGAGGCGTTTCGCCGCCGCGCGGTGCTCGACATGGAGCCGCATATTCAGGCCATGGGTGACGAACTCGCCGATCAACTGTTCGCAGAAGGCAGCCCCGCCGATCTCGTCGAGCGCTATGCGCGCAAGCTGCCGCTGTCGGTGATCTGCGAACTGCTCGGGCTCCCGCTGGCCGACCGGGCGAAATTCACAGCCTGGGCCGGCGGCTTCACGCGCTTCACCGGCCCGCTCGGGTTCCTCGGCATGATCCCGAAGATGCTGGCGATGAAGCGTTACATCGAACAGCATCTCGAGACCGTTCGCCGGCAGGGTGGTGAAGGGTTGATCGCCGAGATCGTGCGTGTCGAGAAGGACGGCGGGCAAATCAGCCGCAACGAAATCGTCGCCATGGTGTTCCTGTTGCTGTTTGCCGGGCACGAGACCACGACGCACCTGATCAGCGGTTCGGTATTCGAGCTCTTGAAGAACCCCGATCTTCGCGACTGGCTCGAAGAAGACTGGAGCCGCGTCGATCTGGCGGTGGAGGAATTTCTGCGGTTCATCACGCCGGTGCAATTCACCAAACCCCGCTACGTCCGCAAGGATATTGAACTCGGCGGAGTCAGGCTTGCGAAGGGCGACAAGATCATGGTCATGCTGGCAGCGGCAAACATGGACCCTCGGGCCAATCCCCATCCGGACCGGCTCGATCTGCAACGCAAGCCGAACCGGCATATCGCCTTCGGCACCGGAATCCATTTCTGCCTTGGCCATCAACTCGCGCGTATCGAAGGCCGATGCGCGCTGAAATCTCTATTCCGGCGCTGGCCCGCGCTGACGCTCGCGGTCGATCAATCGGAAATCACATGGCGCAAACGGGCCGGCCTCAAGGCGATCGACCGCCTGCCGGTCGCGCCGGGAAGCTGAGATCGCGGACGGGCGGCCAACGTCCAGGTCGACTGGACGGTACAGTACAACCTGCGCGGCGCGACAGATTTTAGCCACAACCATGGTGGCTTCAGTGCCACGATTGTTGCCGGCTCGCAACACTTAGCGAACATTTGGGCCAACACCGGCCTGGCTATTGCCTGCGCCGCTTTTTAGCCACACCCCTCCGTGACATCATATGTAGGAAAAAATTGCCGTGGCACTCGCGAAGGCGATGGGGAAATTCAGGGTTTCCCCGGAACCGAAGTGTGTAGCTGGGGAAACAGGTTAGCAATGGACGTTAAGACCAACATCAAGCAGCGGTTGCCGAGCCGGCACGTGACGGAGGGGCCGGAACGGGCGCCCCATCGCTCGTATCTTTATGCCATGGGGCTGACCAGCCAGCAGATCCACCAGCCGTTCGTCGGCGTGGCGTCGTGCTGGAACGAGGCTGCGCCCTGCAACATCTCGCTGATGCGTCAAGCCCAGGCGGTCAAGAAGGGCGTCGCGTCCGCCGGCGGCACCCCGCGCGAATTCTGCACCATCACCGTGACCGATGGCATTGCGATGGGCCATGACGGCATGCGCTCGTCGTTGCCATCCAGGGAATGCATCGCCGATTCCGTCGAGCTGACCATGCGGGGCCACGCCTACGACGCGCTGGTCGGTCTTGCCGGCTGCGACAAGTCGCTGCCCGGAATGATGATGGCGATGGTCCGGCTCAATGTGCCGTCGATCTTCATCTATGGCGGTTCGATTCTTCCCGGCAATTTCCGTGGCCAACAGGTCACAGTGCAGGACATGTTCGAGGCGGTCGGCAAGCATTCGGTCGGCGAGATGTCCGACGCCGATCTCGACGAAATCGAGCGCGTCGCTTGCCCATCAGCCGGCGCGTGCGGCGCACAATTCACCGCCAACACCATGGCGACGGTGTCCGAGGCCATTGGGCTCGCGCTGCCCTATTCGGCCGGAGCGCCGGCGCCTTACGAAATCCGTGACGCATTCTGCACGACCGCGGGCGAAAAGGTCATGGAACTGATCGCTCAGAATATCCGCCCGCGCGACATCGTCACGCGCCGGGCATTGGAGAACGCGGCGGCCGTGGTCGCCGCATCCGGTGGGTCGACCAATGCTGCGCTGCACTTGCCGGCGATCGCGCACGAATGCGGAATCAAATTCGACCTGTTCGATGTCGCCGAAATCTTCAAAAAGACACCGTATGTCGCGGATTTGAAACCGGGTGGTCGCTATGTTGCCAAAGACATGTTCGAGGTTGGCGGCATACCGCTTTTGATGAAAACGTTGCTCGATAACGGCCATTTGCACGGCGACTGCCTTACGGTCACGGGCCGTACGATCGCCGAAAACCTCAAGAGTGTGAAATGGAATCCGCACCAGGATGTGGTGCGGTCTGCCGACAAACCGATCACCGTCACAGGCGGCGTGGTTGGCTTGAAGGGGAATCTTGCGCCCGAGGGCGCGATCGTGAAGGTCGCGGGTATGTCGAAGTTGAAATTTACCGGTCCTGCCCGCTGCTTTGATTGCGAAGAGGATGCCTTCGAGTCGGTCCAGAAGAAGACCTACAAAGAGGGTGAAGTCATCGTGATTCGCTATGAAGGGCCGCGCGGCGGTCCCGGCATGCGCGAAATGCTCTCGACCACGGCAGCACTGACCGGGCAGGGCATGGGCGGCAAGATCGCGCTCATCACCGACGGCCGGTTCTCCGGCGCGACCCGCGGGTTCTGCATCGGCCATGTCGGGCCGGAAGCGGCCATAGGCGGACCGATCGCGCTGCTGCAGGACGGCGATATCATCGAAATCGACGCCGATGTCGGGACACTTGACGTAAAATTGACCGACACGGAGCTTGCCGAACGCAAGACCAAATGGAAGCCGCGCCCGACCAACCATACGTCAGGTGCGCTGTGGAAATATGCCCAGCAGGTTGGGCCGGCGGTGGATGGCGCCGTTACCCATCCGGGCGGGGAGCATGAGAAACAGTGCTATGCGGATATTTAAGGGTGCCATTTTTGCATTGATTTTGGGGGCCACACCCGTGGCTGCCCCACTATTTGCGTTCGACGGCGCACCGGCTAACACCGATGCGACGCTTTCCGGGCAGGCTGGGGCTGTGGCCGCGTTGAAGAAGGCGGTTCCACCGTCGTCGACAGCTGACAGCTCGCTGACCTCGCTGCAATACGCCGCAGAGGGCGGCCATCCGGTAGCGCAATGGAAATTGGGGCGGATGTACGCCAATGGCGATGGCGTCACCCAGGACGATCTTCGGGCCTTCGAGTATTTCAGCCGCATTGCCAACGCGCACGCGGAAGACAGCCCGTCGGCGCCGCAGGCTACGATCGTCGCCAACGCCTTTGTGGCGCTGGGGCGGTATTACCTCAGCGGCATTCCCAACTCGAAGATCAAATCGGATCCGGAGCGGGCAAGGGAGATGTTCTCTTACGCCGCATCGTATTTCGGCAATGCCGATGCGCAATATGATCTGGCCCGGCTCTATCTCAGGGGCGTCGGCTCGTCGCGGGACGACTTCCGCTATGGCGCGCGCTGGCTTGGCCTTGCCGCCCAGAAGGGCCAGCATCAGGCACAGGCCATGCTCGGTCAGATGCTGTTCAACGGCGACCAGCTGCCGCGTCAGGCCGCCCGCGGGCTGATGTGGCTGACGCTGGCGCGCGATAGCGCCGCGCCGGACGAGACCTGGATCAAGGAGAGCTACAGCAAGGCGATCGCCAAGGCATCCGACGAAGACCGTGCGATGGCGCTGCAGATGCTCGAGCACTGGGTGCAGGGCCGCAAGGATTGATCCGCGTCCCGCAGGGTTGGGCACGGCGAAAGCGTGCCCACCCGGCAAACGGTTTATTGCGCCATCTCCAGGTCGAGGTCGATCCACACCGGGACGTGGTCCGACGGTTTTTCCCAGGCGCGCACGTAACTATCGATTCCCACATCGATCAGCCGGTCGCTGGCCTGCGGCGACAGCAAGAGATGATCGATGCGCAGGCCATGGTTTTTCTGCCAGGCGCCCGCCTGATAATCCCAGAATGTGTACTGCCCCGGGGCGTCGGTGACGGCACGCAGCGCGTCCGTGAGCCCAAGGCCGAGCAGCGACTGAAAGCTTTCGCGGGTGGCGGGGCGGAACAGGGCGTCGTTGACCCAGGCCGCCGGATTGTGGACGTCCTGCGCCGCCGGAATGACGTTAAAATCCCCGGCCAGCACCAGTGGCTCCTCGGTTTTCAGCCGTTGTTTCGAATATTCAAGAAGTCGTGACATCCATTTGAGTTTATACGGATATTTCTCGGTCTCCGGCGGGTTGCCATTGGGCAGATAGAGGCACGCGATCCGCACCGCGCCATGCTTGAGCGTGACCACGCCTTCCAGAAACCGGGCGTGGACGTCTTCATCGTCCCCACCGAGGCGCGACGTGGTTTCCTCGAACGGCAGTTTCGACAGCAGTGCGACACCGTTGAAGGTTTTCTGACCGTGAGTGACCACGTTATAACCGAGTGCCTCGACCGCCTCCCGGGGAAACGCCTCATCGACGCACTTGATTTCCTGAAGGCAGACAATGTCGGGGGCGCAATCCTTGAGCCAGGTCAGCAGGTGGTCGAGCCGCTGTCGGATCGAATTGACGTTCCAGGTGGCAATACGCATGAAAAGGTCCCCGATTGGTAACCACAAAATTTAGCTTCAGTGGCATACCATGCGTGGCAGGGCTGTGATAACCGTTTAGAAATAAGGCGCAAATGCCGCCGTCACGGGGCAGAAAACCGGATCGTCCCGGTGGTTGCGGGCCGGCTGGCGTGAAATGTTATGAAAAAACGTAACTTGATCATTTTGGCAGGCGGGCTGGGCCTCGTTGCTCTGGCCGCCTTCGTGACGCGCGCGTCCTGGACGGGCGGCGGCGCCAGTGCCCAGGGACCGCAGCGCGCGCGCGTGATCTCGGTCGAACTGGCCAAGGCGGAACGCAAGCCGGTGCCGGTCGATGTCGATTCGATCGGGACGGTGACGCCGATTTCCAGCGTGGCGCTGAAATCGCGGGTCGAAACCACCATCGTCTCGGTCCACTTCGAAGACGGCGCCAAGGTCAATGAAGGCGATCTGCTGTTTTCCCTCGACGCGCGCCAGATCGACGCCCAGATCGAGCAGGCCGAGGGCATGCTCGCCAAGGATCACGCTCAGCTCGAAGGCGCGCAACGCGATGTCAGGCGCTACAGCGATCTGATCGGCAAGGGCGCCACCACGCAGGTCAACCTCGATAATGCCAAAACCCAGGCCGATATTCTGATCGGCACGATCAAGGCGGATCAGTCCGCACTGGACAATCTGAAGGTCCAGAAGAGCTACACCATCATCCGCGCGCCATTTTCGGGACGGATCAGCGCAGCCAATGTCAAAGTCGGCAATTTCGTGCGCCCGGCCGATACGGCGCCGCTGGCCGTCATCAACCAGATGGCGCCGGTCTACGTGACGTTCGCAATTCCGCAGCGTGTCCTGGTCGACTTGCGCGATGCCATGGCGATCGGCGCCTCCAAGGTGATTGCAACGATCCCGGGCCACCAGCGATCCGAGGACGGCAAGGTCGCGATGGTCGAGAACTCGGTCGATTCCACCACCGGGATGGTCACCGTGCGCGGCATCATGGAAAATGCGAACGAGACATTGTGGCCGGGGATTCTGGTGAACACCAAGCTCATCATCCGGAGCGAGAATTCCGTCGTTGTGCCGACGGTAGCGGTGCAACGCAGCCAGAGCGGCAATTACGTGTTCGTGGTGAAGGATGGCGTGGCCAAGGTTCAGCCGGTGAAGGTCGACCGCACCTTCCAGGGCATCTCCGTGATCGTTGAGGGGCTATCTGGCGACGAGGATGTCGTTGTCGATGGGCAATTGCTGCTGTCCAACGGATCGCGGGTCGAACCGCGGGCCCGCAAAGCCGGAGCCTGAGCGATGACCCTCTCGGAGCTTTGCATTCGCCGGCCGGTGATGACCACGCTGATCACGGCGTCGATCATCGCGTTCGGCGTGTTTGGTTTCCGGCTGTTGCCGGTTTCGGCGCTGCCGAAGGTTGATTTTCCAACCATCGCCGTGACGGCGACCCTGCCGGGCGCCAGCGCCGATACCATGGCGGCGTCCGTGGCCGGCATCATCGAGCGCCAGCTGTCGACCATCGCCGGCATCTCGTCGATGTCCTCAAGCTCGTCGCAGGGCACGACCGCGATCACCATCCAGTTCGATCTCAACCGCAACATCGATGCGGCTGCGCTCGACGTGCAGACCGCATTGACCATCGCCCAGCGCCGGCTGCCGATCGAGATGACTATTCCACCTAGTTTCCGCAAAGTGAACCCGGCGGATTTCCCGGTGCTGTTCGTGGGCCTTGGCTCCGCGACGCTGCCGTTGTCGACCGTCAATGAATATGGCGATATCACCATCGGACAGGCGCTCTCGCAAATTCCCGGTGTGGCCCAGGTCACGATTTTCGGCGCCCAGAAATTCGCCATCCGCGTTCAGGCCGACCCGGAAGCGGCGGCGGCGCGGGGCCTATCGCTGGAGGATATCCGCACCGCCGTCTCTCGCGCCAACTCCTCCACGCCGGTCGGCACCCTGAATGGGCCGAAGCAGGACATCTCGCTTCAAGCTTCCGGCCAGATGGACAAGGCAATCGATTATCGCCAGGTAGTGGTGGCGTGGCGCAATGGCTCGCCGGTCAAGCTCGACGAGGTCGCCAAGATCTACGACAGCGTCGAAAACGACAAGATCGCAACCTGGTTTAACGGCGAACGCGCGATCGTCCTGGCCATTCAGAAACAACCCGACGCCAATACGGTCGCGGTAGTGGACGGCGTACTGGCGAAACTGCCGGCGCTGCGCGCGCAAGTCCCGCCGTCGGTCTCGATCAACGTGATGATGGACCGCTCCACTTCAATTCGTCAGGCCGTGAGCGACGTCGAGGAAACGCTGCTGATCGCGGTCGGACTCGTGATCATGGTGATCTTCCTGTTCCTGCGTTCGGCGTCGGCGACGTTCATCCCGGCGCTGGCGGTGCCGATCTCGCTGTTCGGTACCTGCGCGGTCATGTACATGCTGGATTACTCTATCAACAACATGACGCTGCTGGCGCTGACCCTGTCGGTCGGATTCGTGGTCGACGATGCCATCGTCATGCTGGAAAATATCGTCCGCCATATCGAACATGGCATGCGGCCATATGAGGCGGCCTTGAAGGGCGCGCGCGAGATCGGCTTTACCATCATTTCGATCACCTTTTCGCTGATCGCGGTTTTCATTCCGGTGCTGCTGATGGGTGGCATCGTCGGCCGCGTGTTCCGCGAATTCGCGGTGACGGTTGCCGTCGCGATCGTGGTCTCCGGCTTCGTTTCGCTGACGCTGACGCCGATGCTCTGCGCGCGGGTGCTGAAAGCGCACGACGAAACCAGGAAGCCGAACGTCGTGCTTCGGGTATTCGAGCGGATGTTCGATGCCTGGCTGCGCGGGTACGAATGGGCGCTCGACTGGGTGCTTGCCCGCAAGCCCTTGATGCTGGTGGTTACGCTGGCAACGCTGGGCGGCACGGTCTTCCTGTACACGGCCGTGCCGAAGGGCTTTTTCCCGCAGGAGGACACGGGTTTTCTGACCGGCGTGACGGAAGCCGCGACCGATACGTCGTTCGAGGCGATGAAGGTCCGACAGCAGGCGCTGGTCGACGTCCTGAAATCGGACCCGGCCGTGGACTACATCAATAGCACGGTCGGGTCGGGTGGCCCTAATCCGACCGCGAATTACGGCCGGCTGTTCATCGCCCTGAAACCGCAGAAACAGCGTGATGGCGCTATCGCCGTGATCGGACGCCTGCGGCAGAAGGCGACCCAGATCCCGGGCATGCAAGCGTTCTTCCAGAGCATTCAGAACCTGAATATTGGCGGGCGGCCGTCAAAGAGCCAGTACCAATACACGTTGCAGAGCGGTGACACGGAAGCCCTTTATCGCCTCGCCCCCGACATGCGCGACAAGATCGCGAAAGTGCCCGGACTGCTCGACGTCACCACGGATCTCTACATCAAGAATCCGCAAATGACCGTCGATATCGACCGCGAGAAAGCCGCGGTCTACGGCATCACCGTCGATCAGGTGCGCAATCAGCTCTACAATGCCTATGGCTCGCGGCAGGTCGGCACGATCTATATGCCGTCCAACGACTATCAGATCATCCTGGAAGCGCAGCCGCAGTTTCGCGTCGATCCTTCGGATCTTTCCAAGCTCTACATGAAGACCGCGAACAACCAGACCATTCCGCTCAATGCGGTGGCGAAACTGGTGCCGACCGTGGGGCCGCTGCAGATCAATCATCAGGGCCAGCAGCCCGCGGTGACGATTTCGTTCAATCTCGCGCCCGGATATTCGTTGGGTTATGCGGTGGATCAGATCACCGCGATCGAGGGCGCATCTAATCTGCCGGTGACGATTGCGACCGGTTTCGCCGGCACCGCGCAGGTGTTCCAGGATTCGTTGCGCGGGCAGGGCGTCTTGATCCTGGCGGCGGTGTTCGCGGCGTTCGTGATCCTCGGCATTCTCTACGAAAGCTTCATTCACCCGATCACCATCATTTCCGGCCTGCCGTCGGCGGGCATCGGCGCGATCCTCACGCTGATGCTGTTCAACATGGAACTGTCTGTGATCGCGATGATCGGCATCGTGATGCTGGTCGGCATCGTCAAGAAGAACGCCATCATGATGGTGGACTTCGCGCTGGAGCGCCGCCGGGTGGGCTTGAGCGCCGAGCACGCCATTCGCGAAGCCGCATTGCTGCGGTTCCGGCCGATCATGATGACGACGTTCGCCGCGATTTTCGGCACCTTGCCGATCGCGATTGGCGCCGGCGCCGGCGCCGAGTTGCGTCAGCCGCTCGGCATCGCCGTGGTCGGCGGTCTCTGCGTGTCGCAGCTGTTGACGCTGTTCATCACGCCGGTGATCTATATTTATCTCGACCGGATCGACCGCCGCCTGAAGCGCCGCCTCGAACCGCAAGCCGACGAGGCCGACGGTGTCAAGCGGCCGCACGTCGTCGCGGCGGAGTGATGGCGCCGGGCCGAAGATGACGTCGCATCGCGGACGCCTCGCCGTCCTGATCGCCGCGACCCTGTTCGCAGGCACGGCCGATCGTGCCCTCGCCGACGAACCGATCGAAATCTTCGACGCGCATCTGCACTACAACTGGGAGCCAAAACCGTTCTACCAGCTCGATGAGGAACTGGCGCTGCTCAGGAAGAATCGCGTGACCGGTATCCTCGCGACCAGCCGTCCCAACACCGGCACCCATGCGCTAGTGGATGCCAAGGCCGACGGCCTGCAAGTCGTACCCTTCATCAGGCCGTATCGGGTGCGTCCCGATATCCAGACCTGGTTCAAGGATCCCGTCATCTTCGATCTCGTGCAGGAGGAATTCAAGCGCGGCTACTATCGCGGCGTCGGCGAGTTTCATTTGTCGGGCGAGGCCGCCGACAATGAATGGGTCAAGAAGACCGTCGACTTTGCGGTGGCGAACAATCTTTATCTGCACGCCCATGCCGATGAGGCCGCGGTGGAAATCCTGATGCGGCATAATCCCAAGGCGCGGATCATCTGGGCGCATACCGGGTTTGGTATCCCCGGCGAGCGCGTCGCGGCGATGCTGGCGAAATATCCCAAGCTGTGGGGTGAGTTGTCCTACCGCAGCGGCATCACCGACGGGGCAGGAAAGCTGACGCCGGAGTGGCGGGCCCTGTTCGAGCGATATCCCGACCGGTTCCTGCTCGGCTCGGACACCTGGGTCCCGGAGCGCTGGGCGAGCTACGGTGAAATCATGGCCGGCTATCGCGCCTGGCTGGCGCAGTTGCCCCCTGACATCGCCCGGCAAATCGCGCATGGCAACGCCAGGGCGTTGTTCGCCGATAATCGCTAAGCAGGCTGGCCGGCCGTCAGCCGAGGGTTCTCAGATCGAAAAGCTGGTACCGCAGCCACAGGACGCGGTGGCATTCGGGTTGACCACCCGGAACGACGCGCCGATCAGGTCGTCGACGAAATCGACCTCGGACCCCGCCAGGAACGGAACCGAGGCCGGGTCGACCAGCACCACCGCGCTGTCGCGCGCGATCACCAGGTCGTCTTCGGCCTGAGCGCGTTCGACATCGAACTTGTATTGAAAGCCGGAGCAGCCGCCGCCCTCGACGCTGATGCGCAGCATGGCGCCGTCGCCCTCGGTCTTGAGGATCTCCCCGATGCGGCGGGCCGCCCGCTCGCTGATGGTGACGGCAGTAGTCATGAGAGATCTCCAATCGCCGGTGCCCTATCCAAATTATTTGGTATCCGGCGCCTACCATAGTTAAGTGCGCCCGGCGCCGGAATCAAACCTTTAGGGGGTTAATACACCGTGTCGGTCGGAATGGCTGCTCCTCGCTCAGTCTATGCCTGCGACCCCGAACGCAGCCGCGGGCGGCTGTTTGCCGAGCCGCCGAGCAAGACCCGCAGCCCGTTCCGGCGCGATTGCGACCGGGTGATCCATTCCACCGCATTTCGTCGCCTGAAGTACAAAACCCAGGTCTTCGTGTTCCACGAGGGCGATCATTACCGCACCCGGCTGACCCACTCGCTCGAAGTGGCGCAGATCGCCCGCGCGCTGGCCCGGCAGCTCGGTCTGGATGAGGATCTGACGGAGGCGCTGGCGCTGGCGCATGACCTCGGCCATCCGCCGTTTGGCCATGCCGGCGAACGGGCGCTGGATGCCTGCATGCAAGTCCATGGCGGGTTCGATCACAATGCGCAGACCTTGCGGGTCGTTACGTCGCTGGAGCATCGCTATCCCGAATTCGATGGGCTCAACCTGACCTGGGAAACACTGGAGGGCATCGTCAAGCACAATGGCCCGCTGGCCGAGCGAAACGGTGCAGCGGCCGGGCGTTATCGCGACCATGGCATTCCCTCGGGAATCTCTGACTACACCAGGACATACGATCTGGAACTCTGGAGCTTCGCGTCGCTGGAGGCGCAGGTCGCGGCGATCGCCGACGACATTGCCTATGACGCCCACGACATCGACGATGGCCTGCGGGCCGGACTGTTCACGGTCGACGATCTCAAGATCATGCCGCTCACCGCTGCGATCATCGCGGATATTGCCGGGCATTATCCCGATCTCGATGACGACAGGCGCGGCGCGGAGCTGGTACGCGAGCTGATCTCGTATCTGATTGGGGCGGTTGTCTCGGAATCGCGCAGCCGTCTGCAAGCGGCAAAGCTGAATTCGGTCGACGATGTCCGCAACCATGGCGAGGTGTTGATCGCGTTTTCTCCCGGCGCGGCGCAAGCCGAAGCTGAGATCAAGTCGTTCCTGAAACAAAGGATGTACCGCCATCCGCGGGTGATGCATGTCATGGGCGATGCCGAACAGATCCTGTTCGATCTGTTCGCGCGCTATCAGAAGGTGCCGGGCGATTTGCCGCCCGAATGGCTGCCGTCCGGCGCGGAAGCCGAGACGGAAACCGAACGGGCAAGGCGGATCGGCAACTTCATTGCCGGAATGACCGACCGCTTCGCACTGACCGAACATCAAAGGCTTTTTGACTCGACCCCGGATTTGCGTTAGGCGGCGGGCTTGTTCCGCAAAAGCAGGCGCTGATGGCGAAGAAAACTTCAAAGAAAACAAAGAAATCGGCGAAGAAATCCGCCAAGAAAAAGAAACTCGCCAAAACCACGCCGACCAAAAAGCCGGCTAAGAAACCAGCGAAGAAGCCGACGAAAAAAACCGCCGCCAAAGCCGCCAGGAAAGCGAAAGCCGCCAAAGGCGCTGCAAAACCTGCGGCGAAGGCCGCCGTGAAGAGGCCGCGCACGAAATCCAAGACTTCTCGCACATCATCATCCGCTGGGAATGCGATCGCACCCGTTGCTGAGGAGAAGGCAAAAGCGGCGACAAAGCCGAAGAAGCCCGGCAAAGCGAGCCTCAAGCGTTTCCCGGAACAAACCGATGAAGCGGCGGGCAAAAAGCTTCCCGCCGGTCCTGCGGTCAAACCTGCTCCTTCGCAGCATCTTTTCGCCAACCTGCTTGCGCGCGTCCATGCCGCTTGCCGCGCGCTGGCGGAGGAAGGCGGATGGTCCGCCGGCATTGACCTGTCGCGGGTCGTGGTCGAGCCCCCGCGCGACGCTGCGCATGGCGATATGGCGACCAACGCGGCGATGGTTCTGGCCAAGGATGCGAAGGCAAAACCGCGCGATCTCGCCGAACAGATCGCGGCAAAACTGCGCGCGGACGATTTGATTGCGTCGGTCGATGTCGCCGGTCCCGGCTTCATCAATCTCAGCTTGAAAGCTTCGGTCTGGTCGGACGCGCTGCGCACCGTGCTGCGCGAGGGCGATCGCTACGGGCGAAGCGCTGTAGGCGCGGCCGAGAAGGTCAACGTCGAATACGTCTCGGCCAACCCCACCGGGCCGATGCATGTCGGCCATTGCCGCGGCGCGGTATTCGGCGATGCGCTGGTAAGCCTGCTTCAGTTCGCTGGCTATGACGTGACCCGCGAATATTACGTCAATGACGCCGGCGCACAGGTCGATGTGCTGGCGCGCTCGGCTTTCCTGCGCTACCGCGAAGCGCTCGGCCAGGACATCGGCGCAATTCCGGAAGGACTTTATCCCGGCGACTATCTGAAGCCGGTGGGGCAGGCGCTGGCGGATGAGCACGGCGACAAGCTGCTCGCGATGTCGGAAGCCGAGTGGCTGCCGGTCGTGCGGAGTGAGGCTATCGAAATGATGATGGAGGAGATCAAGGGCGATCTCGCCGCACTCCACATCAGGCATGACGTGTTTTTTTCCGAGCGGTCGCTGATCGAAACCGGAAACAACCGCGTTACCGAAACCATCGATTATCTTCGCTCCAAGGGCGATGTTTACGAGGGCCGCCTGCCGCCTCCAAAAGGTGGCGCGCCGGTGGAAGATTACGAGGACCGCGAGCAGACGCTGTTTCGCGCCACTGCCTATGGCGACGACGTGGATCGTCCCTTGATGAAGTCCGACGGCAGCTACACCTATTTCGCTTCTGATATCGCCAATCACAAGAACAAGTTCGACCGCGGCTTTAGCAACCTCATCGATGTCTTCGGCGCCGACCACGGCGGCTACATCAAGCGCATGCAGGCGGCGGTCAAAGCTGTCACGGCGGGCAAGGCCACGCTGGATGTGAAAGTCGTGCAACTCGTCAGGCTGCTGCGCAATGGCGAGCCGGTGAAGATGTCGAAACGCTCCGGCGATTTCGTCACGCTGCGCGAAGTCGTCGACGAGGTCGGCTCCGACGCGGTGCGGTTCATGATGCTGTTCCGCAAGAACGATGCGGTGCTGGATTTCGATCTTGCCAAGGTGATCGAGCAGTCCAAGGACAACGCGGTATTCTATGTGCAGTACGGGCACGCCCGCGGCCACTCGGTGTTTCGTAACGCCCGGGAGGTGGTTCCGGACCTGCCCGAGGAGGACGGCGCCCGGGCGGCGTTTCTAGGGGAGGCTGCGGTGGAGCGGTTGACCGACCCTGTAGAACTCGACCTGCTGCGCAGGCTGGCGGCCTACCCCCGGATGATCGAGGCGGCGGCGGTCGCACATGAACCGCACCGAATCGCCTTTTATCTGTATGATCTTGCCAGCGAATTCCACGCGCTCTGGACCAGGGGACGCGATCTGCCCTATTTACGCTTCATTATCAATAATGATGCAGAACTCACAAGGGCGCGCTTGGCCTTGGTCCAGGGCGTCGTTTTGGTGTTAGCATCTGGGCTTGCCATTCTTGGCGTCGACGCTCCCGCCGAGATGCGATAAAGCAAGGGGCGAAGGCCGTTCACATGGGGACCTGTGAGGGCATCTGGCAGGGGCCAGTTCGTTTGTAAGTGTGGGTTGGCGGCTTTCCCGAAGGGCACGCATCATCACGATGGCTGATCGATATCAGGATAAACCGTTTCCAGCGGACGACGATCATGATCGTCGCGGTGACCAGCATGCGCCTGCACGGGCCGAAAGCGATCCGCTGGCTGAACTCGCGCGGCTGATCGGTCAGAACGATCCATTCGTCAGTATGGGTCGGGCCAACCATCAGGTACAGCCGCGCGCCGCCGAGCGCGATCAACATCGCTCCCCCGCGGCCCCGGATGATGCCCCGGTCGCGAGCCCGCCGCCGTGGATGCAGCGCGCTACGCGGCAGGAAGTCCCGCAGCGGCAGGAACTCCCGCAGGTGGAGTATCCAGAAGATCCACCGAGCCCGGTCCATCCGCTGCATCGCTACGCAACCCCGCGTGCAGCAGCACCCGAGCCGAATTATCACGACGCGCCGCCGTTCGCTGAAGACGATCCCGAGCCCGAGCCCGATCCATCGCGCTATGACGATGCGCTGTACGGTCAGGCCGACCCCGGCACGGAGGAGCCCCAATACGATCAGGCGTATGCGGAGGATGACCCCTACGGCTACCAGGACGGCTACGGCGATGACGGTGCCGAAGAGGAGCCGGTCCGCAAGCGTGGCGGCGGCCTGATGACCGTTGCTATCGTTCTCGCGCTGGCAGTGGTGGGAACTGGCGGCGCGTTTGCCTATCGTACCTATGTCGGAGCTCCCCGCACCGGCGAGCCGCCGATCATCAAAGCCGACGCAGGCCCGACCAAGATCGTGCCGTCGCCGGCCAACGGGACGTCCAAGCTGCCGGATCGTATGGTGGCAGGCGATGGCACCGAGAAAATCGTGCCGCGCGAAGAAGCGCCGATGGACGTCAACGCCAAATCTGGCCCGCGGGTGGTGTTTCCGTCGCTGAACCAGAATGCGAATCCGCCCAGCCCGGCAAGCGTCGCTTCAACCACTCTGCCGCCGTCGAGCGCCGGGAATGGCACGCTGTCGAGCAACGAGCCGCGAAAGATCAGGACCCTGTCAGTCAAGGGCGATCAGCCTGATGCAGCCGCGACGCCGGTTGGGTCGACGCCGCCCCCCGCAAAGCCGACGCCGGCCACCCGTTCGGTCGCCAACGCAAATGCCTCGACCGCCAATGCACCGATTGCACTAACGCCGCAGGGCGGCTCTCCTCCGGCCGCCGCGCCTGCGGATACGCGGGCGGCGCGGGTTGCTGCCACCAATCCCACCCCCGATCAGCCCGCGCCCACGGCCAGCGCAAGCGGTGGATATCTGGTTCAGGTCTCGTCGCAGCGGAATGAGGCCGATGCGCAGGCGTCATTCCGGGCTCTGCAGGGCAAGTTCCCGGCGGTGCTGGGATCTCGGGAACCGGTGATCAAGCGCGCCGATCTCGGCGAAAAGGGCGTCTATTACCGCGCCATGGTCGGACCGTTCGGGTCATCGGATGAAGCGACCCAGTTCTGCGGCAGCCTGAAAACCGCCGGCGGACAGTGCGTCATCCAAAGGAATTAACCGCCGTTTCCCTGACCCTGGTTGACCGTTGGGCCGCGTGAGGGCTAATCGGCCCCATGAGCACGCGCGCATTCATCACAGGCGTATCCGGACCGGAGCTTACCGCCGCTGAACGTGAATTCATCCGTTCGGAGCGGCCGTGGGGGTTTATTCTATTCAAGCGGAATATCGAGACGCCGGCGCAAGTAACTCTCTTGGTTCGTGAACTGCGCGAGGCGATCGGCAATCCCGATGCGCCGGTTCTGATCGACCAGGAGGGAGGCAGGGTCCAGCGTTTGGGCCCGCCGCACTGGCCGGTTTACCCACCCGGAGCTGTCTTTGGGGTGCTTTATGACATCGACCCTGCGCTCGGCCTGACCGCGGCGCGCTTGAGCGCGCGGCTGATGGCGGCGGACCTTATCGAACTCGGCGTCACCGTCGATTGCCTGCCGCTGGCGGATGTGCCGGTCGCCGGCGCCGACGCGGTGATCGGCAACCGGGCCTATGGAACCGAGCCGGGCAAGGTGGCGGCCATCGCGCGCGCCGTGACAGACGGTCTGGAGCAGGGCGGCATATTGCCGGTGCTCAAACATATTCCCGGGCATGGGCGGGCCACCGCCGACACTCATTTCAGGCTTCCGGAGGTCGATACATCGAAAACCGAGCTGGAACGGACCGATTTCGCCGCGTTTCAACCGCTTGCGGACCTGCCGATGGCGATGACCGCACATGTTGTGTTTAGCGCGTTAGATACTGCCCAACCTGCGACGACTTCTGCGACAATCATCCAACAGGTGATTCGCGGCGTGATCGGGTTCCAAGGTTTGTTGATGAGTGATGATGTGTCCATGAACGCGCTGGCAGGATCGATCGCCGAGCGGACCCGGGCCATCCTCGCCGCCGGCTGCGACATGGTTCTGCATTGCAACGGCAAGCTCGACGAAATGCGCGAGGTCGCGGTCGAGACGCCCGAACTGTCCGGCATGGCGCTGGAGCGCGCCAGACGGGCACTGGCGTCACGTGCGGCACCGCAAGCGTTCGATCGGCTTGCGGCGCGGGCTGAATTGGAAGCGTTGGTTGATCGGGCAGGGACGGCAGGCGCATGAGCGCGGAAATTCTATCGTTTGAAACCGGACGGCCCGCCGAACGCCTGGACGACGAGCCGGCGCTGGTCGTCGACGTCGAAGGCTATGAGGGCCCGCTCGACCTGCTGCTGGCGCTGGCGCGGCAACAGAAGGTCGATCTCGCCAAGATTTCCATCCTGGCGCTGGCCGATCAGTATCTGGTGTTCATCGAGGCGGCCCGGAAGATCCGCCTCGAGCTTGCCGCCGACTATCTCGTCATGGCGGCATGGCTCGCGTTTCTGAAATCGCGGCTGCTGCTGCCTGAACCGGCAACCCCGGACGGACCGAGCGCCGAGGAGATGGCGACAGCACTGGCCAACCGGCTGCGCCGGCTTGAGGCCATTCGCGAGGCGTCGAACCGGCTGATGAACCGCCCGCAATTGCAGCGCGACATTTTTCCGCGCGGCGATCCGGAATCGATCGCCGAGATCAAGCATCCCAAATTTACCGCAACCCTGTTCGACCTGCTCACCGCCTACGCCGCGCAGCGCCAGCAGCGGGTGCTGGCAACGGTGCATCTGGCAAGACGCACGGTGTGGTCGCTGAACGAGGCGAGGGCATCGCTGGAGCGTCTTGTCGGGATGGCCGAGGACTGGAGCCGCCTCGACGAATTCCTGCTCAACTACGTCGTCGATCCCTCGCAAAAGGCGACCGTTTTTGCGTCCAGCTTTGCTGCCGCGCTGGAAATGGTCAGGGAGGGCGAGGTCGATCTGCACCAGAAAGAGGCGTTCGCGCCGCTTTATTTTCGAAAGCGTCCGCCGCAGCCAGTGTCCGACGCGATGACCGCGCCGGATCTGCCGGCCGAGTAAGTGGAAGAAGGAGACCGTGCCATGGCAAGCCTGGCCGAAAAACGCGACGCTGAAGCTGAGGAGCATTCCGTGGACCCAGAAGCGCGGCCCGAGGAATTGCGGCTGCTGGAAGCGCTGCTGTTCGCCTCGACCGAGCCGCTCGATCAGGCGGCGCTTGCAAAGCGGATGCCCGAAGGCGTCGACATCAAGGTTGCGCTGGCGCAACTGCAGGCGGATTACGCCTCGCGCGGCGTCAATCTGGTTCGCGTTGCCAATAAATGGACCTTCCGCACCGCGGGCGATCTATCCTGGCTGATGACACGGGAGAGCACCGAGACGCGCCGGCTGTCGCGCGCGGCGATCGAGGTGCTCGCGATCATTGCCTATCATCAGCCGGTCACGCGCGCGGAGATCGAGGACATCCGCGGCGTGATTACCTCCAAGGGGACGCTGGACGTCTTGCTGGAAACCGGGTGGATTCGCCCACGCGGCCGCCGCAAGACGCCGGGACGTCCGCTGACGTTCGGAACCACGGAAACCTTCCTGTCGCAGTTCAGTCTTGAGGCGCTCGGCGATCTGCCGGGCCTTGAGGAACTGAAGGGCACGGGGCTGTTGGATTCGCGGTTGCCGTCCGGCTTCAGCGTTCCCACGCCCTCGGATGACCCCGCCTTGCACGATGACGAGGATCCGCTGGAGATTGGCGATCTGGAACTCGCGCTGGCCCGCGCGGTGGAGCCGGAAACCGGGGACGAAAGCTGATTTCCGCTGCTGCGGCCGTGGTCCGCGACGTCGGTTAACGGTAGCGGCAATGCGTCGCGTTAACAGCGATTTGACGCGGCCTAAGTCCTTGTTTTTCACCCCTCCTGAGCCTACTTTCCGGGAAGATTAGGCCGGGTTTCCGGCTTGTGTGCTTGGAGGGTTGCAGGATGGGTTCGCTTAGCATTTGGCACTGGATCGTCGTGATCGCAGTCGTCCTGCTGTTGTTCGGCCGCGGCAAGATTTCCGATCTGATGGGTGACGTCGCGCAGGGCATCAAGGCTTTCAAGAAGGGCATGCAGGACGATGACAAGACTGCGGAAAAGCCCGAGCCCGTGAAGACGATCGATCACAACGCCGCGCCAACCACGGCGGCGCGCACCGACGTCGGCAGCAAGGCTGTCTGAACCTCTTGCGGCTAGCCCGCCGCAGCGCGTAGATCTTGCGGCAGGCGTGCGGCAAGGGCCGGTCGAGCAAAGACGCGGGCGGCCCCGAATCCTGTTGCAAGCATTGGGGTGAAATCGCCTCGCGTGAGCGGAATTTTTCATGTTCGATATCGGGTGGAGTGAATTGGTCGTCATCGCGGTTGTCGCGCTGATCGCCATCGGCCCGAAGGAATTGCCGGGCGTGCTGCGCATGGTCGGGCAGTGGATGGGCAAGGCGCGCAAGATGGCCGCCGAATTCCAGGGCCAGTTCCAGGAAGCGATGCGCGAGGCCGAAATGGCCGACCTCAAGAAAACCTTCGACGAGGTCAAGGAAGCCGCCACCGGTTTCACCGGCGGCAACGTCATGACCTCGCTGCAAAAGGACGTCGGTGACGCCCTGCGGATCGACGACATCGATAAGCCTGCGGTCTCGGCGACCGATACGCCGGCGATATCGGGGACTGACACGCCGGCGATCGAACCACCGGTGATTCCGACGACGCCGGAGATTTCGAAGATCGAAACTCCGGAGCCGCCGATCCCGGAAACGTTCACCGAGGCGGATGCCCACGCCGCCGCGAGCGAGCCGCTGGCGATCACGCGCGAGGTTCAGTCTCAGCCGGCCCCGCAGGACATCACGCCCGCGGCGCCCGACATCCTCAAGGACGCCAAAGCGTCATGAGCGCCGAAGACATCGAGGCCAGCAAAGCGCCGCTGATGGATCATCTGATCGAGCTGCGCTCGCGGCTGATCAAGGCGCTGTTGGCCTTCGGCATCGCCTTCATCTTCTGCTTCTTCTTCGCCAAGCAGATCTACAACGTGCTGGTGTGGCCATTCGTCTGGATCGCCGGCCCGGAAAATTCGAAATTCATCTACACGGCCCTTTTGGAATATTTCCTGACCCAGTTGAAGCTGGCGCTGTTCGGCGCTGGTTTCATCTCGTTCCCGATCGTGGCCGCGCAAATCTACAAATTCGTGGCGCCCGGCCTCTACAAGCACGAGCGCGGTGCGTTCCTGCCCTATCTGATCGCCACCCCGTTCTTCTTCGTGCTGGGATCGATGCTGGTGTATTTCGTGGTGCTGCCGATGCTGGTGCGGTTCTCGCTCGGCATGCAGCAGGCCGCGGGCGCCGAGACCGCGCAGATCCAGTTGCTGCCCAAGGTCGGCGAATATCTGTCGCTGATGATGTCGCTGATCTTCGCCTTCGGCGTCGCGTTCCAGCTGCCGGTGATCCTGACGCTGTTGGGAAGGATCGGCATCATTACCGCCAAACAGCTCCGCGAGAAGCGCCGCTATTTCATCGTGGTCGCCTTTATCATCGCCGCCGTCCTGACCCCGCCCGATGTCATCAGCCAGGCCTCGCTCGCGATACCCTTGCTGGCGCTGTACGAAGGTTCGATCCTCGCAGTGGCCATGGTGGAGAAGAGGGCGGCAGCGGCGAAAGCGACCGCCGGTACGCCGCCATCCGCCGCCCCGCCGCCGCCGGCAGCCAATCCGGCGGAGTAGGGCGCGGCGGCCTGCGTTTCACCTGACATCGCGGCGCACAGCCTATGATTCGTCATGGCCGGGCTTGTCCCGGCCATGTCAGTCTTTTACAGACCGTGCAGCCAAGACGTGGATGGCCGGAACAAGTCCGGCCATGACGCAGGAATTGTAGCCATGCACGACATCAAATGGATCCGCGAAAACGCCCATGCTTTCGACGCTGCGTTAAAGCGGCGCGGGCTGGCGCCGCTGTCCTCGTCGCTGCTCGCGATCGACGAAAAGCGCCGCGCGGCGATCCTCAAGTCGGAGCAGGCGCAGGCGCGGCGCAATTCGGCGTCCAAGGAAATCGGCGATGCCAAGAAGGCCAAGGACGATGCGCGCGCCGCGATCCTGATGGCCGAGGTCGCCGAGCTCAAGACCACCATGCCGCAACTCGAAGCCGCGACCAAGGCGGCGGAGGAAGAGCTTGCCACCGCACTGGCCGCGATTCCGAATTTGCCACTGGACGAAGTCCCCGATGGCGTTGACGAGCACGGCAACGTGGTGCGGCATCATTTCGGCGCGGTGCGCAATTATGCGTTCGTACCAAAACCGCATGACGACCTCGGCGGCGCGCTCGGCTTCATGGATTTCGAGACCGCCGCAAAGTTGTCGGGCGCGCGCTTTGTGGTGCTGAAAAAAGGCCTGGCGCGGCTGGAGCGCGCGATCGGCCAATTCATGCTCGACCTGCACACCAACGAGCACGGCTACACCGAGATCAACCCGCCGCTGCTGGTACGCGATGAGGTGATGTTTGGCACCGGGCAACTGCCGAAGTTTGAAGATGACCAGTTCTGGGCCATCAAAGGCGAATTGCTGACTGCCGTCGATGAGAGTGCTGTTGCGGGCCTCGGCGAATTGCGGAGCGAGCGCCTCGGGCTCATCCCCACCGCCGAAGTCCCGCTGACAAATCTCGTTCGTGAATCCATCGTCGACGAGAAAGAATTGCCGATGCGGTTGACGGCGCTGACGCCGTGCTTTCGCGCCGAGGCGGGTGCTGCCGGGCGCGACACCCGCGGCATGATCCGCCAGCATCAGTTCACAAAGGTCGAACTGGTCTCGATCACAACGCCGGAGACCAGCAAGGAAGAGCACGAGCGCATGCTGGCCTGCGCCGAGGAGGTGCTGCGGCAGCTTGATCTGCACTACCGGGTGATGACGCTGTGCGCCGGCGATATGGGTTTTGCGGCGCAGAAGACCTACGACATCGAGGTCTGGATGCCGGGGCAGGGCGAGGGCGGCGCCTACCGCGAAATCTCGAGCTGTTCGGTGTGCGGCGATTTCCAGGCCCGGCGCATGGACGCGCGCTATCGCGGGCCCGACGGCAAGCCGCGTTTCGTGCACACCCTGAACGGCTCCGGCACCGCCGTGGGCCGCGCGCTGATTGCGGTCATGGAAACCTATCAGCAGGACGACGGCTCGATCGCGGTGCCCGATGTGCTGCAGCCCTACATGGGCGGGCTAAAGGTGATCGCCCGCGACAGGTAATTCTATTCAACGCAGCCGCGTTCGCTGTTGCGAAGGCGGCGCGACGCGGTATCTTCGTTCCTTGCCCGCGACCGGGCCTGTTTGGAAACGAAGACCGGCAATGCCCTTGCATCGCGACATCTATTGGGTCGGCAGGCAATGGGCCGTCACCGGCTATGGGATGCAGGCGATCGATCAAAAGCTGAATGGCATTTTCGATATCGAGCTCTCCGGTTTATGGGATGACGGCCTCGCGGAACGCATGCATGCGCTGAAATGGCTCAATGTGGCGGACTTCGACAAAGGGCTTGCCGCGGCCCGCAAGCATTACCCGGAACCGGCCCGACAAGCCGCTCCACCCGAAGAGAGCGTTTCTCGCTTGAACGAAGAGAGTTTTTCTCGCTTGAAGGATGGGGCTGCTGCCGAGCAGCCGAAACCGGCAGCAGAAACATTCGACATGCGAAGTGAAGGCTTGCCGGCAAAATTCGTGTCGCCCTGGCGCATCCGCCGTCAGCGGTAACGGTATGATTTTCGCGAAAGCGAAAGACCGCATTACCGCTCGGTCCGTTCACCTTCGCTGATTAAGTTTTTCAAAGTGAGCGATATTGAACAGGCATGCGATGCCGGACAGGCCAATCTGAGACGTGAATGTCGCCGTCGGCCTTGCTGGTGGGACAATGCGTTACGCAGGATGCCCCCATGCCCGAATTTCAGCCGGTATCCTCAGCGGCTATTGCTGCGATCGAGCGGCCTCGCTGTCCGAAGTGCAACCAGAACCGCATGCTGCTCTCGAAGCTTAAGGCGGGACCATCCGGCTTCGATCACCGTACATTCGAGTGCCAGAAGTGCGGTCGCGTTCACACCACGGTGGTATCCAGCGACCCCATGAACTCCGATAGCAGCGGCTGGCTTGTCAGCGAACTAAGGCCGCCGAGATAAGTACGGCTGCGGGAATCAGCGGGCTTGTTCTCGCGTGGGTTGACTTCCTTAGGTGAACTCACGACCAGTTGAGTTGTGATCCCCGGCCAAATTATGTCGTCTACCGAACACATCGGGACTCTGCTGCGTTATCGGTGCTGCTCTCGGCGCTTGCCGGTGACTGAGAGTGTTGTGCTCCCGCTCAATTACGGAACAACACCATGCCCGACACGCAGCAAATCCTGCAGGAGGACGTGTTTGATCCCAGGGCGTTTCTTGGCCGGATCGGGGCGGGAAAGACGGTCGAGAGATACAGAAAAAACCAGAAGATTTTCGGCCAGGGCGATATCGCCGACGCGGTCTTCTTCATCCAAAAAGGCAAGGTCAAAATCACCGTCTTGTCCGAACACGGCAAGGAAGCGGTCGTCGGGATTTTCGGGGAGGGTCAGTTCTTCGGCGAAGCATGTCTCAGGGGTGGCGAACTACGCAGCGCAACCAGCCATGCCATGGAAGAGTGCCTGATCACGTCGATAACGAGATCCGCCATGCTTGCGACCCTCGGTGCGGAGCCGAAGTTTTCAGCGTTCTTCATGGCCTATCTGCTGAGGCGAAACAGCCGGATCGAGGACGATTTGATCGACCAGCTGTTCAACTCCAGCGAAAGGCGGCTCGCGCGGCTGCTTTTGCTGCTGGCGAATTTCGGCCAAGAGAGCGACGCAAAACCGGTCGCGGTGACCCTCAGTCAGGAAACGCTGGCGGAGATGATCGGCACAACGCGTTCCCGGGTAAGTTTCTTCATGAACAAATTCCGGAAAAAGGGGTTCATCGACTACAACGGCAAAATCGAGGTACGCCGTTCGCTGTTGAACGCCGTCTTGCGGGACAAGCCTCAAATACGAGAGGACGAATAGATGGTTCAGCAACCGGACTCGCAACTTAAATTTTGGAATTGAGCGATATTGAGCAGCGAGCCGGAAATGCTCGGTGTCAGATTGGCGAGGTCACCGGCATCACGGTGATCGCGAATCGATATAGGTGGCATCATGCCGTCTGTGGCTCGTACATTGGCGCTAGATCATCCGCTCTACAGCATGGCGGAACTTATTGAGCACCGGCGCAACATTCTGCGATATGCGCGCTCATTCCCGCCCGGCCCTGAACGCAATCAGCATCGACAGATCGCGTTGTCGCTTCGGGCCCTTTTCAAGAAGAAGGACTGGCTGGAAGCCAACGTGCTAAACGACTCCGGATGATCCCGGATGGTCGCCCGTTGGCGGCCAGAACCTCGATCTGCGCCAGGCAATCTCTCGTCGAGGAGTGAGCAATATTGCTCACTAAGCACGCAACATGGCAGACGCGCCGCCGGGGAAGCGATTAAATCCCAGGCATGCCGCGATATCGCTTTCAGGTACGCCGGGGTAAGTTTTCCAACGGATCCAGCGTTGAGGCGACACTTGAAGGTACCCAAGCTGCCTGGAAAGAGGCGATCGCGATCAGCGCCGATCTGGCCCGCGATATCATGAGCGAGGAGCCGGAATGGCTCCTCGAAGTGGCGGACGAAGCCGGGCAGGCGCTTTTCAGCTTCCGGTTTGTCGCCGAATCGTTCCAACGCAATGTTGGGGCAGAAACATATGTTGGTTCGACCATTAGCGCGGACCGGTTGCCGTCTTTGCCTGTGTAAGCGGCCATTAGAACAGCTCCCGCTTCATTTCGAATCCAATCCCCACACGCCGGCAAACCATTTCAGATGGCCGCCTTGCGTCGGTGATTTTCCGCGGCCAAGCGATCGACAGAACAAACGAGGTGCTGTCCGCGAACCATGGTCGGCCCGTGCTGCGAAACGCCACCGCGTCCTTCCATGTCTCCGCTGCAAGCTGAAGTCGCAGCAAATGGCCGACGGCACATGGCGGCGGACCCGATACCCCGTTGAATGGGCCATTTCGATTGTATTTGCCGGGTTTGCCTCGACGGCGTGAGCGGGATAAGACGGCGCATTGGCGGCACTGGAATCGGCAAAAGAGGGCGTTTGAACGGATGCGAATTCTCTGTACCAACGACGACGGCATCTACGCTCCAGGCCTGAAGATCGTCGAGGAGATCGCCCGCGCGTTGTCCGACGACGTCTGGGTGGTGGCGCCGGAGCTCGATCAGTCCGGCGTCTCGCATTCGCTGTCGCTGAACGATCCGTTGCGGCTGCGCGAAGTGGGCCCCCGCCACTTCGCGGTACGCGGCACGCCTACCGATTGCGTGATCATGGGCGCGCGGCATATCCTCGGCGAAACCATGCCGGACCTGGTGCTGTCCGGCGTCAACAAGGGCCGTAACGTCGCCGAGGATGTCGTCTATTCCGGCACCATCGCCGGCGCGCTGGAAGGCACCATCCTTGGAATTCCGTCGTTCGCGCTGTCCCAGGAATTCAGCATGGAGACCCGGCACGCGCCGCTGTGGGAGACGGCGCTGAAATTCGGGCCGGAGATCCTGCGCAAGGTGATCGACGCCGGGGTGCCCAAGAACACCGTGATCAATGTCAACTTCCCTGCCTGTGCGCCCGAGAATGTCGCGGGCGTGCGCGTGACGCGGCAGGGCAAGCGCAATTTGGGATTCCTGAAAGTCGACCAGCGCCGCGATGGCCGCGGCAATCCGTATTTCTGGATCGGTTTCGAGCGGCTCGCGCAAATCGACGTGCCCGCGGAGGGTACCGATCTCGCAGCACTGGCGGCGCGTTATGTTTCAGTGACGCCGCTGCGGCTCGACCGCACCGACGAGGCGTTTTCGGAAGCGCTGACGGCGACGCTGAAGTGACGCGAAGCGTGATACCCTTCATCGGGCGGCGCGCTGCGCCGACCCGGTGGCGGGCGATGACGACCGTTGTGCCGGCGACGTGATCTAAACCGTCGCGCTCTTGAGCGCGGTGTCGATCATCTTGGCCAATGTTTCGAGCTGGAAAGGCTTTTGCAGTGCCGGGCGGTCGCGATATTCTTCCGGAAGACCCGAGGAGCCATATCCGGTCGCGAAGATGAAGGGGCGGTTGCGTGCCTTGATCAATTCGGCAACCGGAGAAATCACCTTGCCGTTGACGTTGACGTCGAGAATGGCGAGGTCGAACTCGGTGGTTTGCGCCAGCCTGATCGCCTCGTTGATTTCGCCGGCCTCGGCCGCGACGCTGTAGCCGAGCTCCTCCAGCATGTCAGCGACCATCATCCTGATCATGACCTCGTCCTCGACGAGGAACACTGAACCGCCCGGCGGCCGCGTCGCTATCATGTTGATGTCCTTGCCCGTCCCAAGCTTAAGGTTCGCAAATAACGCCGACCGGCGCAATGTCAACATGTGCCAGCACGTACGCTTGCTGGCTGCCACCGCGCGCCGCGGCGGGCTATGGAACAGGATTGATCGCCCAGCCCCTTAACGCCATGCTGCTATCAGGGTTCCACCCGGGAACACCGATTCGTGGGAAAACTTTCCTTAAGCCGCCAGCGCATATTGCATCAACTTGTTCGCCCGAGGCGCGCTAGAGTGGCTTGATATTTGGTCTGACGGGATTGCCATGCCGCCCACTTCAAATCCGCCGGAAAAGATGATGTTTCAGCTCAACCTGCGGCGACGCGGGATCAGCGATCAGGCGGTACTTCGCGTGATGGAAGAGATTCCGCGCGATATCTTCGTGGAGGCGGCCGACCGCGCCGATGCCTACCGCGACAGCGCGCTCGGCATCGCCTGCGGGCAAACCATCAGCCAGCCCTTCGTGGTGGCCTACATGACAGAGCAGTTGCAGCTGCAGAAACATCATCGCGTGCTCGAGATCGGCACCGGCTCCGGTTACCAGGCGGCAATTCTGTCGCGGCTGAGCAGCCAGGTGCTGACGATCGAGCGCTACCGGACCCTGGCCGATGAGGCCCGGGCGCGGCTCAAGAAGCTGGGATGCGGCAATGTCGAAGTGATGCTCGGGGACGGCTTCGACATCCCGGCCGATGTCGGCAATTTCGACCGCATCATTGTCACCGCCGCGATGGCGCAAATTCCGGAGTCGTTAGCGCAGCGGCTCGAGCCGGGCGGGCTCCTGATCGCGCCGGTCGGTCCGCATCACGGCATCCAGACCCTGACCCGCATGACCAGGACCGACACCGGTTTCGAGCGCCGGGAGCTGGTGGAGGTGCGTTTCGTGCCAGCGCTGCCCGGCATCGCCCGGGAACTGTAGGGTCGCGAACCGCGCCAAAGGTAGCATGAGGAGGGCGTTCGTCCTCATTGTTCGAGACGCGCGCGCCGGACCGTGCAAGCGCGCTGCCGGACAATGCGCCTCTGACCCCGAGGAGGTGGATCAGGCCGCTTCGACTACCCCGTCAACGCCCTGTCCGAAGGGTTAAGCGGTTGTTTACTGGGGGTGTGTTTACTCAAAACAGTAAGTTTGTTGCGTATGAGTGAGTAACCATGTCCCGTATCGTCGAGTTACTTTGCTCGCGCCGTTTGTCGCACGTCGCGGCGCTGGCGCTGATATCGATCGGTTTTGCCGGCTGCAGCGGCGACATGTCAACGCGGCTCTCGCAGGAATCGTTCTCCAATCCCTTTGCCTCCCAGCCGGAAGCGATCGGCACGGTGCCGCCAGCCCCGATCGAGCGCCGTGAGCCGCCGCGATATTACCGTCCGCAGCCGCAGTACCAGTCCTCGGCCTTGCCGCCGCCGATCGCAGCACCGCAGTCCAATCCGACGGCCAGTGCCGGCGTTTCGGGAGGAGGGCGCGGGCTAGCTTCCTATGCTCCGCCCACCCATCCGCCGCTGGAGGTCACCGGCACCGCCGCGCCGCGCTCGGTCGCGGCAATCCGCAGCCCGGGACCGGGCAGCACCACGATCATCGTCGGCACCAGCGACACGCTCGAGACGCTGTCGCGCCGCTATAACGTCGCGCCCGCCGCTATCCTGCAGGCCAATGGCTACAAAGGGCCGCGCACCTTGTCGCCGGGCCAGCAGCTTGTCATTCCGCGTCAGACCGCTGTTGGTGCCGCACCGGCATTGGCAGCGCCGGCGAACAAGCCCGTTGCCGTCGCTGCGGCGTCGGCCGTTCATGTCGTGAATCCCGGCGATACCTTGCTCAGTGTCGCGCGCCACAATCACGTGTCGTTGTCGGAGCTCGCAAGAGCCAATGGTCTCGAGTCGAACGCCAAACTCAGGCTTGGCATGAAGCTCACCGTGCCCGGTGCGAAGACAGCGGCAGTCGCGCCGGCTGCGCAGCCGGCTCCTGTTGCGGTTGCCGCTCAGCCGGTCGCTGCAGTGGCCTCGCCCACCACCAAGATGGCTGCCGCGGGCGGTCCCCCGCAAAGCGCGCGGCTCGCCCAGGCCACCGCGACGGTCGAAGACGCTGCCGTCACCACGCCGGCCAAGGCGGCCGAGGCCACCGGCGCGCTGCCGACGTTCCGCTGGCCGGTACGCGGCAAGGTGATTACGAGCTACGGCGCCAAGACCAATGGCAAGTCGAACGACGGTATCAATCTGGCCGTGCCCGAAGGTACGCCAGTGAAGGCGGCGGAGGACGGCGTCGTCGCCTACTCCGGCAATGAGCTCAAGGGTTATGGCAATCTGGTTCTGGTTCGGCACTCCAACGGTTACGTCACCGCATATGCCCATGCGAGTGAACTGATGGTGAAGCGCGGTGACACGATCAAGCGCGGCCAGATCATTGCCAAGTCGGGTCAGTCCGGGGAGGTGGGGTCGCCGCAGCTCCACTTCGAGATCCGCAAAGGATCTTCGCCGGTCGACCCGCTTCAATTCCTCAACGGAGCGTGAGCGGTTCTGATTGGCCGCTGTCGCGCAGTACCTACTGCCGTCGTCGTCCGCGAAAGCGGGCGACCCAGTATCCCAGAGCGCCGATGAAGGTTCGCGAAAGCTCTGGAATACTGGGTACCCCGCTTTCGCGGGGTCTGACGATCTACAGTGGAGAGGAGCGGTGCGTTCTCTCGCCCACGCGATCGCCGCTTACTTCCCCGTCAGCTTCACGCCCAGCCGTCCCGCCAATTCCTGCGTGAACTGCCAGGCGACCCGGCCGGAGCGCGCGCCGCGTGTGGTCGACCATTCCAGCGCTTCGCGCTCGAGTTCGGCTTCATCGAGCTTGATGCCGAAGTGACCGCAATAACCCTTCACCATCGCAAGGTACTCGTCCTGGCTGCAGCGGTGGAAGCCGAGCCATAATCCGAACCGGTCCGAGAGCGATACCTTCTCCTCGACCGCCTCACCGGGATTGATCGCGGTGGAGCGTTCGTTCTCGATCATGTCGCGCGCCAGCAGATGCCTGCGGTTCGAGGTGGCGTACAGGATCACATTGTCGGGCCGTCCCTCGATGCCGCCCTCCAGCACCGCCTTCAGCGACTTGTAGGAGGCGTCGTTGCCGTCGAACGACAGGTCGTCGCAGAATACGATGAAATGGAAATCCGAACTGCGCAGCAGATCCATCAACGCCGGCAGGCTTTCGATGTCCTCGCGGTGAATCTCGATCAGTTTCAAGCGCTCGGCCGGCTTGCGATTGACGTTGATGCTGGCATGCGCCGCCTTCACCAGCGACGACTTGCCCATGCCGCGCGCGCCCCATAGCAGTGCGTTGTTGGCAGGCAGGCCATCGGCGAAGCGTTCGGTATTCTCGATCAGGATGTCGCGCACCTGCTCGATGCCCTTGAGCAGGCCGAGGTCGACGCGGCTGACACGCGGCACCGGCGCCAGCCGCCCGTTGGGGTGCCAGACAAAGGCGTCGGCGCTGCCAAGCGAATCGGCCGCGCTGGGTTTTGGTGACGCCGCAGACAGGTGCGCTGCGATGGCTTCGAGCGAGCGCGCAATCCTGTCCGCGCTGTCATGTTCGGAGGATGCTGCCGGACGTTTTGTCGCGGCTATCGGCAATTTACGCGAGCTGGCCTTGGAGGCGGCACGAGGCACTGTTTTGCTGGGCTTTTTTGACATCTTGGGGGTTCCTTACCGTGCAGCCATATCGGGCCTTTTGACAGCCCGCAAGCGGCCCAAATGAGGGGTCTGGCAGCGTTGCAATTGGGACCGCGGCCGCTATAGTCCGCGCGAATTTGCCCGAACCGGCCTGACGCCAATGCGTCGCCGGTTCATTCCCGTTTCACGAGGATTGTCCGAAATGCTGATTACTCCTGCGTTTGCCCAGGCCGCGGGCGCCGGCGATACCAACAGCATGTTGATGTCGCTGCTGCCGTTCGCGCTGATCTTCGTGATCATGTACTTCCTGATTCTGCGGCCGCAGCAGAAGAAGGTGAAGGACCACGCCGAACTCGTAAAGAACATCCGCCGCGGCGATACCGTGGTGACGTCCGGCGGCCTTGTCGGCAAGGTGACAAAAGTGGTCGATGACGACCAGATCGAATTCGAAATCTCCGACGGGGTCCGCGTGCGGCAAATGCGGCAGATGATTTCAGGCGTGCGCGCCAAGGGCGAGCCGGCCAAGGAAAAAGCCGAAACCGCCAAGGAAGACACTTCGGCGAGTTAGCGCGTTCTCTGATCGCGCACATTCCAGAATCTGACAGGTCAACTCGATGTTGTATTTCACGCGGTGGAAGGCGCTGGCGATCATCCTGACCGCGCTGGCGGTGTGCCTTTGCGCCGTTCCAAACTTCTTCCCCGAAGCGACGGTGAAAGCCTGGCCGCAATGGGCGCAGCGTCATCTGGTGCTCGGCCTAGATCTGCAGGGCGGCTCGCACCTTCTGCTCGAGGTCGATGCCAACGCGGTCAAGAAGGACAAGCTCGACCAGGTGCGTGACGATGTCCGCCGCGTCCTGCGCGAAAACAAGATCGTTTATACCGGTCTTGCACCTCGCGCAGACAGCGTCGAAGTGCGCATCACCAAGGATACCGACCTGCCGACCGCGCTGAGCAAGCTGCGCGAGTTGTCGCAACCGCTCGGTGGTTTGCTCGGCACCAGCGGCCAGCGCAGCCTCGAAGTCAGCGACGCCGGCGGCGGGCTGATCCGGCTCACCGTGCCGCCCGCGGCGATTACCGACCGCATCAGGCAGGCCGTCGAACAGTCGATCCAGATTGTCGAACGTCGTGTCAATGAACTCGGCACCGTCGAACCGCTGATTCAAAGACAGGGCAATGATCGTATTCTGGTGCAGGTGCCGGGACTGGGCGATCCATCGCGCCTGATCAAAATTCTCGGCCAGACCGCCAAGATGGATTTCCGGATGGTCGATTCCACCGTTTCGCCGGATCAGGCCATCGCGGGACGTGTGCCGCCGGATTCGGAAGTCCTGCCAAGCGCCGAGGGATCCAGGCAGCCCTATGTCATCAAGAAGCAGGTGCTGGTCTCCGGCGGCGACCTGACCGACGCACAGCCCGGTTTCGACCAGCGCTCGGGCGAGCCGATCGTGAGCTTCCGTTTCAACACTTCCGGCTCCCGCAAATTCGCACAAGCCACGTTGGAAAATGTCGGGCAACCCTTCGCCATCGTGCTCGACAACAAGGTCATCTCGGCCCCCGTGATCCGTGAACCGATCACCGGCGGCTCCGGCCAGATTTCCGGCAGCTTCACGGTGCAGGCGGCCAACGATCTCGCGATCCTTCTGCGCGCCGGCGCGCTGCCCGCGCCGCTGACGGTCATCGAACAGCGAACCGTCGGACCGGGGCTCGGCCAGGACTCGATCCAGAAGGGCGAACTCGCCGCCTATGTCGGCTCGATCCTGGTGATCGTGTTCATGTTGCTGACCTACCGGTTGTTCGGCGTGTTTGCCAACATCGCGGTCGCCATCAACGTCGCGATGATCTTCGGCGTGCTGTCGCTGCTGAATGCGACGCTGACGCTGCCCGGCATCGCCGGCATCGTGCTCACGGTCGGCATCGCCGTCGACTCCAACGTGCTGATCTATGAGCGTATCCGCGAGGAACTGCGCGGCGGGCGCAACGCGATTTCCGCGATCGACGCCGGCTTCAAACGAGCGCTGTCGACGATTCTCGATTCCAACATCACCACCTTCATCGCCGCCGCGGTGCTGTTCTATATCGGCACCGGTCCGGTGCGCGGCTTCGCCGTAACGCTCGGCATCGGCATCATCACCACGGTTTTCACCGCGTTTACGCTCACCCGCCTGATCGTGGCGGGCTGGGTGAGGTGGAAGCGGCCGCAAAGCGTGCCGATCTAGGCATGATCCCGAAAAGTGGATACCGGTTTTCGGAGGAGATCATGCCTTCACAAAATAAAGCGACGAATATGATCCGGCCTGACTGGATCATATTCGGGGGAATGCGGAGCCGGCTGTGACAAATTTGGTTCTCATCGGACTCGGCATTCTCATTGCCGTGCTGACCGTGGTCAGCTGCTTCGGCCTGTTGCCGTCGCTGCGGATCGTGCCTGATGATACGCACTTCGATTTTACCCGCTTCCGCCGCATCAGTTTTCCGATCTCGGCGCTGCTCTCGATCTTTGCAATCACCCTGTTCTTCACCCACGGGCTGAATTTCGGCATCGATTTCAAGGGCGGCACGCTGATGGAGGTGCAGGCCAAATCCGGCGCTGCCGACATCCCCTCGATGCGCAACACGCTGGGCGGTCTCGGCCTTGGCGACGTGCAGTTGCAGCAGTTCGGCGGGCCCGCCGATGTGCTGATCCGGGTGGCCGAGCAGCCCGGCGGCGATGCCGCGCAGCAGGAAGCCGTGCAAAAGGTGCGCGGTGCGCTCGGCGAGGCCGTCGACTATCGCAGGGTCGAAGTGGTGGGGCCGCGCGTTTCCAGCGAACTTTTGGCCTATGGCCTGCTCGGTCTGATGCTCGCGATCTTTTCGATCCTGATCTATCTCTGGTTCCGGTTCGAATGGCAGTTCGCGCTCGGCGCCATGATCGCCAACGTCCACGATATCGTGCTGACCATCGGCTTCATGTCGATCTCGCAGGTCGATTTCGATCTCACCAGCATCGCGGCGCTGCTGACGATTCTCGGCTATTCGCTCAACGACACCGTCGTGATCTATGACCGGATTCGCGAAATGCTGCGGCGTTACAAGAAAATGCCGATGCCGGCGCTGCTCAACGAATCGATCAACTCGACGCTGTCGCGATCGATCATCACCCACGTCACCGTAACGCTGGCGTTGCTGGCGCTGTTGCTGTTCGGCGGCCATGCCATCCACAGCTTCACCGCCGTCATGATGTTCGGCGTGGTGCTGGTCGGCACCTACACCTCGATTTTCATCGCAGCGCCAATCCTGATCTATCTCGGCGTCGGTACCCACCGCGACGCGCCGGACACACCGAAGAAGAAGTGACGATGCCGGGCCGCGCTGACGCCCCGCATCTTCCGAGGTCGGCGCCGATCGAGGCTTACGGCAAGGGCGGATTTGCGTTCGCCGACATGTCGCATCGCGGCTCGCTGTTGTGTCTGCCGGAGGCAATCTGGGCCTGGCCGGTCGCAAAGCCAGAGGAAATCGACCAGGCTTCGCTGGCCCGCGTGTTCGCCGCGGCTGCAGGCATCGATACGCTGATCATCGGCACCGGCACCGAGGTCTGGTTGCCTCCATCCGACCTGCGCGAGGCGTTGCGCGCCGTGCGCGTGGTGCTGGATGCGATGCAGACCGGTCCTGCGATCCGCACCTACAACATCATGATCGGCGAGCGGCGGCGCGTCGCCGCGGCACTGATCGCGGTGCCATGAGCCGCGCGGACGGAGCCAGGGATTCGGCCGACTTCTGCGCTGAGTTGGTGCGGACCCACGATTTTGGCCGCTACGCATCCTGCCTGTTCGTGCCGGCCGGCCAGCGCCGCGCGCTGTTGGCGCTGTATGCCTTCAACGTCGAGATTTCCCGGGTGCGCGAGCAGGTGAGCCAGCCGCTGCCCGGCGAGATGCGCCTGCAATGGTGGACCGACATGCTCGCGGGCGCGGGCCACGGTGGTATCGAGGGCAATCCGGTTGCGGCCGAGCTGCAGCTTGCGATCCAGAACTGGCACCTGCCGGTCGAGCGGCTGTCGCGCCTGATCGACGAGCATCAGTTCGATCTCTACAACGACCCGATGCCGACCATGGCGGCGCTGGAAAGCTATATCAACGATACCTCGTCGGCGCTGTTTTCGCTCGGCGCCGGGATCGCCGGGGCCCAATCCGACTGGATCGAACACCTCGCGCGCCACGCCGGCCTCGCCCAAGGCATGGCCCAGCTGATGGCGGCGTTGCCGCGGGACGCCTCGCGGCGCCAGCTGTTCGTGCCGCTGCAAGTGCTGCAGCAGCATGGCAGCGCGATGGAAGAGGTGTTTGCGGGCAGGCAGACCGCAAAATTGCGCGCGGTGCTGGATCAGCTCATCGGCGAAGCGCGGGGGCATCTGAATACAGCCTTCGCGCTGCTTGCCAGCGTGCCGCCGGAGGTGCGGCCGGTGTTCCTGCCGCTGGCGCTGGTTGCCCGCGATCTGACGCGGATGTCGCGGGCGGACAGCGATCCGTTCGTTCTTCAGGTCACATCAAGGTTGCGGACATTGTGGACGTTGTGGCGCGCGGCGAGGTCGCGGGAGTTCTCGTCGCGGTGAGGATGGGGGGCCGGTTGCACCTTTGGAAGTCGTCATACTCCGCGAAAGCGGAGTATCCAGTACGCCGCAGCCCTTCGGCTAAATCACGCACGCTCTGGAATACTGGATCACCCGCGTTCGCGGGTGACGACTGTCGCGGGTGACGACCGTCGTGGGCGGCGATGGTTGCGCCGCGCGCACAGCCTCACGACGATGGCGGCGCCAGATCCACCGCTTCAAAATTGAACCGGTCGCGCAAATTCTTGCGCTGCTCCAGAATGCTCATCAGGAACGCGCGGTCGGTCGCGCTCGTCATCATCGGCTCGATCAGATCGAGCTGGTTCATCGCGACCAGCTGCAGGACTTCGTTGCGGATTCTTCCCATCGCATCGCGCGGCAATGCCTGCACCACCTGGATATGCTCCGGTGGTTTCGGGCCTTTCGCCGCCGCAAGCGCGTCGCGCAGCTCCGCTTCGAGCGCGGTCTGGTCGGCCTCCACGAAGGCATAAAGCCCGACGCCGGTGCGCCGGTCGGCGAACGCGACAATGGCGGTGTCGCGGACGGCAGGGTTTTTCCTGATCAGATCGCTCAGCACCGGTGCGTCATTGACTAGCCGCCGGCCGCCGCCTTCGCGGTCGGTAAAGTTGAACAGCCCGCGGGTGATGGCGCGGTAGACCTTCTTGCCGGTCGCAAGCCAGATGCTGGCGACCAGCGATTTGCGCGCGAGGATCTTGCGTTCCTTCGGCGTCAGCGCCTCCGGTGCATAGCTGCGCTTGTGCTTGAGCAGATGCCTGAGATCCTCATAGGCGGCGATGCGGAACAGCTGGCCGCGCGTCTTGAAGCAGGCCGCGAGCTGAAAGTCGGTGACGTAGGCGCGGCCATCGCTGCCGCGCAGCCAGTTCTGCTCCTTGGCGAGATCGTTATGGCAGATGCCGGCGCGATGCAGCTTGCGCAGCGCCAGTTTGGCGGAACGGAAATAGGCGACGTCGCCTGTCGGCTTGGCGAGGTGCAGCGCCACGCCGTTGATGAAACCGCGCACCAGCGCCTGCCGGCCGGCCCATAATAGCTCCGGCCCGACGTGAAGATCGCGCGCCAGCGCCAGCGCGCGGCGCTCGCGCGCAAACAGATGGCGCGCCGGGACAAAGGACCACCACGGCACCTGATCGAGCCGGCGCAGCACCGCATCGACTTCGCCGTCGCGCAAACGAAAGCGGCCGCGCTCGACGGTGGAAAACACGTCGCGCTTCAGCAATACGCCTTCGGTCCATTGCGCCGACAGAACCGCGGCGTCATCCCTGGGCAAACTCATGAAACGCTCACGCCGCCGCCGCTACAGGCAGGCTATCGGCGATCCAGCGATCGAGATCCGACAATGCGCGGGCGCTGATCGCCTGTTTCTTGGCAACGGTCTTGTCGTTGCCGCGCAGCCGTGTCCCATCGACATTTTTGGTAGGCGGGTTGGCGAGCGGTGGAAACAGTCCGAAATTGATGTTCATCGGCTGGAATGAGCGCTGCCCTGCGTCGATGGTCTCGATATGACCGCCGGTGATGTGGCCGAGCAGCGATCCGAGCGCCGTGGTCGCTGGCGGCGGCGCCAGCGACGTCGAGCGTGCATCGGCTGCGGCATAGAGGCCGGCCATCAGCCCGATGCTGGCGGATTCCACATAGCCTTCGCAGCCGGTCATCTGCCCGGCGAAGCGCAGCCGCGGCTGCGCGCGCAACCGCAATTGCGCATCCAGCAGTTTTGGGGAATTGAGGAAAGTGTTGCGATGCAAGCCTCCGAGCCGGGCGAATTCGGCGTTTTCAAGCCCGGGAATGGTGCGGAAGACCCGTTGCTGCGCGCCGTGCTTCAGCTTGGTCTGAAACCCGACCATGTTGTAGAGCGTGCCGAGCTTGTTGTCCTGGCGCAGCTGCACAATGGCGCAGGCCTTCACCGTCGGATCGTGCGGATTGGTGAGCCCGACCGGCTTCATCGGCCCGTGCCGCAGCGTCTCGCGGCCGCGCTCCGCCATCACCTCGATCGGCAGGCAGCCGTCGAAATAGGGCGTGTTGGTTTCCCATTCCTTGAAGTCGGTCTTCTCGCCGGCAATCAGGGCGTCGACGAAGGTGTCGTATTGCTCCTTGGTCATCGGGCAATTGATATAATCGGCGCCGGTACCGCCGGGGCCCACCTTGTCATAGCGCGACTGAAACCAGGCCGCCGACATATCGATCGAATCCCGGTGCACGATCGGGGCGATCGCATCGAAAAATGCCAACGCATCCTCGTCCGTGATGTCGCGGATGGCGTCCGCGAGCGGCGCCGAGGTCAAAGGCCCGGTCGCGACGATGACATTGCGCCAGTCCGCGGGCGGCAGGCCGTCGATTTCAGCGCGATCAATTTCGATCAGGGGATGATCGTCGAGGGCTTTGGTAACGGCGGCGGAAAATCCGTCGCGGTCGACCGCCAATGCGCCGCCGGCGGGAACCTGATTGGCATCGGCGGCACGCATGATCAGCGATCCCAGCCGGCGCATTTCCGCGTGCAGCAGCCCAACCGCATTGTTGGCGGCATCGTCAGAGCGAAACGAATTGGAACACACGAGTTCGGCAAGGCCGTCGGTGCGGTGCGCTTCGGTCATCCGGTGGGGCCGCATCTCGTGCAGAACCACCGGGATTCCCGATCTGGCAACCTGCCAGGCCGCTTCCGAGCCGGCGAGGCCGGCGCCGATAATATGCACGGATTGAGAGGTAGACTTGATGCCTGTCATGGCGAGACAGGTAGCGCGTTTTCAGGCGCGGTGGAATGCGCAAGGCGACTCTGTGCCGCCGATTTGGCGTCTGCCAGTTCACCAGCGCCGGATACGACAACGCCCGCAGCGAGGCGGGCGTTATCCGTCTCAACAGTAGGCTGAAAAGCGATCAGCCGTTATAGGTGCCGGCAGCAACGCGCGGAATGTCCGAGCGATCAAGACCGATATCGGCCAGTTCGCGATCGCTAAGCTGGGACAGTTCGCTGACATTGCGCTGATAGTCCCGGAACGCCTGGATCATGCGGATGAGCGAGAGCAACATGGGTAGTCTCCTTGTATCTTCGATTCAGCCTTTGAAGGGGCTTCATCGTTGAAATGAATATAGATGAGCATACCGCATTGCAGTAGTTCCAATGCTGCGGTGCAGCTAAGTATGGAACGCATAGCAACGGTAAGGGCCGATTAACCTCTCGGCATGACCACTCAGTGAATCGGCCGGGAGTGCCATCGTCGGCCGATTCTGGGTAAATATCCCGTGTATTCACGACATTGTCGTAGCGGCGACACTGGACTCCGGAGAATCAAGGGTGGGCATTGCCGGGATAGAATTAAGGAAGACGTCTAAAATGGGGGTCTCGGCGATTTGATTCGAGGTGATTCGGCCGTTACTTCATGCGCGATTCGCATGCATGAAATGAACTAAAGATCATTATTTAGGCAGGCAGCGAGCGTCGGGTGAACCCTGAGCTCAGGCGTGGTGCGGCGCAGGGATCGCTGTGAAGCCGGCTGGCGCCGTGACGTTCAAACGGACGGAACTCGCAGTGGCTATCTGGTGTGGGCTGGCGCAACTCCCAGCGCGGCGAGGGTCGCCTGTGCCGGGCAGGGATGGCCATCGAGCGTTCCGCGGCCAATCGCTTCGTGGTGTTGGTGCGGCGGGTGCACTGAAAAATCACAAGCTGTCATGGCGGCGATGACGCGATGCATCCGCTGCCGATTTTATTCGATTACCGAACGCGGAAGTTCGAACCGACGCGACGTTCATTTGATTTTATTGAAGTCACCGCTCCGAGCGTGCGCGGCAACGATACTGATGTACCGAATTTCGTTACGAATCTGTAATGCAAAAGCGACTTTGCGCATGAGGCTTTGCATTGCGCGCCGATCACATTTGCATCGCGCGAAATTCATTCCGCAACTTTCCGTCAATCGGCGAAAGATCGTTTCACAGAATCCGGCAATGATGCCTGTTCTGTTTTAAAGGGGAAAGTAACATGATCAATAAGTTACTCGGAGTAGCCGCAATGGCTGCCGTTGCCTACGCAGTCGTTCCCGCATCCGCCGCGAAGATGGCTGGCTGCAGTGGCGAAAACTTGTCGAAAGCCGAATCGATGATCGAAGCCATGGCCGATGGCGAAGGCAAGTTCACGGCGCAAAAGGAAGTCGCGCAGGCGCAAGACGCGATGCTCGGCGGCAAGATGGGCGCATGTGCAATGCATCTCACCAAGGCGATGCACGTAGGCGCGGCGAAGTAAGGCTTGATGCAAGGGGCCGGTTGCGTCGCGCGATCGGCCCTTCAGGCGGGCGGCGAATGCGCTCAATGTTCAGGGCGCGCGCGCGAGTTGGCTCGCGAAATATGCAATCGTCTTCGCGTAGACCTCGCTCTTGTTCCATTGCTGGATCACGGCGAAGTTCGCGCTGCCGGATTCCCAGTCCCTGCCGCGCTGCCAGCCATAATTCGCAAGGTAGTTCGCGGTCGATGCCAGCACGTCTGGCGCGCTGCGCAACAGGTCGCGGCGGCCGTTGCCGTCAAAATCGACCGCGAATTTAATGTAGGACGACGGCATGAACTGGGTCTGGCCGATTTCGCCGGCCCACGCGCCGCGCATTTCCGCTGGTGCGAGATCGCCGCGCTCGACGATGCGCAACGCGTCCATCAGCTCGGTCTGGAACATTTCCGATCGCCGGCAATCGTAAGCCAGCGTCGCCAGCGAACGCAGGGTCGAAAATTTTCCGGTGTTGACGCCGAAGTCGGTCTCTAACCCCCAGATCGCCACCAGCACCTCACCGGGCACGCCGTAGCTCTGTTCGATTCGCCCCAGCACCGAACCGTATTGCTTCATCAGGCTGGCGCCACGCGCGAGGCGGGGAGGGACCATGCGGCCGGAGAACTCCTCGAAGCTCTGATTGAAGACCCGCTGCGAATGATCCCGGGAGAGCACCGCCTGATCCAGCGTGACGCCGGCGAGGCCGGACGCGATGGCGGACTGGGAGATTCCCTTGGCGGCGGCCTCATTCTTGAAACCGTCGAGCCACGCCTCAAACTTGCCGGTGCCGCATGGTGCGGCAAGCGCGGAGGCTCCCGGCATCATCAGGACCGCGCCTACCGTGAGCACTCGGAGAAGAAAATCAGGGGTCATCGGGGGGTCACCAGCACAGAATCGTTCGCTATGAAGTGTGATGCCCGGGCACAATAAAATGTCGTTGGCAACCGCGGCCAAAACAAGGCTACCTGCCTAACGTTATTGCGAGCAGCGACTTGTCAGCCGTAGCTCAACGAGCGAAGGCGGAAGCGACGAAGCGTGCGGATGCCAAACCGTCGGTCGACAATCAACCGGCGGCTCGGCAATTTCTTAAGCTCTGGCTACGGCTTATGCGCCGTCCTTGCGACGCCATGAAAACAAGGCGGCCGGGAAATCCGCCGCGGAGCGTCGCTCGCGCTGACGGCGGGGAGGGAGCGGTTGTGGATTGAGATCCGCCTCGATCACCTTGCGATAGAGATGCCAGGTGGCGTGGCCGAGCAGCGGGATCACCACGGCGAGGCCAAGGAAGAACGGCAGCGATCCCGCCACCAGCAGCACCGCGACGATCAATCCCCATGCCGCCATCGTTATCGGATTTCGCGCAACGGCGCGGAGCGACGTCACCATCGCATCGCCGGCGCCGGCATGACGGTCGAGCATCAACGGGAACGAAACCACGCTGATGCACAACGCGACCACCGCGAACAGGAGACCGACGCCGCAACCGGCCACGATCAGCCACCATCCCTCAAACGTCGTGAGAACGCGCATGGCGAAGTCCGGAATCCCGGCCGCGGCTTCGTAACCGAACGCTGCGACGTAAATGGCCTGCGCGGTCGCGACCCAGGTCACGAACAGCGCGAACAATAGCGTACCAAGCCCGAGCATGGCGCCGAACGACGGCGAGCGGATCACGTCGACCGCGTCCCAGGCGGAAGCCTCTTCGCCTCGTTCACGGCGGCGGCTCAATTCATAGAGGCCGAGCGCTGCGAACGGACCGAGCAGGGCAAAGCCCGCCGCCAATGGAAACAGCAGTGGAAGCACAGAGTAGCCCAGCACCGTTCGTGCCAGCACCAGTCCGAGTACCGGATAGATCACGCACAGGATGATGGCGTGGCTTGGTACCGCCTTGAAATCCTCCCAGCCCAAACGCAGTGCTTCATGCAGATCGGAAAGCTGGATGGTCCGGATGACAGGCCCGGCTACGCTGTCTTGTGAAGCCTGAGCGAGTGGTGTGACATTGCCTGGGTATGGTGTGGCCATGGTCGTTGTCTCCGTTGACGCAGCGGCCGAATTTCGCGCCGGTCAAAGACGCTAGCGGGCCATTTGCGGAAACGATCACGATCAGGCCAGACGCGATAACAGAAAACCGAAACAGGCATGTCGCGAACTGAACTACCATCGTACTCCCAATCATCGGCGTCATCGCTCACGCTTCGGTGAGGGCTTGCATTGTCGCGACGCAAACATCGCAGCGCAAACGCGCGCTACGTTATTCGGCCATTATTTAGCCACCGCGCGGTTAATCCGGAACTTCGTCCTGCATTGGCAATTGCATTTGAGATGGTTAAGGTTGGTGGCGATCCGGTCCGGTGCAGCCGCGAGCCAAGAAAAGTGCTGCTCAATCCCCGTCACACGATTTTCAAATTCACTGGGAGCAAACAATGAGTATTTTCGGGAAAATCATGGGTGCGATCTTCGGTACCAAGGCCGAAGCTGCGCCGGCAGGAGGCGGTACGGCCACGAGCACTGGATCGTCTTCTGGATCGGCGGCGCCGGCACAAACCGTCGATGTCGCAGCCATCGTGGACAAGGCGGCTGCCGCCAAGGGTGAAAAGCTGGCATGGCGCACCTCGATCGTCGATCTGATGAAGGCGCTTGACATCGATTCCAGCTTCAGCGCCCGCAAGGAGCTTGCCAAGGAACTCGGTTACACCGGCGACAGCAATGATTCCGCCAGCATGAACATCTGGCTGCACAAGCAGGTGATGACCAAGCTTGCGGCGAATGGCGGCAAGCTGCCTCCCGAGATCAAGCACTAAGGCCTGCCGGCACCCAGGTTTAAGTGTCCGGTGCAATCCATGAGGCCCGCCAATGGCGGGCCTTTTGTTCGGTACGATGGGCCGGCCCGTGCCGGCGTTTCGCGCTTGCAGGTCAAGACTTCTTGCTGAACCCCCTCTCGGTGAGCCGCAACCGTGTGATATCGATATCAACCCGCTGGCGCATCACGGCGGCAGCCGATTGCCGTATCTGCGCCTGCTGAGCCTGATCGCCACTGCGCAAGGCCACCTGGTTGACCATGTCGCTGATCACGAACTGATAGGCGATCCGCTCCGCCATCTCCTCGCGCTCGGCGTTGGTCATGGTGCGCAGCGCCGGTGTGCCGAGGAAGATGCCGCGCGACTGCCGGTGCGCGCCCGCGATCTGCAGTTTGTTGGCGGTCCCGCCGGTGTAAATCTCCCAGCAAAGCACCAGCAGCGCCGCCATGTCGTCAGCGACGTTGCGGCTGGAGTGGCCGTTGGCGGACATGACGCGGTCAAATTCCTTCAGCACGGCATCATCAGCGAAGGCTTTCGTCATTTGCTCGCGCGTCGCCGGGTTCTGACCGCCCATGGTGTCGATCATCGCTACACGGATCCGATCGCTTTGCGTGGGATCGGCGGTGTAGGTCAGCGCCGCATCGATTTGGGCAGGCGTCAAGGAAGCCGCCCGTGGTACGTTTGAGCGCACCGTTGCGCCTGTGCCGAGCCGCCGCGTGCCGCTGAGGATCGACTGGCTGAGCGCGATATTGCCGTAGCCGCGACCCATACTCGCCGTGAAATGCGGATTCCACTGAGCAACGGCCGCGGTGCTGCAAAGACACCCGAGCGCCGCAACGATCAGGGCGGCGCCATGGCGGCGCGCCGGTCTCGTTGCAGCCGCCGCGCCGCATCCGGTGCGATCGGCGTTGCCGGGGATGGCGATTGCACCTGCAGGGACTCCGGCCAGGGGACTCGCGTGAATGAACCTTCGCACGACAACGCCTCCCTCGTGGCACAAAGATCGGCAGCGTGCTGCAGCGGTGGCTACGTGCATCCGCAGATGATCCTGCTTTTTGTCGTTCTCAAAGTTTGCTTTTTTTTGGCAAACTGCGGGCTTCTCAGCGGGCTCCGCGAGACTCGCTACTCATGCACGCATCCGTTGGTCTTCCGTCCGCCACGCACGACGAAACCAGATCGATCGGTCACAAATAGTGCGGAAACAATGCGGAGGATCGATCGACAGCCCCTCAGGGAATGGAAGCATCGGGAGTTGATCGATGAGCCACACCGCCCGTGACGACCTTGCGAGCGCCGATCCGTCACCGTCGCGCGCCGAGGGCACTCGGCAGGGGCGGCGCGCTGAGCCCCCGCCAAAACAGGTCCGGTCGATGATCGGCCGGACGCTGATCGCGCGCTCCCGGCAAGGCGTCTGGCAGCTGTTCGTCCTCGTTCCCGCCTTGGCGCTGCTGGTCTGGATGACCGCTCAGGCCTGGAGCCCGAGCTTCCATGCCGAAGGCCGAATTGCTTATCTCAACGACGTTCCCGGCGGAGTCCGGGCGGCCTTTTTCCTGAGCTGCGCCCTCATATGCATCGGGTGCATCGGGATCGTGCTCTGGCGCCGCCTGTGGCCGCGCGTCGAGCTGATCGTCGACGACCGCAGCGTTACGTCGAAACTGTTCTGGGGTCCCGGCACGCTGCCATTGGGCGCGATCACGCACCTCACGCGCCAGAACAACTGGCTCTTCGTGCACGGAACGAGGCCGGACGGACGCAGGCGCCGGCTGATCGTCAATCTCTCGCAACTCGACCAGGAGCCGTCGGCGATCCTCGCGGCGATCCAGGCTCGGCGCCGAGACCTCGGATGAGCTGGGTGGACATTCGCAAACGGCCTCAAGGTACCGCGTAAATCAGCGCGTCGGTGCCGTCGCCGGTGGAACGGATAGCTGCAAACCGATGCGCGTTGATCGATCACAGATGGCGCGGGATCAAGGCCGCAGACTGTCGCTGCGATGTCTCGACAGAACCGCGGTGGATATTTCGGTCGGCGACGGTCAAAATGTTCACGAGAGCGCTCGCGAGCTCATTATGTGGCCGAAGACCGTGCGAAACTGGCGTAAGTTGCACCGCAGCAGACACTCGCCTGGGTATCACATTCCCATGACGGAATATCTGGTGGCGAGGCGGGTTTGATGCTGTGATAAGAAGCCATGCAACAAGCATACAAACGGGGGAAGCCAAACATGAAACGAGTATTGCTGAGTGTTTCGACCGCGCTGGTTTTGTCGGCGAGCGCGTTGCTCTCGACAGCCAATGCCGATCTTGCTGATCGCAAGTCCATGACGAATGGCGAGGCGCGAAATGCCATGAACGCGGCTATTGCCGAGGCCACCAAGAACGGCTGGAAAATGGTGATCGCCGTCGCGGACGATTCCGGCAGGCTGATCATGCTCGAACGGATGGACGGCGCGCCGACCATCAGCGTCGACATCGCCCCGGGCAAGGCCCGCACCGCGGCGCTGTTTGGCCGAAGTTCAGCGTTGCTGGAAGAAGCCATCAAGACCCGTCCGGCGATCGGCACCGCCGGCCATCTGCTACTGCAGGGCGGGCTCCCGATCATGGTCAATGGCGTCGTCATCGGCAGCGTCGGCGTCAGTGGCGCAACGTCTCAGCAGGATGAACAGGTCGCCGCCGCGGGAATCGCCGCCATCAAGGGCGCCGACGAGCCGAAGAAGCCGTGATGTGAGCGGCCATGGCGGAGCGATGGGACGAGCGTGCCTTGGTCTCGTCGCCCCGCGGGTCTTTTTGAGATCGGAAACAATTGCACCGGGAGGAGCGAGTATGTTGAGAGTGAGGTATGTCGCGCTCGCCTTTGCAATTGCGGTCGTCTTGTCCGGCGAGGCGCGGGCGGAGCCGCTCAAGGTTCTCACTGCGGGGGCTTTCAAGCAGGTGCTGCTGGCGGTCATTCCGCAATTTGAGGCATCTGGTCGCAAGGTCAAATGGGAAACCGGCACGGTCGGCAACATTATCAACCGCATCGAGGCGGGCGAAAGTTTCGATCTGGTGATCGCATCGCCGGCCGCGCTCACCGCGCTCGGCAAATCAGGCAAGCTTGAGGGCGGTATCGATTTGGTTAAAGTGGGCGTCGGCATGGCGATCCGGGAAGGCGCTGCCAAGCCCGACATCGGCAGCGTGGATGCCTTCAAACAGGCGCTGCTGGCGGCAAAGAGCGTTGCCTATGTCGATCCGGCCGCGGGTGGCAGCAGTGGCATCTACGTGTCGGGTCTGATCGACCGGCTCGGCATTGGTGCCGAGGTTAGACGGAAAGCCGTTCTGGTGCAGGGCGGCGCCGCGGCGGATCGCGTCGCGAGCGGCGAAGCCGATATCGCGCTCCAGCAGATCAGCGAAATCCTCCCCGTCAAAGGCGCGGTGCTGGCCGGCCCGCTGCCTTCCGAGATTCAGAACTATACGATATATTCCGCTGCCATCGCCGCTGGTAGCGGGGAAAAGCCGTCGGCGCAGGCGTTGATCGATCTCGTGCGGAGCAGCGCCGGTGCCGTGGCAATCAAGAGCACGGGCATGGAGCCGATCGATCAAAATCCGCCAACAAAATGAATAACAGAAAACAGGCAGAACAGGAGAACGCTCATGGCTACCCTCGATCGCAGGACCATCCTCGCAACCGGTGCACTGGCGCTGGCTGGCGCCGCGACACAAAGCGTTCCGGCCGAGGCGCAAGCCGGCCCGAAAGCCATTTTTCCGGTCGGCACCACCACGATCCCCATCGTCGGCGAGACCGATGTATTTCCGGTCCGCCGCATCTACTGCATCGGGCGCAACTATGCGGCGCATTCGCGTGAGATGGGCTCGGATCCGACGCGGGAGCCGCCGTTCTTCTTCCAGAAACCCACCGACGCGATCCAGAACGTCGCCATCGGCACCGTTGCGGATCATCCTTATCCCTTGCTCACCAAGAACTATCACTATGAGGTCGAACTGGTGGCGGCGCTGAAGTCGGGCGGCACCAACATCCCGGTGGAAGCGGCGCTCGAACATGTCTACGGTTATACGCTCGGTCTCGATATGACACGGCGTGATCTGCAGCGCGCGATGGGCGACGAGAAGAAGCCGTGGGAAATCGGCAAGAGCTTTGATCGTTCCGCCGTGCTGGGTCCGATCCATCCCGTGGCGAAAACCGGACATTTCACCAAAGGCGCGATTTCGCTGGCGGTGAATGACACGATCAAGCAGAACTCGAACCTGCAGAACATGATCTGGAGCGTGGCCGAGCAGATCTCCAAACTGTCCGAAGCGTTCGAACTGAAGGCCGGCGACATCATCTATTCCGGCACGCCCGAAAATGTCGGCCCGGTAGTGAAGGGCGACGTGCTGTTGTGCAAGCTGGAAGGCCTGCCGGACATGTCGATCCGGATTACCTGAGGCGAGGTAATAGCTGCCGGTGTGTCGTCATGCTCCGCCGTCGTCCCTGCGAACGCAGGGACCCATACGCCGGGGCGTCAGTGGTTGGATACGGTGTAAGACACGATGGGGCGACCGCCGCTCATCGCTAACATCGGTGGGTCCCTGCGTTCTCAGGGACGACAGCTGATGGTGTCACCCCACCAAATCCGCATACTCCGGATGCTTGCGCAGGTAATCCACCACAAAGCCGCAGGCGGCGACCACCTTTGATCCATCGGCGCGGATCAACTCCAGCGCACCCTGCACCAGTTCCGACGCGACACCGCGGCCGCGCAGCGCGCGCGGCGTCTCGGTGTGGGTGATGATCACGGTCGATGGCGCCAGGCGATAATTCGCAAACGCCATCGCGCCTTCGACATCAAGCTCGAAGCGGTTCTGGGCCTTGTTGTCGCGGACTCCGGTCATGTCAGGCTCATTTCAGCAGGTCGGCGTATTCAGGGTGTTTTTCGATATACGCCTTCACGAATGGACATTGCGCGATCACCTTCAAACCCCCGGCTCGCACCTGATCCAGCGCGCCCTTGATCAGTTTCGAGCCGATACCCTTGCCGCCAAGCTCCGGAGGCACTTCGGTATGGGCGAATGTGATGACGCCGTCGGCGATCTCGTAATAGCTCGCGGCGACATGGCCGTCGACCGCGAGTTCGTAGCGCTGTTGCGCAGGATTGTCGGAAACCGTGTCGTTCATATCATCCGATCCGTCGGTGCATTCCCGCTATTCGCATCGCCCGGGGCCCGCACCCCTGGGGTTTACGGTCGCCGCCAACTTCTTCCCAGCTGTCGCAGATTACAAATTGCTTCGAATGGCTCTTGCAACAGCCAATATCTTCCCCACGTTTTCAGGTGACATACGCCCCCGATGCGGCCGGATTGGTCGCCTGACAGTCGGAGTGTCATGCTCGCCAGCCGCTGACGTATGCCTCTTTCAAGGGAGGTTTACCATGTCGGACTTTCGGTTTTTCAGCACTCATCGAACGTGGGAAGACTGGTGCGGCATGCTGCTTGGCGTGCTGATCGTGTTGTCGCCGTGGTTTCCCACCCAGACAAGCCATGAACTTGTCGATGCGGAACGCAGCTTCGTGATCCTGAATACGTTTACGGTCGGCGTCCTGATATTCGGCCTCGCACAGCTGCAATATGTGGCGCTGCAGCGTTGGGAGGAGGTGGCCGAAATCATGATCGGGCTGTGGCTGATCGCCTCGCCGTACATGTTCGGCTATTCCGGCGACGGCCTGCTCCGGTTCTGGCATACAAGTCTCGGCGGATTAGTGGTGCTGCTGGCGGCCCTGCAGTTGTGGCAGGACTGGGACCTGAGCGATCAGGACCTGGCCCAGCACGGCCAATAGCAGCTGGAGCATGATCCGGAAAAGCATCATGCCCTCGGGCCACGGCCCGACGGGGGAACCGGTTTTCGCTCGGGATAAACGCGAAGCGCTTGTTCGGAGATCATGCTCAAACAAATAGATGAGATCGAGGCCCGCTGGCTTGGCAACAGACCCGCGCGTCTTCACTCAGATCGCTAGTTTTTCAGGGAGCTGCCTAGCATCTGCCGAATCGACCAGGCTTCGCCGTCGCTGGCGCCGCTGATATCGTCGATCTTCCATTGTCCGTCGTCGCGCACGAGGCTGTAGCGGATGGTATTGTCGACGGATTTGGCGCGCGGCGCGCCCCGGCCTGCGATGATGACGGCGATCACGGCCTTGTCTGGGTCAAGCTTCTCCGGAACCAGTTTGAATGATTTGACATTCGGCTCCTGCGAATTGGTGACCGGATCGAAATCCACCGGTCCGACGTCGCCCTTCGGCGTGTGAGCGTCGGCGTTGGCCCATAATTCGACCAGCGATTTGGACAGGTATTTCGCTTTCGCCACCTGGTTTTCGATGATGAACGCGCCGCCGCCGTCGCCCCTGCCTTTGGCGGCGCGCGCATAGATCGCGTTGACGATGGCAACGGGATCATTCGGCGAGGAGGCCGGCTTGGCGAACGCGGAGCGTGATATGGCGGCTGCAAGGCCAGTTGCGCCGGTCAAGACCAGCGCGCGTCGGGTCATCATCATTGTTCGATCCAGTTGCGGCCGCGCACATGCCAACTCAGACTCAAAGTGAGGTTCATGACACCACGCGACGGCCGCATCCACAACGGTGAATCGACTGGCGGCAAGCTTCCGCAAACTTGACGCAGCGCGCGAAAATGCTGAAGGGCTGCGGGATCTATATCACCGGCGCGCCCTGCGCGATGTGCATGAGCGCGATCTACTGGTCGCGTATCGATCACGTGTATTTTGCCAGCACGCTGACCGACACCAGCGCGATCGGCTTCGATGACGCCTATCAATACGAGGACTTCGCCAAGCCGTGGGACAAGCGGCGCATCGCGGTATCGGAAGCTTTCGAGCGCGATCTCGGTCTCAAGGCCTGGACCGACAAGGATCGCCATCCGTATTGAGCGACAGGCACGGCGATTGCGGCGCTAGCTGGAGCAGACAGCAATGGCGCGGGCATTCTAGCGCGCCATTCCGCCGTGGGCCGGCGAATGGCGGCACGCTCCCAGTTGACGCATGCTATTAACGGCGATCGTATCACGCCGTCCCGGCACGTCCGCCTCCGGGGAGACGTTCAATCGGCTCCCGCGGCATCATCGTCTGGAGATCATCATGGCCAATGCAAAAGGCCCCAACATCAAGAAGAAGCAGAAATGCAAGAATTGCGAGGGCAAGGGCCTGCTGAAAAAGGGCGACAAGGTGGTCAAGTGCCAGCGCTGCGGCGGGACCGGGGTACGGTGAACGTCCATTGAACTCACCGGGGCCCATTAACAATCGCCCATAAATCTGGTTGAATTTTCGCAGACGGCGAGGGCTAGCGAACGGTTCGCCGATTGCGCGTTTATTCCAAAGGGCTGCATCCATGAAGTTCATACTGACCGTATTCGGCATCGTCCTGCTCGCTATGGCCGGCGTCTATTTCCTGATGCCGGCGGATCAGCTGCCGGGCTTCTTTCCCGGACACGAGGATGGCGTGACCCGCTTGCACGTCAAGCACGGCATCGTCTCGGGTGTGGCGGGTCTGGTGCTGATCGGGGCAAGCATGTGGGTGGAGCGCAGATGATGGGCGAGCCCACACCAACCGGCATCGACGGCGTGGCAGGTGTCGATCCCCTCGCATTTCAGGAGCGCGCCAAGTGACCGGGACCGCGCCGCGCGGCGGCGTGACGCCGATGTCCCGCCGGGTGATGAATCTCGCGCATCTCCTCACCCAGAATGCCCGCCGGCACGGCGACCGGGTCGGCTTCATCTGGGGCGAGAAGTCCTGGAGCTGGCGCGAGATCGACGGCCAGGTTTCGGCGCTGGCAGCCGCGCTTGCCGCGCGCGGCATCGTCAAGGGCGACCGGATCCTGGTCCATTCCAAGAATGGCGACGAGATGTTCTGGTCGATGTTCGCAGCCTTCCGGCTCGGCGCGGTCTGGGTGCCGACCAATTTCCGGCTGATGCCGGACGAGGTTGCCTGGCTCGCCACCGCCTCCGGCGCCAAGGCCTTCCTGTGTCAGGGCGATTTTCCTGGCCATGTGGCCGCGGTGGAAGCGGTGAGCCCGGCGCTGGCCTTCATCTGGCGGATCGGCGAGGGTGCGTTCGGCGAAAAATCCGTCAGCGAGGCGATCGCCGCCCACGCGGGCGCTGCCATCGCGGCGGCTGATGTCGAGTACGACGATCCCTGCTGGTTTTTCTTCACATCGGGCACCACCGGGCGCTCCAAGGCGGCGGTGCTGACCCATGGCCAAATGGCTTTTGTCATTACCAACCACCTCGCGGACCTGATGCCGGGCACGACGGAAAAGGACGCGTCCCTGGTGGTCGCGCCGCTGTCGCATGGCGCCGGCATCCACCAGCTCGTGCAAACCGCGCGCGGCGTGCCGACCATCCTGCTGTCATCGGAACGTTTCGATATCGACGAGGCGTTCCGGCTGATCGAGACCCACCGCGTTAGCAACATCTTCACGGTGCCGACCATCCTGAAGATGATGGTCGAGCATCCCTCGGTCGAGCGCTACGACCATTCATCGTTGCGTTATGTCATCTATGCCGGCGCGCCGATGTATCGCGAGGACCAGAAGGCGGCGCTGAAGAAGCTCGGCAAGGTGCTGGTGCAATATTTCGGCCTCGGCGAGGTCACCGGCAATATCACGGTGCTGCCGCCGGCCTTGCACACCCCCGAGGACGGGCCGTATGCGCGCATCGGCTCCTGCGGATTCGAGCGCACCGGCATGCAGGTCTCGATCCAGGGCGATGACGGCCGCGAGCTGAAACCGTTCGAGACCGGTGAGATCTGCGTCATCGGCCCCGGCGTGTTCGCCGGCTATTACGACAACCCCGAGGCCAACGCCAAGGCGTTTCGCGATGGCTGGTTCCGCACCGGCGATCTCGGCCATATGGATGAGGAAGGTTTTGTCTATATCACCGGCCGCGCCTCGGACATGTACATATCCGGCGGATCCAACATCTACCCGCGCGAGGTGGAGGAGAAAATCCTCACCCATCCCGCGATCGGAGAGGTGGCGGTGCTCGGGGTGCCGGACCCGTTCTGGGGCGAGGTCGGTGTCGCGGTCTGCGTGGCGCGCGAGGGTGCAGGCGCAGTGACCGAGCTGGAATTGGCCGAGTTTCTCGTTACAAAAGTCTCGCGCTACAAAATGCCAAAACGGTTTTTCTTCTGGGACGCATTACCAAAATCCGGATACGGCAAGGTGCCGAAGCGACTGGTTCGCGACGAACTCGAGGCGCGCGGTTTGCTTGATACCAAAGCGTTTTCAAGCGAAGTGGAGGCCGGTTCGCGTGAAGAAAACGCGTCAAAATAATAAAGCCCTCCAAGTCAACGAGCTGACGATGCGGAGCATCGTCCAGCCCGGACCGCCCGTGCGCGAGCGCATCCAATGGGTCGAGGCGCGCGGCCGTGCCTTCTCCTTGACGCTGGAAGCCGGCCTGCCGCTGCTGGAAGCCGCGCGCCGCGGCTTTGCTGCGGAAGGATTTGCCGGTGGCACAGTGAGCATGACGGACGGAGCGCTCGGCCCCTTCGCCTATGTCATGCCGGCGCTCTCGAAGACTGGCGAGAACGCCGCCTTCTACAGCGACATTTTCCGGCCCGCCGGCATCGCCCGGCTCAAGCTGGCGACGATGACTCTGGGAGCGCGCGACGGCGCGCCCTTTTTCCATTGCCACGGCCTGTGGACCGAAGCCGACGGACGCATCAATGGCGGCCATATCCTGCCCGAGGAGACCGTGGTGGCCGAGCCCTTCGCCGTGGACGCCTTCGGCCTCGACGGCGCGGCCTTCACGGCGGAGCCGGACCCCGAGACCAATTTCAAATTATTCGGGCCGGTTGCTCGCCCCGCTGCCGGTGCGGAAACAACGAGCCGCGCCTTCGCGCTTCGCTTACGGCCCAACCAGGATTTCGCGGGCGCTCTTGAGGCGTTCTGCAGGGAACGCGGAATTATCAGCGCCAAACTCCATGGCGGCGTCGGCAGCACCATCGGTGCAGGGTTTACGGATGGCCGCATCGTCGAGCCGTTCGCGACCGAACTGGCGGTCCGGTCTGGCGTGGTCGCAATTGGCGCAGGCGGCGCGCTTGAAGCAGAGCTGGACATCGCGCTCGTCGACTATCTCGGCGGCATCGCCGAGGGCCGGCTGACGCGCGGCGACAATCCAGTGCTGATGACGATGGAGCTGGTGCTGGAGGTGTTGGGCGAGGAGGCGAGGGCGTAGGGTGAAACCGCCCGCGGTTCAACTTTCAGATTCAAATTTCAAACAGCCAATTCAATTGAGAACCGTCATTCCGGGGCGCGCGAAGCGCGAGCCCGGAATCCATAACCACCGCGGGAG
>Ga0193726_1000357_pt1 | contig 52696 bp, 41 predicted proteins | sample H2c1metaG_FD_144928 | JGI IMG/M metagenome (GOLD analysis project Ga0193726, IMG submission 144928) | Soil microbial communities from a riparian zone of the East river system, Colorado, United States - H2c1 | ecosystem: Environmental > Terrestrial > Soil > Riparian zone | place: USA: East River... | reverse complement strand
ACCTGAACAACAGGAAATCATTAATCTATCTAAACAGAAATGGCTTTGGATGGCAGATAAAAATGTAGATTCTTTAAATGTGCTGTTTGATGACAAATCCATGTTTGTTCACATGGGAGGAAGCTGGGGAAAAACCCAGGAACTCAGTACTATAAAAAGCGGCGGGATTTGGTATAAGAAAGCCGATGTCTACTCAGTTTTAGTGAACATTATTGGTAACACAGCCATCCTGTTAAATGACATCGACCTGCTGGCAGTAGTTGGAGGAAATGAAGTGACCAATCCTTTTATGGTGACAGAGGTATTTATTAAAGAAAACGGGCAATGGAAAATGGGTTCACTCACTTTCTCACATTTGCTCAGGGCAGTTAAAATGAATAATAATAACCAGTAGCACTAAAACACCGGTTTAATCATATCAAACATGGGAAGTTCAACCAACAAAAATGAAAGTACTGGTTTCAATCGCCGTTAGCTGACTGCCTTAGTCGAGCAAGCCCGGAGCGCTACACTCGAAGAAAAAAACCTCCGCAACCGCAGAAGCTTTATCAATGTTTGTGTTAGGAGGAAAGGATTCGAAATAGCAAGTAAGCATAAAAAAGAGTCACAAACTGTGACTCTTTTCGTCGGGAGGACAGGATTCGAACCTGCGACCCCGTGGTCCCAAACCACGTATTCTACCGGGCTGAACTACCTCCCGAATCTAATTCTACTTTTCAATTTTTCTTCGCGACCGCTGGCGCCTAAGCGCCATATTCTACCGGGCTGAACTACCTCCCGAATCTAATTCTACTTTTCAATTTTTCTTCGCGACCGCTGGCGCCTAAGCGCCATATTCTACCGGGCTGAACTACCTCCCGAAACTAAATTCTACTTTTCAATTTTTCTTCGCGACCGCTGGCGCCTAAGCACCATATTCTACCGGGCTGAACTACCTTCCGAATCTTCTAAAAACCTTTTTATTCCTCTCTTTTTAATTTTATTTTCTAATTGCAATGCTTCAATTCTCGTTTGCAATTTTGCACTCCAAATCAAAATCCACGGAATTCCCTTACTTGTAAAATTGCTTTCACCACCATTATGCTCACTCAACCTATTTTCCACGTTTTGGGTTGAACCAACATAATACTTGTTCAACCTTTCACTCCAAAGTATATAAACCCAATAATACATTCTCTTTCTTCGCGACCGCTGGCGCCGCGCCATATGTACCGGGCTGAACTATCTCCCGAAATCTAACGGACGGCAAAGATAGAAGCATTCGCCTGAATAAACGAATGAAATTCAGGATTTATCCGGTGTAAAATGAATTATCCTGGCCAAATAAAAAACCCGCCTTAAAAGCGGGTCAATTCATTAAGCAAAACATCTATTACATAGCTGCTAACTGTACTTTTTGCTGAAGTTCGAGGACATTCTCGCGGAATACGGTATCAGTATCCATCAGATCCTTCACTGTCTGGCAGGAATGAATAACCGTGGTATGATCCCGGCCACCGAAATGTTCACCGATCGTTTTTAAAGAATTTTTAGTGAATGCTTTGGCAAGATACATTGTGATCTGCCTGGCCTGGACAATTTCGCGTTTGCGCGTTTTTTGAAGCAATTTATCATAAGGCACATCGAAGTAATCACATACCATCCGCTGGATGGTTTCAATGGTGATCTCCTTGCTTGAGGATTTTACAAAATTTCGTAACACTTTTTTCGATAAGTCTAAATCAATTTCTCTCCTGTTGAGCGAAGATTGTGCCAACAAAGATATCAATGCACCTTCCAGTTCACGTACATTACTATTGATATTATACGCAATATACTTAACCACTTCTTTCGGCATTTCCAATCCGTCGTTCTTCATTTTCCTTTCCAGTATTTCAATTCTCGTTTCGTAATCAGGGATCTGCAGGTCGGCACTTAATCCCCAACGGAAACGGCTCAACAGACGCTCCTGTACCCCTTCAAGATCCTTTGGCGATTTATCGGAGGTAAGCACCAATTGCTTTCCCGATTGATGTAAATGATTAAATATGGCAAACAATGCATCCTGTGATTTTTCCGCCTTATTAAAAAATTGAACGTCGTCAATGATCAGCACATCGATCAGCTGGTAAAAATGTATGAAATCATTTATAGCATTGTTACGGCTATGATCCATGAATTGGTTGATAAATTTCTCAGAACTCACATAAAGCACTACCCGGTTGGAATGATTTCTCTTGATATCATTTCCAATGGCCTGGGCAAGGTGCGTTTTTCCCAAGCCTACCCCGCCATAAATAACCAGCGGGTTGAAAGAATTAGCTCCGGGTTTCTCAGCTACAGTTTTGCCGGCACGGCGGGCTACGCGGTTACAATCGCCTTCTATAAAAGCATCGAATGTATAAATAGGATTCAATTGCGGGTCGATCTGCATTTTTTTGAGACCCGGAATTACAAAGGGGTTCTTTACTGGATTGCTGATGACTAGAGGAAAATCCATTTCGTTGTTTGAAAAAGTTTTATATCCCTGGCCGGGGACATCCATGGTTACGGGCTTGTTGCCGGCATTCCCGCTGTCAACCATAATGCGGTATTCAAGACGGGCATCTTTTCCCATCTCCCGCTTTAAAGTCTTTCCTAATAAATTTACATAATGTTCTTCCAAATATTCAAAGAAGAATTGGCTGGGAACCTGTATAACTAAAATATTATTTTTTAAAGAAACGGGTTGGATCGGTTCGAACCATGTTTTGTAATGCTGCCATTCAACAATATCCTTGATGATCTTTAAGCAATCCGTCCAAACTTTTTCCGCAGTCTTATCCATTAGTAAGTGAGCAGTTTATTTATATTGAGTAAAGAATATTCCCGCCTTTCTCTCCAATCTTCTTAAAATACGGTTCAAAAAATTTTCACAGGGGGACGAATATCTATAAAATCCTTTCTAAAAAAAAATTTTTATCCACTTGTTTTTTAGAAAAAAAAATATCACCCGGTTTCATTAATTTTTTTGGAAAAAAACTAAATCTTCCTTTCTATTTTTAAATTAAATAATCCAGAAAAATCTTCTCATCAAATGTACCTTACAAAAGGTCTTTTCACGCCTTGATTTTCGGAATGGATAGGGATCTGATAAATAAAGGGAAAATGGTTGAGTCAGTTTGTTTGAAGATAATCAAATTTTCAAAGGATTCTATGAAAATTTAAAAAAAATAAAATAACAAAAGTTATATTTAATTGAGATTTAGATTATTGAAAGGAACCTTGTTAAAAAAAAATTTAATTCTCATCTTTGCAACCATTTCAGGATAAAAACCTGACCCATGCAAAAAACCTTCCATTTTAAATTGCTTCCCTCTGAAGCGTTGAATGATAGCCTCATTAAATCCCAGATTGCACAATCTGCCGGGGTGAGCCCGGAAGACATATCGGGATACAATATTTTGAAAAAATCAATTGATGCAAGAGGACGACAACCGTGGATCAATCTTTCATTGTCAGGGTTTATCAACGAACCCTGGCTCAAAAGAGCCCGCATTCCCTTTCATTACCGCGATGTATCCCATTCCAACAATGCAGTAATTATTATAGGGGCCGGACCCGCCGGGCTGTTTGCCGCATTGCGCCTCATTGAGGTGGGAATAAAGCCAATCATCCTGGAAAGAGGTAAAGATGTACGGGCAAGAAGGCGTGACCTTGCCACGCTTAACAAAGATGGCATCATAAATCCTGAAAGCAATTATTGTTTTGGGGAAGGTGGCGCCGGCACGTACAGCGATGGTAAATTATATACCCGCAGCACAAAGCGTGGTGATGTGAACCGCATCCTGAATCTATTTGTTCATTTCGGCGCTGATGAAAATATCTTGTATGAATCGCATCCGCATATAGGAACAAACAAACTACCAGGCATCATTACTACCATCAGGAAACAAATCACGGAAGCGGGAGGTGATTTTTTATTTGAGAAGAAAGTAACTGACATCATCATCGAAAATTCAAAAATTACCGGGGTAAAAACGGTCGATAAAAATGTTTTTAAAGCCGATGCCGTAATACTCGCTACAGGACATTCTGCGAGAGATATATTTCATCTTCTTGACGCACATAAAATCAAACTGGAATCAAAACCTTTTGCAATGGGCGTGCGTGTAGAGCATCCACAGGAATTGATCAATAGTATTCAATATCATTGCGAAGGAGAAACCTGCGATCCTTTCCTTGCACCTGCATCTTATAATTTAGTGCAACAGGTAAATGGAACAGGAGTCTTTTCATTTTGCATGTGCCCTGGTGGCATCATTGCCCCTGCTTCTACAAATGATGGAGAAATAGTAGTAAATGGGTGGTCGCCATCAAAAAGAAATAATCCTTATGCCAATAGTGGAATCGTGGTGCAAATTCAAAACGACGACCTCCTTCCAGGCAATAAGGGACTATTGGCTAAAGAGCTGAAAGATTTTGAGGAAATTACAGGATCACCAATAAAAGTTTTAGAGACCTCGCTAGGCATGATGTATTTCCAGCAATATGTTGAAAGAAAGACATATAATGCAGGTGGAGGCAAATTTGTGGCACCGGCACAACGACTGGTTGATTTTTGTGACGACAAAATCTCTTCAACGTTACCTCCATGTTCATATATCCCAGGAACCCGAACCGCTTCCTTAAAAGATGTTCTACCATCATTCATACATAAGAAACTGCAACTGGCCTTCCGGGAATTTGGAAAAAAAATGCCTGGCCGCCATGGAAGCAAGGGTTATTTTACCAACGAGGCTGTTGTAGTAGCTGTGGAATCAAGAACGTCATCCCCCGTTCGCATTCCAAGAGATCCTGAATCTCTTGAACACATCCAGATAAAAAGTTTGTACCCCTGTGGCGAAGGCGCAGGATACGCCGGAGGTATTGTTAGCGCCGCAATGGATGGAGAAAGGGTCGCAGATAAAATTGCCCTTCTTTTAAAAAAACAAGAAACGCCTTAATCACCCAAACAACCTGTTGAGTAGTCCTGCAAGGCGAACCCCGGCTTTTACCAGGCGCTCATTCAGCAGGTGAATATGATCAAAATTATAGCGGTAACTTAATTTAGGATCCGGTTGTTTTATCTCACTATACAATTGTTCAGCTGCCTGGTATGACTCAATCACCCAATCACTGATAGGATCTTTTTGCCAGGCAAGTCTTTGTTTGGCAGCAGTATGATTTATCGCATCGGTATATTCGGTGTAACTAAGTTGTTGAAAATTTATAAGCTGTTCATCCCAGATCGCATGCAAATTTGTTGGCGTATTGAACCAGGATACTTTTATTTTATTTCCCCCCAGGTCATCATGATGTCCCACATGAAATGGTTGATGGACGTCACCTACAAAATGAATCAAGAGTTTCAGGTCCATTCTCTTTTTTTCCATGGGCAGGTTCTTATTCTTAAGTTCTTTGATGATAAAATTCATCTTTGTATAAATATCTGTCACGGTATCCTTGTCAAGATAGGCCTGAAGTTGGTTTTTCGTCATTCCGGGATCGAGATCAATGTAATGCCAACTGGAAATATAGCTGTAAGAAGTATCTGATTTAATGAAGTCGGCCCAATTGCTTACCATAGCAATCGATTCATCTCCTAAGATCTTTTGAACTTCTGTTTTTGCTTTAGGGGTCAGGTAACTTTCAGCGATCTGGCCTACAATCCGATGACCCAATACTCCCCAGCCAAAAGAATAGAATGGCAGGGAAAAAAAAGAACTGAAAAAAATAATTTTTTTTATCGTCTTCATATTCAGTTTTAATAGCGGTTATAAGGAATGCGTCAAAAATAGCAAGATAAGTTCAACTTCATTTATTATTTTAGTATTAGCTTTCTCCCCTTACCCATCATTATTTATTGTTACCAATGTCTTTATATTTGACTCCTCTAAACCATAGTTTATGGCGATATCAGAACTCAGAAATCTCAAAAAATATTTTGCTACACAAAAAGCGGTGGATGACATTAGTTTTTCGATTGAAAAAGGAAGCATTTTTGGATTACTTGGACCGAACGGCGCTGGAAAAACTACGTTGATCCGCATGATCACCGGGATCTTTTATCCTGATGAAGGGGAGATCATTTTCAATGGAAAAAAATTCGATCCCTTGAATGATGTCGTCAATATAGGTTACATGCCAGAGGAAAGGGGGCTTTATAAAAAAATGAAGATCGGAGAACAGGCCTTATACCTGGCACGATTGAAGGGCCTCAGCCGCAATGATGCCATGGCGAAAATCAAAGAATGGTTTTTAAGGCTTGGGATGGAGAGTTGGTGGAATAAAAAAGTGGAAGATCTTTCAAAAGGAATGTCACAAAAACTTCAGTTTGTAACAACAGTTTTACATGAACCAAGGTTGATCATTCTCGATGAACCCTTCAGTGGTCTTGATCCTGTAAATAGCAATATCATTAAAGACGAGATCTATAAGCTGGCCCAAAAAGGGGCAACTATCATTTTCAGTACGCACCGCATGGAACAGGTGGAGGAGATCTGCGATCACATTGTCCTGGTGAATAAAGGAAAAAAGATCCTAGATGGTTCGGTTAAAAAGATCAAGCAGGATTTCAAAGAAAATCTATTTACTATAGGTTTTGACAACGAATTTGCCTTAAGCCCGAATGATGTTTTTGAGGTCATTGGAAAAAAAGACAACGGTTATATTGTAAAGATCAAAGAAGGCAATAAGCCAACTGACGTTTTAAAATATTTTATCCAGCAACATGCGGATGTCAATGCTTTTAATGAAATTCTTCCCTCGCTCAATGATATTTTCATCAAACTGGTAGAAGGAACATCCGTTACAAGACGATTTGAAAAAATAGAAGGATAATCATTACCTCATAAATCTGAATCATGAATAAGATCTTCATTATTATAAAAAGAGAATATTTAACAAGGGTAAAAAGAAGGGCCTTTATCATTTCTACTTTCCTTTTTCCTATTGTAATGGTCCTTTTTATTGTTGCTTCCATTTACCTGGCGGCTAAGCCGGCGGAAGCAATGAAAATAGCGGTTCCAAATGATGCCTTTCTGAAATCCTCCTTAAAAACCGATTCAGCTTCTGTTACGTTTGTCTATGATCCCTCGGTGGACCAAAATAATTTTGACGAAAAAGGGTATACTGGTTTTCTAAAACCAAGTCATGATTCATCATCAGCCATAAAAAACTACACGCTTATTTCCCGGAAACAGATTGGCCTTGAATCAATGGGCGACCTCAATAATCGTTTGAATAAAGCGTTCGAAAATAAGTTGCTCGAGCAGCAAGGGATAAAAAGATCAATATTAGATTCTGTTTCTGTTGCTTCAAGCAATGCCATTCACCTTAATAATACGGTTGTAGATAAAGAGGGAAAGCAAAAAGAGGCCAATGCGGGACTTGCGTATGGAATAGGTTTTGGAAGCGGGTTCCTTATCTATATCACCATGTTCATATTTGGCGCTATGGTGATGCGCGGGGTGATGGAAGAAAAAATGAACCGTATCGCCGAGGTGATCATTTCTTCCGTAAAGCCTTTTCAGTTGATGATGGGAAAGATCATTGGAATAGCAGCTGTGGGCCTGACACAGTTCCTTATGTGGATCATCCTGATTTTTATTCTATTCAGCCTCCTCCCTATATTCCTGCCCGGAAATGCATTGCAACATGTGCAGGACCTGCAAAACAATCCAGCTATGGGTCACAATGCTACTATGGCCACGAGTATTATTTCAAAAATTGTGGGCGGAGCCGACTGGACATTAATAATAATATGCTTTCTTTTTTACTTCCTGGGTGGTTACTTATTCTACGCTGCGCTATTTGCCGCTGTTGGCAGTGTAGTAAATGAGGATCCGCAGGAAGCACAATCCCTGATGCTACCGATCACCATGCCCATCATTCTTTCCTTTATAATATTAAGCTCCACGATCAGTCATCCAAACAGCCAGACTGCTTTCTGGGGAAGCATGATCCCATTTACCTCTCCGATTGTTATGATGGGACGAATAGCCAATGGTGTTCCTGAAGTTGTGCCCTGGTGGCAATTATTTTTATCCATGGCATGTTTGATCGCCGGTTTTATTTTAACCACGTGGTTTGCAGGAAAAATTTATCGTACAGGAATTTTATTGTATGGTAAAAGGGCAACCTGGAAAGAAATGATCAAGTGGGTGCGAAGGTCGTCATAATGGGGGTATATTTTTTGAGGTGTAGGGCGGAGGGTAAATGAAGGCACTTAAATTTGATGCACCCTGGTATGCAAAGTCGGACAGGAAAGCATCTTGTTATAAAATCTTATGAAAATTTCATTGATTACTTTACTACTTTCAATCTGTTCAGTCTCGTTCGGGCAAATAACAAATTATCAGAACCTACTTGATACTGCCTTTTCTGGCCACAATGCTTTGTTCGTCTATTCAAAGCCACTAAAAATTACACGGCTTGATTCAATAGAAATGCAAGAGTACGTTGAGTATATAAAAGAAGGTTCAAGTCAAAATCTTGACACAACTATGTTTTCGCAAATTATTCATAACTCAAAACTCGTTGACACAACTCTCTGGACAGATAAAGAATTGCCAGGAGTTTTACTAATAAACGAAAATGATGAGACAGTTTCAAAAAAGTATGTTTTACAAAAACTTGGGCTGATAGATGATAAAAAAATAAAACTATATAAGAAACTAATAAACAAGTTCAATTCCACAGAAGCTAAGGACCGAAATCTTTATTACTTTTCAAGGCCCGTGTTCGACAACTCAAAAATATTCGCAATTATTCAGTATGATAATGGGCACAGTGGTCTTAGCGGGGGAGGCGGAATTATACTTTATAAACTTCAATATGATAAATCATGGAGAGAATTTGGTATAATAGACATTTGGCGATATTGACTCTCACCAACTTCGAGTATTGCCCCGTTCGTTTGTTAAAATTATCTATAAATAAAAAAATTTGTGGCAATATACGAAATCACTCGTATATTTGATATGAAGGGCGCCCGCTATCCAAAATCGAAAAATCAATACAAATTCCATATCCTTTTGGAAATTTTGATCCTGTGATCAACAGCCAACTATTTTAAACATTAAAAATCAGCAGTATGAACGCAAAACCTTTTGCAGGAAAATATATTCTGCCAATCATAATGGTAGCTTTTATTTCCATTGCGCTTCTTGCCTGGGGAGGCCAAAAACAAACTCACCCTCAAAAAATCACCGCACAAAACGCAACCGACACCACACCAAAGGTCAAGAAAGATAGAAAGGTTCGCGACCTGGATGAGGCGCTTGATGAATTGGACAATGCCGAATTAAAAATTAACCTGGACAAGGTAAATGTTGAAATACAACAAGCCATGAAAAGCGTTGACATGGTAAAAGTAAAAATGGATGTGGAAAAGGCACTCAAGGAAGTGGATATGGAAAAGATAAAAGTTGAGATGGACAAGGCGATGAAAGATGTAGACATGGAAAAGATCAAAAGGCAAGTCGAAAAAGCCACCAAAGAAGTAGATGCAGTCAAGATCGAAAAGGAAATAAAAGAATCCCTTGCCAGCGTAGATGTAGAAAAAATAAATGAGCAGGTCAAAGAAGCAATGGAAGAAGTGAAGAAGATCGATATGGACAAAATCGATGCAGAAATGAAAAAAGTTGAAATAGAAATGAAGGATATTCAGCCAAAGATCGAAAAGGAAATGGAAAAGGCAAAGGTCGAGATCGAAAAAGCAAAGGTTGAAATAAAAGAATATAAAAGTTTTATAGATGGATTAGATAAAGATGGCCTCATTAATAAAAAAGAGGATTATTCCATCCAGCAAAAAAACGGGGAGCTGATCATCAACGGAAAAAAACAACCCGCTGATGTATACGATAAGTACCGCAGTTTTCTTGAAAAGCATAAGAATTTAAACATTAAGAAGTCAGGTGATGATTTCAATGTAAATAATGACAATGATGACTAATCAGTGATCTGCCTTTCCAGGCAGGTCCGCGACTAAGAATCGCTTGAAGAGCCAGGCCATGAAAAGCGAAGCCGTCCCGAATCGGGACGGCTTAATTTTATACAATGGCTGAAATGTATTTTATAGCCCTGGTTGCTCCCAATGAAATTGACCAGGAGCTGGCAAAGTGGAAATTATTTATGAAGGAACGATACGATTGTGTCGTTGCTCTCCGATCCCCGGCTCACATCACGCTGATTCCTCCTTTCTGGATGAAGGATACATCTGAAGATGAATTAGAAAATGTCATGAGGGAATTTTCCCAACAGCAAAATCCTTTTGAATTGGGCTTAAAAAATTTTGCTGCATTTCCACCCCGCGCTATTTATGTTGATATTGTACCAAATGCCCCTTTAATGATTTTACACACCCTTTTAGAAGAATATCTAACGAGTAGCCATTTATTTCCTATTAAAAAAGATGTGCGTCCTTTTCATCCACACATCACCATTGCTTCAAGAGATATTCAGAAAAAAGACTTCCCGGAAGTATGGAATACTTTCAAAGAGAAAAAATACGAAGCTGCCTGGCCGGTTGATACCCTCGCACTTCTCAGGTACGGACAAAAAAAATGGGACGTGATATTCACATCCCAATTTAAAAATCAGTTTACTTCTTATTAGTTGTAAAGAAAATGCGAAAGTGAAGGCATCACATCTGCCGCATTGTCCTGCAGCATCTCAATATCCATCTGGAACCCTTCGTCAACTTTTACGCACACTTTTTCTTTTATTACTTTTTTATAACCATCTTTTTCAAAGACAAATTTGTAAACGCCCGGTTTCAGGTCATCAAAAGAATAAGCTCCACTACCATCAGTGATAACTACTTTTTCTTTCTTCGAAGACAGGTAGGCTGTAACGCTTACATCTTTTATAGGTTTTTTGCCATCTGCATTTACAATAGTTCCCATAATATCTTCCTTCTTTCCCGGATCATTATTTGCTTTGGCCAGCAGTGATCCAAAAATGAAAGTAAAGACGAGCAATAAGGTTTTCGGTTTCATGTGAATCATTTTGTGTTCAAACAATCATATTTCTCATTTGACATCGGTGACAAAACTAAGTTTTTTTTATTGGATTGTTTAATCCCTCCTCAAATTCTTTCCATACGCTTTTTACGATATCCGCTGCCGGTAAAATTTCACGTAATAATGCACTTCCTTGTCCAATTTCCAATTCACCTTCCTCGATATCCCCTTCGAACATTCCTTTTTTAGCCCTTCCCCTTCCCAATAACGTTTCTAATTCATCAACTGTTGCCCCTTTCAATTCCGCCTGCAATACGTCCTTAAAAAATTTGTTTTTCATCATCCTCACAGGTGTTAGTTGTTTCAAGGTTAAAACCGTATCACCTTCCGCAGCGTTAATGATCGCGTTCTTAAATGCACTGTGCGAAGAAGCCTCCTTACTGGTTACAAAGCGACTTCCCATTTGCACTCCTTCTGCACCCATCACCATCGCTGCGAGCATTTGCCTGCCGGTAACAATTCCCCCCGCTGCGATCACCGGGATCTTTACCGCCCCGGCTACAGTAGGAACAAGCACCATAGTTGTCGTTTCCTCCCTCCCATTATGTCCGCCGGCTTCAAAACCTTCGGCTACAATTGCGTCACAGCCTGCCTCTTCAGATTTTAATGCGAATTTGCTGCTACTCACTACATGAACTACAATGATCCCATTCTCTTTTAAGACGCTTGTCCACGTCTTAGGGTTACCGGCTGAGGTAAAAACAATTTTAATTTTCTCTTCAATGCAAATTTGGATGTGGGCATCAATATCAGGGTACAACAAGGGCACATTTACACCAAAAGGACGGTCGGTAGCGGATTTACACTTCTGTATATGTTCTTTTAAGACATCAGGATACATCGATCCGCTGCCTATCAACCCTAAACCTCCCGCATTACTGACGGCACTTGCCAGCCGCCAGCCGCTTGCCCAGATCATTCCCGCCTGAACAATAGGAAAATCTATATTAAAAAGTTTTGTGATCCGGTTGGAGAAATCGCCCATGATACTTAGGTCGTTTGTTGGATAAAGATACGTTTCGAGTTTCGGGCTTGGGGTTGCGAGTTGGGAGTTGGGAGTTGATAGATTAGAGATGATAGTTCCGAGCCTTGAGCTGCGAGTCTTGAGGAAGGGATATTTTACATTATTCATTTTTCATTTCCCCTCGAATTGCGGGTTTGAAAAAAAGCTTTATATTTAGGTAATAATTTACGTAATTAATTACATAATATGAATGGTAACATCATTTCAGAACTCGGGGCCCTTGCAATTGGTGCCAGGATGAGAAGACTCACTGATATTTTTTCAAGGGACGTGGCAATTATTTATAAAGAACATCGCCTGGATTTTGAGGCAAAGTATTTTGTGCTCTTTTACCTGGTAGCCGAAAGGGGAAAGATCGGTATCATGGATATCGCCGAAGAGCTGAGCCTCTCCCATCCTGCCATCATTCATTTAGCCAAAGAGCTTGAACAAAAAGGATATATCCTCTCGGTCAAGTCCCCGGGCGATAACCGCAAACGCCTGCTTACACTTTCAAAAAAAGGAAAATTAGCATTGCCTGAATTCAGGAAAGTGTGGAATAAGATTGAAAAACTGAATACCCAGTTGATGCAAAAACAACAAAATAATTTATTGAAAGCTATTGGTGAAATGGAAATCCTCCTGGAAGAAAAATCATATTACAAACGATTCAAAAACATGTAAATACTCTTTGTATGCCGGATATTACATACAGTACATTTAAAAAAGAATATGCCGAAGACTTTAAACGCCTCAACCTCGAGTGGATCGAAAAATATTTCGAAGTAGAAAACCATGACCTGGAGCAATTAAGCAATCCCAGGGAATACATCATTGAAAAAGGTGGAGAGATCTTATATATAATGTATGAAAATGCTGTAGTTGGTGTATGTGCACTTGTAAGAACACGTGAAAATGAATTTGAACTGGCGAAAATGGCCGTGTCACCTGGTTTCCAGGGAAAACAAATCGGTTACAAACTCGGACTCTATACCATTGAAACAGCAAGGTCCATGGGTGCAAAAAAAATCTGGCTCGAATCAAACAGGATACTGGGTCCCGCAATAAGCCTTTACAAAAAATTAGGATTTTATGAAGTCCCGCTTACGGTGACTCCTTACCTGAGGGCAGATATAAAAATGGAGATGGTCTTAAAGTGATTTTTAAAAGCTTGCACGAGTTACAAACATGAGGCACCCTGATGCATCAGCCCAGGTCGATATCCGTATTGTCTCCTATATTCAGCATTCTCGTCTCGCCTTTTATTTCCGTATCGCTGCCAATTAATGATGCCTCCAATACAATATCAAACAAATTGGAAAATGAGCCTATGATGGAATTCCTGATAATAGAATAATCGATCGTTGTATTCTCACCAACCGCTACATTGGGCCCTATTATCGAGTTTTTTATGTTGCAGCCAGCTGCAATACTTACGGGTTGAATAATAACGGTGTTTTCAAAATGAAGGCCTTCCACGATCTTACCACCAAATTTCTTCAGCAAAGTAGCATTTGATTCGAGAAGCGTTTCTTTTCTTCCGCAATCAAACCAATTCTCAACCTTAAAGGCTTTAAATTTTACCCCGGATTTTATCATGCAGTCCAATGCATCGGTTATACTGTATTCGCCATGACTCCGCAAACCCTGTTTGATATTGGTTTCCAGGCATTGAAAGAGCGCATCACTTTCTTTTATTTTATAAAGACCCACAAGAGCCATATTGCTTTTTGGAATATGGGGCTTTTCGACGACGTGTTCAATAGTTCCTTCCTCATTGATTTCGGCCACCCCAAAATCCCGCGGGTCATCCACTTTTTTTACACCAAGCATGGAGCATGGGCTATTAATGACATCATGAACCTCATACTCGCAAATAGTATCTCCAAGCACTACAAATATTTCTTCCCCGTTTACAATGCTTCTTGTAAGCCGAACGGCATGACCTATACCCTGCCTGTCCGTTTGGTGTACAAAGTGCGCAGTGAGTTCAGGGTATTTCTGGCGTATATAATCCTGGATCTTATCTCCAAGATAGCCGACGATAAAAATAAATTCTTTAATCCCGGCTTCGAAAAGTTGATCAACAATAATACTCAGAACCGTTTTACCGGCGAGTGGAATCAACGCCTTTGGTTGTGTATATGTGTGAGGCCTCAACTTCGTACCCGCCCCTGCTACTGGAATGATTGCCTTCATGAAAATTTTTAGCCTGTGAAAGTAATAAATTTTGATCCAACAAAAACATATTCAGCAAATCGTATTTACAAACTTTGACTCTCTTATTTTTGCAAAAACAATGGTAGCATTGTCCTACTGGTGAAAAGCGACACGAATCATTCCAATTTTGCTGGTACCCGGATGGCGCTGCAATATTAAAAGTTCAAAATTCGATTCAATAAAGAAAATTCCAAACAACTTTCATGGAAAAAGATACACTTGTTTTTGATCTTATTCGTAAAGAACTGGAACGTCAGCGAAATAGTATTGAACTGATCGCTTCAGAAAATTTCGTTTCTTTCCAAACCCTCCAGGCAATGGGAAATGTGATGACAAACAAATACGCAGAAGGCTACCCCGGAAGGCGCTATTATGGCGGCTGCGAGATTGTTGATGAAACGGAACAATTGGCCATTGACAGAATCAAAAAAGTTTTTAATTGCGAGTATGCAAATGTTCAACCGCATAGCGGCGCACAGGCAAATGCAGCAGTAATGATGGCGATCTTGAGGCCCGGCGATAAAATCCTCGGTCTTGATCTTAGCATGGGAGGTCATCTTACACATGGTTCACCGGTAAATTTCAGTGGAAAACTGTACGAGGCGCATTCTTACGGGGTAACTAAAGAGGGCATCATTGATTATGTCAAAATAGAAGAAATTGCGCTGAAGGAACTACCGAAGCTGATCATTTGCGGAGCATCTGCCTACAGCCGGGATTGGGATTATGCAAAGATCCGGGCTATTGCAGGCGAGATCGGTGCTTTTGTTATGGCTGATATTGCACATCCTGCAGGTCTTATCGCAAAGGGGCTCTTAAGATCTCCATTTGAGGATTGCGATTTTGTAACGTCTACCACTCATAAAACCTTAAGGGGACCCAGGGGGGGACTTATTTTAATGGGAAAGGATTTTGAAAATCCTTTTGGTGTAAAGGACCCCAAAGGCAATATCAGGATGATGAGCCATCTAATGGATATGGCAGTATTTCCAGGCACGCAGGGTGGCCCTTTGGAACATATCATTGCCTCAAAGGCCGTAGCCTTTGGAGAATTATTATCTGATGAATACACAGAATATGCAAAGCAGGTAAAAACAAACGCTCAGGCAATGGCCGAGGCCTTTGTTCGTCGTGGTTACAATATCATCAGTGGAGGCACAGACAGTCATTTAATGCTGATCGATCTGCGTAATAAGAATATTACAGGAAAAAAAGCACAGGAATCTTTGGACAAAGCCCGCATTACGCTGAATAAAAATGCGGTTCCTTTTGACGACAAGAGTCCATTCGTTACTTCAGGTATCCGAATTGGTGTGCCGGCGATCACCACGAGAGGCCTGGATGAAAAAGATATGGAGGCCGTTGTGGAACAGGTTGACAGGGTACTGATGAATGTTGATGATGAAAAAATAATTAAAACAGTTAGCGAAGAAGTTAAAGAATGGATGAAACAATTTCCGCTATACCCTGAATTAGGTTGACAAATGATTTTTTCTGATTTCTGATTTCTGATTTTTTGATTTCTGATTTTCCGGACTCCCAACACTTAACTCTAAACTCGAAACTCGAAACTGAATTTGTATTGACTCTGAACTCGCAACTCATGGCTCGCGGCTCCTAACTTGAATTGACTCTGAACTTTGAACTCTACCGTGGATCATTTAACAATGAACTGCTTAAAAAATTTAGCTCCGTTACCGCTGATCGAAAGCGAATACATTCCTGTCGATATACCATTTGGAAGCTGAACAACCTGGCTTACCATACCTCCTGGGTGATCAAGAGTTTGTTCATAAACAATTTTACCATTCATATCTGATATTGAAATTTTATAAAGTCCCTTATCTATGCTTCCAAGCTGCAACGAAATCTTTTTGTCAATAACGGGGTTTGGAAAAAGTGTAAGTCCTGAATTAGTTTTGCCAAAATCGAACCTTACGATGGTGCTATAATTTGATTTGCCATCAATATCAATTGCATTGATCCGGTAAAAGGAAACATTCTTTAAGGGAGCTGAATCCGTCCAGGTATAATCTGTTTTGGCAACCTGGTTCCTCGCAATCACTTTACCAATTGAAGTAAATTGCTGGCCGGTTGATGACCGCTCAATTTCAAAATGATTAAGATCGATGTCGCTGTATCCAGTCCAATCAATATCCAGGTCGCCATTGGTTTTTTCATAAACTTTAAAATCTCCAAATTTTAAAGGCAAAGGGATACCGATCTTACCAACACCAAAAGGCGAAAAATTTGTGATGCCGGAACGGGTGGCAGTATTCGATGCCTGGCTTCCTGAGCCCAAAGGTGATTCCCAATAACCACCATTATGTGCAATCCCAATTTGGTTGTCGGCCAGGGACGGAAATTGTGAACCTTCAAGGGCCGTTGGCCATGCTAGTTGCATGGTAACCAGGTTGGTACCACTATTTCTGTTTATGATCCAGTTTGCATCGATCATGCTTGATTTTTGGGAAGACGTAAGAAGGGTTCCATTAGGTGTCCCATTTGTAGTGGCCCCCTGGAAAACAGCAACACTAAAATCATTTGCTCCAGCAACCGTTAAGATAACGGGCATATAATAAGTTCCGGTCCCAATTGGCAAAGTGGCCGTTCCGCTCAAATTTGTTATTCGTAACATTCCTTTTGCGCCGGTACTTGTATTTACTTGTGTAACGATTTGCTTCGAAGTGCCAAAACCAGAACCAGTTATAACACTACCTGAACTAACCGTTAATGTATTGCCAGCAGGTATGGTTAATTTTCCGGCGACCAGGTTTAAGTTTCCCGTAACAGTCACATTTTTATTAAGAGTCAGGTTTGCATCTATTACAACATTTGTTGCAGTAACCGTTGCTACAGATGCTGGAAAGGGTGCAGTTGTAGCGGCATCAAATTCATAAGAGCTTCCTGAATTATAAACTTCTGAGCCGGTTACTACAATCGCACCATCAATCCCTGAAGTACTTGAGGTAATGAAGCAGCCGGTTGAGGCAAGAGAGAAAGATCCGGCTCCTGTTACCTGGTTAGTGCCACAATCAATCGATCCATTTACAGTTAATGATCTTGCAGAAGCAATGGAAAGATTATTATTCAACGTTAGTTTTTTGGAAGCATTTACTATCCAATCCACATAAGTATTAGTCAATGTACCCCCGGATTTTGTGAAGGCACTGTTGGTTCCATTGAATTCAACTTTTAAGGTATTCGCATTATTGTTTGAACGGACAAATGTTCCCCCGGATTGAATGAATGAACCATTAATGATTATTTCCTGGTCATGGTTCCCATTATTTTGCGCGGCTTCCAGGATTCCACTCTCGATTACAAGGTTACCCCCGATAGTTAATGTATAATCCTGGCCTGCAGCCAGTCTGAATTCGTTTGTTCCGGTTCCAGTATTTCGAATAACAAGATTTCCAGCCACACTGGTCAAACTTCCGGCCTGGTTCAAACTACTGCCATATCCAGCAACATTTATAATCAAATTGCCCCACGTCGTAGGATCAGGTAATGCGGCACTACCACTCCAGTCTCTTATTTCAACTGTGCTGGTTGCAGCAAAAGTTCTTGTATCACTCCCAGGAAAAGAATTGCCATTTTTATTATGTATATATGTCCCGGTTCCATCAATCTCAAAATTCAGAACGGAGACCTTATCGTCAGCTTGCAAAGTAGCCCCTGTTTCAATGATTAAAGTGGCGTTTGACCCACTTACCGTCCAGCTTGCAGTTGTTGTCAGATATTGACCAGCCTGGATGACAAAAATGTCTCCCCCCGTAAAATTACCAGGCATGAAACCAAATCCGGATCTACTGGTGTGCCAGCTGGTTGTTAGGTTCGGTGCTGTATTATTTGTTGAGTAATAAGTAGTTGCATGAAGGATACACACAAATAGTAATGCAGGGAGGGTCAGGATTTTTTTCATTGGACTGGATTCTTGCCTTAAAAGTATCTAAGGATTTCCACTTATGCAATAGTGAGGGTATCTTTTGATTAAACTTATTTTAATAAATTGATATTTGTCAATTCGGGCTTTTGGCCAAAACGAGCCTGGATGTCCTCAATAAAACTCATTAAAAACCGAAACTCTCCCATATTGGTTATTTTTGGCTAAACTATTTATATGATACAGCGACTGCAAAGCCTATGGTTATTCCTGGCAGCCGTTTTTGCTTTTCTTACTTATAGGTTTCCTTTTTACAACGGTAGCATTACAGATAAGAGTAATTTGCTTCAGCCGGCAAAATTTACAGCCTCTTTTGATATCCTGACCCTTATCCTCACGGGTATTCTTACTTTAATCTGCCTTATAAGTATTTTTTTATTCAAAAACAGAACGCTGCAACTTCGACTTACCATTGCTGCCATGGTGGTGAGCATACTGGACCTGGTTGTTTATTTCACCAAATTGAACAAGTTTGCAAAAGGTGAATTATCGCTTGCTTCCATTTTCTCTTTTATTATTCCCGTGATCCTGTTTCTTGCTGCAAGGGGCATCTGGAAAGATGAAAAATTAATAAAAAGCCTTGATCGTTTAAGATAGCAACATCACCGCGGTTATATTATACATGACAAAGAGGATCCTCTCCAGGATCCTCTTTTCTATTGGTATTCTCGATTTGATTACTCTATAATAAATGTTTTATTCAACCTCAATATTCCGTTACTTATTATAAGATTATAAGTACCCGATTCAATGCCCGAAGGTAATTGCAGTGTGCGTGTCATATTTTCCTCCGAAATATCTAATTGAGACTGGCTCACCTGTTGACCCATACGATTGAAAACCTTGACTGAAAAACTTCCCTTCTGCAAATTATTCAATTGAAGAGTTAATTGTTTTCCCCTGACCGGGTTTGGATAGATTGAAATGCTGCTTTTGGTATTTGCTCCTGTATTAATTCTTACAATTGAACTATAACTTATGTGGCCATCAAAATCCACCGATTTTACGCGATAAAAATTATTGCCTGAATTTGGTGATCCATCCAACCAGGTATAGCTGAGCTTTGAATCACTGTTCCCGCTTGCATCAACCTTGCCAATTCCAGAAAATGAATTACCATCGGAAGAACGCTCTACCTGGTAATAATCTGCATTTGATTCGCTGTAGCTGGTCCAGTCAAGTCGAATTCCGTTTGACTGTTGTGAAGCATTAAGATCACCAAATTTTACCGGAAGAGGTGCTCCTGCTGGTGACAGATCTGTCCATGCTACATTGGGATTAGAGGGGAGACCCGTATAACCTCTTGCATAAGCTATCTTAAAAGCATCAAAATTTGCAGTAGTACCATCAAAGAAATCATCTTCCAATAGTTGTAATCCTGTAATATTACCAGTAGCACTTCCATCACTTCCGCTTGTAATTGACAGGTTTGCTGAGGCAATAGCAGGTTCGCTGGTTAAAGCGGGATTGATCCACATATACATTTTGTCATTAGTGGTTCCACCTGTTACAATATCATACCTGATTACAACCAGGTAAGTAGTATTATATGAAAAGTTGGTGGGAGCATATGAACCGCTTCCGAAACCACCGGTTTTACTGATACCAAATTTCAAATGTTGTGTCCCTAATGCACCATCATCCGCAACATAAAAATAACAGACATTGGCTCCTGCACTTGTCCTTAATGCAACGGAGGGTGATGCAAAGGATGAAAAACTGGAATTAGAACTGCTGGAAACTCTCACAACAAAAGACATAAAAAAAGTAGTGGCGTTTGCTGTAGATACAACCTGGGATCCTATAAATCCTTTGAACGGATCCTTTGTATTTCCATTATCTGTAGTTATAAAACTTGTTCCGCTTGGATAACCGGGATATACCAATGCCCCTGTGTTGTTTGATAATGAAGTAACAACCACATCACCTCCTGATCCGGAGGATGACCATGCTGGCGAACTACCCTGCCCGGACAAATTACCATTGCTGTACGGGAAATTTTCTGAGATCAGGAGTCCGTCTGCCTGTGAATAAGCATGTAGAGAGTAAAACATTGTGATAAGGCCAGAAAGTAAAATTTTTTTCATTGTGCTCAGATTTATAAAAATTAATAATTAAACGACAGTTGAGGTTTAACTGTGGAAGGATCACTGAGCTTTTGAGAGGATAGAAAATACGGTTGATCTTATTATTAATATGGGTATCCCAGGAGTTGGAAAAATATCGACTTAGAAATTCTTAGTGGCAATTTGGGATCTTGGCAAAACCCTTTAGGGTATTATTGGGGAACGTTCAGAAGAATTGGAGTTTTCGAAAGAGTTGGCGTACTAATGAGGTCAAAAATATAACCCATTTTTTATTTTTGCAAGTTTAAAGGATAAATTTTCAATCCAAAATTAAATAACCTTCATAATACTTGCAGATACCAAAACCCGCTATTACATTTGTGTTCTCCTCTGATCTGCTGAAAGCCGTACCAATCTCCAAAGAACCATATTTCAATTTTTTAATTACTTACCAGTAAAAGGCTATTGTATTTTCATATTCGATCAAAATATTCAAAAAACGGACGGTAGAAAATAAATATTGCAACCAAACACCCTAATTGTTGTTGCACAAGAATTTTCATAGGGTACGGATTATTTAACGGGCTGTCCTTTCCAGGACGGCCCTAATTTTTTTTAGAATCATTCCCCAAAAGAATAGAATCGTGCCGGGAGGAGTTTTAAATCACGAGGAATTTTGCGGTATAACTTTCTTTTACTTTCTTCAAATTTTGAGGAGTTCCTTCGAAAACAATATGACCACCATCATCTCCTGCGCCAGGTCCAAGGTCAATGATCCAATCAGCACTACGGATAACTTCCATATTGTGCTCAATGACTATTATAGAATGTCCCGCTTCAATAAGAGCATTAAAGGAATTAAGTAACTTTTTTATATCGTGAAAGTGCAGACCGGTAGTCGGTTCGTCAAAAATAAAAAGTATCCTGCCCCCGCTTTTTGATCTACCCAGGAATGAAGCAAGCTTAACCCGTTGTGCTTCCCCTCCTGAAAGAGTTCCTGAGGATTGGCCCAATTTTATATATCCAAGTCCCACATTACTTAATGGCTGGATCGCTCTTACCAGGTTTTTTTCTTCATGAAAAAAATCAATCGCTTCATCAACGCTCATTTCCAGGACATCAAAAATATTTTTTCCTTTGTATGTCACCTCGAGTACTTCTTCTTTAAATCTTTTTCCGCCGCATACTTCGCAGGTCAGGTGTACGTCCGCCAAGAATTGCATTTCTACAACCTGTTCTCCCTCGCCTTTGCAAGTGTCACACCTTCCGCCATCGACGTTAAAAGAAAAATGCCTCGGTAAAAAACCACGCATTTTACTGACGGGCTGCTTTGAAAACAAATCGCGGATCTCATCATACGCTTTGATATAAGTAACAGGGTTGCTTCTTGATGATTTACCAATAGGATTCTGATCCACCATCTCAATTTGTGAAATATTTTCAATATCACCGCTGATAGCTTTGTGAAACCCGACCTTGTCTCCTGGTTCTCCTTTTATTTTTTGCAATGCCGGGTAAAGGATTTGTTTTACCAGTGTTGTTTTTCCGCTACCGCTAACGCCACTCACGACACATAAAACATTCAATGGAAACGAAATCGTTATATCTTTTAAGTTATGGTGCCGTGCTCCTTCTATCTTAATACTGCAATTCCATTTGCGAACATTTTTTGGAACGTCGATACTCAGCACCCCGCTTAAATATTTCCCCGTGAGACTTTGCGGATTTGATATAATCGAGTCATAGTCCCCTTCCGCGATCACTTCGCCCCCGAGGTGTGAAGCCAGTGGCCCCATATCAATGATGTGATCAGCTTCACGCATCATCATTTCGTCATGCTCTACCACAACAACTGTATTTCCAAGATCCCTGAGCTCTTTCAATACCCGGATCAGGTTTTCAGTATCCCTTGAATGCAATCCGATGGAGGGCTCATCCAAAATATATAGTGAATTAGTGAGGTTGCTACCTAGGCTCCTTGTTAATTGTATCCTTTGACTCTCCCCCCCGCTTAATGAATTAGCAAGGCGATTAAGCGTTAAATATCCCAGGCCCACTTTCAACAAAGTATTGATCCTTGCATCAATTTCAATAAGGATCCTTTTAGCTACCTGTTTATTATATTCTGAAAGCTTTTTTTCCAATTCATCAAACCAGCGTTTTAAATCCTTTACGGGGAGTTCACTTAATTCGCCAATGTGTTTATCATCAATCTTTACATACAAGGCTTCAGGGCGCAAGCGATACCCGTTGCAGTCGGGACATTGAGTTCTCCCCCTGTACCGGCTTAATAAAACCCGGTACTGAACTTTATAAAGGTTTTGTTCAACTTCTTTAAAAAAACCATTTATGCCATGTACATTTCCTGCACCTTCCCAAAGCATTTTATATTGTTCAGGGGTTAGATCTACAATAGGCTTGTGTACCGGGAAATTTATTTTCCTTGCTCCTTTCACAAACTGATCTCTCCACCAGCTGAGCTTTTCACCTCTCCACGGAGCTACAGCAGCTTCATACACACTCAGTCTTTTATCCGGTATTACAAGATCGCTGTCAATGCCCAATACCTGCGAAAAGCCTTCACATGTCGGACATGCACCAAACGGGTTATTGAAATTGAAAAGATTGGGAACAGGTTCTTCAAATTGTATCCCATCCATTTCAAACCTATTATTAAAATGCAGAAACGCATCACGATTTACTTCAAGAAACACATCTCCCTCGCCTTCATAAAATGCGGTTCCCACAGAATCTGCTAACCTGTGTTTGTCATCTTCATCAAAACTTTTTACAACGATCCTGTCTATAAGAATATAGATCTTAAGTTTAATGTCCTTTGATGAGAATTTTTGTTTAAGTTCCTTAGCCGGTAATAATAAAAGATCTTCGATGCGAAGAATTTCACCTGACTCCCGAACATATACGCGGCTAAATCCTTTTTGAATCAGGATATTCAGCTCTTCAGTTACATCCCGGTTTTTTGCCTGTTTGAAATGAGTGAGGATAAAAACTTTATCTCCTTCTTTTAATTCGCTGATCACTTTTACTACATCGGAAACATCATCCTTTTTTACTTCCTGTCCCGAAACGGGGGAGATTGTTTTCCCAATTCTTGCATATAATAACCTGAGGTAATCATATATTTCCGTCAGGCTACCCACGGTACTACGTGGTGTCCTGGTGATCACTTTTTGCTCAATGGCGATAGCGGGGCAAAGGCCTTTTATATAATCGACATCAGGCTTATTCATCCGGTTCAGAAATTGCCGTGCATAAGCGCTAAGGCTTTCAGCATAGCGCCGCTGGCCCTCTGCATATAATGTATCAATAGTGAGAGATGATTTACCTGAACCGGAAACTCCCGTCACCACTACAAGCCTGTTTCGTGGAATTTCTACGGTGATATTTTTCAAATTATGGACTCTCGCACCCTTGATAAGGATGTTTCCTGCGGAATTTACGGTTCGGCTTTCCGGGTGTTTTTTCTCTATTATTGTTTTCTCCATTTTCAGTTTGCAAATGTAAACCCTTATGAAATCAAAAATTTAGCCCTTATTGTTAACATTTTTTTGGGCAGAAAGTTATTTTTCGGGCAATAATTTATTTGCCATTTTGAAAATTAATTCTATTTTTAATCCACAATATCCAAATTATGATAACCAAAAAATTAACCTCGCCTATCGTACAACTTCTACGCAAACTTTAGTACCGATTTTTCCAACAACTGTTTTATTGAGTAAACCAATATCCTAAACCTAAACAACCTGTAGGAGTTATGAAAGCTTTATTAAAAAAAACCGACCACGAACTGATCATCCTGTTCGTTGATGGAAGCCTGGAAGCCCTGGAAGTCCTTGTATTACGTCACAAGGATAAGCTTTACACATCCATTTTATTCTTAGTCAAGGATAAATATCTCGCTGAAGATATTTTCCAGGACGTCTTTATCCGCATTATCGATACCATGCGGAGCGGCCGCTACACAGAAGAAGGGAAATTTTTACCATGGGCCATGAGAATAGCTCACAACCTTTGTGTAGATTATTTCCGCAAAGTTAAACGCACTCCAACTATTAAGAATGGCGATGACAAAGACATCTTCGAAGTACTGAGCTTCTCTGAGGACAGCGCAGAAACTAAATTGATGAAGCGTCAAAGCCACGAACGGGTAAGAGCGATGCTTGATATGTTGCCCGAAGATCAACGTGAAGTGATCATTCTTCGTCACTATGCAGACATGAGTTTTAAAGAAATTGCATCCATGACTAATTGCAGCATCAACACTGCTTTAGGCCGTATGCGTTACGGACTCATAAACCTGCGTAAAATGATGATGCAAAAACAAATTGCTTTATAAAGTTCTTGTCATTCTGTACCTCCAACCTAAAATGGAAAATACTTTTTTTTATAAATTGGATTTTCCAGAGTTTGCCTGGGCGGCTGGTACAGAATGACGCCCAATTTGAAAGACCCGATACTCAGTGCAAACCGGGTTTCGGGTTTTTTATTTTATCTCTTTTGTTTTATCGCCCACTGCGCCGTTTCTTCAATTCCCCTGGAGTAGGATGTGGGATCAAAATTGAAGGCGCGATTAAATTTTGAGGAATCAAACAAATATGGATATTCGTTTTGGTATCCCATTTCAACAGATTCCTTTATGGACCTGTTAAATAATCCCGCAATGCGCATCATTCCTTTTGAGATCACAGAATAATTATCCTTTGCCTTCATCTGTTTTGCAGCCTCTTTAATAAATGCTTCCCCGGTTAGTGGATTGCCTGCAGTGGGCATGTGCCAGGTTTGTCCAAATGAATCATCAACCAGGCTGAGACTATACATGGCTTTTGCTGCATCAGGAACATAAGTAAAAGAGTGTGGCACCTTTGCATTTATGAGCCATTGTGCTTTTTTCCCTTTGATTAAATTTCCAAGGACAAGCATATTGGGTACGCTGGTCGTAAAACCCACAGGTCCATAAAAATCTGCGGCCCGGGCTATTAATGCTGTTATATTCCCTTTCTTCATCTCATCAAATAGTTGGCTTGCAACGTTTGCTCTTATCTCTCCTTTTTTACTATTGGGATTAAACGGGGTATTTTCAGTCATGGGACCATCCACCCTACCATACATGTACACATTATCGAAAAAAATAAGTTTACTCCCATGTGCTTTACAGGCATTTATCACATTGGTGATGATCTTCGGCCAGCTTTCCTTCCATATGCGGATATCATAAGGAAGTCCTACTACAAGGTGTACCACATCAGAACCCTTCACCGCATTTAATGTTTGCTCATAATTTGTAACATCCGCTGCAACGGACTCCACATCTTGTGTCGGCTGCACTTTCCTTGATACCAGTCTTACGCGCTGACCGTTTTGTTTTAATACCGGGAGCAATTGATTTCCTACGGCGCCACCGCTGCCTAATATAGTGTGAAGTTTCATTGAATTATGTTAGCAAAAAACGATCCCAGGATCGGAGCCGTCTTCTTCGTTTTCATTTTTTGTCTTTAAATGCCCGGATGCCACATTCAAGCCAATTAGCAAATTTCTCCGCAGCCGGAGTGTATCCCTTGGTTTTTGTAAGCGCATTTTCACGGGTGCTGATTATTGCGTATTGAGGTTGTGAAGCGGCATTAAAATTTTCGATCTGGAAATTTGACCACTTATCCCCTACGGTCACAATTGATTTTTCACTGCCATCAGTTCCTTTATAAACCATCCGTTGTTGTATCGGCAATTTTCTTTTTTCATCTACGTACAAAGAAACCACCACAAATTCGTTTCGCATGAGGCTGTCCACAACCGGGTCTGTCCAAACAGCCTCTTCCATTCTTCGACAATTTACACAAGCCCAACCAGTGAAATCTATCAGTATGGGTTTATTCTCTGTTCGCGCTCTTTGCAGGGCTGCTTCATAGTCGCGCAATGGCTCAAACCCTTTCTTACAATTTACAGGGTCTGAATAAACACTATAACACATCGGCGGAGGGAATCCACTGATCAGTTTCAGGTTGGCCCATTTGGAATTTGTGATTCCAGGCAAAAGATACACTGCGATCGCAATAAACAAAGTGACGAATCCAATCCTGGTCCTTGAAAATTTTTTAACGGGTGAATCATGTGGAAAGCGAATTTTTCCAAGAAGGTATAAAATAATGGCAAGGGCCACTAATATCCACGAACCAATAAAGATCTCCCTTTTTAAAAATCCCCATTGTTTTACAAGATCAGCATTGGAAAGAAATTTTATAGCCATGGCAATTTCCAGGAAGCCCAGGACCACTTTCACGGAATTCAACCAACCTCCGGACTTTGGAAGCGATTGCAACCAATTGGGGAATATTGCAAAAACCGTAAAAGGCAATGCGAGGGCCAGTCCAAAACCTGCAAGGCCCGCCGTAAGTGGCCAGGAACCCTGGGAAGCAGTGCTTGCTAACAATGAACCGAGGATAGGACCCGTACACGAAAAAGAAACAATGGCCAGCGTAAATGCCATAAAAAATATACCCATTACATCCATGCCGGAACGGGAACTTGCCCTATTGGCTAAGCCTCCGGGTAAGGTGATCTCAAAATATCCAAAAAAAGAAAAAGCGAAAACAATAAATATGGTAAAAAAGAAAAGGTTTAGCCACACATTGGTTGAAAAATTATTAAGCACCTGCGGTGAAGCATGAAAAATATGGAAGGGCAGGCTCAATAATACGTAGATCAAAAAAATTGAAAACCCATAAATAAATGCATTCAGTATCCCTTTCCGTTTACTCTGACCTTTTTTTGTAAAAAAAGAAACGGTAAGGGGTATCATTGGAAAAACGCAAGGCGTAAGCAAAGCAATGAACCCCCCCAGTAATCCTAACAAGAAGATTACACCCATGCTTTTATTTTCGCTTACTTCGTCTCCGCAATCATTAGCAGGATGAGTGATATCGATGCTTTGTATTTTTATTCTTGTTGTTGAAGCCACTCCCCCTTCCAATAAAACATTGAAAGGAAATATGCCTGTATAAAATTCGTCGTTGCGGCCATAATTATAACTTAGCTCGCCATGCAATTGAGCTGGGACGGTCCCAGAAATGGTGATTTCCTTTTTCCATTCTGTCGATCCCTCATACACTTTTACTTTTGCGTTATCGAAGACCTGGCTTTTGATTTCCAACAAGGAACCGGCTTCAGTGAAATGATCCTGCTGGCCAATAGCACTGTCCCCGAATTTTAGTTCAGTGATGCTCAGGTCCGGTACTGACTGTGAAGTTGAATAAAGTTGCCATCCTTTGATCCCCCCTGTTGAAAAGATCAAATCATATTTTCCATCACCAGTCTTTTTTGAAGAAACATTCCACTTATATGGAGCAGCATTTTGCGAAAAAAGACGAAGGCTTAATAAAAAAAGAGTTATCGTAAAAGAAAGTATGCGGCCGGTTTGATTCATTATTCAAGACTTTAAAAACGAAACGAGCCTTTAAAAAAAGCTCGTCTTATAATACTTTAAGTCACTCTTTTATTTTATGGCAACATTGAAGGCAATGGTTTTGGGAGGCAGGCATTTCTTGTCGTTACATGTTTGAAATTCTATCGTTCCCGAAACATTTGTTTTTGCATTTGATTTCAGCTTCACTACCTGCACAAAATCCACTTTTTCAGAGTATTGATTTGCCGAAATGCCAAGCGTCTTGTCATTGAATTTTTCCACTTTCCCGATCTCTTTTATTTTTCCGTCCGGCTTAAGCAAAGGATTATTATTAAGCGTTACCGTGGTTGGAATTGCTATGGCATCCCCGGGTTGATCTTTTGAATAAATATGCCACCCCGATTGAATATCTGCTGATAGATGGATTTCAAAGGTTTTATCAGAAATCTTCTTGCTGCTAAAATTCCAGGTTACAGGGTTTTGAGCATGTAAAAAAAACCCTCCAAGAACCAACATATTTAAGAAAAACAATTTCTTCATAATTGGAGCTATTTCAAGACAAAATTCTTCTTTTATATCCAATTTTCATGTTAAAGTTCCACTTCCAAATGCCGTTTTAGCATCCCCTGGTGAATAAGGTCTTCGTTATTTCCCGCCCCTCACCTATGACCCTAAACCCTTTCTAATGAGATACCAATGCAGATCTTTTGATCGCTTCCTCATGCGGAAAGATAAAAATCGATTCGAGAATGGCACGACCGTCTGTATTTCCTAATGCCTCTGAACAAGCTCTTTCAGGATGAGGCATCATAGCGAAAACGTTCCTGGTCGCATTGCAGATCCCGGCAATGTTTCCCGAAGCGCCGTTAGGGTTTGACTCTATCGTAATATTTCCATTTTCATCACAATAACGAAAGATCACCTGGTCGTTTGCTTCCAGTTCACCCAGCGTTTTTTGATCCGCATAATATCTTCCTTCCCCGTGTGCGATCGGTATCTTAAAAATATCTTCGTTGTTGTTTTTTATAAAAACATTTTCACCAATAAATTGCTGGTTTTCATTTCTCAAAAGTATCCCCGGCAACAATTGGGATTCACATAATATCTGGAAACCATTACAAATTCCGAGGATTTTCCCGCCAGCATGAGCAAATTCGATAACGCTCTGCATCATAGGACTGAACCTTGCTATGGCGCCGCAACGGAGATAATCGCCATACGAAAAACCGCCGGGTAAAATAATACAATCATCTGTGGAAAATTTGCCCAGGTCCTTTTCTTTATGCCAAAGCATGATCACTTCCTGGTTTAGTTCATAAGTAAGCGCCTCATAAATATCTCTGTCACAGTTAGAGCCTGGAAATACAACAACACCAAATTTCATAAAACATTTTTAGGATTATCAAAGATAAAGATGATAAACGAAAGTGAATAGCTGTTCGTAACCATGTTCATAATTTTCCATGCATCCCGTAACTCTAAACTAATACATTTCACGCAGAGCAGCATAAGGTGCAAAGACGCAAAGGGAAATGAATAATTAAAAATGAAAAATTTGAGAATTTCTAATTTCTGATTTCTCACAGCTCGTAGCTCAAAGCTCGATTCTGAACTTATATTAACTCGGAACTTGTATTGACTCGCAACTCCTAACTTAAGCAGCAATGATCCATTACCTCCAGCCGGGGCCATAATATTGATAAAACAATACAAATGCTACAGATACCCAAAAAAGGATCAAAGGAAACAATTTCCGGGCTGGGTAAAAATAAGTACACGCGTGAAAAGCCGAAAAAGGCACTGCAGCCATCACCCAATTTTCAAATGTATTGCTTGTATTTACAAAAGGAACAGATATAGCCACGAGTAAATAGATAAGCAGGATGCTCCAGGCCTTGCGAACCTGTATCAGCAAACGTCGAAGATTATCCTGTACAAAATAGCCACCGGTTAAAAATGGGACCATTAACAAAAGGGCGCTTACCGCCAACCAAATGGATTGTTGAAGCGAAGGAGTGCTGACCGTCAGGTAAGGTATTAGCTTCGCCCAATGCCATTGATTACTCAGGAAAAGATAGACCGCATAAAAATAATAAGGTGAGGTTACCCCTAACAGGCAAAGAAGCCATTCATTGATCCGGAACGGCCGCATCACCATAAGAGCAAATAAAACCCAAATAACGAATACGATGGAAGGAAAAAAAATAAAGCTGGAAATACCGATGGTCAGCCCCACATTAAATATGATCCCTTTACCCCTGGGATGATTATAAATTTTGAATAGCCATCCCAATACAAAAATCAGAAGGGAATTTATCAGGAGTGATGCTGAAAAATAATTCCACTCTGCAAAAAAAGAAGTAATAAGAAGATAGGACATGGCCGCCAGGTAATTGGGCCTGTTCATCAGCCTGAAATTATTTATCAGCCTCGTTAACGTAATAGCCTGGGTGAAAAGTAATATGAATGCAAGGATCGGATAAATGACCGGAGTTGTTTTCCCGGTCGATTCTAAAAATTTCAGGATCCCGTGAAAAAATATCCCATCCTTTGGCTCAATGATCGTTACATGCGGATGCATGAACATAGGTAATTTTATCAGCACGCCGAATATCAGCAGCAGTAAAATATTGACCGGGGTTTTTTGTTTTAGAATACCAATCACGGATATGGACTATGTTAGTTTTTAGTTGAACTCAATCTTTGCAAAGCAAATATCATTTCTGTACACACAGGGAATGATCATTTGACGTGCGCTTACCTGTTTCCCGTATTTAGCCATAAATTCAAATCCTTTGTCGAGATTTTTCAAAGTAGGGTTCCGGTTGATCTCTCCGCTGGGCGCAATGGTATAATCATTCAACAGGTTAATCCTTCGTTCTTCCATATTAAAAAGAAAATGAAGTTGCCCCCCCGTATTCATTAACTGGTAGGAGATCATATCATCACTTTCATCGTCATATTGTTCTTTGGCGATAACATTGTTCCATTGCAGTTTCCCATCCTTATCAAAAGAAAGTACCACGACATTATCCGCATGGTGCCGGACGTTCTCCGAATTATTATAAAATCTCGAGCCGTATCCCCCCAGCCTGCTGTAATAAGGAGAATAAGAATAATAGTCGTAGGGGCTGGAGAAAGGAGATCCATAAAGATAGTCCCACCGGTTCCAGTTGTTATACCTGGATGTAGTATAGAAAGCCTCACTTCCAATGATAAAGCCACCATCCTTTTTGGTGATAATATTCCTGATGAAATAATCATTGAAGGCCATCTTCAAATTGGTTTCACCCTTGGCCTCCCTCCGCAATTCATCCCCAAAGCTTATCGTATTTTCCATGGAAGGTTTTGCCTGTTCTTTATCCCATACATAAAAATAAAATCCATCGATATTGCCGCGGCGCTCCTTGTAATAAAAGGAAGTTAGAAAGTAACGTTTATTGAAATTGTCGACTTTAATGTGCAACTCATCCAGGTACGTTTTTTCAATATTGAGGTCATTTGAAATGAATGAGTCTGCCTGTGCATATTTTATGATCAAAGAAGCACGGCTGATTATATCACTGCTCTGCCTGTAAAATTTTGCAAATACAAAATCGCCCTCGTTGTCTACGTAAAATTCACCAAGGTACTCGTCCCTGTCTTCCATAGGTATCACCATCGTGCTTTTTTTCACAAAGCGCAGGCTGTCATCAAAAAGATTGGTCGTGATTACATACCTCTGTTTATTTTTATAATTTATCTTAAAGACCATTATTTTGCTTCGATCCTCACTGGTTACAACACTGTAAACCTTATTATTGGCGGCAAATCCTACATGGGTCGTATCCAAATCAATGATGTCTGACATCTTTTTACCTTTTCCGTCAACCTTAGCTGCAACACAGTAAACCACATTTTTTCTCTGGTACTGGTAAATAGCATAGAAGAAGTCATTATATGGAAAGAAATCTACATTGATGAGGCGATCCTCAGGGATATAATCCTGGTCCACACTAGCAACCTGCTTCATATCGTTATCCAATATTGTGATCCAGTTCTTATTCCTGAAATTTTTGTAGATAAGGAAATTGCCGTTAATTTTTCCAATTACTTCAAAATTCATCCGCCGGTTATCATCCCTGTCAGGCTCTGAATAAACGATCTTCTGCGCGTTAAGGACATACCCGGAAATAAGGATACAGATCATAACAAAAAGCAATCGCCTGCTAAACATAAAACTTTGATTTTTTGCTTATTAAAATTAAAGATTGCAGACAAAATTCCTGCTTTTATTTTGCTTATGTTGCCACATTATTGTTAATTACGAAATACATCTTAGTAAAAAACCAAGCATAAAAAACATAAAGCTCATTGCCTCTAAGTAAATATAGTTGGCTGGATCCGGAAGTAATTAGTTGTAAATTAGTTTTAGATATACATTTGCAGGATATGTCTGCAGAATTAAATTTGTACCAGCCAGGGAAGACATTTCTAACGATGAGCCATAGAGTTAAATAACAATCCAAAGTGAGAATACCGACTAACAGAGTCACATTCGCCGGACTAATCATTGCGCTCGGAATTATTTACGGTGACATAGGCACTTCACCATTATACGTTCTAAATGCCATCATTAATGGTAAAGTCATTAGTGATAGTTTGATCCTGGGGGGATTGTCCTGCATTATCTGGACACTGACGCTCCAAACAACTATCAAATATGTGATCCTGACGCTTCAGGCTGATAATAGGGGTGAAGGCGGGATATTTTCTCTGTACGCCTTAGTCAGGAGGCAAAAAAGATGGCTGGTACTGCCCGCTATGCTTGGGGGAGCCGCTTTAATAGCAGATGGAATGATCACGCCTCCCATTTCTGTAACAGCGGCCGTTGAGGGCCTGCGACAATTACCAGGCATGGCCCAGATTGAAAACTGGACCATCATTTACATTGTCCTGGGTATCCTCACAATTTTGTTTTTTCTTCAGCAGTTTGGTACAGCTTCTATCGGAAAATTATTTGGACCGATCATGGTTGTCTGGTTTTTTATGCTGGCTATAGTCGGTATAAGCCATATATCCGACGACTGGCATATTTTTAAGGCCTTTTCCCCGCATTATGCGATCAATTTATTGACGAACTATCCGAAAGGGTTTTGGATCCTGGGGGCCGTTTTCCTCTGCACCACCGGGGCCGAAGCATTATATTCTGACCTTGGTCATATTGGAAAATGGAACATCCGCTATTCGTGGATATTCGTAAAGACCTGCCTTATCCTGAACTATCTTGGCCAGGGAGCATGGTTGCTGGCTCATTTCAACAATCATGTTTTCGATGTATCGGTTGGGAACCCTTTTTACGGCACAATGCCTGACTGGTTCAAACTTTTTGGGATCATTATTGCCACTGCGGCGGCCATCATTGCCAGCCAGGCTTTGATCAGTGGCTCCTTCACGCTTGTCAGTGAAGCGATGCGACTAAACCTATGGCCGAAACTGAGAATCGGTTATCCCACGGAGGAAAGAGGGCAATTGTATGTACCCGGGGTAAACTTTCTCCTGTTTTTCGGTTGTACCGGCATTGTTCTTTATTTCCAGAAATCCACGAACATGGAAGCGGCTTATGGTCTAGCCATTACACTTTGTATGATAGCCACGTCCATTTTATTTGCAAATTTCCTGATATCACGAAGGGCAAAATCATTCTTCATTTATCTTTATCTCGTAGTCTATTTATCTATTGAATTGAGCTTTCTCTTTGCCAACCTTAATAAATTTCCCCACGGCGGCTATGTAACCCTGATTGTAGGCACTGGTTTATTCTTAATTATGTACATCTGGTTCAAAAGCAGGAAGATCAAGAACCGGTACGTTGAGTTTGTACGATTGGAAAATTACATTCCTAAGATCCAGGAGCTAAGTAATGACCGTTCTGTACCAAAATATGCCACACACCTTGTATACCTGACGAGTGCCGATAATCCAAAGGAGATCGAACACAAGATCATTTACTCCATTCTCAACAAAAAACCCAAACGAGCGGATATTTATTGGTTTGTCCACGTTGACACACTTGATGATCCATACACCTCAGAATACAGGGTTGACCACATCATCCCGAACGATATTATCAGGGTCGAATTCAGGCTGGGTTTCAGAGTGGAACCAAGGATCAACTTAATGTTCCGCAAAGTAGTAGAAGACCTTGTGGCAAATAAAGAGGTGAATATTACAAGTCGTTACGAAAGCCTGGAAAGGAGTAACATCGTCGGGGATTTCCAATTTATTGTGATGGAAAAATACCTGAGCCAGGATAATGACCTCCCGATTATGGAAAGATTCGTAATGAAAATTTACTTCTGGCTGAAAGAGATAAGTCTCTCGGAAGAAAGAGGATTTGGACTTGATGTAAGCAATGTTACCATTGAAAAATTCCCGCTCATTGTGGCGCCGGTTACGAATATGAAATTGAAAAGAATTGAAGAGTGACAGGAATGGAGGGGAAAAATCGAAAAATAATTCCCAACTTAACATTGTTATTCCTTCATTATTAATTCTTGTTTATTGCCTGCTTTTATCTGGTATATCATTCTTGGCATCATTGCACTTTCACTTCTTCTATATTTTTTCCAGGAAAAACTCATTTTTAAGCCGGAAAAATTAAAACAGGATTTTGAATTCAAATATGATATCCCTTTCAAAGAGTTATTTTTTGATGTAGAACCCGGTGTCCGAATCAACGGATTACATTTTTACAGGGAGGATGCTCTGGGATTGATCCTGTATTTTCATGGTAATTCAAGGAGTATAAAAGGTTGGGCCCGGTATGCCCGCGATTTTTATCGTTATAATTATGATGTGGTGCTTGTTGACTACCGGGGTTTTGGCAAAAGCACCGGGAGGCGTAATGAAAAAGAAATGCTTTCTGATATGCAATTTGTTTATGAAACCCTCGCCGCGAAATATTATGAACATCACATTATAGTATACGGGAGAAGCCTGGGGAGTGGGTTCGCAACAAAAATTGCTTCTGAAAATAAACCACGTTATTTGATTTTAGATGCGCCCTATTATAATTTCACAAAGGTTATTGAAAGATTTCTTCCTTTCCTTCCAATTCGCTTAGTGCTCCGGTACCGGTTAAGAACGGATAAATGGATCCCGAAAGTAAATTGTCACACATACATCCTGCATGGTACAAAGGACAGGCTGATACCCATCAGGCACAGTGAGGCGCTCCAAAAATTGAATCCGGGGATGATCACGCTGATACGTATCCACGGCGGTGGACACAACAACCTGCCTAAATTTGATGAATATCATAATTTTATCAGGGACGTATTGAAGTATTAACGCCATAAACAAGGGCATATAGCAAATTGGAACCAAAAAAGCAAGATATTTAAGGTAATAGTACGCTAAGTATAATAATTGATATTAACCTTCGTTAACGAAACTGTTAAGGATGATTTAATTCAAATGTGAAATAGTTACAAGCCCCCTTGTGGAACGTCAAACAATAAATGATGTTTATGAAAAAAATCTACTTCCTGCTTTTTGTTGTGATCAGTTTTTGGATCGTTGGTTGTAAATCAGCGAGCAAATTATATGATAAAGGAAATTATGACGAAGCCGTCCAGGTTGCGGCTAAAAAACTTCAAAAAGATCCTAATGATTCAAAACTAAGGTCGGTAATCCAGGATGCTTATCGCTACGCCGTAACGGATCATGAAAATAAGATACAGGGATATATGGCAAGTGATAATGAATTAAAATGGGAATGGATGTATTATGAATACTCCGCCCTGCAATCCATGTACAATTCTATATTCAGAACACCTTCAGTTTTCGAGTTGATCCACCCGGCTGATTATTCTTCTGAGCTGAATGAAAATGCTTCCAAAGCTGCCGATGTGCATTACAATCATGGAATGTCGTGGATGAATAATAATGATAAACAGAGTTTTAAAACAGCTTACCGCGAGTTCCAGGTGGCCATAGGCTTCAGCCCCGGAAATGCAACGATTCAAAATGCACTTAACCAGGCATATGATAACGCGCTGACCCTGGTGGTGGTGACCCCAACAAATGATTATGGGTTCAGCTATAGTTCTTACAATTACCAGCTTCAGAATTTTGAAAACGATATCATCAGGACGCTTCAAAGCAATAGTGGCAATGAATTTGTAAAATTTTATTCACCCATTGATGCGCAACGGTTGAATATCATCCCCGATGAAATCGTGGAAACACATTTTACACAGTTGAACATTGGAAGAATAAAAGATAATTATTCCACCCGCGATGTTTCGAAAGAAGTTGTAATAAAAGAAATTGTTTACAAACCCGATTCAGTTGTAAAGCAATATGCTAAAGTGAATGCGAGGATCACCGCAACGAAACGAACCATGTATTCGGAGGGTAATCTTAGCCTGGTGGTTCATGATAACAATGGCAGACCAATATGGAATGATAATATTGGCGGCAGTGAAAGCTGGTCGACAGAATTCATAAGTTATACCGGTGATGAAAGAGCCTTGAGTGATGACGATAAAAAGTTGCTTAACAAAACAAGAGACAATCCACCACGTGAAGAAGAAACAATCAGTTGTCTCAAAGAAAGTATTTATAAAGATTTTATTTCCCGCTTACGAAATTATTATAGCAGGTATTAAGCTATTCTGGTTCCGGGTTTTGAGTTTAGAGTTATGAGTTCAGAGTTTATAGTTCAGAGTCAGGGACTATGGGAAGTGTGAATATTAAATACTTTCAGAAATACGAAGCAGGTATCCGTTGCAATCCCGGATGGAAAACTCCCTGATGCCATAGTCGTAGTTCTTGATATCCATTACGAGGGGCAATCCCCTCTCTATTATTTCCTTGTACACCTCGTCTACATTGCTGACAAAAAGAACAAGGCTAAAATCCTTTGGTAGTTCAAATGGCGATGCCGTTCCAAAAAGAAATCTCATTTCGTCACGGCGACAACCGCCATCAGTGACGGGATCACCATAAAACCATTCTTCCCCGAATCCAAGGTTTTGCTTGTACCAGGCTAGTGTTTCCCTTACATCTCTAACAGGAAGATGTGGTGTAACTTTCAAGAATTTTTTTTCGCTCATGGTCACTCCTCCAAAATTGATTTTGCTTTTTTGACTTCGAGTTTATAGCCCACTCCTATTTTCAGGGCATAGTTTTCTTTACCATGACTTACCGGGAAACCGAAACAAACGGGATAATCATATTCTTTCACTGCATCATGAATAATTTCATACGCAGTTTCTCCGAAAGGTCGTTGTGTGTCTTTATTATCTGTAAAGCCACCAATGATCAACCCACCCAGCCTTGATAATTTACCACTTCTTTTTAACTGGTACATCATCCGGTCAATATTATACAGGTACTCACCCACATCTTCCAAAAATAATATACGACCCCTCGTTTTGATATCCGAGTCGGTGCCTATCAAATGGGCCAATAAGGTGAGATTACCACCTATCAGCTCGCCAATGGCTTCACCTTTTCTATTAAATTCGTGTGGCTCGCAGGAATATTTTAATTTTTTCCCCTCAAGAGCATTTTTCAACGATTGTACAAACCGGTTGATATAGCCTCCATCATTAAAAGCAGAAGCCATCGGGGCATGAATGGACGAAATATAATAATTGGAATAAAGATGAGAGTGCAAAATGGTAACATCGCTATAACCAATGATCCATTTTGGGAATTTTTTAAATTTCCGGAAATCAATTTTATCAATGATCCGGGATAAACCATATCCCCCTCTTGCGCAAAGGATAGCTTTTACTTCATCATCATCGAGCATTTGCTGAAGGTCCTTCAGCCTTTCTTCATCGGTGCCTGAAAAATAATTGAATTCATTTCCTAGCATTTTTCCAACTTTTGTCTGAAACCCCCAATCTTCATTCAGCACGCGAATGCATTCGGAGGCTTTTTCAACCGGCATAAAGCCTGAGGGGCAAACAATACCAATGGTATCCCCTTTTTTCAAATATGGAGGTGTTTCGATCATTTCTTAAAGTTATTAGAATTTCGATAGTGGTACGATTTGAAATATTCCACTAACAAGGTTTATTAAAATTTCTAATTCTTTTTGGATTTTTTGCATCAAGATTTGTGTATTCTGCCCAAAACATTACATCACGGGGGTCGTAAACGGCAGTATCAATATTTTTTTTTAGACTTTCAATGTCCCCTTTTGCTAAGAATAAAATGCACCGAATAATCCGGGGATGATTTAAGTAATCTGTTTTGATGATAGAATCTTTCAATATGTTGTTAGCTTCAGCACTTTTATCGCCAAAATCAGAACTAATTCTATGCTGTATGTCTATTAAATCTAATTGGCTTGTCAATCGGTGTATTTTTCTCTCTTTTTATAAATGCCCCTTTTTTATGTGCCTCAATTGCAACTAAGTTAACAACTCTTAGTGTTTTATGTTGCTTACGAAGTTATAGTAAACAAAATGCAAAGCATTCGAGTAGCAAGGATTCTCGAATTTTTTTGAGAAGGCATTTGTTCCAAAAATTCGGTAGCGGGTCAGTTTGAAAACTGGTTCTACGCAAACCGGCAAAGATCAGCAAAGGCGCAAAGCCTGCGATTATGGCTTTGCGCCTTGTCTTTAAGCTTGGCGACTTTGCGTGAAATGAAACTGACCCGCTACCAATAATTCACCAGTTTGGTGTTGAACCTGATTGAAGGTATTTTTGCAAACTTAAATGCGGATTAAAAATTAAAATAATCGAGGAGATTACCTCCGCACGCAAAGCCCTCACCATGAAGATGACTGAATTTAAACGATACCTGGTTACGGCAGCACTGCCCTACGCAAACGGCCCAGTACATATTGGCCACATGGCCGGTGTATACATTCCTGCAGATATTTACGTTCGCTACAAAAGAGCACGAAAAACAGATATAAAATTTGTTTGCGGTAGCGATGAACACGGAGTGCCGATTACCATACGTGCAATGAAGGAAGGTGTGAGCCCACAGGAGATCGTTGATAAATATCATGCGCTGATCAGGGAAAGTTTTGAGCAAATGGGGATCTCATTTGACATCTACTCGCGCACCTCCAATAAAATTCATCACGAAACAGCGGCTGCATTTTTTAAAAAAATGTATGAGGATGGGTTGTTTGAAGAGAAAGAAACAGAGCAGTATTATGATGAAAAAGCAAAAACATTTTTGGCTGATCGCTACATCGTTGGCACCTGTCCTGTCTGTGGCAATGAAAATGCATATGGCGATCAATGTGAGCGGTGCGGAAGTTCTTTATCGCCCGAGCAATTGATCAACCCCAGGAGTACTTTGAGTGATGCAGTACCTGTAAAAAAGAAAACCAAACACTGGTATTTTCCTTTACAGAATTATGAGCCCTGGTTGAAAGAATGGATCCTGAATGAACACAAAGAATGGAAAAATAATGTGTATGGCCAGTGTAAAAGCTGGCTGGATAATGGCTTGCAGAGCCGCGCCATGACCCGCGACAGTAACTGGGGCGTAAAAGTTCCAACCCCTCCGGCTCCGGAAGGAGGTGGTGGAAAGGTCCTTTATGTTTGGTTTGATGCACCAATCGGATATATAAGCGCCACAAAAGAGCTGACACCCGCCTGGAAGGATTACTGGTGCTCGGAAGATACCAGGCTCATTCATTTCATCGGTAAAGACAACATTGTCTTTCATTGTATTATTTTTCCAGCCATGTTAAAAGCTCATGGTGGGTATGTATTGCCAGATAATGTACCCGCTAATGAATTTTTGAATATCGAAGGGGAGAAAGTATCTACCAGTCGCAATTGGGCAGTATGGATCAATGAATACCTAAAAGATTTTCCCGGATGCGAAGATGTGTTGCGTTATGTTCTTTGTGCCAATGCCCCCGAAACCAAAGACAATGATTTTACCTGGAAAGATTTCCAGGATAGAAATAACAGTGAGCTGGCTTCAATCTTCGGGAATTTTGTGAACAGGACTTTCGTGCTGATGCATAAATTGTGCGGGGGCAAAGTGCCGAAGCTTCATGATAATATTTTGGATGAAACGGATAGAACATTGATCTCAGAGATAGAAGCCTCCGCATCGAAAGTCGAAAATGCATTGGAGCAATTTAAATTTCGTGACGCCCTTTTCGAAGTGATCGACCTTTCACGAAAAGGAAATAAATATTTGCAGGAAAAAGAGCCGTGGAAAAAAGCTTCTGCAATGGAGCGATCAGCTGCAGCAGGTGAAACAAATGAATCCTCCCAGGCTGAAATCGATAACTGCATTCATCTTTGTTTACAGTTGACAGCCAATCTTGCGATCCTGATCAATCCTTTCCTTCCGTTCACTGCCAGCAAACTCCTGCACCAGATGAAAGTGGTGGACAAAATGCTGGATTGGGAAAATGCGGGCAAAATAAAATTGCTCAGCGTAGGGTATAGCTTAAGGGCACCGGAAATATTATTTCGGAAGATCGAAGATGAAGAGATCAAAGCCCAGGTAGAAAAACTAAAAGCTGGATCCTTGAATGCCCCCATTACTGGCGGCAAAACTGAAGAGAAAGGAAAATCGAAAATCAAAAATCAAAAATCTGAAATCACTTATGATGATTTTGCAAAACTCGATATGCGCATCGGGACCATTTTATCAGTTGAAAAAGTAGCAAAGGCGGATAAACTGTTGAAGCTTGAGGTAGATCTCGGTTTTGAAAAGAGAACCATTGTTTCTGGTATTGCCTTACACTTTACTGCTGAGGATCTTATTGGTAAACAAGTGGTGGTGATCGCAAACCTCGCGCCCCGAAAACTAAAAGGGATAGAAAGCAATGGGATGATCCTTTCTGCAGAAGATGAACATGGAAAGTTGCACCTGGTAAACCCGGCGGAAATAATAAATCCGGGTGCTGGAGTAAGTTGATCTTCTAATTTTCTATATCTTAGGCCGACAAATTTCTTTCTTACCCCTTGCGAATGCCTCCGTTCTCTTTCTAAATTTTAAACACAAAACAAATTACCATGAAAAAAGTTTTCGTTGTAGCCTCTTTGGCTTTTTTAGCAGCCTGTAATTCGGGCGGCGACACTGCAAAGGTTGATTCTATGAAATCGGCTTCTGATACGTCTACCGCAGTTGTGAAAGATATCGTTTCGCCCTATCCTGTCGAATATTCATCCAAATTCGCAATGGACGATCCAAAAAATGCTGAATCTCTCTTGACGTTATGGAAGGATTGGGACAATGGTGATCTGTCTGCACATAAAGATCTATTTGCCGATAGCGTTGAAATGCATTTTGCAGATGGCTCGTGGATGCATGCATCCAGGGATAGCGCCACGGCAGCTGCGCAATTAGTCCGGAATACATTTAAAAGTTCCGTCGCCACCGTTCAGGCTATAACCGCGATGAAGAGCGTTGACAAAGATGAAAACTGGGCCCTCATTTGGGGAAAAGAAGTAGACACCGACAAGAAAGGAAAAGTTGATTCATTCTACTTACAGGAAACCTGGAGATTTAATAAAGCAGGGAAAGCCGATCTTTTTTACCAGTTCAGGGCTGCTGGCGCTCCACCGAAAATGAAAAAATAATTCTTCTCATATTCTGAAAGAAAACCCCGATCCAAGGGGTTTTTTTATTTCATATACCTGATTCATAATTTATTTTACCTTCGATTTTGTAAATAGTTAGCATAGCTAACTAATTTCAATTGCAACGAAAAGACACTGCTGACAAAATAAATGCAATCGCATTGATCCGGAAACAGGGAGACAAAAAAAATGATCATGAAAAGAACCATTAAGAAAGTGGCCATACTCGGGAGCGGAGTAATGGGTTCAAGAATTGCCTGCCATTTTGCAGGAATTGGGGTGCAGGTGCTTTTATTCGATATCGTGCCGAAAGAAGCTGTAGAAAGTAAAGATAAAAAAGCAAGAAACAAGATTGTGAATGACTCGCTGCAAGCGGCTATTAAATCAAATCCTTCCCCGGTCTTCAATAAAGAAGTCATAAAAAAAATCACAACGGGCAACTTTGAGGATGATATGAAAGATATTGCCAACTGTGATTGGATATTGGAAGTAGTGGTGGAAAGGCTCGACATAAAAAAATTGGTCTTTGAAAAAGTTGAACAGTTTCGTAAACCGGGAACGCTGATCACCTCGAACACTTCCGGGATCCCCATTTATATGCTCGAGGAAGGGAGAAGCGATGATTTTAAAAAGAATTTTTGCGGAACGCATTTTTTTAACCCGCCCCGCTATTTGAAATTGCTTGAAATTATTCCAACCCCTCATACTGATCCTGGTGTAGTAGAATTTTTAATGCATTATGGCGATCTCTTCCTTGGCAAAACAACTGTACTTTGCAAGGACACTCCTGCATTTATTGCCAACCGCATCGGCGTCTTTGGGATCATGTTTCTTTTTAAATTGGCCCACAAGCTGGATTTGACTATTGATGAAGTGGATACTTTAACCGGAGCTATTATTGGCAGGCCAAAATCAGCTACTTTCCGGACAGCAGATGTAGTTGGCATCGATACGCTGGTGAAAGTGGCAAAGGGTGTTTATGATAATTGTCCAAACGATGAAGCAAGAGATATATTTATAATTCCCGAATGGCTGGATAAGCTCGTGGCAAATAAATGGCTCGGTGATAAAACCGGCCAGGGATTTTTTAAGAAAATAAAACTACCTGTTACACAGGGAAGTCCCGAAGAAAGGAAAACCGATAAAGAAATACAGGTCCTTAATCTTAAAACATTTGAATACCAACCCAGGATCAAATCAAAATTCGCAAGCGTTGAGGCTGCAAAGCCTTTAGATGATCTTAAGCAACGATTAAAAATACTTGTTGCGGCCCAGGATACGGCTGGAGAATTCCACAGGCAATTTCATTATGGTTTGTTTTCTTATATTTCTCACCGGGTGCCTGAGATCAGTGATGAAATTTACCGTGTAGATGATGCCATGATGGCGGGCTTTGGTTGGGAGATCGGAGCCTTTGAGAGCTGGGATGTGCTTGGTGTGGAAAGAACGACTAAAGCAATGAAGGATGCAGGCTATACCGTTGCGGGCTGGGTAGATAAAATGATTGCTGCAGGAAACAAATCATTCTATAAAATTGAAAATGGAAAAAAACTTTTCTATGATCCTTCTTCAGAAATGTACAAGACTTTACCTGGTGGTGAATCATTTATAATTATGAGTAATTACCAGGAGAAACTGGTTTGGAAAAATGCAAGTTGTTCTCTATTTGACCTGGGCGGTGACATTCTCGGCCTTCAATGGTCCACTAAAATGAATAGTATCGGCGGCGACGTTCTCAGTGGTATACAAACGGCGATAGATAAAGCTGAAAAAAGTTTTAAAGGATTGGTCATTGCAAATGAAGGCCCTAATTTTTCTGCGGGGGCCAATGTAGGAATGATCTTCATGCTGGCCGTTGACCAGGAATATGATGAACTGGATATGGCCATCAGGATGTTTCAGAATACCATGATGAAAGTGAGGTACTCCTCCATACCTGTTGTAACTGCTCCTCATGGGTTGACCCTGGGTGGGGGATGTGAATTGAATTTACATTCGGACAAATGCTTCCCCGCGGCTGAAACGTATATAGGTTTAGTTGAATTAGGAGTGGGACTTATTCCGGGTGGAGGAGGTACTAAAGAATTTATAGTACGGGCATCGGATGAAATGCATGAGGACGAACCTGAAACCATTACACTTAAAAACCGTTTTTTCACTATAGCAACTGCAAAGGTTGCCACCTCAGCATTTGAAGGATTTGATCTTGGAATATTCAGAAAAGGACATGATGAAGTGGTCATGAATCAGAACCGGAGAATCGCAGAAGCAAAAAGATCAGTGATCGAAATATTTGAAAATGGGTATACCATGCCCCTCCAACGAAAAGACATCAAAGTGCTTGGCCGCTCTGCATTAGGTGCATTGTATGCCGGCATCAATGGAATGTGGAGGGCAAACTACGCAACGGATCATGATGTGGTAGTCGCAAAAAAATTAGCTTATGTAATGTGTGGTGGAGATTTAAGTGAACCAACCCAGGTAAGTGAACAATATTTACTAGACCTGGAAAGAGAAGCTTTTTTGTCTTTGTGCGGGGAAAGAAAAACATTGGAACGAATTCAAAGTGTACTGAAAGGTGGCAAACCGGTTAGAAATTAAATGACATGGGCATTGCCGAATTAAATGCAGATTCTAACGAACTCATCATCTATTCTCAAATCATTACTTACGGCAATAAAGCGAATCCGGAAATCACAGAACAAATACGCGAAGAGATAGAAACAATGTGGAATGAGCCCCACGGTATTTTAGTCTTCCGCAAAAAGACGTTCAAAGTAATTTTTAACATTACAGCATCCTGTGCGCCAGGGATCGATCCCCTGGAAATTTATCAGAACCTTGATCCCCGGAATAATTATTTCCGGATTGAAGAATTTGCCCACGGCAATATCTCTTTTGTTGATGGGATTGGCTGCAATAGTGGCTATTTTAAAACAGAAAATCTTTACAGGGGTTCCACCACCGCCGCTCATGAATATGGCCATACGTTGGGTCTAGAACATCCACAACAGCTTGATATCCGCGGGGAAGGCGCGCCGGGGATCATGTACCCACGTGGTACCCTCGTTGATCCGCAATTTCAATATGACCCTACGAAACCTGCCGGTGTTACAGGGGGTACGATGCATCCTATGTTTCGGAAAGTGAAGCCAAAAGACATAGATTCTTTAAAACTCCAGGAACTGGCATTTAAAAATAATAAAGCTGTGATAGGAGAATTTACAAATGTTTATCACCGGGATCATGCAGAAATCTCACCTGAAGAATTTATGCAGGGGAAATATTAGAATGTAAGAAAGTTGTACCTTAAGCCCTCTTTAAAACCAAAATATATTTATGAAAAAAACATGGCTTTTATTTTTGCTTGGAGGAGTGGTCATCACGGCCGTGGGGCAACCCAGGCTTCCTCAAAATTATTACTGGCATAAAATGGATAATGGACTGGAGGTTGTTGTAATTGAAAACCACAAAGTGCCCCTTGCCACAATTGAAATTGCAGTAAAGAACGGAGCTTACACAGAAGGACCGGAATACAGTGGCCTTTCTCATCTTTTCGAACACATGTTTTTTAAAGCAAATAAAGATTATCCTGACCAGGAAAAATTTTTGAAACGTACCCAGGAACTGGGTGCAATCTGGAACGGCAGTACAGATGACGAAAGAGTAAATTATTTTTTCACATTTGACAGGGATAGTCTTGAGGCTGGATTGAATTTCATGAATGCAGCCATTCGCTTTCCAATTTACCGGGAAGAAGATATGCAAAAGGAGAGACCCGTAGTTGATGGGGAATTTCAACGTGGTGAAAGCGATCCCGGATTTCAGTTATGGATAGAAACCAATAAAAAGGTTTGGGGCGATCTGTTCACGCGCAAAAATCCTATCGGGGATCATGAAATCATCAATACCGCTACACCGGAAAAAATGATGGTGATCAAAGACAAATATTATGTTCCCAACAATTCTTTGCTCGTTGTTTGCGGAGATGTAAATCCCGAACAGGCTTTCTCCTTAGCAAAAAAAATATATGGCGATTGGAAGCCTGCTGACATGGACCCGCAGGTAAAATATCCAATACCGGATTTTAAGCCCATTGAAAAAACCGACTATTTTATCAAAGAATCTTCAATTGCCCAAACGCCTACCATGATGATGATATGGCAGGGACCTGATTTCAGGAATGATTCGATGGGTACACTTGCCGCTGATGTATTCTCCAAAATACTTTCACTTAATTCGTCAAAATGGCAACAGGCCCTGATCGATAAAGGGTTGGCAAGCTCAGCTTTTCTTAACTACAAAACGAGCCGTTATGTGGGCCCAATTGAATTAGACATCACTCCTATTCCAGGTAAAATGAAAGAATGCTACCAGGAAGTGATGAACCAGATCAGCCAGTTCAATAAGGAAGATTATTTTACGGATGCAGAATTAAAAAAAGCAAAAGAAGGGTTGAAAAGGCAGGAGATCCGGCAAATGGAAAAGCCATCCAGCCTGGCATCGCAACTAACCTACTGGTGGTGCACTACTTCTCTGAATTACATGACTGATTATTTTCCGGCAATGGATAAAATTACCAAAGCAGATATAGGAAAGTATGCCTCGAAATATATCACAGGCAGGCCTTATGTAGCTGGAATGATCATCAATTCGGAAATGAATACTCAATACAAACCAGCCGAATACTTCAAAAATTAAACCTACATTTTATGAAAAAAATAATTTCCTGTTTTTTACTCCTTGCATTTGCGGGAGCCTCTGCCCAGGACAATAAACCCTATGATATGATGGTGAATGGGGTGAAAGTGGTTGTAGTGCCAAGCGGTAATGAGATCATCCAGATCGACCTGGTCATAAAAGGTGGTGTTCAGAATTATCCTTTAGACAAGGCCGGTATTGAAAAAATGGCGATGAATGCTTTAACAGAATGCGGTACAGAAAAAGACGATAAGAACAGTTTTAAAAATAAGCTGGATGAGGTAGATGCACAGATGTATGGCTATACGCAAAAAGATGCGGCCCATTTTCAACTGAATTGCATTAAATCAGACCTGGAAACCGTATGGCCTCTATATGTTGATGCCCTGACATTGCCAAAGTTTGATGCAAAAGAATTTGACAGGATAAGGAATGAAGCAATAAATAATTTGCGTGAAATGCAATCCAATCCGGATGCCGATCTTCAGAAAATGGCTATGGAAACAGCTTTCAAAGGAATGGACTATGCCAAGTTACCCGGCGGCACGATCGATAACCTGAAGAAATTTACACCGGCAGAAACAAAGAGCTACTATAAATCCATATTAACGCGTTCAAGAATTTTCATTGTGGTTGTAGGGGACCTTTCAAAAGATGATCTTCAGAAAAAATTGACCGCTCTTCTTGATAAAATCCCTGAAGGAAAAACTTTTGAATTAAAAAGAGCCAGTTATAGTCCGCAAGCCAATAGTTTTATCGCAATGCCGAAAGCGGTGGCAACGAATTATGTGATGGGAATATCCTCCGCACCAGCCGCAAATTCTAAAGATTATCTACCTGCTGCGCTTGCATCAGGTATGTTTTACGATAAAATGTTTTTGGAAATACGTACAAAAAATGGCTTGTCTTATGCACCTGCAGCCTATATTACCTCAGGGCTGACCCCTTATTCCGTCATGTATGTCACTACAAAAGAACCGGATAAATATATTGCTGTCGCAAGAAATACGGTTGATAAATTGAAAAAGGATGGCTTCCCTGCTGACGATGTAAGAAATATGAAGACAACGTATGCAACGTACCAGTATTATCAGAATGAAACCAATCAATCTCTATGTTCTATGGTTGCTTATTCTGAAATTGAATCAGGAGACTGGCATCGTGCATTTACATTAAAGGAAGATCTGCAGCCCATCACACAAGCTGAAGTGAATTCAGTTTTTAATAAATATATTGGAAATTTTACCTGGGTTTACCAGGGTGACTCCAAACTGGTTACCCCAACTTTGTTTACCCAGAAGGCGACCCCTGCTATACCGGCACCCAAAAAGGCATTCTAATACGGTTATTTTATTTGCTTCATTGCAGACTTAATAGAAGGATATAAAAATGTATATCCTTCTTTTTTTATTTTTTGAGAACTGACAGTAGCGCTTTTCAAAATTTCAATGCTCATTTCCCCGAAGATAATTTTCAGGATAACCGACGGTATAAAAATAGAGACATAGAATTTACCTTTCATCTTTTTTGCAAGTTCAAGAACTAATTTTTTGTTAGTAACCGGCAAAGGGGCTACTGCATTATAAACACCATGCAATTTTTCATTCTCTATTGCATAGATATACAAACCTACAAGGTCCTCAATGTGTATCCAGCTAACTACCTGTCTGCCATTCCCCATAATCGCTGCAATTCCAAATCGTAAAGGTCTTTTGAATTCCTTCAGGACTCCTCCTGTTTTACTCAAAACAATTCCGGTACGGAAAGTCACTAATCTTTTGCCAAGAGATGTAACAGGATCAATACCAGCTTCCCAATCTTTGCAGGTGATCCCGAGGAAATCTTCAGATGGGGGGTCTGTTTCTTTGAATAGAGCTCCGTCACCGGGCCCATACCATCCAATGGCTGAAGCACTGACAATAGCCTTTATATTATTTATATTTTCCTTTAGCGCTTTTACAATTAGTTGAGATCCCTTTGTCCGGCTTTCAAGGATTTCATTTTTTCTTCTGCTGGTCCATCTTTTCTCGCCAACATTTGCGCCGGCAAGATGGATAATATAATCAGCTTTGAGGATTGCATCGGTATCAATCACCTGGTTCTCTACATCCCATGCAGCATAACTCAGTCGCGGAGTATCGACAGAATATTTTTCTGGGAAACGTGTAAGAATAATTACATCATAATTTCTATTCAGTAATTGTTTTGTGATTGCGGTGCCTACAAGACCGGTACCGCCTGTGATGAGAACTGTAGCCATAAAGGTTTTCTTACCTGATTAAAAGTACGGTTCCTTTCTGGTTAAGCTTATGCCCGGAAAGTCCTTTCAATTCAAGATAATAAGCATAGATGCCTGCAGGTTGAGGGCTGCCGTTAAAGTTCCCATCCCATCCTTTGCTGGCGATGCTCGTGGTAAAAACAAGTTGTCCCCAGCGATTGTAGATTTTCAGCCGAACCAACCTGTTACGATTCTCTGGTGGATATCTCAGGTTATCATTTAAAAAATCTCCGTTTGGCGTAAAGGCGTTTGGAAAATAAATCGGAAAATCGCACTTATCAAAAACATTCACCGTATCCGTTTTAGATCCGCAAATATTCTCAACGGTCACAGAATAGCTGCCAGGAAAATGAATGGAATAGGAAGAGTCTGTAGTAGTTGTGTTGTTCCAGGTATAGTTTTCATATCCACCTGTTGCGCTTACTGTAATGATAGAAGTATTATTCAAACAAGTATCAGGAGTAACAGCCAGGTGGGAAGGAGATTTAATTACTTTTACATTATACAGTATCACACTGTCACATCCCCGCTGAGTTTTCAGGGTCTGGTAATAAGTACCTGAATCTCTTACAGCGGTGTTATCAGGCAGAATATAGGTTTGATCTTCACAAATAGAAATGTTATGTTGGTGAAGGGTATCGATAACATCCTTACAACATTCAAATTGATAATGACAAAGGGTGTTCTGAACCATAGGATGTGACTTTTCCACTATATTAAAGGGTGAGTATCGAAAATCCACATTAGGATCCGGAACCTGGTACTTTACTTTATTAAAGGGCCATGGCCAAATGGTGTGCTGGGATACTATTTTTATTGGAGGTAATTGCACACAGGAATCATTTCCAATTGAGTTTGTGATATATAAATTAAAATTACTTACGTCAGGATCACTTTGAAATATTGAATATCCTTTCCCTCCCTGCTTTTGCAATACAATACCCTGCGAGTGTGGTGTGGGAAGGGGATTCTTATAATCTTTTGTCCATTGCACCTGGCCACTGGCATCAATTCCAAACAAACTCAACTCCTGGTTCGTAGAATCCTTGATCAAAAGGATCTGGTCGCCATTGTTCCCGCTTCCCGGCCACGAACTTTCAAGGGTGCATGACCCCTTCTCTGTGGCGTACGTAATAAAATCATGTAAATAGCCATCATCATCAAGAATAAAATTTACTGCCCGCCTGGAAAATACATTATGCTTATAAAAAATGAGATTGTCGACCGGGTAATATACATCTGCCAGTACCGACAGCTGCCCTGAGGGTAACTCTGTAATGGTTTTTACTTCAGGCACAAATTCACCAACAACATTGGTATTGGTATAGGATGGGCTCTCGTAATTTGTTTGAGAAAGAATGCTTCCATTATTTGGATCCACAATCGTAAAACTCATAAAACTTAGCGGCGCCAAGAGTAAGATGGGTGGAGTAAATGGATAAAAAAGCGTATCCGGAATGTCCCACCTGTATTGATTCATCACCATGATTCTTCCATTTGTAAGTTGCTTTAAGAGAGGGGGGTGAACAGGAATTTCGTAAGAGGGGATAAAAGTCTGCAAAGGAGTGATCCAGGTAATTTCTCCAGCCTTGTTAAAGCAAACAATCTTACTTATGAATGGAAATGAATGCGCCCTTAAAAAAATAGCCAGTCCACCACTGGCAAGATGAATAAGGTTATCTACAGAGTAGTCGGTGAACCAGTTTCCAAAATATTTGCAATAGATCGTCTTCCCGAATTTATCCAGGTTCAGGAGGAGGCCGACTGAATGGGATGGAGGCTCTTCTGTATTATCTATGGCCCTCCCATGTTCAGTACTTGATCCATAAACAAAATAGGTTGAATCTGTAGAGTTTATGATCCCGTCCCATTGCGTGTTGTTATACCATGGATATTGAACCGGGCTTACAAAAGGGTAATCAGGGTTATATTCTCTGGACCAGATCACATTTCCCTGGGAAGTAAATTTTGTAACAAAACTAGTTTTAGTGGAGCTTTGACCCAGCGCAACCAATTCATTTTGTGGCGTTATGATGCCGCCATTTATAAGGTTATTATCAGGCGCATTATATAAAATCGAATAATAATTGCTATCCGTGGAGCATACCTGGGCTAAAGAATTTTGGAATACGGACACTATTCCTATAAAAAGAATGATCTTTTTCAATCGGTTTGCAATCATTAGTTTTCAATATTTCTCACTTCCAAAAGCTATGTAAGTTAATTTTTTAAGGCAGAAGGAACAAATGTGCCGGCAATTTTCGATGAATGAAGGAGAACAATTATCTTAATGGACAAAATCTCTCTATGGGTTCAGTCCTTTCATTGAATAATATAACGAAATTTTACGGGTCTATCAGGGCGCTGCATGATGTGTCATTTGAAGTACCGCCCGGAACCGTATTTGGGATACTTGGACCCAATGGAAGTGGAAAAACTACACTTCTTGGCATTATAATGAACGTTTTGCGGTCAAACGGAGGCAGCTACTCCTGGTTTGGAGAAAACATCTCTACCGAAAAGCAACGCCAGCAAATCGGAACTTTGTTGGAAACTCCCAATTTTTACCATTATTTATCAGGAGAAAGGAATTTAGAAATTGCCGCCGCAATAAAAAATCATGGAAAGGAAGATATACCTAAGGTGCTGGAGTTGGTAAATTTGACCCAGCGAAAAAAATCAAAATTCAGTACCTATTCCCTGGGCATGAAACAAAGGCTGGCCATAGCTTCCGCCTTGTTAGGAGATCCTTCCGTATTGGTATTAGACGAGCCTACAAATGGCCTCGATCCTGCTGGAATTGCTGAAACGAGGGACGTGGTCAGGAACCTTGCAAAAAATGGAAAAACAATCATCCTGGCGAGTCATTTACTTGACGAAGTGGAAAAAGTGTGTACGCATGTCGCCATCCTTCAAAAAGGTGTATTGCTCATGGCTGGCAATGTGAATGAAGTTTTGGTAAATGAAGAATTGGTTGAGGTGGGTTCATCGGATCTGCAGCAATTACAATCGATAATAAGCAGCATGCCGGGGGTAAGCCAGGTGAAACAAAATTTCGGCCATTTGGAAATCCATTTTACTAAAGAAACAACTGATCTTGAGAAAATAAATCGTTTTTGTTTCGAAAAAGGAGTCATCTTAAATCACCTTCATCTGCGAAAGAAAAGCCTGGAAACGAAATTCATGGAATTGACAAATAAAAACAATGATTAAATACCTGGTATGTTTCATCTTTTAAGAATTGAATGGATGAAGGTGAAGAATTATCGCACCTTCTGGATATTATTGGCAATATGTATTGTTTGCATTCCGGCATTTAATTATGTCATTTATGATGTTAACAATAATAGTTTTCCAAAGATCAGGGGTAAAAGTATTTTGGGGAGCCCTTTTGCATTTCCAGATGTGTGGCAAACCGTCAGTTGGAACTCCAGTTTGTTATTACTAATCCCTGCTGTGCTTATCATTACACTGACCACAAACGAATTTACCTACAAAACGCATAGACAAAATGTGATTGATGGATTGAGCCGGGCCCAGTTTATTAATATAAAATTATTTGAGGTTTTGTTGTTTTCCATTTTTCTTACCCTTGTTGTGATCGCAACCTGTCTTAGTTTTGGGTATTGGGCCAATGAAGTACCTCCGGGCACCTCAATTTTTGACCATGCGCGTTATTCGGCTTTCTTCTTTGTGGAAATGCTTTCTTATTCCATGATCGCTTTCTTATTAGCCATGATCGTAAAAAGGGCTGGATTGGCGATGGGCGCTTTTTTTATTTATATGATCCTGGAACAATTTGTAGTAGCGTTATTAAGAAATAAATATCATATTGGATGGGTCGATTACCTGCCGCAGGAAGTAACGGACATGCTGGTGCCACAACCTTATTTGCAAAAAGCACTTCAAACACCACAATGGTACAAAAACTGGCAATCCCACATCCCGATATACCTGGTTGTTTCCGCAGGCTATCTTTTTGCTTATTGTTTTTTTACAAGCTGGCGATTTAGAAAAGGTGATCTTTAATTTTGTGTATGAAACATCTCGTAAAAATTATCCTTATTTCATTTTTAGTGCTGATCGTTTCGCGAACGCAGGCACAGAATCTTTCAACTACTATAAAGGTCCAGGCTATGGACATGGCAACGGCTTTCATGAATAATAACCTCGATGCTTTTATAAAATACATGCACCCCGATATCATTGCTTATGCCGGCGGAAAGGAACAAATGAAGACAAAATTGGATTCTGCCTATGTGGCTATGAAACAATTTGGAGTAAGCTTTAAAAGATATTGGATCGGGAGCCCGGGAGAGATCATAGATTACAAGGACCAGCTACAGGCTTTATTGCCTCAAACCACAACGATGAATACGCTGCTTGGAGAGATTGTGGTGGAAACCACCATGATCGCCATTTCTAAGGACCAGGGTAAGAACTGGTGGTTTATAGATACAAATGTCTATCGG
>Ga0193726_1000356_pt1 | contig 52747 bp, 50 predicted proteins | sample H2c1metaG_FD_144928 | JGI IMG/M metagenome (GOLD analysis project Ga0193726, IMG submission 144928) | Soil microbial communities from a riparian zone of the East river system, Colorado, United States - H2c1 | ecosystem: Environmental > Terrestrial > Soil > Riparian zone | place: USA: East River... | reverse complement strand
GCGGCTCTGCACCGTTTCCGGACGCGCCTGCAGAATGTAGATTTTACCGGTGGCGCCGTCCTTGCCCCATTCGATGTCCATCGGCATCCCATAGTGCTTCTCGATGGTCAGCGCCTGCGTCGCCAGGCTCAAGATGTCCGCCTCGTCGAGCGAAAAGCGCGACCGGTCGGCCGGCGCCACCTCGACCGTGCGAACGCGTTCCTTGGATCCCGGCTCGCCGTAAATCATCTTGAGCGCCTTGCCGCCGAGATTCTTGCGCAGCACCGCACGGCGGCCGGCGCGCAATGCCGGCTTGTAGACGTAGAACTCGTCCGGATTGACGGCGCCCTGCACGACGGTCTCGCCCAATCCGTAGGCCGCGGTGATGAACACCACGTCGCGAAAGCCGGAGTCGGTATCGAGCGTGAACATGACGCCGGCGCTTCCCAGGTCGCTGCGCACCATGTGCTGCACGCCGACCGAGAGCGCCACCGCGGAGTGATCGAATTTATGATGCACGCGGTAGGAAATGGCGCGGTCGTTGAACAGCGAGGCGTATACCTCGTGCACGCAGGTCATCAGATGCTCCTCGCCGCGCACGTTCAGGAACGTCTCCTGCTGTCCGGCAAAGGATGCCTCCGGCAAATCCTCGGCCGTGGCGGAAGAACGGACGGCGACGGCGAATTCTGCGGCGGCGCCGCCCGCATCGCGCATATTGCGCCATGTCTCGAGGATTTCCTGGTGCAGCCGCGCCGGAAACGGCGTGGCGAGCATCCAGCCGCGGATTTGCGCGCCGACGACGGCGAGCCGCTCCACGTCGTCGACGTCGAGAGCCGCGAGCACGCTGCGGATGCGCTCATCGAGGCCGTCTTGCGCCAGAAAATCGCGGTACGCATGCGACGTGGTGGCGAATCCGCCGGGCACGGAGACGCCGAGATTCGCCAACCCCGAGATCATTTCGCCGATGGACGCATTCTTGCCGCCGACCAGTTCAACGTCTTTGTTCTTCAGCTGCTCGAATGGAATGATGTAGGGCTTCATAGTGCGGTGCTTGTGGGACCGGGGTTTAAGTGGAACACTTTGGCTGACGACGCCGCCAACACCTGAGGCTACCGTGATCAAACGAACTGTGTTTTTCGTCTCCGACCAAACGGGCATCACTGCAGAAACAATGGGTCACAGTCTCATGACGCAGTTCGACGGCATCGAATTTCGTCAGGTGACTGTGCCATTTATCGCCACCGTTGACAAGGCAATCGAGGCGGTACGCAAGATTGATCTGGTCGGCGCTCAGGAGGGCGTGCGGCCGATCATATTCTCAACGCTCGTGCAGGAAGAAGTGCGCAACGTGGTTCGCGGCAGCAGCGGATTCTTTTTGGATTTTTTCGACCCGTTCCTAGCACCACTCGAGAACGAACTCAAGACGCAATCCACCCACATGGCGAGTAGGACTCATCGCATGGCCGATACGCATGCGTACGCGACGCGCATCGATGCCACGAATTTCGCGCTGGCCAACGACGACGGGTCGGTGGTGCGCGATTACGAGCGGGCCGATGTCATACTGGTGGGCGTCTCGCGCTCGGGGAAGACGCCGACGTGCCTGTACCTGGCGATGCAATACGGGATTTTTGCCGCGAATTATCCGCTTACCGAGGATGATCTGGAATCGCGCAAGCTGCCGCGCGCGCTCGAGCCGTATGCGCGCAAGTTGTTCGGCCTGACGATCAGGCCGGACCGGCTGCAGCAAATTCGCAACGAACGCCGCCCCGACAGCCGCTATTCATCCGCGCCGCAAGTTGCGTTCGAAGTCAGAGCGGCCGAATCGCTGCTCGAGCGGCACGGCATTCCGATGATCGACGCCACCGAAGTTTCCATCGAGGAAATATCCAGCAGAATTCTTGACCGCACCGGCATCGAACGGCGCCTGCGGCCCTGACATCCCGAATGTGCATGGTATAGTTCGGACATGATGCTAGCGGATCAATGGTGTGCGACTTCCTGGCGGGCGCGTCCCGGCAGCTTCGTCAGTCTGATGACTCTGTATGAGAGCAACTTCGTGCGGCTGGGCTGGCTGGTCAGCGAGCTGCGCGCGGTGACCGAGCGCCGCGTCTCGCGCGTGGCCGCAGACTGTGATCTCCATCTCATCCCGCAGGAGCTATGCCGCTACACCAGTGTGTTTCGTCTCACATATGAGTTCGATTCCGACAGCCCCCCGACCCCGCTGCGCGATCCGGATTTGGAAGTCTGCGTGTACCACGACGCCCGGCTGGCCGAGGTGCGCAGCTTCCGCGGCTTCCGGCGCCACCCGCAACTGGCCAAGCTGCAGTCGCAACTCAAGCGTGAACTGGATCAGCGCTGGACTCGCAACATGATGTTAAATAAATGGTTGGAATATTGTGCCGAGCGGGGGCATCACTTCTAGCGGCTGAACCGCCCTGGTAGGTGGGATGTCTCGTGGATTCATCCTTGGAGCCTTAAGGCGGGACTTTGATAGATAAGCTGAGTTTTCTCAAAGGCGGCATGGACGGGGGCGCCGTAAGTCCCGATGAGGAACGGCTCATGCAGCTGTTCCAAAATCGTGCCGGCCTGAAGAAGGCCTATGCCGATCTCAAGGACGAGTTTCATCTGCTGCGCGATCGGCTCAAGCAGCAGGAAGGCTCGACCATCCGCGTGCAGGAGCAGCTGGATGCGCTCGGCGACCTGTTGGGCGATCCGAAGACCGGCTTCGGCGCCTTGGTGTTCTTTCAGCTGCGCGCCCTCTGGAAAACCTGCCACCAGCAGCTGTCGGCGTTCGCAAGCGATCTGACGCGCCAGCAGGAAGCGCGCGAAATGGCGAAGCACAAGGCGGAAACCGAGGCAGCGAAGAGCGCGCGCCTCGCGGATGTCGACCAGCGCCTGCAGGCGGCCGCGGCGGAAGCGGATCTGCAACGCCGGCATCTGGCCGCCGAGCAGAGCGAGATCGGGCGCCTGACCGCTTTCTGGCATTACTTCAGGCGCCGGCGCCGGCAAAAATCACTGGAAGTCTTGCGCCACCAGGTCGTCGTAGCCGACGCGGCGGTCGGCGATCTGCACGCCGAGCGCAGCGCCATCGAGCGCGAAGCCGGGAGCGAATTCCCGGGCATCTCACTGGCGGCGCGGCGCAACATCAATCTCGCCATCATCAGCTTCGCGGAATTGCTGTGCGAGAACGTCGATGCCTTCGGCCTGGCGGCGCGTGCCAAGGAAGCCGTCGCGCGCAGAGTCCATGAGATGAACTTCGGCACGCGGGCGGATTGCGAGGGTTACATGCAGCGCGTGCAGAAGGCACACGCCGCGGTCGCCAACCAGAAGCAGATCACCGGCGCGCTCAAGGCCAAGCTGGACCGCCTGCGTTCGACCTGCGAATACCGCAACAACGCCGACACCGTGCCCACCGCCGATTCTCTGGCGCCGTCGGCCGCGGCCCTCGACCTCAGCAACAACGCCAAGCCGCCCCCCACCGTCTCCTGGAACGTGCTCGCCGAAGATTACTGGGATCTCTACACGCTGCTGCTGCGCTGAAGAACCCTCGGGCGCTCAGTCGTCGTGTGCCGGCTTGTCGGTGCGGCGCGCCTGCGTCGGCCCCGCCCGATGCGCCGCGGTCACGGCCAGATCGGCGGCGATCTGCGAGGCCTCATCCAGCAGGATACCGGCAGAAGCGTCGTCCTTGATCTCTTCGAGCGCCTTCACGGGTTTGACGTCGTGCGAGGTCCGCCAGGCATTCTCCCGCTCGAGACGTTCGCTCTCCTGGCGTTTGCGTTCCGCCTCCCGGGTCTTGATGTTCAGGGACAGCGTCTTCTGGCTGCGCATGGCATCGAGAGCGGCGATGTCGTCTTTCAAATAGCGGAAATCCGCGCTGTTCGCCGTACGCTCTTCGTGCAGCTTCTGCAGGGAAGCCGTTATTTGCTTCAGATCCCCTTCGACCCTGAAGGCCGGCTCGATGTGGTCCCAGGGCAGGGCGCGGTCGCGGGTGCTCTCGCCGACTTCAGTGGCATCGATCAGGGACGGCAGCGCGATATCGGGCGTGACGCCGCGGTCCTGAGTGCTTTCGCCGGTGATTCGGTAGTACTTGCCCATGGTGACATTGAGCTGGCCCAGCTCCGGCTTGCGGCCGAAAATCGTGTAGTTGAGCGGATGCGCGTTCTGCACGGTCCCCTTGCCGTAGGTCTGTTGGCCGACGATGAGCGCGCGGCCGTAATCCTGAATCGCGCCCGCAAAAATTTCCGATGCCGACGCGCTGAACCGATCGACCAGCACGATCATCGGGCCGCCGTAGAAAATCGCCGGATCCGGATCATCGTCGACCTCGATGCTGCCCAAGGTGTTGCGCAGCTGCACCACCGGACCGCGGTCGATGAACAGGCCGGTCAGCGATTCCGCTTCCGGCAGATAGCCGCCGCCGTTCGCGCGCAGATCCATGATCAGCACATCCATGCCGTCTTTCTTCAGCTCGCTGATCAGGCGCTGCACGTCGCGGGTGGTGCTGCGGTAATCCTTGACCCCGGAACGGCTGGCATCGTAATCCTGATAGAAGCTCGGCACCGTAATGACGCCGACTTTCACATCATGTCCGTTGCGCTGCTCGACACGCATGGTCTTGTGCGCGGCCTGCGCTTCGAGAGAGACGCGGTTGCGCGTGAATTCCACGACCTTCTGCGCCGAGCCGGGCGCAGCGCCCGCGGGCAGCAATTGCAGGCGCACCAGGGTGCCGCCGGGACCGCGGATCTTCTGCACGACGTCGTCGAGGCGCCAGCCGATGACATCGGTCAGGTCCCCGCTCTTGCCTTCGCCCACCGCGGTGATGCGGTCGTTGGCCGCGAGCTTGCCGCTGGTTGCGGCAGGACCGCCGGCGATCACGTCGATCACGGTCACGTAGTCGTCCGTCAGCTGCAGCGAGGCACCGATGCCCTCGTAGCTGAGGCTCATCTGGATGTTGTATTCCTCGGAGTTGCGCGCCGAGAAATAATTCGAGTGCGGATCCAACGACAGGACGAAGGCATTCATGAACGCCTCGAACACGTCCTCGGGCTTGCTCTGGTCCATGCGCTTGGCGACGTGCTCGTAGCGTTTGCGCAGCGTGTCGGCGGCTTCCGGCCATTGCTTGCCGGCGATCACCAGCGACAGCGCGTCGTTCTTCACGCGCTTGCGCCACAGCTCGTTCATCTCCGCGGCGTTCGCCGGCCAGGGTTCCTTCTCGCGGTCGAAATTGAAGGATTCGTCGATGTCGAAATCCGGCTTCTTGTTGAGCAATTCAATGGCATAGGCCATGCGTTCGCGGCTGCGCTGCTGGTAGCGGCGGAAGATGACGAACGCGGGTTCCACGTCGCCCGACTTGATGGCATCGTCGAGTTCATAGCGATAGCGCTCGAAGTCCGCGATGTCGCTGGCGTAGAAATAGCTTATGCCGCCGGCGTTGCAATCGAGATAACGATCGAGGATCAGACTGGAGAGATGATCGTCGAGCGGCGCGCGCCGGTAATGTTCGCGGGTGACGATGTCGGCGACGCGGCGTGCGACATAGTTTTCCTGCTCGGTGGGTGCCAGTGCGGCGGCGGCCGCCGGGACGGCGGGCGAGGGTGTCATGGCGGCGCCCAACAGCGCGGCAAGCCCCACTGCGCTTGCGCAGACGGCGATGCCGGTAATCCAGCGCGAGCGGTTGGCCCAAGGCCTATTAGTCATCACCGTACCCGATCTCCTGTAAACTTCGATCCCCGATTCGCCAAGGCTAGAGAAGCCCGTGCCAAAAGCCAAGTGTATATGAGCCCTAAGGTATGCGTCCGTTCACGGTTTTGATCGGTATCATTCTGGGTTCCGCAGCATCGATCACCTTCGGCCTCGGCAGCGTGCTGATCGTATTCTGCGTGTTGGCCGGCGAACACCCGGAATTATCGCGTGAAATGCCCCGGCTCGTGCTGAGCTTGGCCGCATTCGCTGTTTTGACCGCCGCCGGCGCCGGGAGTTTCCTCGGGCAGGCAAAAGGCCGCCCCTGGCGCGGTTGGGCGCATTTGGCGACCGCGGTCTGCCTGGCCGCCGTGGTCTTACTGTACTGGCCGCGCGGCAGCTAATGCACAAAACCATGCGATTTTGGACCCCTGGGGGCGTCTGGGCATGCGCCGGCCTGCTGCTCGCCGGCTGTGCGGGGGGACCGCGGCCGCCGCCGCCGTCCACCGACATCGACGAAGCCGTCTATCGCCAGAGCGTCCGCGTGCTGGCCGCTGATGGCTTCGAGGGCCGCAAACCCGGCACGCCCGGCGAGGAGAAGACGGTCGCCTACTTGACCGAGCAGTTTCGCAAATTGGGCCTGAAGCCGGGCAACGGCGAGAGCTACCTGCAGCAGGTTCCCATGGTCGAGATACAGGCCGGCGCCGACGCCGTGTTGTCGGCGGCGGGCCGCAACGGCACGATCGCGCTCGGCTACGGCAAGGATATGGTGATTTGGACCAAGCGCGCGCTGCCGCAAGTAGAACTCAAGCGCAGCGAACTGGTGTTCGTCGGCTACGGCATCGTGGCGCCGGAATACACTTGGAACGACTACGCCGACCTCGACGTGCACGGCAAGACGGTGGTGGTGTTGGTCAACGATCCTGGCTATGGCGCCAAGGACCCCAAGGTCTTCAAGGGCGGCGCCATGACTTATTACGGCCGATGGGCCTACAAGATCGCGGAGGCTGCGCGGCAGGGCGCCGCCGGCGTGCTGCTCGTGCACGACGATGAGGCGGCCGGCTACGGCTGGAGCGCCGTGCGCAACACCTTTAGCGGCGCGCAGTTGGACCTGGCGACGGCGGACGACAACGCCGCGCATGCGGCCATCGAAGGCTGGCTGCAGGTGGACGCCGCGCGCGCATTGTTCGCGGCCGCGGGGCTCGACTTTGCGGCCTCATCGGCTGCCGCCGCCCACGCGGGATTCAAAGCGATCCCCATGGGACTGGTCGTCGATGCGACGCTGCACAACAGCGTTCGCCGCGTCAATTCCGCCAACGTGATCGCGGTGCTGCCGGGCGGCAGCCGGCGCCGCGAATACGTCCTATTGTCCGCCCATTGGGATCACTTGGGCCGCGATCCCGCGCTTGCCGGACACAACATCTTCAACGGCGCGGTCGACAATGCCTCGGGGGTGGCGGGCTTGCTGACATTGGCGCAATCCTTCATCCGCACCAAGCCGGTGGCGGACCGATCGATCGTGTTTTTCGCGCCCACCGGCGCGGATTCGGGTTTGCTCGGATCAGAGTACTACGTTGAAAATCCGCTGTTCCCCTTGAGCGAAACCGCGGCCGTGCTCGACCTGGACGGCATGCACGGCGGCGGGCCCACCCGCGATCTGACCATCTACGGTTTCGGCAACACGGACCTGGAAGAATCCGCGCGGGCGGCGGCGCTGTTGCAGGGCCGCGAAGTGACGCCCGAGCCGAATGTGGAGCAGGGGATTTTTTATCGTTCGGATAGCTTCAGCTTCGCCAGGGCCGGCGTGCCGGCGTTGTATGCGAAAGGCGGATTCGATGATGCGGCGCGCGGGCCTGCCTGGGGCCGCGCGCAACTCGATGACTACATGCGCCGCCGCTACCACCAGCCGAGCGATCAATATTCCGAGGATTGGGATGTGCGCGGCGCGGTCGATGACCTGCGGCTCTACTATGAAGTCGCCAACCGGGTGGCGCACAGCCGCCGCTTTCCGCGTTGGTATCCCAACAGCGAATACCGCGTCAGCCACGACCGCCGCAACGAACCTTAGGCGAATCTATCGAGGATTCGCCCGAGCGCTCAGCGCTTGCCGACCCGCATCCAGTTCTTCTTGCGATCGAAGCTGCCGGATGTGTTGTAGGGATCGAAGCCGCTCTTTTCGTTCGCTGCTTTGAGCGGCGCGGTCTCGATGCGCAGCTCGCGCTGCGCGGCCGATTGCCGCAGTTCGCGCACGCCGTAGCTGAAATTGCTGTCCGGGGTGTCCCGGGTGTTGTCGTCGCTCGTCATCGTCTTCCCTCTACAGATAAATGCCAACCCGTCAATCGCTTGCTTTGTTTTTCGATCTTGCCCGCAGGTACATGTTCCCAAATTGCGACAGCCAATAGCCGGCGACATCGCAAAACTGTGACGCAGCTCAAGTCGATGAAGACATAAGACTATTGCGATGGAACTTAACACCGCTTCCGGCCGGCGGCGCGGCCGCGCGTCACGTCCTCAACCCATGCGGGCGAGGGTGCCGGAGAGTTGGCGGTCGAAGGGCACGGAGCGATTGCGGCCGCGCATTTTGGCGATGTACAGAGCCTGATCCGCCGCCTTGACGAACTCGGCGACGCTGTCGAACAAGGTCTGGGGGCTGTGCGTGGCGCAGCCGATGGAGATGGTCACGGTGGCGTGATCGGAGCCGATGACATGACCGGTGTTGCGGAACGCCAGGACGATGCGCTCGCAAATGCTGCGCGCGGTCTCGGCATCGGTGGCCGGCAGCACCACCACGAATTCCTCGCCGCCGTAGCGCGCGATCAAATCGGTCTCGCGGGTGTTGCCGCGCAGAATTCGCGCGGTGGCCTGCAGAATCCGGTCGCCGGCCTGATGGCCGAAGTTGTCGTTGATTTTTTTGAAGTTGTCCAGATCCGCGAAGGCCACGCTCAACGGCCATTTGTGGCGGCTGGAGTTGTCGAATTCGCGCCCCAGAAACTGGTCGAGGTAGGCGCGGTTGTAGACGCCGGTGAGCGAGTCGCGGCGCGTTTCTTCCTCGAGTTCGAGGGTGCGCGTGGAGGAATCCTCCGCCGCCACGCGCAATGTGTTGATCTCGCGCAGCGCATGCAGGCTGCGCAGCATCAGAACCTCGCGGGCCTGCTCGAGAATCAATTCCGGATGCTGCTTGGACAGCAGATCGGTTTCGAAAATGGCTTCGGTTTCCGGAATCATCGCGCCAATGGTCCCCAACACCTGGCCGAATGCCATTTTGTCGAGGCCCAAACTGCGCTCCGCGCACAACGCGGTTTCGGCGAATTGGCGCTGCTCCGGATCGAGCAGGAATAGATCCGCCACCGGTCCGGACAGGGCGACGCAGCGCTCGAAGATCTGCGCGGGCTCGGCGCTGAAGCTCAAGTCCAGCTGGTGGCTGTGGGTGATGGAGCGATGCAGACGCTCGGGCAGATGCCAGCCCTCCATCAGCCAGCCGCCGATGTGCGCATGATCGACCTGCAGACGCTTCTTCTCGTGCTCGATGAGTGCGCCATGATTGCGCTGCAGGCGCTCACCCTCGGCGTACAAGTCGGGCATGGCCTTGTCGAGCGCCAGCATGCCCACGTCCTGCAGCAGCGCCGCCAGGAATATTTCTTCGGCCAGCGTCTGATGCATGGCGTCGGCGAGGGCGCGCGCGGCAGTCGCCGCCAGCAGCGCACGGCGCCAGTACAGCCCGTAATTGAGACCGTTCGATTTGCCGCCGCGCAGGGATTTCACCAGCGAAAAGCTCAAGGCGAGGGTGAGCGTGGCATTGAGTCCGAGCACCACCAATGCCTGGCGCAGGTTCTCGCTCTTGCGGCGCTGCGCATACAGCGGCGAGTTTGCGATGCGCAGCACCTTGGTCGACAGCGCCGAGTCCATGCTCAAGGCCTTCGCGACCTTGCCCATTTCGATGTCCGGATCCTGCGCAAGCTCAATGATGTGCGTCGCCACGCCGGGAGGCGACGGAAAATTCACTGACCTGCGAAGATTAGATTCGATCTCGGGGTTCACGGGCGTAAGGCTCCAACAGACATAACCGGACCAAAATCCGTATATGAGACAGTTAACGTCCGCGCCGCAGAGAACTTGAATGAATTAGGTTAAGTGGACGCTCGCCCGCCACCAGGCGCGAAGGCCCCTGAATAGCAGGTAAAAGCCATAGGGACCGAGCAGCACGGTCCAGGAGGCGACCGATCCCTGTCCGAGGCCCGACATCAGGCTGTGATAGAGGGGCCCGAGGCCGGCGCCCTCGTAGCGCCCCAGCGAGAAAACGCCGGCATAGAAGATCAGGATGGGCATCAAGCCCACGCCGATCAGCAGCCCGAGGACGGCGATGGCCAGTTCGATCGACCAAGGACTGGTCAATCCGATGCGCCCGAAAATGCTTCTGCCTGACATATCCCGCGGATTGTAAACGAAACCGGCCAGGGGGCGGCCAAGCGCTGTAGAATCGGCGCATGCGGCCATGGACTCCTCAGACGCTGTACGACGCCAAGCCTTGGGCCCTCATCGCCATCGGAACGGTATTGGCCATCGGCATGATGCTGTGGTCGTTGCGGGCGGGATCGTGGACAGTGTGGCGCGGACTGCTGTGCTTTGCCGGCGCCGCGTTCGCGATCGTCGGCGGCGCCACCCTGCAGTTGCGCCAGGATTACCGCGCCCGCAGCAAGTGGCGGCGAGACGGGGCGCCTTGATCCGTACGGCGGTGGTCGGCGTCGGCTACTTGGGCCGGTTTCACGCGCAAAAATATGCGGGGCTGCCGAACTCGCACCTGGTGGGAGTCGCCGATCCGTCGGCGAAGTCCCGCTCGGCGGTGGCGGCCGAGCTGGGTGTCGCCGCCTACGCCGACTATCGCGAATTGCTCGGCCACGTCGATGCTGTGAGCATCGTGACCCCCACGCCTCTGCATTTCGAGGTGGCCAAGGACTTCCTCGACGCCGGCGCCAGCGTGCTGGTCGAAAAGCCGATGACCGTGACGGTGGAGGAAGGGGAGAACCTGATCGAGCTCGCGCGCCGCTCCGGCCGCATCCTGCAGGTCGGCCATCTGGAACGCTTCAACGCCGCGGTGTTGGCGGTGCAGCCCACCTTGACCGTGCCGCGCTTCATCGAGTCGGCGCGCCTCGCGCCGTTCAAGTACCGCGGCACCGATGTCGATGTGGTCCTGGATTTGATGATTCACGACATCGATTTGATCCTGAGCATCGTGCGCTCGCCGGTGGTGGCGGTGGATGCGATCGGCAGCAGCGTATTTTCCCGGGAAGTCGATATTGCCAATGCCCGCTTGCGCTTCGCCAATGGCTGCGTCGCGAATGCGACCGCCAGCAGGGTCAGCTTGAAGACCGAGCGCAAGCTGCGCCTGTTCCAGGACGATGCCTATATCTCGGTCGATCTGCAGCAGAAAGTGCTCACCGTGATCCGCAAGGGCACCGGTGTGGGCGCGGATGGTATGCCGCAGGTCGCCATCGAGGAAAACAGCTACGAGCCGGGCGATGCCCTCAAAGATGAAATCATTGCCTTCCTCGAGTCCGTGTCGACCGGGACTGCGCCGCAGGTGAGCGGCGAGGATGGACTGCTGGCCTTGCGCACCGCCGTGACGATTGCTGAGCAGGTGGCCAGCTCGCGGCGGCAATTCTCCTAGTTCTGCGGCGACGCTGAACTCGCGCCCGAGGCCGGCGGCGGCGCGGGTGCGCTCGGCGTTTGACTGCTCGGAATGGCTCCCGGCTCATTGTCGGTAATGGTCACGCGATCCACGAAATAGCGGGTATCGCCGAAACAATCGGTGGGGATTCCCGGATGCTCGGTGTAGTGCAGCTGCACGCGGTGCCCGACGGCCTTGGTGAGCTGTGCGCCCACCGCCGGGTCGCGCACGCTGAAGTCCCACAATTGGCGCGAGGTGCCGGTTCCCATATAGGGACCGCCGCCGTAGTACAGCGCGATCTCTCCCTCTTGAGTCTTGCAGACCCAACCGCGCCGCACGAATTTCTGCAGCACGCCGGCCCGCTCGCCGTCCGCATAGGCCCACGCCAAGGTCAGCCAGGTCCACAGGGCGCCACCCACGATCACGATCAGCAGCAATACCAGGAGCCAGCGGCCGAAACGGCCTTTGGATCGGCCCGCCGCTTTGGAATTCGGCACTTCGATGCGAGTCATGTCCTTCTCCGCCCTGCGAACGCAATGAGTCTCAAACTCACTTTCCGGAATCCCAGAGCGTCTATCATAGTAGAAATGGCGCTCAGCCGCGCCGGGGATCCACATGAATTACCGATTATTCGGCGCTCTGCTGGCCGCGAGCTTCGGCGCGAATGCGCAAGCGCTGCTCAACGATCTTGGGCCGGTTTCCGCGGCGGGAATCAACAATAACGCTCAAGCGGCGCTGAGCTCCGGCATCTATAGCAACGGCACGGTCACGCCGCTCGGGATACTTCCGGGAAATACGACTAATGTCATTGCCAACGCAATCAACGCCAGCGGCCAGGTTGCCGGAAACTCGACCCTTCCCACCTTCAGCACGCTCGAGGTCGCTGTTTTGTACAACAACGGGGTGTTGACGAGTTTCGGCGCAAGCGCGGCCACCATCGACCAGTCTTTCGCCACGGCAATCAATTCGGGCGGTGACATCGTCGGCTTTCATACCGTGATGGGGGACAGTCACGGCACTGGTTTCTTGTACAACAACGGTGTGCTGACGGATCTCGGCGGCTTGCCCGGGAGCGTCTTCTACGGAGGAACGATCGGCAGCGTGGCGAATGGCATCAACGACACGGGGCAGATTACCGGCACCGCCTTGAATACCATTGCGGACCCGATCCGTTACGATGCGGTCATCTACGCGAACGGCACGTGGACCGATATCGGCGGCGGCGAGGGCTTTGCGATCAATGCGTCGGGTCAAGTGACCGGTGTCTTGGGCCCGATCCCGGGTCCCGTCATACCGAATTATCCCGTGGCTGTACTTAATACCCCGGTAGCGGGACATGTGTTCCTCTACAGCAACGGCACGCTGACCGATCTTGGCACGCTTCCCGGCGGGACTACGGCCGCCGGATACGCAATCAATACGACCGGGCAGATCGTGGGCGCCTCAGACGGCACGGGATATCCGGGCCAGCACGCCATCTTCTACAACGGCGGGCTGACGGATATGAATGCCCTGGTGAGCGCGACGGACCCGCTGCGGCCGTTTGTGATACTGACCGACGCGCGCGGCATCAACGACAGCCGGCTCATTGTGGCGAATGGCACCGATTCGCGCGATCACCTGCAACACGCCTATCTCCTGCAAGGACCCTGGCTCGATGTGGCGCCCGGACCCTTATCCTTTCCAAGTCAAGCCGTCGGCACGGCGAGCACGGCGCAGACTCTATCGTTGGCCAATTCCGGATCGACGCCGCTGGCGCTGGGCGCCCTCAGCGCCACGGGTGATTTTAGCCAGACCAACAACTGCGGCGCGTCGCTCGCAGCCGGCGGTAATTGCACGGTGATGGTGGTATTCAATCCAACCGCCGCCGGAAATCCGGCTGGCGCTCTGACGGTCATCTCGGCCGGTTTACCGACGTCGGTGCCGTTATCAGGGATTGCCCCCATTCACATCAGTATGTCATCGAGCGCAGCCACGACCACGGCAGGCACTCCGGTCAAACTGACGTGGACGGTATCGCCCGGCGCCGCCTGCACGGCCACGGGCGGCTCGGCCGCCGATGGTTGGACTGGCGCCGTTGCTCTCAGTGGTTCGCAAGCGGTCACGGAAGCTACGGCCGGCACCTATCCGTACGGACTGTCATGCACCGCCGGTTCGCAGTCTCAGTCGGCAGCCGTCTCGGTGGCGGTCGCATGGCCGGCCGTTTCGGCGTCTCTCACGGTCTCGCCAACATCGTTCACGGCGGGCCAGTCGGTGACGCTCACGTGGAGCTCGAGCAACGCCACGAGCTGCACGGCGAGCGGTGGCGGGGCCAGCGACGGTTGGCCGGGATCAAGGGCGACCAGCGGCAGTCTCATGGTGACGGAGCCTTATGCTCCGGCGACAACGTCCTTGACCCTGACCTTTGCTCTCAACTGCAGCTCTTCCGCCAGCGGGTTGTCGGCCAGTGCCTCCGCCAAGACAGTCGAGAATGCCGTACCGGCCTCAAAGTCCGGCGGCGGCGGCGCGCTTGATCCAATCTTTTTGTTGTTCCTCGCCGGCGTTGCGGCCATGGGCCGCAAACGTCTCGCGTGACAACGACCAGCAAGGGTTTCGCCGCCACCGCGGCCGCGTTTGCGATTTGGGGCTTGCTGCCTCTCTACCTGCATCCGCTGCACCCGGTCTCGTCCTTTCAGGTCATCGCCCATCGCATCGTCTGGTCATGCGGGTTCGTGCTCCTGTGGATGGCGGCACGCGGCCAACTGGCCGGCCTGCCGGCGACCCTCGCCGATCGCGGCGTCGTCTGGCGCCTTGCCCTCAGCGCCACGTTGCTCACCGTCAATTGGCTGGTGTATGTCTGGGCCGTCATGAACGGTCACGTCATCGAATCAAGCCTGGGGTATTTCATCAATCCGTTGGTCAATGTGGTGTTGGGGGTCGTGGTGCTGTCCGAGAGGCTCACCCCCCTGCGATGGATCGCCATCGGGCTGGCGGCGGCCGGGGTCGCCTACCTGACCATCACGGCGGGCAGACCACCCTGGATCGCGCTCACGCTCGCCCTCTCGTTTGGAACCTACGGCCTGATCCGCAAAGTCGTGAAAGTCGAATCGCTTCCCGGGCTCGCCACTGAAACATTGCTGCTGCTTCCGGCCGCCGCGCTGTATCTGATCTGGTGTGAATTCGCCGGCATCGGCGCGCTGGGTCACACGGGGCCGGGTATCGCTGCGCTGTTGATCGGCACCGGGCCGTTGACCGCGATCTCCCTGTTCCTATTCGCGTTCGGAGCGCGGCTGCTGCCGTACTCCACCGTCGGAGTGCTGCAATACATTGCGCCCTCCCTGCAACTCGCCTGCGGGGTGTTCGCCTTTCATGAGCCGTTCGAGCGCACGCGCGCCATCGGCTTCGCCCTCATTTGGACGGCGCTGCTCCTTTATGCGGCAGACGGGTTGCTGCTGGCGCGCAAACAGCGCGCGTTCGCCTAGGACAGGCTTCCGGGGGTAGGTCAACTCGAGATCGACATTTCTTTGCAGGTGTCGCCAAGAAGCGTCAGGAACTTTGCTTTTCAAAGTCAGCCTATACTCACTCGAACGCTCGACGCTTACTTCACGGAGGCGTTATCGCCATGAGTGAATACACAGTCCGGTTTCCTATCACGTGCCCGAAGTGCGGAACGGAGAGGCTTACCGAATTTCCCGCAGACGTTGTCGAGGACGCCCTGGTGCGGGGCTCCGACATTTGCCTGGTGGCCACTTGCCACGATGTGATTTGGGATGCCTCCGCGGTGGAGTTGGAACAGATCCGCGAGTACCTCGGAGCGACGCGCAGCGCAGCACAACCCTCCCGCTTGGCAGGGGTGGAGTCATGATGCCGGCGGTCTGAAATCCTCGTTTCAGCCGCCTAAATGGTGGAGCCGGGGGGAATCGAACCCCCGTCCATAAGTCCTACGCTGCAAGATCTACGTACGTAGCCGCGCCTATTGTTCTCGCCGCTCGCTACCCGACGGGCAGGGAAAGCAAACAGCCAGCCCGGTAATTTTTCGTCGAACACACCCCAGACACGTGTGCCCTACTATCTGATGAGCGCTACACCTAAACGTTCGCATCAGCACGAGCCGCTTAGGTTTCAACCGCGATTAGGCGGCTAGAGCGTAGTTGTCTTGATTGGCAACTATAAGTTTGCAAATGGTTTTACGAGGAACCTGCACCTCGGTACGCCCCTACAGTTTCGCAACCCATGTCGAAACCGGTCGGCCCCAAATCGAATCACTATCGAAAGGACAGTTTACGCGCTATGGACCCGCGAACCAAATGACCCTGCCGGGGGCCCGGGCGCCGGGGCCCGGTCGAGCCGGCGGGATCGGCCTCAGCGCCGCATGGCCTTCATGATCCGCCCCTTGTCCCGCTGCCAGTCGCGATCCTTCTCGTTGGCGCGCTTGTCATGCTGCTTCTTGCCCTTGGCGAGGCCGATCTCCAGCTTGGCGCGGCCCTCTTTCCAATACAGTTCCAGCGGCACGATGGTGTAGCCGCGCCGCTCCACGGCGCCGACCATGTGATCGAGCTGGCGGCGGTTGAGCAGGAGCTTGCGCGTGCGGGTGGGGTCGGTATCCACATGAGTCGATGCCGAATTCAGCGCATTGATATGCGCGCCGAAGAGGAAGGCCTCGCCGTTCTTCAGGTACACGTAGGCTTCGGCAATTTGCGCCTTGCCGGCGCGCATGCTCTTGACCTCCCAGCCCATGAGGGAGATGCCGGCTTCGAAGCGCTCTTCGATGAAGTAGTCGAAGCGCGCTTTGCGGTTGATGGCGATCGGCGGCAGTTTTGTGGTGGTTTTCACGGCAGGGTCGAAGTTTACCGATTCGCCGGTGGCGGCGCCCGCGCTTTTACCGGAGAATCTGCGACAGGGATGATCCGCGCAGGGTACCCGCGCAGGGAGAATAAATGCAGCTTGTCGAGCGCAGCGCTCTCGTGACCTATACGGCCGCGCAGATGTTCGCCTTGGTCAATGATGTCGTGCGCTATCCTGAGTTCCTGCCCTGGTGCGTCGCCGCCCGCGTGGAGGAGGTCTCCGCCGCTGAACGCATTGCGGCGCTCAAGGTGGCGCGCGGCGTGCTGCGCACCGAATTCACCACGCGCAATACCCTGCGGCAGGATGAGCAGATACAGATGAAGTTGCTGCACGGTCCGTTCCGCGACTTGCACGGTGAATGGCGCTTCGAGCCGATCGGCGCGCGCGGCTCACGGGTGCACTTTCGGGTCGAGTTCGAATTCAAGAACCGCCTCACCGCCAGCGCGTTCAATGCGGTTTTCGAGGCGATGTGCGGCACCATCATCGACGCCTTCGCGCAGCGCGCGAAGACGGTCTATCCCGACCTGGAGCCTGGCTGAGTTCCCGGGCGAGCGCGGGGGGCGAGTGAACCACGGGCAGCTGCAGATCGAAATCGCCTATGCGGAACCGCAGCGCGTCATCCTCAAGGTCTATGGTCTCGCGCCGGGCGCCCGTGTCGCCGATGCCCTGCGCTTGGCCGCGCTCGATCCTGATTTCACGGGCGTGGATCTCGCAGATTCGCCGTTCGGCATCTTCGGCAAGGTGGTGCCGGCGGATCAGGCGCTCAAGGACGGCGACCGCATCGAAATCTACCGGCCGCTCGGCGAGGATCCGAAGACTGCGCGGCGGCTGCGCGCCAAACAAGCGCGCTAGGCGTCCTAGTAAATTCTGCCGTTCTTGATCTGCGCCGCGGACTTGTCCTGCGCCGCAGCCTCGGCGGCCGTCGGCTTATCGAGCTTCGCGACCTTGTCGCCGTCGAAATACACCGTGACCCGGCGCGAGTCGACATGACTGTTGCGTCCCTTCTTCAGGTAATAGATGTAATCCCAGCGTTCCTTGTTGAAGCTGTCGGCGACCATGGGCGTGCCGAGCAGGTAGCGGACCTGGCTGCGCGTCATGCCGGCCTTGACCTGTTCCACCGCCGCCTGATCCAGAAAATTGCCCTGCTGAATATTGATGCGATACACGCAACCCGACGCCAGCGCGCCCAAGACCGATCCCAAGAGAAGCCGTTGAAATATTTTAATCAAAGTGGTGCGCAGCCGTTAAATGATTGATAATCGGACTCGTATCATACCCCAAGGGCCCAGCATGCCGCAGCGCCTGAAATCTGCCAGCACCAGTGAAAGCAATGACCTGCGCAATGCAGGCCTCAAAGTCACGTTGCCGCGCCTGAAAATCCTCGACATCCTGGCGGACGGCTCTGCGCGCCATATGAGCGCGGAGGACATCTACAAGAAGCTGCTGGTGTCGAACGAGGACATCGGTCTCGCCACCGTGTACCGCGTGCTGACCCAGTTCGAAGCGGCCGGTCTCGTCACGCGCCACCATTTCGAAGGCGGCATGGCGGTGTTCGAGCTCAACCAGGGTGCGCATCACGATCACATCGTGTGTGTGGACTGCGGCCGCGTCGAAGAGTTCATGGACGGCGGCATCGAAGAGCGCCAGAACGCCGTGGCGAAGCGGTTGGGGTTCGAGATCAGCGATCACGCCTTGATTCTTTACGGGCATTGCCGCAAGCCCAATTGCCCCAACCAAAAACGGCCGAAATAGCGCTCACCGGCCGGCCGCGGGCAGCGGCTTTTTCTTGAGGTTCCCTGCCGCCGGCGCGCTGCGCGCCAGCATCTCCCGCGCATGCGCGCGCGCCTGCTCGGTGATGTCGATGCCGCCCAACATGCGCGCGATCTCATCGATGCGCTCGCTCGGGCCCAAGGGCTTGACGGCTGTGCGCGTGATTTTGCCGTCGGACAGCTTGGTGACCCGGAATTGGCTGTGCGCCTGCGAGGCCACTTGCGCCAGATGGGTCACGCACAGCACCTGGGCGCGTTCACCCAGGTCGCGCAGCTGCCGCCCGACGATCTCCGCCACGGCGCCGCCGATCCCCGCGTCGACTTCGTCGAACACCATGCACAGCGCCGAAGTCTTGGCGGCTCCGGCCACCTGCACCGCCAGACTGATACGCGACAATTCCCCGCCCGAGGCGACCTTGGCGAGACCCTTGGGGGCCTGACCCGGATTCGCGCTCACCATGAATTCGACGTCATCGCTGCCCTTGGCGCCGAATTCGCCTTCGCTGCGGGTCACGCCGACCTCGAACCGGCCGCCCGCCATGCCGAGCACCTGCATGAGCTTGGTGATCTGGCGGCCCAACTGGGCGGCGGCCGTTTGGCGCGCCTCGGTCAGACGTCCTGCGGCGGCGCGGTATTCCCGGGCTAGCTCGGCCAGTTCATGCTCGAGCTTGTCCAAGTTCTGCTGCGCGTTGTCGAGCGCGGCCAATTCTTGCCCGGTGCGCAGCAACTGCTCCGGCAGTTGCACGACGTTGATGCGGTGCTTTCGGGCCAAGGCCTCGAGTGCGGCGGCGCGGCGCTCAATCTCTTCCTGGCGCGCCGGATCCATGTCGAGTACGTCCAGATAGCGCCGCAGCGCCTCCGCGGCCTCCCGGGTGTTGATCATGGCCTCCGCCAGCAGCTTGCCGGCGGGCGCCAGTTCCGGGTCTGCGTCGCCGACGTTGCGCAGCGCCCCGTGCGCCCTGGCCAGCAAGTCATGAGCGCTGTCGCCGTCCGACTCATACGCGGCGGCCAGGGCAGCCTGCGCCGCCGCCGCCAACCGGCCGCGTCCGGCGACGCGCTTCTGGTCGAGGAACAACTCTTCGATGGCCGCGGCCGTGGTGACGTCGGCCCTGAGCTCGGCCAGCTGGTAGCGCAGCAGATCGAGCCGCGCGTCGCGATCCAGGGCGGCGGCTCTAAGCGCCTCAAAATCACGGCGGCAGATACGGTAGCGCTCGTACAGAGCGGACACCGCGCCGAGCAATGCCGGATCCTTGAGGTGCTCGTCCAGCATGTCGCGCTGCGCGCTGCGGCTCACCAGCCGCTGAAACTCTTGTTGGCCGTGGATTTCAAGGAAGAACTCCGCCAATTCGCGCAGCGCCTGAATCGGCACGACCTGCCCATTCACGTAGGCGCGCGAACGGCCGTCGGCGCCGATGACCCGGCGCACCACCAGTTCGCCGGCGTGTTCGATGGACTGTGCGTCGAGCCAGGCGGCCGCCGCCGCCGGCAGGGCATCGAAGCTCGCGGTGACTTCGGCGCGCTCGGCGCCCTGCCGCACCACATCGCCGCCGGCGCGGCCGCCGGCGATGAGCAGCAGCGCATCGACGATGATGGATTTGCCGGCGCCCGTTTCGCCGGTCAGCGCGGTAAGGCCCGCCTTGAGCTCGAGTTCCGCCTGATCCACCAGAACCAGATCGCGCAATTGAAGATGCGTGAGCATGCGGTTAGTCGATCTCCGAGCCGTCGTTTTGGCCGCCATAGGCGCCGCGGCCCCAATGCAATTTCGAGCGCAGCAACCGGTAGTAGTCGTAGCCCGGCGGGTGCAGCAGGGTGATCTGCGCCTCGGCGCCCTCGACGTATAGATGGTCGCCCTGTTCCAAATCGCCGATGGCGCTGCCGTCGCAGGTGACCTGGGCGCGCGATTCGAAGCGGTCCGACAGGCGCAGGGCAATGCTGCTGCCGGCGCGCACCACGATGGGACGGTCGCTCAAGGTGTGCGGACAGATGGGGGCCAGCACCCACACGTCGAGGTCCGGTTCGACGATGGGCCCGCCGCAGGACAGGGCGTAGGCGGTCGAACCGGTGGCGGTGGCGATCACCATGCCGTCGCCGCCGTGCGAATTCACGAAGCGTCCGTTGATCGAGGTCTCGAAGTCCATGGTGTGGCCGGTTTCCCATTTATTGACCACCACATCGTTCAAGGCGAGGGCGCGCACCGTGTGTGTGCCTTGCCCGGCGGGTTTTTTCTCCAGACGCACGGCCAGCAGCGAGCGCCGATCCTCGCTGTAGCGCCCGGCAAGCACCGTGTCGATGTCTTCGAGCATCGAGCCCGGACTCACGTCGGTGAGGAATCCCAACCGGCCGCGGTTGATGCCGAGCAGCGGCACGGAATGGCCGGCGACCAGCCGCGCGGCATACAGCAAGGTGCCGTCGCCGCCGATGGCGATGATCAGATCCGCCCGCGTGGCGAAGGCCGCTTCCGGGCAGGACACGACGCTGTCGGGGCGGAACTCCAGCCCCACGCCGGGATCCACCAAGGGCCGCAGGCCCTGCGCATGGAAGTGGTTGGCGAGGCTCAACATGCATTCGGCGACGCGCCGATCACGGGCGTTGCCGACCAGCGCGATGGATTGAAAGGAATGGGGCATAGGCGAAACCTTGTAGCATGACGGCGCGGAGCCGGTCACGTCTTGGGCCCACCTGTTTGGGCCGATTCGCTCGGACTTGACTTCGGGCGGATACGCTAGGTAGCGTCAAACATGCTATATGGAGCGTATGACAGAAGGCACCGAGGAAGGGCTCAATGAGCGTGCGCAACTGCTGCTCAAGGCCCTGATCGAGAATTATATCCGCGACGGCCAGCCCGTCGGTTCGCGGACCCTGTCGCGCGATTCGGGCTTGAGCCTCTCCTCGGCCACCATCCGCAATGTCATGGCCGATTTGGAGGACTTGGGCTTCGTCGCCTCGCCGCATACCTCGGCCGGGCGCGTTCCCACGGACAAAGGCTACCGCTTCTTCGTCGACACGCTGCTCAAGCTCAAGCCCCTGCACCATGAGGAGATCGAGGACATCGAACGGCGCCTCGGCGCCGATGCGGCCAACGGCCGCTCGCTGGTGCAGACCGTGTCGCAGATGCTGTCGAGCGTCACGCACATGGCGGGCCTCGTGACCTTGCCGAATCCGAACTACGTGGCGCTGTCGCAGATCGAGTTCGTCGCGCTGTCGGAGAACCGGGCGCTCGCCATCATGGTCATGAGCAACCGTGAAATTCAGAACCGGGTGGTGCAGCTCGACCGCTACTACTCGACCGAGGAACTGCGCCGCGCCGCCAATTATTTGAACGAGGCCTTCGCCGGACGCTCCCTGCCGGACGTGCGCGCCCAGCTGGTCAAGCAAATGCAGGAAACCCGCGAGCACATGGATCAGCTCATGCGCGACGCCATCCAGGTGGCGCAGAAGGTGTTCGACACCGGTCCCGATGAGCGCGTGGAATATGTCATAGCGGGTGAAACCAATTTGATGGGCTTCGCGGAGCTCTCCAATGTCGACCGCCTGAAGCGCCTGTTCGAGGCGTTCAACGAAAAACACGACATCTTGAGGCTGTTGGACAGCTGCCTGCGGGCCGACGGCATCCAGATCTTCATCGGTCAGGAGTCAGGCTACCGGATCCTGGACGACATCAGCGTCGTGACGGCGCCGTACACGATCGACAACCGGGTGGTGGGGGTGTTGGGCATCATCGGCCCGACCCGGATGGCCTACGAGCGGGTCATTCCCATCGTCGACCTGACGGCAAAACTCCTGGGTTCGGCCTTGAACGCCCGTAAATAGCCCCCAGTAGAAGCGACTCGCGGCGTCCCCAGCCGCCATTTCATCTTGAGGGCATGCGAGTGAGCGAAACCAACTACGCGGACGGCGCGATTCCCCCGGATGCGGGCCCGGCAGGCAGCCTGGACCCCTCGGCGGCGTTGGCGGCGGCCGAGGCGCGGGCCACCGAGAACCGCAACAATTATCTGCGGGCCGTGGCGGAGATGGATAATTTCCGCAAGCGTAGCGAGCGCGAGGTCGAGAATGCGCGCAAGTTTGCGATCGAGCGCTTTGCCCAGGAGCTGGTCCCGGTGGGCGACGCCCTGGAGGCCGGCATCAATGCCGGCGCCAATAATCCGGGCCCGGCGCTGCTCGAGGGTGCCCAGGCGACCTTGCGCCAGCTGCATCGCGCCTTCGATAAGGGCGGCATCAAGATCATCGATCCTCAGGGACAGCCCTTCGACCCGGAGTGGCATGAGGCCATGGCGGTGCAGGAAAGCGCCGATCAGCCGGCGAACACGGTGCTGTCGGTGATTCAAAAGGGCTATTCCCTGAACGGCCGTTTGCTGCGTCCCGCCAGGGTCATCGTCTCGAAGGCTCCGGACGGCTGAAGGCGATTGAAAAAGTCCGCGCTCCCCCCACATAACGGTCAAGAGTCAGTTTTTCTAGAGGGTTTTCACAATGGGTAAAATGATTGGCATCGATCTCGGCACGACCAATTCCTGCGTCGCGATCATGGAGGGCGGCAAGCCCAAGGTCATCGAGAACAGTGAAGGGGATCGGACCACGCCGTCGATCGTTGCCTTCACGAAGGATGGCGAAGTGCTGGTGGGTCAGTCCGCCAAGCGTCAGGCCGTCACCAACCCGGCCAATACCGTGGCCGCGGTCAAACGTCTCATCGGCCGCAAGTTCGGCGACGACGTCGTGAAGAAGGACATGAGCATGGTGTCCTACAAGATCATGAAGGCCGACAACGGCGACGCCTGGGTGGAAGTGCAGGGCAAGAAGATGGCGCCCCCCGAAGTGTCGGCGCGCGTCCTCATGAAGATGAAAAAGACCGCCGAGGACTACCTGGGCGAGACCGTCACCGAAGCCGTGATCACGGTTCCGGCCTATTTCAACGATTCGCAGCGCCAGGCGACCAAGGATGCCGGACGCATTGCCGGCCTCAACGTCAAGCGCATCATCAATGAGCCCACGGCCGCGGCTCTCGCCTACGGCTTGGACAAGGACGGCGGCGATCGCAAGATCGCGGTGTACGACCTGGGCGGCGGCACTTTCGACGTGTCGGTGATCGAAATCGCCGAAGTGGACGGCGAGCGCCAATTCGAGGTGTTGTCGACCAACGGCGATACTTTCCTCGGCGGCGAGGACTTCGATCTGCGGGTCATCAACTATCTGGCCGACGAGTTCAAGAAAGAAAGCGGCATCGATGTGCGCAAGGATCCGCTCGCCATGCAGCGCCTGAAAGAGGCGGCTGAGAAGGCGAAGATCGAACTGTCGTCGAGCCAGCAGACGGAAATCAATCTGCCGTACATCACGGCGGACGCGGCGGGCCCCAAGCATCTCAACATGAAGCTGACCCGCGCCAAGCTCGAATCGCTGGTCGAAGATCTGGTGCAGAAGACCATGGATCCGTGCCGCACCGCACTGAAGGATGCGGGACTCTCCATGAAGGATGTGAGCGAAGTCATTCTCGTCGGCGGCCAGACCCGCATGCCCATGGTGCAGCAGGCCGTGAAGGATCTGTTCGGCAAAGAGCCGCGCAAGGACGTGAACCCGGATGAGGCCGTGGCGGTCGGCGCCGCGATTCAAGGCGGCGTGCTGTCCGGCGACGTCAAGGATGTGCTGTTGCTGGACGTGACGCCGCTGTCCTTGGGGATCGAGACCCTGGGCGGCATCATGACCAAGGTCATCGAAAAGAACACGACCATTCCGACCAAGGCGTCGCAGACGTTCTCGACGGCGGACGATAATCAGACCGGAGTCACCATCCACGTGCTGCAGGGTGAGCGCGACCGGTCGACCGACAACAAGTCCTTGGGCAGGTTCGACCTGACGGATATCCCGCCGGCGCCGCGCGGCATGCCGCAGATCGAGGTGGCCTTCGATATCGACGCCAACGGCATTTTGAATGTCTCGGCCAAGGATGTGAAAACCGGCAAGGAGCAGCGCATCGTCATCAAGGCCTCGAGTGGCCTGTCGGAAGCGGAAATCAAGCGCATGGTCGGCGACGCCGAGGCGCATGCCGAGGAGGACAAGAAATTCCGCGAGCTGGTGGGCGCGCGCAACAAGGCGGATGCGACCATTCATACCGTCGAGAAGGCGCTCAAGGATGCCGGGGACAAGGTTTCCGAGGACGAGAAGAAAGCGGCGACCGACGCGGTGGCCGCGGTCAGAACGGCGATGAGCGGCGATGATCGCGAGGACATCGAGAGCAAGACTCAGGCTCTCGAACAGGCCTCCACGGCGCTGCTGCAGAAAATGGCCGAGCAGCAGTCGGCGGCCGGCGCCGGCGGCGGCGAGGCCGGCGGGGGAGCGGCGCATGCCGGGGCCCCTAAGGATGACGTGCTCGATGCCGAATTCGAAGAAGTGAAGGAAAGCGACCGCAAGAAGGCTTAAAGGCCGCTCAAGGTCGCGCGGGATGGATTGTCTCGAGCGCAACCGCCGGTAGGGCTTACCGGCGGTTCGTTTTTATGGGCACTGAGCCCTTAGGTGAGCAATGGCGAAGCAGGATTACTACAAGCTCCTCGACGTGGCGCGATCCGCGACGGAAGCAGAGATCAAGAAGGCGTATCGCCGCCTCGCCATGAAATTTCATCCGGACCGCAATCCCGACGATCCGGACTCGGAACACCGGTTCAAGGAGGCCAAGGAGGCCTACGAGATCCTCTGCGATCCGCAGAAGCGTGCCGTGTACGATCAGTTCGGCCATGCCGGCCTCGAAGGGGGCCGCGGCGGCGGATTCAGTGCCGGCGAGGCCTTCGGCGATATCTTCGGCGAAATGTTCGGGGACATTTTCTCCGGCGGACAGCGCGGCCGCAGCCAGGTGTTTCGCGGCGCGGACTTGCGTTATGAGCTCGAGCTGGATCTGGAGCAGGCGGTGTTCGGCACCGAGACCGAAATCAAGATCCCGTCGCTGGCCGAGTGTAAAACCTGCAAGGGTTCGGGGGCCGCCAAGGGATCCACCCCGAAGACCTGCGATACCTGCCACGGCCAGGGGCAGGTGCGGGTGCAGCAGTCGATATTCACCATCCAGCAGCCCTGTCCGCGTTGCAAGGGCCGCGGCAAGATCATCGGCAATCCCTGCGATGCCTGCTACGGGCAGGGCCGCGTGCGCCAGGAGAAGACCCTCCCTGTCACCGTGCCGGCCGGAGTCGATACCGGCGACCGCATCCGCCTGAACGGCGAGGGCGAAGCCGGCAGAAACGGCGGCCCGGCCGGCGACCTTTACGTCGAGGTACGGGTGCGTGAGCATGCGATATTCGAGCGCGAGGGCAGCCATTTATCTTGCGAAGTTCCCATCAGTTTCACGACGGCGGCGCTCGGCGGCTCGGTGGAAGTACCCACCTTGAACGGCGATGTCATCCTCAAGATCCCGAGCGAGACCCAATCCGGACGGGTGTTCAGGGTGCGCGAGAAGGGAGTTCGCCCGGTGCGGGGCGGTGCGGCCGGCGACTTGTTCTGCCGGGTGGTGGTGGAGACGCCGGTGAGTCTGGGCGCCGAGCAGAAGGATTTGCTCAAGAAATTCGAGGCCTCGCTGCAGCAGGGCAGCCACCAGCCGCGCGAGCGCTCCTTCTTCGAGGGAGTCAAAAAATTCTTCACCGGCGCCGTCGATTAGGAGCCTGTCTGTGTAATCCCCGTGGCCGCGACCGTGGTCGATTTCGCTTCAGCCGAGGCGGAGCCGACGAGGTTGGGTCAAGACCCAATAAGGAGGCGACAACAATGGATGAAGCGAAATCGACCCGGTCCCAAGGGGTTGGCCGGGTGAGGGGCGTCTGCGGTGTTGCGCGGCGTGGGCGTAGCGTTCACTACGCCCGGCGCCGCGCGCCTTGCATCCGCTCCCTCGCCCGGCCAACGCGGCTCACGCGGATTGCTCAGACAGGCTCCTAGACCCGCATGCAGTCCGTCGCCATCTTCGGCATCACCGGGCGCATGGGGCAGGCGCTGATTCAGGCCATGCGCGAAACTCGCAGCCAGCGCCTCAGCGGCGCCATCGCCTCCGCCGCCAGCCGCCGCTTGGGGATGGATGCCGCCGTCGAGGGCGCGCCCACGGGCGTGAGCATTACCGCGGATGGCGCGCAGGGATTGCGCGGGGCCGCGGTGGCGCTCGATTTCAGCGTGGGCGACGGCGTGGCGGCGCATGCCGAGCTCTGCGCCGCGGCCGGTGTGCCGCTGCTGGTGGGGGCCACCGGATATGATGCCGCGAGCCGCCGCAGCTTGGAGCAGGCCGCGGCGCACATTGCGGTGCTGATCGCGCCCAATACCAGCGTCGGCGTGAGCGTGGCGGTGCGGTTGGTGTCGATGGCCGCGGCGAGCTTAGGCTCGGGCTACGATGTTGAGATCTTCGATGCCCACCACCGCACCAAGCGGGACGCGCCCTCGGGCACCGCCCTGGCGCTGGGCGCCGCGGCGGCCGGGGCCCGGGGCCAGTCGCTGCACGAGGTCGCCGTCTACGACGCCGCCTACGGCCGCGAGCCGCGCCCGGCGGGCAGCATCGGATTCTCCAGTCTGCGCGCCGGCGACATCGTCGGAGAGCACACCGTGACCTTTGCGGGGGCGGGGGAGCGCATTGAGATCACGCACCGCGCCACGGATCGGCTGACATTCGCACGGGGCGCCCTGCGGGCCGCCGAATGGCTGCCGGGACGCCCCGCGGGCCTGTACGGCATGGAACACGTTCTCGGTCTTTGAGAAGAAGCATAGACAGTCATCGCGGGCATCGTTAATATTCGCGCCCGGAAACTGATCGCGAATTAACCCATAAAGCGGGAGGACGTTCTTGAGCGAGCGCCTCCCGCTTTGCGCATCTGCGCAAAGCGCAACAGCGCAAAGCGAGGAACCGGAGTGTCGACACCTGCAGTGCTAGCTCTCGAAGATGGCACCGTGTTCCGTGGCGTCTCAGTGGGCGCAAAAGGCAACACGACGGGTGAAGTGGTTTTCAATACCGCCATGACCGGCTACCAGGAGATCCTCACCGATCCCTCGTACTGCCGACAGATCGTCACGCTCACCTATCCCCATATCGGCAATACCGGCACTACCCCGGAAGACCTGGAATCGGGTGCGGTGTACGCCGCCGGCCTGGTGATACGCGATCTACCCCTGCTGCATTCGAATTGGCGGGCCACCGAGTCGCTGCAGAGTTTCCTGCTCCGCTGCAAGGTGGTGGCGATTGCCGATATCGACACCCGCAAGCTCACCCGCCTGCTGCGTGAAAAAGGCGCGCAATCCGGCTGCATCATGACCGGCGACACCATCGACGATAAGGCGGCGGTGCGCGCCGCCAAGAAATTTCCCGGCTTGAAGGGCATGGATCTCGCCAAGGCGGTCTCGACCAAGAAGATCTACCAATGGAACGACGGGCTGCTGTGGAAATCCACCTCCAAACCGCCGCGTCCGCAGAGCCGGGTGCACGTGGTCGCCTACGACTTCGGCATGAAGCGCAACATTTTGAGAATCCTGGCGGAGCACGGCTGCCGGATGACGGTTGTGCCGGCACAAACCCCTGCAGATCAAGTGCTTGCGATGAATCCCGATGGTATTTTCTTAAGTAACGGACCCGGCGATCCCGAGCCCTGCGACTACGCCATCGCAGCGATCGCGCGCTTCCTGGAGACCGACTTGCCGGTGTTCGGCATTTGCCTGGGCCATCAATTGCTGGGATTGGCGAGCGGCGCCAAGACCATGAAAATGAAATTCGGGCATCACGGCGCCAATCATCCGGTATCGGAACTCGACTCCGGCCGGGTGCTGATCTCGAGCCAGAACCATGGATTCGCGGTGGACGAAACCACCCTGCCGGCCAATTTGCGCGCCACTCACCGTTCGCTGTTCGACGCTTCCTTGCAGGGATTGGCACGCACCGACCGGCCCGCGTTCAGCTTCCAGGGGCACCCGGAAGCGAGTCCCGGGCCGCATGATGTGCGGCTGTTGTTCGAGCACTTCATGTACTTGATGGTGAAACGCATGCAGGCCAATTCGCGCGGCCGCAATCCCATCAAGCAAAAATCGGCGGAAGGCTAGTGGCGAAGCGCACCGATCTCGACAGCATCCTCATCATCGGTGCCGGACCCATCATCATCGGTCAGGCCTGCGAGTTCGATTATTCCGGAGCTCAAGCGTGTAAGGCGCTGAAAGAAGAGGGATATCGCGTCATCCTGGTGAACTCGAATCCGGCCACCATCATGACCGATCCGGAAACCGCGGATGCGATCTACATCGAACCCATCAACTGGCGCACCATCGCCCGCATCATCGAGAAGGAACGGCCCAGCGCCTTGCTGCCCACCATGGGGGGCCAGACCGCGCTCAACACCGCGCTTGATCTGGTGCGCGAGGGCGTGCTGGAGAAATTCAATGTCGAGATGATCGGCGCCTCGCAGCGCGCCATCGACATGGCGGAGGATCGGGAGCTGTTCCGCCGCGCCATGGCCGACATCGGCCTCGAGACCGCCCGGGCGCGGATTGCCCACAGCATGGAGGAGGCGCTGGCGGTCCAGGCGGAGATCGGCTTTCCCACGGTGATCCGGCCGTCCTTCACCTTGGGCGGCAGCGGCGGCGGCATCGCCTACAACCGCGAAGAATTCGAAACCATCGTGGCGCGCGGCCTGGATGCCTCGCCCACCAATGAGGTGCTGCTCGAGGAATCGGTGCTCGGCTGGAAAGAGTATGAAATGGAGGTGGTGCGGGACCGGATCGACAATTGCATCATTGTCTGTTCGATTGAAAACCTCGACCCCATGGGGGTGCACACCGGGGATTCGATCACGGTGGCGCCGGCGCAGACCCTGACCGACCGCGAGTATCAGCGGCTGCGCGATGCCTCGATCGCCGTGCTGCGCAAGATCGGCGTGGACACCGGCGGCTCCAATGTGCAGTTCGCCGTCAATCCCGACGACGGCCGGGTGCTGGTCATTGAAATGAATCCGCGGGTGTCGCGTTCCTCGGCGCTGGCATCCAAAGCGACCGGATTTCCCATCGCCAAGATCGCCGCCAAGCTTGCGGTGGGCTACACCCTGGATGAACTCAAGAACGAGATCACCGGCGGCGCGACCCCGGCCTCGTTCGAGCCGACCATCGACTACGTCGTCACCAAAATCCCGCGTTTCACCTTCGAGAAGTTCCCCGGCGCGAACTCGCGCCTGACCACGCAGATGAAATCGGTGGGCGAGGCCATGGCGATCGGCCGCACCTTTCAAGAGTCGATGCAAAAGGCGCTGCGCAGCCTGGAGACGGGGCTCGACGGTTTCAACGAGCAGCTGAGCCTGCCCTTGACCGATGCGGCGGCCGAGAAACTCGCCTACGAGCTGCGCTGGCCGGGGCCGGACCGGATCCTGTACGTCGCCGATGCGTTTCGCGCCGGCTGGACCCTCGCCCAAGTGTTCGAGGCCACCAAGATCGATCCCTGGTTCCTGTCGCAGATCGCCGACCTGTTGCGCGAGGAGGCGGCGCTCGCCAAGGACGGATTCGAGAGCCTGGAACTGCCGCGTCTGCGCGCGTTGAAGCGCAAGGGCTTCTCTGATGGCCGCATTGCAAAATTGACGGGGCGCGACGAGGCCGCCATCCGCAGCCGGCGTCGCAAGCTGGGATTGCACCCGGTGTACAAGCGGGTCGATACCTGCGCCGCGGAGTTTTCGACCTCCACCGCCTACCTGTATTCGACCTACGAAGAAGAGTGCGAGGCGAATCCCAGCAGCAGGCGCAAGATCATGATTCTGGGCGGCGGCCCGAATCGGATCGGGCAGGGCATCGAGTTCGACTATTGCTGCGTGCACGCGGCCATGGCGCTGCGCGAAGACGGCTTCGAGACCATTATGGTGAACTGCAATCCGGAGACGGTGTCAACCGACTATGACACTTCGGACCGCCTGTACTTCGAGCCCCTGACCTTCGAAGACGTGATGGAAATCATCGAGAAGGAAAAGCCCGAGGGCGTGATCGTGCAATACGGCGGACAGACGCCGTTGAAATTGTCGCGCGCGCTTGCCGCCGCCGGCGCCCCCATCATCGGCACCACACCCGACAGCATCGATGTCGCGGAGGATCGCGAACGGTTCCAGAAGCTCGTGACCGCGCTGAAACTCAAGCAACCGGCCAACGCGTCGGCGCGCACCGAGGACTCGGCGGTGCTGTTGGCGCGGGACGTCGGCTTTCCGCTGGTGGTGCGTCCCAGCTATGTGTTGGGCGGCCGGGCCATGGAAGTGGTGTTCAACGAGGATGACCTGCGCCAGTACATGAACGATGCGGTGAAGGTATCGAACGACAGCCCGGTGCTGCTGGATCGATTCTTGGACCTCGCCATCGAGGTGGATGTCGATGCGGTGAGCGACGGCACGGACGTGCTGATCGGCGGCATCATGGAGCACATCGAACAGGCCGGCGTGCATTCCGGCGATTCCAGCTGCTCGCTGCCGCCGAACGGCTTGAGCCAGGAAATTCAGGACGAGTTGCGCTCGCAGACCCGCAAGCTGGCGAAGGCGCTCAATGTCGTCGGGCTGATGAACATTCAGTTCGCCATCCAAAGCGGCGTGATCTACATTCTCGAGGTCAATCCACGCGCCTCGCGCACCGTGCCCTTTGTCTCCAAGGCCACCGGCATTCCCTTGGCCAAAGTGGCAGCCCGTGTGATGACCGGCAAGTCGCTGGCGGCGCAGGAGCGCACCGTCGAGCGCATTCCGCCGTACTTCTCGGTGAAGGAGGCGGTGTTCCCGTTCATCAAATTCCCCGAGGCCGATCCCATCCTGGGTCCGGAAATGAAATCCACCGGCGAGGTGATGGGTACCGGGCACACCTTCGGCGAGGCCTACGCCAAGGCGCAGGCCGCTTCGGGGGTCACGTTGCCGACGCACGGCCTGTGCTTCATCAGCGTGCGCGACCGCGACAAGCCGGGTGCGGTGATTCTGGCGCAGATGTTGATGGCGCGCGGCTTCGAGATCGCCGCCACCGGCGGCACGGCGCTGGTGCTGGAAGAGGCCGGCATTACCTGCCGGCGCGTCAACAAAGTGCGGGAGGGTCGCCCGCACGTCGTCGATATGATAAAAAACGACGAGGTGGCGTTGATCGTCAACACCACCGAGGGCAAGCAGGCGGTGCGTGAATCTCGCTCGATTCGGCGCGAAGCCGTCGCCCGCAAGGTAACCTATTACACGACGGTGGCCGGAGCGCGCGCGACCTGCGACGCGCTCGATCACTTGGGCGACATTGAAGTGAATCGGCTGCAGGATTTGCACAAGGAATTGTTGTCGTGAAGCGAACTCCCATGACTCTGCGCGGTGCCGAACGGCTGCGGACGGAGCTCAAGCAGCTCAAGAGCGTGGCGCGCCCGAACGTCATCAAGGCGATCGCCGAAGCGCGCGCCCACGGTGATTTGAGCGAGAACGCCGAGTACCATGCGGCGCGCGAGCAGCAAAGTTTCATCGAGGGGCGCATCAATCAGATCGAAAACAGCCTGTCGAATTGTGAAATCATCGACGTCACCAAATTGAACGCCACGGGCCGCGTCGTGTTCGGTTCGACTCTCGAGCTCGAAGACCAAGGCGGCGGCCACAAGGTGGTGTACCAACTGGTCGGCGACGACGAGGCGGACATCAAGCAGGGACTGCTGTCGGTATCCTCGCCCATAGCGCGCGCGCTCATCGGCAAGTCCGAAGGCGACGTGGTGGACGTGACCACGCCGGGCGGCTCGCACAGCTACGAGATCGTCACCGTCCGCTACGTGTGAGCAACTTCTTTCGCGTCGTAGGGGTGCTGTGGGCCGGCAGTCTCTGGTCGCTGGCCGCATGGGTCGCTCCCACGCTGTTCTATGCGCAGAGCGATCGGCACCTGGCCGGACTGCTCGCCGCCAGGCTGTTCAGCATCGAGACGTATGCCGGGCTCGCGGTCGCGGCACTGGCGCTGAGTCTGCCGGTCCGCGCCCGGTTCATCTGGGGCTATGGGGCGGCGGCGCTGCTCGCGGTCGACGAATGGGTCTTGAAGCCCGTGATGGCGCAGGCTCACGCGCACGGGACGGCGGCGTCATTGGGGTTCGGCGCCTGGCACGGCGTGTCCGCGGCGCTCTATGTACTGGCCTGTCTCGCGGTGCTGCGCCTAGTCTGGAAGGAGGATTTTCGGTAATTCCTTGCGGCGGCGGTAGAACACCCCGACATTGCCGATCTGCTGCACCAGCTCGCCCGCGGTGCGGGTGGCGAGTGCGCTCAAGGTAGCGGCGCGCGTTTTGCGCTCGCCGACCCGGGCGCTGACCTTGACCAGTTCGTGGTCGTTCAGGGCGCGATCCAGTTCGGCGACCACGGCGTCGGTGAGGCCGGCATTGCCGAGCATCACGATCGGCTTCAACGGGTGCGCCAGGCGGCGCAGATGTTTCCTTTGTTTTTCAGACAGCGCCATGACGGGATTATAGTCTGTAACCGCGATCACTCGGTCGAACAATGCCCAAGCGTACAAAAAGCAGTGCTCGTTGGCTCGCCGAACATGCCAACGATGAATTCGTCAAGCGCGCGAAAGCCGAAGGCTGGCGCTCGCGCGCGGTATTCAAGCTGGCGCAGATTCAGGAGGCCGAGCGCTTGCTGCGGCCGGGCATCCGCTGCGTCGACTTGGGCGCGGCCCCCGGCGGCTGGAGCCAGTACGCCGCGCGCATCATCGGCGGCGCCAGCCGCATCGTGGCGACGGATATCCTGGCGATGGACGCCATCCCCGGCGTCGATTTCGTGCAGGGCGACTTTCGCGAAAGCGCCGTGCTGGAGCAAGTATTACAAAGCATCGGCGCTGACAAGGTCGACCTTGTTTTGTCCGATATGGCCCCCAACATGGCGGGTATAGACTCGGTTGACCAGCCCCGGTCGATGTATTTGGCAGAGCTGGCGCTGGAGTTCGCCGACCGTGTATTGGCTCCTGGAGGCGACTTGCTGGTGAAGTTGTTTCAAGGGGCCGGATTCGATCAGATCATCCGGGATGCGCGCCTGCGCTATGGCCGGGTGGTGACCAAAAAGCCGAAGGCGTCACGATCCCGAAGCCCTGAGATCTATCTGTTGGCGCGGCAGTTTGGGATGGTGTAAGTTCGGGAGGACTGCCCGGCGAGGGAACGCCCCCGACGGTGCAGTGTCGAAATGTGTGTTTGCGGCCGTAGGTGAAACTTGAACGATTTGACGAAACAGATTCTGCTTTGGGTTGCGCTAGCCGTCATTCTGCTCGCTATTTTCAGCCAATTCGGCATGCACACGGGTCAGCCGGCCACCATCGATTATTCGCAGTTTCTGGCCGATGTGAAGAGCAACAATGTCGATTCGGTCACGCTCAAGGGCGAGATCATCGAAGGCAAGAAGCGCTCATCGGGCGAGCCCTTCGTCACCTACAACCCCGAAACCAGCAATGCCGCCTTGATCGGCCTGATGCAGTCGCAGGGGGTCAAATTCCGCGGTGAACCCCCCAAACAGCAGTCGGTGTTCCTGCAATTGCTGATCTCCGCCTTCCCGATATTGATTCTCATTGGCTTCTGGGCCTACTTCATGCGCCAGATGCAGGGCGCCTCCGGCGGACGCGGGGCCATGTCCTTCGGCAAGAGCCGCGCCCGTCTGCTGGGCGAGGATCAGGTGAACATCACCTTTGCGGACGTCGCGGGCATTGAAGAAGCCAAGCAAGAAGTGGTCGAAATCGTCGACTTCTTGAAAGATCCCGGCAAGTTCCAGAAACTTGGCGGCAAGATCCCGAAAGGTGTGCTCATGGTCGGTTCCCCGGGAACCGGCAAAACCCTGTTGGCGCGCGCCATCGCCGGCGAGGCCAAAGTGCCGTTTTTCACCATTTCCGGCTCGGACTTCGTGGAAATGTTCGTCGGCGTGGGCGCATCGCGGGTGCGCGACATGTTCGAACAGGCCAAGAAGCACGCGCCCTGCATCATTTTCATCGACGAAATCGACGCCGTGGGCCGGCACCGCGGCGCGGGCTTGGGCGGCGGACATGATGAGCGCGAACAGACCCTGAATCAGTTGCTGGTCGAGATGGATGGCTTCGAGGGCAATGAAGGCATCATTGTCATTGCCGCCACCAACCGACCGGACGTGCTCGACCCGGCGCTGCTGCGCCCGGGCCGCTTCGACCGCCAAGTCGTGGTGCCGCTGCCCGATGTGCGTGGCCGCGAGCAGATCCTCAAAGTCCACATGCGCAAGGTGCCGCTGGGCGACAACGTCAAGCCGTCGGTCATCGCGCGCGGCACGCCGGGGTTCTCCGGCGCCGACCTGGCCAACCTGGTGAATGAGGCCGCCTTGTTCGCGGCCCGCGGCAACAAACGCTCCGTGACCATGGAAGAGTTCGACCGCGCCAAGGACAAGATCATGATGGGGGCCGAACGGCGCTCCATGGTCATGACCGAGGAAGAGAAGCGCAACACCGCCTATCACGAGTCGGGCCACGCCATCGTCGGCTTGTCCGTGCCGGAACATGACCCGGTGTACAAGGTAACCATCATTCCGCGCGGGCGCGCTCTGGGCGTCACCATGTTCCTGCCGGAAGCTGATCGCTACAGCACCAGCAAGCGCCAGCTCGAGAGCCGCATCGCGACCTTGTTCGGCGGCCGTGTCGCGGAGGAACTGGTGTTCGGCGCCGACGCGGTCACCACCGGCGCGTCCAACGACATCGAACGCGCCACGGAATTGGCGCGCAACATGGTCACGCGCTGGGGCCTGTCGGACCGCCTGGGTCCGCAAACCTACAGCGAGGAGTCGGGCGAAGTATTCCTCGGCCGTAGCGTCACTCAGCACAAGCAAGTGTCGGATGTCACCGCGCACGTCATCGATGAGGAAGTGCGCCGGGTGATCGACAGCAACTATCAGCGCGCTTACAAGATTCTGCAGACCAATATGGACAAGCTGCAGTCCATGTCGGAGGCCTTGATCAAGTACGAGACCATCGACGAGGATCAGATCAAGGACATCATGGAAGGCCGCGTGCCGCGCCCGCCGCGCGATTGGGACGACACTCCCACGCCGACTCCGCGCGGCCCCACGGCGGAAAAGCCCGCGCCGCCCTTGGTGAACCCAGCAGGACAACATTAACCGCGGGACTTCAGAGTAAGTTCAAGCGCACGAGGCCGGTGGCTACCCCATCGGCCTTTTTGCATTTGCTGGCGATCAAAGAACATGCAATGGCGTTGCCGACACCGGATCATTGACCTCACGCGCCCCGTGGTCATGGGCATCTTGAACGTGACGCCGGATTCCTTTTCCGACGGCAACCGTTATGCGCACGTCGACGCCGCGCTGGCGCGCGCCGCGCGCATGGTCGAAGAAGGCGCCGTCATCATCGATGTGGGCGGCGAGTCCACACGGCCCGGCGCCGCGCCGGTGGAGGAGGCGGCCGAGATCGCCCGCGTGGTGCCGGTCATCGAAGGCATCGCCGCCGCCTCGCAGGTCGCCGTCTCGGTCGACACCAGCAAACCCAAGGTGATGGCGGCGGCGGTCGCGGCGGGCGCCTGCATCGTCAACGATGTGTACGCCCTGCGCGCGCCGGGCGCCCGCGAGTGCGCCGCGGCCAACGAGGTGGGGGTCTGTTTGATGCACATGCAAGGTGAGCCGCGTACCATGCAGGACAATCCTCATTACGAGGACGTGGTGGCCGAGGTATCCGAATTCTTGAGGCGCGAGCGGGACGCGTGCGTGCGCGCCGGCATTGCCCTGGAGGCAATCGCCATCGACCCGGGTGTGGGCTTCGGCAAGGGGCTGGCGCACAATTTGACGCTGCTCAAGTCGCTGCAGCAGTTTGCGGCCCTGGGATCGCCCCTGTTGGTGGGGGTGTCGCGCAAGAGCTTCATCGGCCGGGTTCTCGGCAGACCGGTCGATGAACGGCTGTACGGCGGCCTGGGGTTGGCGGCGCTTGCGGTGGCCGCGGGCGCGCGCATCATCCGCACCCATGATGTGGGTGCGACGCGCGATGCGATCGATATGGTGACTGCCGTCTTGCAAGGAATCGACCGTTGAACAAATATTTCGGCACCGATGGCGTGCGCGGCCGCGTCGGCGAAGCGCCGATGACCGTGGATTTTGCGCTGCGCCTGGCGAGCGCGGCGGCGCGCGTGCTCAGCCCCGGCGGCGGACGCGCACTCATCGGCAAGGACACGCGGGTGTCCGGCTACATGTTCGAGTCGGTGCTGGAGGCGGGCTTCGTCGCCGCCGGCGTCGATGTCATGCTGATCGGTCCGCTGCCGACGCCCGGAATCGCGTACATGACGCAGCGCCTGGGCTGCAGTTTCGGCGTCGTCATCAGCGCCTCCCACAACTCGTACCAGGACAATGGCATCAAGTTCTTCGATGCCACCGGCAGCAAGCTGTCGGACGAGGCGGAAAACGAAATCGAATGCCTGCTCGATCTGCCGGTGGTCACCCAGCAATCGCAGCAACTGGGCAAGGCGATCCGCATCGATCGCAGCCGCACCCAGTACCAGCAGTTTTGCGCATCGACCATTCCGGCGGGCATGAATCTCGATGGCTTCAAGATCGTCATCGATTGCGCCAACGGCGCGGGCTACAAGGTGGCGCCGCGGGTGCTCGCCGACTTGGGCGCCGAAATCGTGCCCATCGGCTGTTCGCCGAACGGCCGCAACATCAACGACGGCTGCGGCTCCATGGCGCCGGAATTGCTGCAGCTGACGGTCCCCGGAGTGCGCGCGCAGGTCGGCATGGCGCTCGACGGCGATGGCGACCGGGTGGTGATGGTGGACGAGCTTGGGCGCTGCGTGGACGGCGATCAGCTACTGTACATACTGGCCAAGAGCGCGCATGACCGGGGAGCGCTGCCGGGTCCGGTGGTCGGAACCGTCATGAGCAACCTCGGACTGGAGCATGGGCTCGCCGAACTCGGGGTGGCTTTTCGCCGCGCCCAAGTGGGCGACCGCTACGTGCTTGCCATGCTCAATGAGCTGGGCGGAACGTTGGGCGGAGAGACGTCGGGCCACATCCTGTGCCTGGATAAGACCACCACCGGCGATGGGTTGATCAGCGCACTGCAAGTGCTCGCCGTCATGAAGCAAACCGGCGCCGGACTCGCCGAACTCGCCGCCGGCATGCGCAAGTACCCCCAAGTGCTGCTCAATGTGCGTGTGGCCCAGCGCTTCGATCCCATGCAGGAACCCTCCGTGGTGAAAGCCGCGCAAGAGGTGGAACGCCGCTTCGACGGCCGCGGCCGCATCGTGCTGCGCGCCTCCGGCACTGAACCCCTGATCCGCGTCATGGTGGAGGGGTACGACGCCGGCCTGGTGAAGCAGGGGGCCCGGGAGATCGCCACCGTGGTCGAAGCCGCGGCGGCGGCGGCCAAGGTTCCCGGCCCCTAGGCTCTAAAGGATCTCCCCGGACTTGCAGTTAGCCGCCCGCGCGGCTAATCTTCGCCGCCTTTCCCGCTGGGCAAATGCCCGAAGGTAGCCCTATGCGTCGTCCGTTGGTCGCGGGTAATTGGAAAATGCACGGCTCACGGGCCACCAATGAAGCGTTGCTCGCCGAATTGGAGATGAGTCAGAAGCAGGACTGGCCGATCGATATCGCGGTATTTCCGCCTTATGTATATTTGAGCGACGCGGCCCGTATTCTCGAGGGCAGCCGCATTGCGATCGGCGCTCAGGATGTCTGCGCGGAGTCGGGCGGCGCGTTCACCGGCCAGGTGTCCGCGTCGATGCTCAAGGACGTGGGCTGCAGCTATGTGATCGTGGGACATTCGGAGCGCCGCCGCTGGTATCACGAAGATGATGCCCTGGTGGCGCGCAAGTTTGCGGCGGTTTTGCAGGCCCATCTCACGCCGGTGCTCTGTGTCGGAGAAACCCTGGAAGAACGTGAGGCAAAACACACCGAATCAGTGATCGCACGCCAGCTCGATGCGGTGATCGCCATGCACGGGGTCGGCGGTTTTGCGCATGCCATACTGGCCTACGAGCCGGTGTGGGCGATCGGCACGGGCCGCACCGCATCACCCGAGCAGGCGCAGGCGGTGCACTCCTTCCTGCGCGATCGTATTCACGCGCAAGATGCTAAGATAGCGCGCCATCTGCGGATCCTTTATGGCGGCAGCGTCAAGGCCGGCAATGCCGCGGAGCTATTCGCGATGCCCGACGTGGATGGCGGTTTGGTGGGCGGCGCTTCATTGAGCGCCGATGAGTTTCAGCAGATATGCGCGGCTGCGGCCGTTCGCCATTGAGAGATTTCTTATGTTGCGTGGAATTATTTTGGGTGTGCACGTGTTGCTTGCACTGATGATCATCGGCCTGGTGCTGCTGCAGCGGGGCAAGGGCGCGGAAGCCGGTGCCGGCTTCGGTTCAGGCGCCTCCGGCACGGTGTTCGGCGCGCGCGGCACCAGCACCCTGTTCTCCAAATTGACGGCCGTGTTCGCCGCGATGTTCTTTGCCACCAGTTTGACGCTGGCCTACCTGGGGGCGCGTCCGACCGCCGAACCGACCAGCGTGTTGGAGCGGGCCGCTCAGACGCCGGCCGCGCCCGCGCCCGCGCCGGCACCCGTGGCTCCGGCAAAGCAGTGACCCGAGTTCAGTGATAATCATGCCGACGTGGCGAAATTGGTAGACGCGCTAGTTTGAGGGGCTAGTGGGGCAACCTGTGCCGGTTCGACTCCGGCCGTCGGCACCATCACTTTGGGGTTCTTCGCATTCCTTTACGCGACGCAACATGCTCGCCCCTGATACAATTATGGTCAATTGACGTGGTCGGACGCGGATGATGCTGCGACAGTATTTACCGATATTGATTTTTATGGGCTTGGCCAGTGTTCTGGGGCTCGCGCTGTTCACCATCGGCTGGATTTTGGGTCCCCGGCGCCCCGACGCGGAAAAGCTCTCCCCGTACGAATGCGGCTTCGAAGCGTTCGAAGATTCGCGCATGCGTTTCGACGTCCGTTACTATCTGGTCGCCATCATTTTCATCGTGTTCGATTTGGAAATCGCGTTCTTCTTTCCCTGGGCGGTCTCGCTCAAGGCGACCGGCACCTTCGGCCTCCTGGCCATGCTGATTTTCGCCTTGGTTCTGGTGGTGGCTCTGGTGTACGACTACAAGAAAGGGGCGCTTGAATGGGATTAGAGGCCGTGTCCGCCGACACCAGTACCGTGCGCGGCTTCGAAGTGACCACCGTCGACAAGCTGATCAATTGGGCCCGCACAGGTTCGCTGTGGCCCATGACCTTCGGGCTCGCCTGCTGTGCCGTGGAAATGATGCATGCCGGCGCCGCGCGCTACGATCTCGATCGCTTCGGCGTGGTGTTTCGCCCCAGCCCCCGCCAATCCGACGTGATGATCGTGGCGGGCACGCTGGTGAACAAGATGGCGCCTGCGCTGCGCAAGGTGTACGACCAGATGGCGGAGCCGCGCTGGGTGATTTCCATGGGTTCTTGCGCCAACGGCGGCGGCTACTATCACTATTCGTACGCGGTGGTGCGCGGCTGCGATCGCATCGTGCCGGTGGATGTGTACGTTCCCGGCTGTCCGCCCACGGCTGAAGCGCTGCTCTACGGCATCATTCAGCTGCAGAACAAGATCAGGCGCAACAAGGCAATCGTCCGATGAGCGCTGATTCCCACGCCGTGGCGGCGGCGCAAACGCCGACCCGCCTGGAGAGCCTTGGCATCGCCGTTGCGCAGGCGCTGCCGGGCGTGCTGCAGGCCGTGCCGAATACTTGCGGCGAACTGACCTACGAAGTGCCGGCTGCGCAGTTGCTGGAGGCCGCAACCGCGCTGCGCGACGCCGCGGGCCTCAAGTTCGAGATGTGCATGGACGTGTGCGGGGTGGACTATCTCGAACATGGTCGCGCCGAGTGGAAAACGGAGAGTGCGACCTCGTCGGGATTCAGCCGCGGCGTGGCGCGGCGGTCTATGTCTGAGGACATGCGAGAGGAGGCGTTGACGCCGGGGCGGCGCTTCGCCGTCGTCTATCATCTGCTGTCGGTGTCCCTCAATCACCGCCTGCGTCTGCGGGTGCATTGCCCCGACGACGCCGAACCCATGGTGGAGTCGGTGGCCGGCATCTGGGCCGGCGTCGATTGGTTCGAACGCGAAACCTTCGACATGTTCGGCATCATGTTCAAGGGGCATCCGGATCTGCGCCGGCTGCTCACCGACTACGGGTTCATCGGCCATCCCTTCCGCAAGGATTTCCCGCTGTCGGGCAATGTGGAAGTGCGCTATGACCCGGAGAAGGGGCGGGTGGTGTACCAGCCCGTCAGCATCGATCCGCGGGTGCTGGTACCCAAGGTGATCCGTCACGACAACCGTTACGATCCGCAGTTGACCAATGCGCCGGTGGCAAACGGGAAACCCAGTGGCTGAGATCCGCAACTACACCATGAACTTCGGTCCGCAGCATCCGGCGGCGCACGGTGTGCTGCGCCTGGTGCTGGAAATGGACGGCGAGGTGATTCAGAAAGCGGATCCGCACATCGGGCTTCTGCACCGCGGAACGGAGAAGCTGGCCGAGAGCAAGCCGTTCAACCAGTCGATCGGTTACATGGACCGGCTGGACTATGTATCCATGATGTGCAACGAGCACGCCTATGTCATGGCGATCGAAAAACTCCTCGGGATAGAGCCGCCGCTGCGCGCGCAGTACATCCGCGTGATGTTCGACGAAATCACGCGGATTCTGAATCATCTGATGTGGCTGGGCGCGCACGGGCTCGACATCGGCGCGATGACGGTGTTCCTGTACTGCTTCCGCGAGCGCGAAGACCTGATGGATTGCTACGAGGCGGTCTCCGGCACCCGCATGCATGCCACGTACTACCGGCCGGGCGGCGTGTACCGCGATCTGCCGGACTCCATGCCCAAGTACCAGCATTCCGAGTGGCGCAGCAAGAAGGACGTGGACCGGCTCAATGAGCGGCGCAGCGGCAGCCTGCTGGATTTCATCGCGGATTTCACCAAGCGCTTTCCCGCCTGCGTCGACGACTATGAAACCCTGCTCACCGACAACCGCATTTGGAAGCAGCGCACCGTGAACATCGGGGTGGTGAGCCCGCAGCGCGCCATGCAGCTGGGATTTTCCGGCCCCATGCTGCGCGGTTCCGGAGTCGAGTGGGATTTGCGCAAGAAGCAGCCCTATGACGTGTACGACCGCATGGATTTCGACATTCCGGTCGGCGTCCACGGTGATTGCTACGATCGCTACCTGGTGCGCGTCGAGGAATTACGCCAATCGACGCGCATCGTCGACCAATGCGTGGCATGGCTCAAAGCCAATCCGGGACCGGTCATGATCGACGACCGCAAAGTGCGGCCGCCGCGGCGCGAAGAAATGAAAGGCGACATGGAATCGTTGATTCACCATTTCAAACTCATGACCGAAGGGTACTGCGTGCCGCAGGGCGAGGCGTACGCCGCGGTCGAGGCGCCGAAGGGGGAACTCGGCGTGTACCTGGTGTCCGACGGCGCCAACAAGCCCTACCGGCTGAAGGTGCGCGCGCCGGGCTTCGCGCATCTGGCGTCTCTCGATGAAATGGTGCGGGGGCATATGCTGGCGGACGTGGTGGCGGTGATCGGCACTCAAGACATCGTCTTCGGCGAGATCGACCGATGAGCGCGCAATTGTCGGCGCATGTGCGCGAGGAGATCGACCGCTGGGTGGCGAAGTTTCCGCCCGACCGCAAACGTTCGGCGGTGATTTCCGCCCTGCATGCTGCGCAGCACGAGAACAATGGATTCTTGACCACCGATCTCATGGATGCGGTGGCCGCGTACCTGGGACTGCCGCCCATTCAGGTGTACGAGGTCGCGACGTTCTATTCGATGTTCGAGACCAAGCCCGTGGGGCGCCATCATGTGTCGGTGTGCACCAATATTTCCTGCATGCTGCGCGGCTCGCAGGAGGTGGTCGACCATGTCGAGAAGAAATTGGGGATCAAGACCGGCGAAAGCACGCCGGATGGGCGCATTTATTTGAAGCGCGAGGAAGAATGCCTGGCCGCATGCACCGGCGCCCCGATGATGATGGTCGATCACGTCTATCACGAGAACCTGACTCCCGCGGGCATCGACAAAATCCTGGATGAATTGACATGAGCTTACGTTGATGGCTTACGAACAGAATTTGACCTTGTTCGAGGCGCTGAAATACGAGCGTCCGTGGACTCTCGAGGGCTATCGCCAATCCGGCGGCTATCAGGCGTGGGAAAAGATTCTGCGCGAGCAGACGCCGCGCGAGAAAATCATCGAGGAGGTCAAGGCCTCGGGATTGCGCGGCCGCGGCGGCGCCGCGTTCCCCATGGGAGTCAAATGGAGTTTCATGCCGCGCTCATCGCCGGTGCAGAAATACGCTGTGTGCAATTCGGACGAGTCCGAGCCCGGCACCTGCCATGACCGCGACATCCTGCGCTACAACCCGCATTCGGTGATCGAGGGAATGGCGATCGGCGGCTATGCTATGACCGCCACCGTGGGCTACAACTACATTCGCGGCGAATTTCTGGCCGAGCCCATTCCGCGTTTCGAGGCCGCTCTCGCAGAAGCGTATGCGGCCGGACTGCTCGGCAAGAACATCCTCGGCAGCGGCGTGGATTTCGATCTGCACATGTTCATCGGCGCCGGCGCCTATATCTGCGGCGAGGAGACGGCGCTGCTCGAATCGCTGGAAGGCAAGCCGGGCAAGCCGCGCTTCAAGCCGCCGTTCCCGGCGAATTTCGGCCTGTTCGGCAAGCCGACCACCATCAACAATACTCAGAGCTTTGCGTCCGTGCCGACCATCCTGCGCAAGGGGGCCGCGTGGTTTGCGGGCTTGGGGCCGGTGAATTCGGGCGGCACCATCATTTTCTCCGTGTCCGGACACGTCGAGATGCCCGGCAACTTCGAATTGCCGCTGGGAATCCCCTTCAAGGATCTGATGGCTCTCGCGGGCGGCGTCTGGAAGGGGCGCAAGCTCAAAGCGGTGATCCCCGGCGGCTCGTCCTGTCCGGTGCTCCCGGCCGAAATCATGTGGGCCACCAACATGGACTACGACTCGGTGAAGAAGGCCGGCTCGTCGATCGGCACCGGTGCCGTCATCGTCATGGACGAGACCACCTGCATGGTGCGGGCGCTGGAGCGTCTGGCGCGCTTCTACATGTCCGAATCCTGCGGCCAGTGCACTCCCTGCCGCGAGGGCACCGGCTGGCTCACGCGCATGCTGCGGCGAATCATCGCCGGCGAAGGCCGCGGCGAGGATCTCGGGCTGTTGCTCGATGTGGCCAACCGCATCGAAGGCCACACCATTTGCGCGCTCGGGGACGCGGCGGCGTGGCCGGTGCAGAGTTTCTTGAAGCACTTCCGGCCTGAGTTTCAATACATGATCGAGCACAAGGGCCGTTCGATCGTCGAAGGCCAGCCGGCCGCCGACACCGCGGCCGTGGCAGCGTAGGGCGGACGATGAGCGACGACACGGTCAATATCGAAGTCAACGGAGTGCCGCTGAAGGCCCGCAAGGGTCAGATGATCATGCAGGTCACGGATCCGGCCGACATTTACATCCCGCGCTTTTGCTATCACGACAAGTTGAGCGTCGCCGCCAATTGCCGCATGTGCCTGGTCGAAGTGGAGAAGGCGCCCAAGCCGATGCCGGCCTGCGCCACGCCCGTGACGGAGGGCATGAAGGTGTTCACCAAGTCGCCGAAGGCCGTGGCCGCGCAGCGCGCGACCATGGAATTCCTGTTGATTAACCATCCCCTCGATTGCCCCATTTGCGATCAAGGCGGCGAATGCGAATTGCAGGACTTGGCGCTGGGTTATGGGCGGGACATTTCCCGCTTCACCGAACGCAAGCGGGTGGTGAAGGACAAAAACTTGGGTCCCTTGGTGTCGACCGACATGACACGCTGCATTCATTGCACGCGCTGCATTCGCTTCGGCCAGGAAATTCAGGGCTACCCGCAGATGGGCACCACCGGCCGCGGCGAGAACATGGAGGTGGGCACCTACATCGAGCACAGCGTCGATCACGAGCTCTCGGCCAACATCATCGATCTGTGTCCGGTCGGCGCGCTCAACAACAAGCCCTTCCGCTATCACGCGCGCTCCTGGGAGATGACGCAGCAGGCGTTGGTCTCGCCGCACGACGGCTTCGGCACCAATCTGTACGCGCATGTGCTGCGCGGCAAGCTGATGCGCATGGTGCCGCGCGAGAACGAAGCCATCAACGAGACCTGGATAGCGGACCGCGACCGTTTCGGCTTCGAGGGCATCTACTCGCCGGAGCGGGTGACCGAGCCCATGGTGCGCATCGACGGCGCCCTGCAGCCGGTAGAGTGGGAAGTGGCGCTCACCGCGGCCGCCGAAGGCTTGCAGAAAGTGATCGCCGCTCACGGCGCCGCGGCAGCGGGATTCCTGGGCTCGCCCATGGCCACGGTCGAGGAGCTGTACTTGCTGGCGCAAATTGCGCGCGGCCTGGGCAGCGCCAATATCGATCACCGGCTGCGTCAGCTGGATTTTCAGGGGCAAGAGCGCGACGCGGTGTTCCCGCACCTCGGCCTCAAGATCGGCGACATCGATCACCTCGAGGGGGTGCTGCTGATCGGGTCGAATCTGCGGCATGAAATGCCCTTGCTGGCGCATCGCATCCGCAAAGCGGCGGTGAAGGGCGCGAAAGTGGCCTTCCTCAATCCGCGCCGCTTCGATTACATGTTTCCGGTGGCCGCCTATGCGTTGGCGGAAACCGACCTGGTCGGCGAACTGGCGGCCCTGGTACGGGCGGCCGCCGCGGCGCACGACAAGCCGGTGCCGGCCACAATCCCGGCCGCGCCGGTCAGCGATAGCCACCGTGCGGCGGTCAGCGCTCTGTCGAACGGCACGCGCCGCGCCGTGATTCTGGGGACCTTGGCGCAGCGGCATCCGGCTTACTCGCAGCTCAAGGCATGGGCGGCGGTGCTGGCGGACCTGTGCTCCGCGGGCATCGGCTGCATCACTGAGGGCGGCAATGCCGCGGGAGCGCATCTGGCGGGCGCCGTGCCGCATCGCGTGGCGGGCGGGGCCCCGGCGGTCGCCGCGGGTTTGTCGGCGCGCGCCATGCTGGAATCCGCCCTCAAGGCCTATGTGTTGCTCGGCACCGTGGATCCCGCGGCGGATTTTGCGGCGGATGCACGCGCGCTGGGAACGGCGGAGCTGGTGGTCGCGGTCACCACCCATCTTCCCGAAAGCCTGCGCGCCGTGGCGCACGTGGTGCTGCCCATCGGGTCCTTCGCCGAAACGTCCGGCACCTTCGTCAACGCCGAGGGGCGCTGGCAGAGCTGGGCGGGCGCCGCCAAGCTGTTGGGCGAAGCGCGGCCGGGCTGGAAAGTGCTGCGCGTGCTCGCGAACCTGTTGAATCTGCGCGGCGCCGACTACGTGAGTTCCGAGGAAGTGCGCGACGCGCTGCGCGCGGAGTGCGGGACCCGCGTCGAACCTAACGGCAACGGCGTCACGGCCGGCGGCGCCGGCACCGCGGCCGCGCCCAATGGATCAAGCCCGGCGGCCCCCTGGGTGGACATTCCTCCCTATCAAGTCGATGCGCTGGTGCGCGGCTCCGAGGCGTTGTCGAAAACCAAGGACGGGCGCATGACCCGCACCGTGATCTAGTGTGGGAGTGGAGCCCACTGCGTGATTGGCTGGCCGGCGTCATCACGCCGTACTGGACGTCGCCGCTGCTGCTCGCGGTGCAGACCCTGATGGTCATGATCTGCATCATTCTCACCATGGCGTTCTACACCCTGGCGGAACGCAAGGTGATCGGCTGGATCCAGGCGCGTAAGGGTCCCAACCGCATCGGCGGTCTGTTGATCCCGGGATTGGCGCAGCCCTTCGCCGACGTCGTCAAGCTCATGTTCAAGGAAATCGTCATTCCGGCGGATTCAAACGGATTTCTGTTCCGTCTGGCGCCGTTTCTGGCGCTGGTGCCGTCGCTGGCGATCTGGGCGGTGATTCCCTTCGCGCCCGAACACACCTTCGCGAACATCGATGCGGGACTGCTCTATATCCTGGCGCTGACCTCCATGGGGGTGTACGGCGTCATCCTGGCCGGCTGGGCCGCCAATTCCAAGTACGCCTTCCTGGGCGCCATGCGCTCGGCCGCGCAAATCGTCGCCTACGAGATTGCCATGGGCTTCGCCATGGTCGGCGTCCTGATGGCGGCGGGCAGCCTCAACATCGGCGAGATCATCCACGCGCAACGCGGCCTGTTCGGCTGGTATTGGACCTGGCTGTTCCCGCTGCTGCTGGTGTACTTCATCTCCGGGGTCGCAGAGACCAACCGCGCTCCCTTCGACGTCGCCGAGGGCGAGTCGGAAATCGTCGCCGGATTCCACGTCGACTACTCCGGCATGGCCTTTGCGCTGTTCTTCATCGCCGAATACGTCAACATGATCTTGATCTCGGCGCTCACCGTCATCTTCTTCTTCGGCGGCTGGCTGTCGCCGTTCGACGGTTGGCTGCCTGACGATGCCTGGCTGGCGACGCCCAGCTTTTTCTGGTTCGGCTTGAAAACCCTGTTTCCCATGTTCACTTTTCTGTGGCTGCGCGCGACTTTTCCGCGCTACCGCTACGACCAGATCATGAGGTTGGGCTGGAAGGCGTTGATTCCGGTCACGCTGGTGTGGTTGCTGGTCGAGGGCTTCATGGTTTATCTGCATGTCGGGCCGTGGAAGGGGAATATCTGATGCAGGCCATCCGCAATTTTCTCAAGACCTTCCTGCTCTGGGAGCTGGGCCAGGGGTTGTGGGTCACTTGGAAGGGGCTGTGGGCGCCCAAGGTCACGGTGAACTATCCCGAGGAGAAGACTCCGCAGAGCAACCGCTTTCGCGGCCTGCACGCCCTGCGGCGCTACCCGAACGGCGAAGAGCGCTGCATCGCCTGCAAGCTCTGCGAAGCGGTGTGCCCGGCGCTCGCGATCACCATCGAGTCGGACGTGGGCGCCGACGGCACCCGCCGCACCACGCGCTACGACATCGACCTGTTCAAGTGCATCTACTGCGGCTTCTGCGAAGAGGCGTGTCCGGTCGACGCCATCGTCGAAACGCGGCTGCACGAGTACCACATGGAGAATCGCGGCGAGAACATCATGAGCAAGGACAAATTGCTCGGCATCGGCGAGCGCTACGAAGCAATGATCGCGGCTGATCGTGCCGCCGATGCGCGGTACCGCTGATGTTTCCGAACATCCTTTTTTTCATCTTCGCCGCGGTGCTGATCGCGGCGGCGCTCGGCGTCATCCTGGCCCGCAATCCGGTGTACTCGGCGCTGCTCCTGGTGCTGTGCTTCTTCAACAGCGCCGTGATCTGGCTGCTGCTGGATGCCGAATTCTTAGGGATCGTGCTGGTGCTGGTGTACGTGGGCGCCGTCATGGTGTTGTTCTTGTTCGTCGTCATGATGATCGACGTCAACCTGGAGGAATTGCGCGAGGGACTGGCGAAATTCTGGCCGCTGGCGGTCGCGGTCGCCGGCTTCCTGGTGTTCGCCATTGTGAACGTCATCGTGGTGAAGCACCTGGGCGGCATGAGCATGCGCACCGCGCCGGCGCTCGCCGCGAACTACTCCAATACGCGCGAGCTGGGAACGGCCCTGTTCACGCGCTATGCCTATCCGGCGCAGGTCGCCGCCGTCATTCTGCTGGTGGCGAGCGTCGCCGCCATCGTGCTGACCCTGCGCCGCCGCACCGGCGGCAAGCCGCAGAACATCGCTCTGCAGGTCGCGGTGCGCGCCAAGGACCGCGTTCGAATCGTCAAGATGGCCTCCGAGAAAAGATCATGATCACGCTCGCCCATGTGCTGACCTTGTCCGGCATTCTGTTCGCCATCGCGGTGGCCGGAGTGTTCCTGAACCGCAAGAACGTCATCGTGCTCCTGATGTGCATCGAACTCATGCTGCTCGCCGTCAATTTCAATTTCGTCGCGTTTTCGCGCTTTCTCGGCGATATCAGCGGCCAGATTTTCGTGTTCTTCATATTGACCGTGGCGGCGGCCGAGGCGGCCATCGGTCTCGCCATCCTGGTCGTGGTGTTTCGCGAACGGCGCAGCATCGAAGTCGAAGATCTCGACACTCTGCAAGGCTGAGGGACCGGCGACATGCAGTCGATTTATCTCACCATCGCGTTGGCGCCCCTGGCGGCGGCCATCATCGCCGGTTTGTTCGGCAAGGCCATCGGCCGGGCGGGGGCGCACAGCGTCACCATCGCGGGCGTGGCCATTTCCTGCGCGCTGTCGTTCTACGTGCTGTACCAGATTGTGGGCCTGGGCCAGGCGCCGTTCAACGGCACGGTGTACACCTGGCTGGTGAGCGACGGGCTGACCATGGAAGTGGGATTCCTGATCGACCGGCTGTCCGCCATGATGATGACGGTGGTGACGTTCGTGTCCCTGATGGTGCACATCTACACCATCGGCTACATGCACGACGACGACGGCTATCAGCGCTTCTTCAGCTATATTTCGCTGTTCACCTTCTCGATGCTGATGCTGGTGATGTCGAACAATTTCATGCAATTGTTCTTCGGCTGGGAAGCGGTGGGGGTGGTGTCGTACCTGCTGATCGGCTTCTGGTACACGCGTCCGACTGCCATCTTCGCCAACTTGAAGGCCTTCCTGGTCAACCGCATCGGCGACTTCGGCTTCGTGCTCGGCATCGCCGCCGTGGTTCGCTACACCGGGTCGCTGGACTACGCGACGGTGTTTGCGCATGCGGACCAGATCGTGGCGGCGCAGATTCACGTCAGCAGCACCGTGGTGTGGCCGGCGATCACCTTTACCTGCATTTGTCTGTTCGTGGGCGCCATGGGCAAGTCCGCGCAGATGCCCTTGCACGTGTGGCTGCCCGACTCCATGGAAGGCCCGACTCCGATTTCGGCGCTGATCCACGCGGCCACCATGGTGACGGCCGGCATTTTCATGGTCGCGCGCATGTCGCCGCTGTTCGAACTATCGGAGACCGCGCTGTCGACGGTGCTGATCATCGGCGCGACCACGGCGTTTTTCATGGGTCTGCTCGGCATCGTCGCCAACGACATCAAGCGGGTGGTGGCCTATTCGACCCTGTCGCAGCTCGGGTACATGACCGTGGCGCTCGGCGCCTCGGCCTACGGCGCGGGCATTTTCCATCTCATGACGCATGCCTTTTTCAAGGCCCTGTTGTTCTTGGCGGCCGGCTCCGTGATCATCGCCATGCACCACGAGCAGGACATGCGGAAAATGGGCGGCCTGAAAAAGTACATGCCCATCACCTATTGGACCTGCCTGGTGGGGTCGCTGGCGCTGATCGGCTTTCCCGGCACCGCGGGGTTCTTCTCCAAGGATGCCCTGATCGATGCGGTGCACCTGGCGACTCGCCCGGGGCACACGTACGCATACTACTGCGTGCTGAGCGGCGTGTTCATCACGGCCCTGTACACCTTCCGCATGTTCTTCATGACCTTCCACGGCACCCCGCGCATGGATCATCACACCCAGGAGCATCTGCATGAGAGTCCCTGGGTGGTGACCTTGCCGCTGGTTCTATTGGCCATTCCCTCGGCGCTGATCGGCTGGTTCACGGTCGAGCCCATGCTGTTCGGCGGTTACTTCCAGGGCGCCATTCATGTGCACGCGGCGAACGACGTGTTGACCCGAGTGGGCGAGGAGTTCCATGGCTCACCCGCGGAGTTCATGTGGGCCGCCTTCAGTGCGCCGCCGGTATGGCTGGCTGCGTTCGGCGTATTCACGGCCTGGTGGTTCTTCCTCAAGAAGCCGGCGCTGGCGGAGGCGGCGCAGCGCCGCTTCAAATGGCTGTACACGATATTGGTCAACAAATACTACTTCGACTGGTTCTATGAGAATGTGATCGTGCCGGCGGTACAGCGCCTGGGCGGCGGCCTGTGGCGCTTCGGCGATCAGATCGTGATCGACGATGGGCTGGTCAACGGCAGCGCCCGCACCGTCGGTTGGCTGGGATCGGTGATGCGCTACGCCCAGTCGGGTTATCTGTACCACTACGCCTTCGCCATGATCTTAGGGTTGGCATCCTTTATGGTGTGGCTGCTATGGCGAGCATGATGTTCGGCGGCCACTTGCTGTCGGTGCTGATCTGGCTGCCCATCATCGGCGGCTTCGCGGTGCTGACCCTGAACGATCGGGTGGGCGCCGCGAAATGGCTGTCTCTGACCGTGAGCGCGCTGACCCTGTTATTGAGCGTGCCGCTGTTCGCCTGGTTCAAGAACGGCACCGCCGCGATGCAGTTCATCGAGCGCGCGCCGTGGATTTCGACCATCCATTCGGAGTACTACATCGGGGTCGACGGCATTTCGATGCCGCTGATCTTGCTGACCACCTTCACTACCGTGCTCATCGTCGTCGCGAGCTGGACCAATGTGGAGAAGCGCGTGGCGCAGTACCACGCCGCCTTCCTGATCTTGGAGGGGCTGATGATCGGCGTGTTCGCCGCCCTGGACGGCGCGCTGTTCTATGTCTTCTGGGAGGCCATGCTCATTCCGATGTTCATCATCATCGGCGTGTGGGGCGGTCCACGGCGGGTGTACGCCACCATCAAATTCTTCCTGTACACCTTCATCGGTTCGGTGTTGATGCTGGTGGCGCTGATTTATTTGTATCTGAAAGCCGGCAGCTACGAACTCGCGGTGTTCCAGCGCATGCCGCTGAACCTCAACGAGCAAATATTCATCTTCCTGGCGTTTTTCGCTGCCTTTGCCGTGAAAGTGCCGATGTGGCCGGTGCACACCTGGCTGCCGGATGCCCACGTGGAAGCGCCCACGGGCGGTTCGGTGGTGCTGGCCGCCATCATGTTGAAGATGGGCGGATACGGTTTCCTGAGGTTCTCCCTGCCGATCGCGCCGGATGCCAGCCGGGAATTGGATTGGCTGATCATCACACTGTCCCTGATTGCGGTGCTGTACATCGCCTTCGTGGCGCTGGCGCAGCGGGACATGAAGAAGCTGATCGCCTATTCCTCGATCGCGCACATGGGATTCGTGACCTTGGGAATGTTCATCGGCTTCCAGATCGTGGCGCATACCGGCCGCACCACCGGCATCGAACTGGGCCTGGACGGCGCGGTGGTGCAGATGTTGTCGCATGGCCTGGTGTCGGGCGCCATGTTCCTCTGCGTCGGAGTCATGTACGACCGCGTGCACAGCCGCGAAATCAGCGCCTACGGCGGGGTGGTCAATACCATGCCGAAGTTCGCCGCCTTCATGGTGCTGTTTGCGCTCGCGAATTCCGGCCTGCCCGGAACCTCCGGGTTCATCGGTGAATTCATGGTGATCCTGGCGTCGTTCAAGGCCAATGTCTGGTATGCATTCCTGGCGGCCACCATCCTGGTGCTGGGCGCGGCGTATACCCTGTGGCTGGTGAAGCGCGTCATTTACGGCGAGGTCGCCAACGACAAGGTAGCCGCCCTCAAGGATCTCAATGGCCGCGAGTTCCTGGTGCTGGGCGCGCTGGCCGCGGCAGTGCTGCTGGTCGGGATATGGCCGGCGCCGCTGCTCGACGCCATGCGGGCCACGACGCTGCATTTAGCCCAGCAGCTGCTGGTCTCGAAGATCGTTCCCTAAGGCTCAACGATGCACGCTCTCGCAGAATTCAATGTCAGCCAATTCAACGCCGGGATCGCCTACGCCTGCCCGGAGATATTCCTCGGGCTCGCGGCCTGTGCGGTGTTGATGCTGGACCTGCTGCTCACCGATGCACAGCGCCGCTGGACCGGAGTATTGGCGATCATCGCCTTGCTCATCACCGCAGGATTGGTGTGCATCGAACCGGTATCCGGAAAGATCATGGCGCTGGGCGGGCTGTTCGAACTCGACCGCATGGCGCAGGTGCTGAAGGTCGCCACTCTGCTGATCGTTGCCGTGGTCTTCGTCTATTCCACTGATTACCTGCAGCGCCGCGCCATTCTCAAGGGCGAGTACTTCGTGCTGGGCCTGTTTGCCGTCTTGGGCGCCATGGTGCTGATCTCGGCCGGCAGCCTGATCACGCTGTACCTGGGATTGGAGCTGATGTCGCTGTGCCTGTACGCCATGGTGGCGTTTGACCGCGAGTCCGGCATTGCCGCCGAGTCCGCCATCAAGTACTTCGTGCTGGGCTCCATGGCATCCGGGACTCTGCTGTACGGCATGTCCATCATCTACGGCGTGACCGGCAGTCTCGACATCGGCGCGATTGCCGACGCCGCGCGCAATGGATTGGGAGACAACATCGGATTGGTGTTCGGCATCGCCTTCCTGATCGTCGGCGTGGGATTCAAATTCGGCGCCGTGCCGTTCCATATGTGGATACCCGACGTGTACGAAGGGTCGCCGACCTGCGTGACCGTGTTCATCGGCACCGCGTCCAAGCTGGCCGCATTCGCGCTGGCCATGCGCCTGTTGCCAGAAGCCTTGGCCGGCTCGCAGGCTGATTGGAGCCAGATGCTGGTGGTGCTCGCCGTGCTGTCCATGGCCATCGGCAACATCGTCGCCATCGCTCAGAGCAATCTCAAGCGCATGCTGGCGTATTCGACCATTTCACACGTGGGCTACATTTTGCTGGGTATTCTCGCGGGAACGACGCAGGGCTACCAAGCCGCGATGTTCTACATGATCAGCTACGTGATCGTCGCCGCCGGCGCCTTCGGCATGATCTTGCTGCTGGCCCGGCAGGGTTTCGAGGCAGATAAGATCATCGATTTCCGCGGACTCAATGCGCGCAGTCCCTGGTTTGCCGGCATGATGGCGGTGCTCATGTTCAGCCTGGCCGGACTGCCGCCCTTCATCGGCTTCTGGGCCAAGCTCGGCGTCATCCAGGCCGTCCTCGGCGTGAACTACACTTGGCTCGCCGTGGTGGCGGTGCTGTTTTCCGTCGTCGGCGCGTTCTTCTACTTGCGCATCGACGGAAAA